>Ga0209382_10007070_pt1 | contig 14362 bp, 9 predicted proteins | sample SoiMetdeltSBSDD5_FD_187599 | JGI IMG/M metagenome (GOLD analysis project Ga0209382, IMG submission 187599) | Bulk soil microbial communities from a Populus tree surrounding site in Tennessee, USA - Soil MetaG P. deltoides SBSDD5 (SPAdes) (version 2) | ecosystem: Environmental > Terrestrial >... | reverse complement strand
AGGCCACGTTCCCCGGTTCGCCGCAGGTCCTCTCCATCACGCCGGGTTCCGGCCACTTCGAGCGCACGACGGCGGGCGTGGCCATCGAGGGGATCGGCTTCGGCAGCAACCTCGACGACCTCTGGGTCGGCTTCGAGAACGTGAGCATGCCCATCACCATGTTCCAGCCGGCGGTGGGTCGCATCACGATCGACGCAGATACCCCCGGCCACCCGGTCGCCGCGGTCGTGGAGGTGTTCAACTCGACGGGATCGGACGTCCTCGTGCCGGGGTTCACGTACGGCTTCCAGCGCGGCGACGCGAACGATGATGGATCCCTGGATATCTCCGATGCGATGCGGATCCTCATGTTCCTCTTCGCCGGGGTGGAGGCGCCCCCGTGCCTCGATGCCGCGGACTCCACGGACTCGGAGGTCATCGACCTCTCGGACGCCGTCCGTCTCCTCGACTTCCTCTTCCGGGGCGACCCTCCGCCCCCCACGCCCTTCCCGCAGCACGGCCTCGACACAGGCGACCCCACGCTGGGCTGCGGGGACGAGTAGCAGCAGAAGTCACCACGGGACACGAAGAAGGAAAGGCAGAATAAGGAAAGCAGGAATGGAAGGAAGGTAAGGAAAAGAAGGGAAGGGAGGGAGAGGGGGCTTTTTTTGCTCTTCCTTTCCCTCCTCTGCGCTCTTTTCCTTGATTCCTTAACTTCCTGCTTTCCTTATCCTCCGAATCTTCTTCTTCTTCTTTTTTCAGGGGGCCTTGCGGGCCTTCTGGATGCGGGCCACGAGGTCCGCGGAGAGCCTCTTCACCGTGCTCACGGAGATCTGCATCTCCTCGGCGATCTCCTGGTTCGTGGACTCCTCCACGAACTTGAGGACGAAGAGCCGCTTCGACTCCTCATCGAGCCTGTCGATGATGCGTTGCAGGCTCCGGTACTCGTCCTCCGCCTCGATGCGGCGGGAGAAGGAAGCGGTGCTTCCTTCCACCTGGGCGAGGCTGAAGCCGCTCCGACTCCGGGCGCCGGGGGATTCGCGCACCTCGAGGCTCGAGTTCCGCTTCTTCGTCTGGAAGTGGCGCTCGAAGAGGTCCTTGATACGGTTCTCCACGAGGCGGTAGATCGTCCGGTGGATTCCCCTCTGGTCGACCTTGTCGAGGAAGCCCTCCCGGTTCTCGACGAGCGACGTGAAGAAGTCCTGGAGGACGTCCTCCGCCTCGACCTTTCCCCGGAGCTTCTCCCCGAGCTTGTAGTTGATGAAGACGAGGAGCTTCGGCCCGTAGCGCCGCACGAAGTCCTCGAGACCCCCGGATTCGCCCTTGCGGATCCTGTGCAGGATCTCGATCGTGATGCGGCCCGTCGTATCCATGCCGGGGCATGATAGCACGCGGGTGCGAGGCGCCAGGGGCTTTAAACCAGCGTCAGCTTGAGCCGGAATCCGAAGCGATCGGAGACGTAGGTCTTCGATGTGGAGCGGTGGTAGGCGAGGCGGCAGGCCTCGCCGCTGATCGCCCAGTTCCCACCTCGAACGCCGGCCACATCCGCCCTGCCCGGGTCGTCGAAATAGCACCAGTCGCCGACGTTGCCGACCATGCCCCGGACTCCGTAAGGGGAGCAGTCCTGGGGGAAGAGATCGACGCCCACGACGCCCGGCTTCCCATCCCGGAAGGCGAAGAAGTTGTTGCAGTACTCGTTGTCGAACGAGTTCCCCCAGGAGTAGTAGCGCCCGTCCACGCCCTTCGCTGCCTTCTCCCACTCGGTCTCGGTCGGAAGATCGTACCGCCTGCCGTCCCGGGCGCTCCTGTATGCGCAGTAAGCGAGCGCATCCTCGAAGGAGATCCCGAAGACGGGAAGCCTCGGCGTCCACGCGTAGTGCTCGTCCCACTGCGGGAGCTTGTAGACGCCATCGGCGGGCTCCCAGAGGTGGCCCGCATTCTCCGACTGCCGGGGAGCCCTGCGCCGCGCCTCGGAAGGATCGCTGGACTGGAGCGCGTTCAGGAAGTCGAGGTACTCGGCGCAGGTCACCGGGAAGATCCCGATGGCGAAGCCCGGCACGTCCACCGTCCTCCTCGATTTGAAGGTCGCGATCACGTGGGGGTCGCCGTACATCTGGAAAGACCCCGGCGGCACCCAGGCGAAGCCCTCGGGGATCCGGGCGCGCGGGGGCAGGCGCAGATCGACCCGGATCTGCTCGTTCCTCCGGACGCAGATGGGAAAGCGCGTGGAGAAGCATCCCCCCTTCTCGATGAGGAGGAGATAGCAGCCCATGGGGATCTCCGCCATCTGCAGCTCCCCCTCGGATCTGGCGACCTCCCGCTCCGCCACGAGGATGGCATCGCGCTCATCGTAGGCGAGGAGACGGAGGTTCGCTCCGGCCGGCTCCACGCGGACCTCGAGCGAGCCGTGCCCGAGGAGGACCGGAGCCAGGTGGCCATCGTCGATCTGCTCGATGAGCCCGCGGTAGAAGATCGCGTCCTTCGTGTTTCGCTCGGCATCCGCTTCCAGGAAGCGCTCCAGGTAGAGCTCTCCCAGCGTGCGCCGCACCCGCGTGTTCTCCGGCCACTCGGCGAGCGCTGCCGAGAGAAGAGCCTGCGCCTCGGTGTACTTCCTCGCGAGCAGGGTCTCCTTCTGCTCCACTTCCTCGCGGAGACGCCGCAGCTCCCTCTTCTCCTCGGCCGTCGGGTAGTTCCCGGAGGCAGCGGAGAGGCCCTCGAGTCGATCCCTGGACTGCGCGAGGTCCGAGCGCACCTCCTCGTAAGCCTTGAGGACGAGGCTCGCCTTCGCGAAGCCGCGCTCGGACTCCCCCCGCTTCCTCTCCTCCTCCTTCGTGCCGTCGATGTAGACCTGGATGGCCTCGGCGAGCTCGGCGGCCGTCTGGTAGCGGTCGTCGGGGTGGTACTCCATCGCCTTCATGCAGATCTCCTCGAGCACTTCGGGGATCTTCAGCTTCGGCGCGCGGCGGGAGGGGGGGACGGTGAGGGCCAGCCGGCACTCCTCGAGGAGGTCCGCGACGTTCTCGCCGGTGCGGGGGGGCATGCACGTGAGGATTTCGTACAGCGTGGCCCCCAGGGCATAGACGTCGGACCTGCGATCGATGAGCTCGTTCCGGGCCTGGGCCTGCTCGGGGGCCATGTAGTAGAGGGTCCCGTGCACGAGCCCGTGCGCGGTGACGAGGTGCTGATCGGCGCGCAGGGTCTCCACGGGCTCCTCGACGCCGAGATCGCGCTCCGGCAGGTCGAGCACCTTGGCGAGCCCCCAGTCCATGAGCTGCACCTCGCCGTAGTCGCCGATCATGATGTTGTCGGGCTTGATGTCCCTGTGGATCACGCCCTTCTCGTGGGCGAAGTGGACCGCGTTGCAGACGCCCTGCAGGATCATGAGGAGCTTCGTCCGCGAGAAGCGCTCCCTCGTCTCGCGCCTCCCGATGTGGATCTCGCGGATGATCTCCTTGAGCGTGCGCCCCTTGAGGAGCTTCATCGTGAAGAAGATCTCTCCGGCCCCGTTCATGGCCAGCTCGTGGACGGGAGGGATGCCCGGGTGCTCGAGCTGGCCGGTGATCTGGGCCTCCTCGACGAACCGCGCCAGGTGCTCCGGGTTCTTCGAGATGCGCGGCAAGATGACCTTCACGGCGATCCTGCGGCGGAGGTCCTTGTCGAAGGCGAGGAGGACGCGGCCCATGCCCCCCTTCCCGATCTCGCGCTCGATGACGTACTTCCCCTCCACCTCCCCGGGCGCGAGGGAGTAGGCGCTCTCGGTGTTGAGCTGGCGGAGCTGGACGCCCGGCTCGAACCCGAGCAGCTCCTTCACCCGGGACAGCACGGAGAGCTCCGATGGGGTTTTCCGCTCTCCGGCGGCGGGCTCGAGCTCCATGGCCTCGTCCATGCCTCGATTGTATTCAGCTCTTGCGTGCCCGGGGGAGGAAGATCGGCAGAGGAGGGGAAGGAATCGGGAGGGGGGAAGAGCCAATCCCGCTCCCGTGCGGGCCGCAAGGCAGGTTACCATGCGTAGCATGGGTGATCGGGGACGTCACGGAGGCTCGAGGACGCCTCGTGGGGCGAGCATGCTGTTCCTGGCGTTGCTGCCCGCGGGGGATTTCCTCCAGGGGCAGGAGGACGTCTTCTTGCTCGGCATCCAGGGCCCGCCGAGCATCACCACCCTCCCGGGCGTCAGCTCCGAGGAGTACGGGGTGTTCCTGAGTCACACGGGGTCCGGCTCCGGAGCTCAGGCCTGGTCGTTCGGGGTATCGGCGCGCGGAGCATCCATCGCGAGCATGACGACGGCGGGAACGGCGGCGGACGACGTGGAGAAGGGAGGCTTTCGTCTGCGCGGCTTCGAGAAGACGGAGACCGTGGATCCTTCGAAGAACGCGAACACGAGCGGCGCCGTGAGCGCGGTCGTCCTCTCCCTCACGGACCCGGTGCGGTTTCCGGCGAACTCGTCGCAGAAGGTCGCCGTTCTCGGAGTCGATTTCGACGTCCAGGAAGGTTTCAGCAACGCCCTTCTTCAATTCACGTCCGGTCTTCGCGGCAGCGGCCTGCCGGTGAAGATTGCCGTCACCCAGGAAGGCGAGACGCGGGAGCCGTTCCTCCGGAACCGGGATGTCGTGGTCCGGGGCGTCTTCGATTGCTGCAATGCGCCGCTCAATACGGGGTTCTCGGTGGGACCCATCCGTGGCGCGCCTCCCTTCGACGGGATCGTGGGCACGGGCCCCTATTGCACCGCCGAGGAGGGCGTGCTCTTCCACGCCGCGAACGAGGGGCCCTTGAAGGTCTTCGTGAACATCGTGTCGAACCTCGACGGCCTGGGCGGAGTCCAGGGCTGGTCCTTCAGCGTTCTCCTCGACGGGGATGGAGACGTGCTGTCCGCGACGACGGCGGGAACGGCTGCCGACAGGGAGGAGAACGGAGGCCTCTGGTCCTCCGGATTCAACAAGACGGAGTACTCGAACCTCAGACTGGGCGGGCAGCAGCAAAGTACGAGCAGGGGAGCCATATCCGGCATCGTCCTTTCCCTCACCGAGGGCACCACGTTGCCTCCGCGCGGGACCGAGAGCATCCTTGCCCTCGAGGTCACCGGTCCCGAGGTGGGGACGTCCAGGCTTTCCCTGAGAGATGGCCTGAGGGGCTCGGGCCAGCCCGTGAGCAATGTCATCACCGTCGGCGGAGATTCCCGACTGGCCTGCAATCGGGGGACTGCCAAGGTGGTCATCCAGCACGGTCACGGGGACTTCCACCTCTTCACCCGCGGCAACGCGAACAACGATCTCGGAATCGACATCGCCGATTCCATCTGGATCGTGAACGAGCTCTACCTCCAGGGTCCCGCGACCCCGTGCCCCGACGACGCCGACGCGAACGACGACGGGCTCGTGGATGCCTCGGACGTCGTGTACCTCATCGAGTACCTCTTCAGGGCTGGAGCCTCGCCGCCGGCGCCGTTCCCGGAGTGCGGCAGCGATCCGACGCCCGACGACATCGGCTGCTTCGGTCCCTCGCTCGAGTGCGGGTGATCCGCGCGGAGCTACTCGGAAGCCGCCCGGCGCCGTAACGCCTCGCGGAACGCCGACATCTCCGCCGCGTGCGGCGTCAGCCACTTGCCGCGCGTCGTGCGCTGGCGCACGGTCTCCCCGGGATACACGACGCTCGTCACGTGAAGCGCATCGTCGTTGAAGACGTGGACCCGGTTCTTGGGCCCGAGGATCACCCAGGTCTTCTCCTCGACGTCCCTGTAGATCGACTGGGGCGTCGCGTGGAGGGCATCCTTGAGCGCGCTCGAGGCCGGGCGGCCGCGCTCGAGGTGTCGGTCCTGGGAGTGCTGCGTGCGCCGAAGCCTCTGGCGGTAGATGCGCTCGATGTTGCGGGCGAGGCGCTGTAGCGCGCCCATGACCCTGCGCTTCCGCTCGAGCTGCCGCCGCCTGCGGCTCGACCTGAGGAGCGAGATCTCCTCGATCTCGCGGCGCACGACCGCGAGCGCGGCCGAGAGCCGCGCGTCCGTGGACTCCTCGATCGCCTGGTAGGCGGTGGTTCCATCCGGTAGCCGTCCAAGGACGTTCAGGATGAGCGGCGCCGAGCCGTTCTGGGTCTCGACGACCTGGATCGTGGCGGCGAGGGGCGATCTCCTCCCGTTCCCCGGCACTCCCGCGGGAAAGAGCAGATACCCGACGGCAACCTGGCCCAGGACGCGGAAGATGGGAGAGCGCTTCCCGTAGATGGGCAGCTGCTCGCTCGAGAGGTCATCGCCGTCGAAGACGAGCGCCAGCGGGGTCGGAGGATCCCGGAAGATCGACTCGATGTTGGGATGTTTCCTTTCGAGGAGCACCGAGGCGAGCTCGGGCCAGCGGGGCTGGCCGGTGGGGCTGTACCCTCCGAAGACGCAGCGGGAGTCCGGAGCCGCCGAGTGCTCGCAGGAGTACGAGCGGCACCAGTGGCAGTACACGCGGCCGGGAGGGAACGTCGACTGGCGCTCCGCGTACCGATCGGCGGCGCGCTCGAGCTGGAGATAGAGCTGGTCCGATGCCGGCGTGTCCGTGGAGTGCGCGCCTCCTCCGTGCGAGGGGTGGGCGAGCTCCAGATTCAGGTGCAGCTTGGCGCTCCGGAGCGGAGCGTGAGCGCGCGGGCCCGGTGCCCTCGTATCGAGGAGCCCGAAGAAGAGCTCCGAGATCTCCCGCTCGATCTTGCTGAGCCGCTGGCGAAGGTTGCGGGAAGGGAGGGAGGAATGGAATTCTTCCAAGGGATCCTCCTGTGCGTCGCGCGCACTTGAAGCCCCCGTCAATCTCTCGGGAGAGCGTCCAGGCCTTTCGGCATCAGCGCACCAATTCTACAGGATGCCCGGCGGAGTCGCCAACGAGGGCGCGCCGGCCTCATCGCGCGGGGGCGGCGTTCTCCTTCCGGAGCCACTCCCTCAGCGGCTCGAAGTACGCCATCATCGCGCGCGTCGAGAGGTCGTCGCCGGTCGACTCGCGGAGCACATCCCGCCAGGGGCGCGCGGCGCCCTCCTTCAGGATCGACTTCAGGAAGTCTCCGACCTCGCGCTTCCCGTGATAGTTGCAGGAGCGAGGGTCCTCCCGGAGTATCTTCCGGGCTATGTGCTCGTGGATCTGGTACTTGAGCACGGTCGCGATGGCGTAATCGTAGTACTGCCCCGGGTCGTCGTTGATGTGGGTCTTCGTCGCGGGGTCGCAGTATTCCTCGCCGCGGGGGGAAGGAGGTTCGATCCTCTGGTACTCCTTCACGTAGCTCCACCAGCGCCTGTTCCACTCCGATGGCGGCAGGTTCTTCTCGTAGAGGTCTGCCTCCCAGCGGGCCATGACTCCCGCCGACCAGGCGATGAAGGGGATCGTCTCGCCCAGGGCCTCGTTGAGGAGGAACGGGATCGGATCGATGACCTTGTCCGCCGGGATGATCCCCAGCCCCTTCAGGTACGGGGTCTGGTGCGATGCGATGGAGATCAGCTCGCCGATGCCCTCGTGAAACGCTCTGTTCGCGCCCGCGCGCAGGATGGGCGGCACCTCGGGCCTCGTGTAGGAAAGGTAATAGTAAATGTGCCCGAGCTCGTGATGCGAGGTCGAGAACCACCTCTCGTCCGGCTCGACGCTCATGAGCGAGCGGACGTCGCGCTCGACGTCGACGTGCCATGCCGACGCGTGGCTGTTCTTCTTCCTCGATTCTCCCGGCGACACGGGGTAGAGGTCCGACTTCTTCCAGAAGGACTCCGGGAGCGGCTCGAATCCCAGGCTCGTGTAGAAGGCCTCCGACGTCTTGACGATCCATGACGGCTCGCGGCCCGCGAAGTAGGGATCGAGGTCGGCGGCCTCGACGATTCCGGTCCAGTTCTGGCTCCACCGGTTGTTGATCCAGTGTGCGGGAATCGAGTCTTCCGGCACGGGTGCGCCGTAGCGCTTCGCGAGGTGGCGGCGGGTCCAGAGGTGGAGCTCGTCGTAGAGGGGCTTCGTGTCCCGCACGAAACCATCGAGGAGATCCGCCATCTCCTTCACGGTCATGTCGTAATCCGCGACCTGGAGAGCGTGGAAGGACGAGAACCCCAGCTCCCGCGACACGGCGTTCCGGAGGCGCTGGAGCTCGATGAGGCCCGCGCGCAGGGGCTTCCCGATCTCCTTCGAGGCTTCCCATGCCTTCCGGCGCTCGGAGAGGTCGACCGACTTCTGCAGGATGCGATCGATGTCGTTCGCGGTGAGCTTCCGTCCGTCGATCGTGAACTCGAAGGAGTCCTGGATGCTCGACTGGCGGCTCTCCGCCTCGACTCGCGCGGCGACGATGTCGGGCACGGTGCCGGGAGCCTCCGCCGCGGCAAGCAGGATCTTCTTGAGCTGGCGCACGGAGGATGCCGAGAGCTCGCTCTCGCGCTTCAGGTACTCCCGGGCGCGCTCGATGATCCCCCGGTTTCCGGCAAAGGCGGAGTAGGTCTTGTTGGCGCCGACGCGCTCGCCGTCGTGCTCGGGGGTGACATCGGTAACGGCCTTCCAGGATGCCTCGTTCGCGACGCGGCTCATGGCGAGGTAGAGCGAGTCGTAGAGGGCAAGGAACTGCCGGGCCTCATCCTCGACAGAAGCGGCGGCAAGGGGAACGGCGGAAAGTACGAAGACGATGCCGATGAGGGCTCGAGTCATGGGTATGCCTCCAGGTAGCGGAATCCTACCGCACCCTCCGTTGGCGGTTCCGCAGGAAGTCCACGAACACCGTCTGCTCGAGCTTGTCGAGGCTCGAGAAGAACGCGCGGCCCTGGTTCACCTTCGTCAGGTTCTCGACGAACCGCACGAGGAGCGGGTCCTGTGCCACCATGAAGGTCGTGATCGGAATCCTGTGGCGCCGGCACTCCGCGGCCTCGTCGAGCGTCTTGTTCACGATCTTCCGGTCGAGGCCGAACGGATTGAGGTAGAGGCAGCCGTCCTCGAAGAGCGCGGAGGGCTTCCCGTCGGTGATCATGAAGATCTGCCTGTTCGTGTGCTTCTTCCTCACGAGGATCTGGCGCGCGAGGCGGAGGGCCGCTTGCGTGTTCGTGTGGTAAGGCCCGACGCCGGCGTAGGTGAGGTCGCGGACGGAGATCTCCTTCGCGTTGTCGCCGAAGAGGATCACGTGGAGCGCGTCCTTCGGATACCGCGTCCGTATGAGCTCGACGAGGGCCAGCGCCACGCGCTTCGCGGGAGTGATCCGGTCCTCGCCGTAGAGGATCATGCTGTGGCTCACGTCCACGAGGAGGGCCGTCGCGACCGAGACGTGCCGCTCGGTCTCGAAGACCTTCAGGTCGTCCTCGACGAGCGTCAGGCCGTTCGTGCTCGGCCGGAAGAGCGCGCTCTTGTAGGAGCCCACGAAATCGATGTCCGCGCAGTCGTCGCCGAAGCGGTAGGGCCGCGTCTCCGCCGTGCGCTCGAGACCCCGCCCAATGTGCGGCGTCCTGTGATCTCCGAAGGCCCCGGGCTTCAGGCTCGTGAAGATCTGGTTCAGGGACTCCGTACGGATGAACCGCTCGCCTCGCGGGGTCAGCGCAAAGCCGCTCGGGGTCTTGCCTATGAGCTTCTCCCCGACGAGCCTCGCCTTCACATCCTCGAACGTCAGATCCTCGTCGAAGAGCGCGTACGAATTGCCTATGGCCTTGAGGAGCTGGAGGGCGCGGTCCACGTTGCCATCCTCCTGGATGAGGAGGATCGAGAAGATCTTCTTGAGGAGCTTGAACCTGTCCGCGAGCCGCTTTACCCCCTCCTTCCAGTCGAGGTAGGCGACTTTCATTTCAGCCCTTCGAGCATGACGCCGAGCATGTCCGTGTACGCCGCGCCGGACGTCACGTCCTCCTTTGCGAGGAGCGAGTGCTGATGGAGCCCTTCGAGGACGAGCTCCATCGCCGCGGCCCGGACGAGCCGGGACTTCGAGGGAAGGAACTGCTTCACGAGGTCGCCGAGGCCCGGCACCTTGTCGAGGGCCGCGCAGTAGGCGTCGTCGTCGAGGCCATCGGAGATCTCGATCCGGTTCCCCTTCGCGAACCAGTCGAGGGTGGGCTTGTAGCGATCGCTCTTGGGCTTCAAGTCGCTTCCTTCGCGGATCGCATCCGGGAAATACCGGTCGAACACCATGCGGCAGGCGGTTCCCACGAGATGCCGCGCCACCTGGATGGCGCCTTCTTGCTCCCCCTCGTAGACGAGCTCCACCTTCCCCGTGACCGCGGGGAGCACCGCCGCGAGGTCGATGAGGCGCGGGATCGGAGAGACGTCCTCCTTCTGCAGCATGCGCAGCTCGACCTGGCTCACGAGCAGCTCATGGGCGGAGATGGGGAGCCGCGCCGACACGCCCGATTTCTGGTCCACGTACTCCGAGTCGCGCCCCTTGAAGGCGATCTCCTCGATGATGTCCGCGATGAACTCGGGAACCTCGACGCGCGGGAGCTCGGATCCGCGCTCGGTCCACGCCTCTTCCTTGCTGATCTCCCTCGCGTCCTCGATGGTCTTCGGATAGTGCGTGAGGATCTGGGAAGCGATCCGGTCCTTGAGTGGAGTGATGATGCTTCCCCGGTTCGTGTAGTCCTCCGGGTTCGCGGTGAAGACGAGGAGCACGTCGAGAGGAATCCGGATGGGAAAGCCGCGGATCTGAATGTCTCGCTCCTCGAGAATGTTGAGAAGGCCGACCTGGATTCGAGGCGCGAGGTCCGGAAGCTCGTTCACGGCGAAGATCCCGCGGTTCATCCGCGGAATGATGCCGAAGTGAATGACCTCCTCGTTGGAGAGGTCGAGCTTCTGATGGGCGGCCTTCAAGGGATCGACGTCGCCGATGAGATCAGCCATTGTCACATCGGGCGTCGCGAGCTTCTCCCCGTAGCGCTCCTCGGGAGTCAGCCACTCTATCAGGAGGTCGTCCCCCTCGGCCTCGATGCGGGCCCTCGAAGATTCCGTGAGCGGCTGGAGAGGGTGCTCCCGGAGGGCCGAGCCCTCGATCACGGGGACCTCGGGGTCGAGGAGCTGCGCGAGAAGCCGGCAGAGCCGCGTCTTCGCCTGGCCCCTCAGCCCCAGGAAGATCATGTCGTGGCGCCCGAGGAGGGCCCGCACGATCTGGGGGAGGACCGTATCGTCGAACCCCACGATCCCCGGGAAGAGCTTCTCTCCTGCTCGCAGCTTGCGAAGGAGGTTCCTGCGGATCTCGTCGCGCACGCCGAGCGGCGTGTGCTTCCGGCGATCGAGCTCTCCGAGTCTGCGCGGCTTCTGCGTCATGCTCGTGTCAACCGGCTCGCTCCCCCGCGTGTCATGAACAAGACCGGATGCGACACCTCTACTCGTGTCTGGCGGATCGTGGTAACCCCCCACGGTCTTCCCAGGCCGTTCACCCTTTGCTTGGGATTCCTGGAGGTACTATAACGCTTCCCCTGCAGGTCGGCTAAGTGACCCTAGGTTTCCCTGTTTCTCCCGGGGGAAACGAGAGATCTCGTCTCCAGGGATCCAGAACGAAGCCGATCGAGGAGGGGCGGATCGCAGCCATCGCGGCCGCGCAATCTGCGGGAGATGCGAAGGACCTCGAGCCGAGGTCGAAGGCCCGGGAGCGGAGCTCGACGCGTCCGGGGACGAAGGGCCATGGGGCGACGGCGGCGCCGCCCGGGGCGTCGCTGCCCGGGTCCCGAGCGGCGGTCTGCGTCAGGTGGAGAGCCGCCTCTTCGTCCGCGAGCGGCAGGGGCTCGCTGCGGGAGAAGAAGGGAAGACCTCCCAGGAGCGCGAGCGAAAGCGCGTCGAAGAAGGAGAGGAGCTTCCTCGCGGCCTCGAGGGCAGCCGGCTCCGCCGCGGCGCGCGCGTCCCCACCTCGCGCGCGGAGCGTCTCCGCGCGGGAATCGATCCTCCGGCGCGTCTCCTCGACGAAGCTCTCGGCGACCTTCCGATCCTCCCCGGAGTCTCCTCGCGGGAAGCGCATGTAGAGCCACCGCGCGTGGTTCCCGACGATGATCTCCTGGTAGACGTCCCGGGCGCCGGCGAGGTCGATGCTCCGCCGCCACACGGCCACATGGCGCGCGACGGGAGTCTCCTTGAAGTCGAGCGGCCTGCCGTTCGAGAGTGCGGGCAGGGCATCCTCCGTCTCCCAGCCGTCATCGTGATGGCGCACGGCCTCGATGAACGAAGGCCAGTAGGACTCGGGGAGGGCGCGCGGCGCGCGCCAGGCGAAGGCGATGTCGCCGCTCAGAGCCGCGTGGTCCGCTTGCCGTATCAGGCGGAGGCCGTACCCGTGATCGACGACGAGCATGTCACAGGATAGAGCGGTAGAATCTCCGACTCAACATGAGACGACACGTCCTCGCAGCGCTGGCCGTGCTTCTCGGTTCGTCCGGGGCTCCGCGACTGCCCTTCCCGCCGTTTCTCGTGGCCGAGGAGATCGAGGCCGGAGCCCTCGAGAAGCAGGCCCGGGACGTCATCGCTCGAAACTCGAAGCTCGCGCTGAAGGCGCCCGACTTCGGGAGGGACAAGGCCTGGCTCAACGTGAGCCGCCCCCTTTCGCTCGGGGAGGACCTCGCCGGGAAGGTCGTCCTCATCGACTTCTGGACGTACTGCTGCATCAACTGCATGCACGTGCTTCCGGATCTCGAGTACCTGGAGAGGAAGTACGAGCGGGAGCCCTTCATCGTGATCGGCTGCCACTCCGCGAAGTTCACGAACGAGGCCGAGGCGTCGAACGTGCGGCAGGCCGTGCTCCGCTACGACATCGCCCACCCCGTCGTCGTCGACGTGGAGTTCGAAATCTGGAACTCCTACGGAGTTCGCTCGTGGCCGAGCTTCGCCCTCATCGGGGCCGATGGGCACCTCCTCGCCATCCTTTCGGGCGAGGGGCAGCGGGACGCGCTCGACGCGCTCATCAAGGAAGCCCTCGCGCACCATGCGCGATCGGGCACTCCACTACAGTCGAGGCCGCTTCCGCTCAGGCGGGAGATCCTGAGCGAGCTCGCCTCCGAGCTGTCCTTCCCGGGCAAGGTCGCGGTGGACCCCGAGGGGAAGCATCTCTACATCGCGGACTCGAACCACGACCGCATCGTCGTCACGACGCTCGACGGCAAGTACGCGCGCAGCTTCGGGTCGGGCATCCGCGGCTTTGCGGACGGGCCTTCATCGGAAGCGCGCTTCCGGAAGCCGCAGGGGATGGCCTTCCGCGGGGCGAGCCTCCTCGTTGCCGACACGGAGAACCACTCGATCCGGGAAGTGGACCTGGGCTCGGGAGTGGTCCGCACGGTAGCGGGGACCGGGAAGCAGGGCCACGAGCGCCGTGGAACGTTTCCCTCGCGCGAAGCCTCCCTGGGCTCGCCCTGGGACCTCCACGCCCGCGGCGACGAGGTGCTCATCGCCATGGCCGGGCCGCATCAGATCTGGCGACTCGACATGGGAAAGGGAACCATCGGTCTCCTGGCGGGGGACGGATCCGAGCGGAAGACGGATGGATCCTTCGAGGAGTCCGCGTTCGCGCAGCCTTCCGGTCTCGCCGAGTGGAAGGGGACCCTCTACGTGGCCGACTCGGAATCGAGCTCCATCCGGTCCCTCGATCTCGAGAAGAGGACCGTCGCCACGCTCGTGGGGGGGCACTCGGCGCCCGCGAACCTCTTCCACTTCGGTGACGAGGACGGGAAGGGCCTCGGGAGGCGTCTCCAGCATCCGCTCGGGGTGGCGGTGGTCGAGGGGGTCCTCTACATCGCCGACACGTACAACCACAAGGTGAAGGCCGTCGATCTGGCGGAGCTCGATGGGGCGTCGGGCACCGTGCGGGCCTTCGCCGGCGCGGGGAAGCCCGGCCGGGCCGACGGCGGGGCCGCCGAGGCCCTGTTCCACGAGCCGGGAGGCCTGTCCCATCACGGGGGGAAGCTCTTCGTGGCGGATACGAACAACCACAGGATCCGCATCATCGACGTGGCCGCGAGGACGGTATCGACGCTCGAGCTGAAGGGAGTGCCCCTGCCGATGGCCGTCGCGCGCGCGGGGGGTCATGCCGGCGGAACTGAGCCTCTCTCGGAGCCGCCCGGGACCATTCGCCCCCCCGAAGTGGACGCGCGCCTCGCACCGGGGGCGGCCCGCCTCCGCATCGCGCTCACGCTGGCCGCGGGCGAGAAGCTGGCCGAGGGAGCTCCATCGCAGTTCCGGGTGATCCCCGTCGAGGGCTCGGTCACACCCGAGAAACGAGGCGGTCCGCTGGCGGAGACGCAGCTCGACATCCCCCTTCGCGCGGAGGAGGGAAAGGGGAAGCTCCGCGTCCAGGCGCACTATTACTACTGCGCGAACGAGTCAGCGTGCTCCGTGCGGACCGTGAGCTGGACCGTGAACGTGACCGTGGCGGCGGGAGGCGGCGAGGAGATCGCGCTCGAGGATCGCCCGTCTCCGTCGGGAAAATAAGGCCGCCCGAGACGGCCCTTGCGCCG
>Ga0209382_10007069_pt1 | contig 14362 bp, 9 predicted proteins | sample SoiMetdeltSBSDD5_FD_187599 | JGI IMG/M metagenome (GOLD analysis project Ga0209382, IMG submission 187599) | Bulk soil microbial communities from a Populus tree surrounding site in Tennessee, USA - Soil MetaG P. deltoides SBSDD5 (SPAdes) (version 2) | ecosystem: Environmental > Terrestrial >... | reverse complement strand
CCCGGCCCCGCGGAACAGAATCGCCTTCGCCAGCCCGACAAAATGGGTCGTCGGGGCGAACAGCATGATGAAATTCACAACTGCTGGCATGCTTTCGCGCGGCGTCATGCCGCCCGAGAGCATATTGAAGGGCAAGAGGACCATCATCAGCATGAGACCGAACTGGGGCATCGTGCGCGCAAAGGTCGCCAGAAAGATACCCAAAGATGTCGTCGCGAACACATGCATGGCCGCCGCGGCCAGGAACAGTGCAATCGAGCCTTGTAGAGGCACCGAAAGCACCAGACGGATCACGAAGACCAACGACAGGCCGGTCGCGGCGACGACAACCACCCCCATGGACCATATTTTGCTCATCATGATCTCGAACGGGGTCACCGGCATGACCAACAAATGCTCGATCGTGCCGTGCTCGCGTTCCCTGATAAGCGCTGCACCCGTCAGCACGACGGCGAGAATGGTCACCTGATCAATGAGGCCGATCACCCCAGCGAACCAAGGCTTGTACAAATTCGGGTTAAAACGCACCCGCGGGTCGAGATCCACAGGGTGGGGGGCCCCCGACCGGTATCCCTGCACAAACGTGTCGATCTCGTCGTTGACGATCGTCTGGATATTCCCGTTGCCAATCAACGCCTGACCGATGCGGGTCGCATCGACGTTGAGCTGTAGGCTGGGGTCACGACCGGCGAGCACGTCGCGTTCAAAATGGGGTGAAATGTTCAGAGCGAATGTGTCCACCCCCTGATCCAACCGGGTATCCATTTCGTCGATCGTAAGCATTGCGGGTGGAGCAAATCGCGGCGGATAGAAAGCGTCGACGATTCGTTGGGACAGGCGCGATTGATCCATGTCCACAATGCCGATCGGCGTTTTATTGAGAATCTCCGGAGCCGACTTGGCGATGATCCAGATTGAAAGAGTGAAGGAGTACGCGATAAGAAACATCAGCATGCCATCGCGCCGCAGGCTGTATAACTCCTTGATGCCGAGGTATCGTATGTTTTTCGCAACCATCGTCAACGCTCCTGCTTTTTGAGCAAAATCGTGGATAAAGCGATCAGAACAGGGCCGGCAAGCAAGAGAGGAACAAATGACGCTTGGAGACTGGAAAAATCGAGGGCCTTCGAGAATGTGCCTCGCGAAATGGTCAGCAAATGCGTCGTCGGATACACCGCGCCAATCCATGCCGCTGGGCCTTCGAGCGAGGATACCGGGTCGATCAGGCCGGAGTAATCGGCAGCTGGTATGAGGGTCATGATGGTTGTGCCGACCAGCGCTGCGATCTGGGTTTTTACGAGGGTTGAAATAAACAAGCCGAATCCTGTTGCCGCCATGACATAGAGGAGCGCGCCGGCTGCGAGGGCCAAGAAGCTTCCCTTCAAGGGGACCCGAAAAACGGTCACCGCGAGCAAAGTCAGCATCAGGAAATTCACCATTCCTATAATCATGTACGGAGTTTGCTTGCCGAGCAGGAACTCCAGCTTGGTAACCGGGGTTACGTAGAAGTTGATGATGGAACCCAACTCCTTCTCGCTCACGACCGAGAGCGCGGCCAGTATCGCAGGGAACAATAGCAACAGGATGGGTATTACTGCCGGGACCATGGCCGGAATGCTTTTGACGTCCGGGTTGTATAGATAACGCGTCTCGACAGTAGCTGCACTAACGGGCATTCCGCCGGGGGATTCCCGAACTTTTTGCTCCAGCCAGAGTCTGTGTATCCCTACCACATAGCCGCGTATGATTTCGCCGCGCAATGGCATCGACCCGTCAATATACGCGGCAACCTCCACAGGTACGCCCCGGCCGATGTCGCGCCCAAATTTGGGGGGGAGCTCGATCGCTAAACTGATCTCACCCGAGCGCATGCGCCGGTCCATATCCGCGTAATCGCGCAGCGGTGCGCGTTCCGTGAAATAACGCGAGCCTGCGAGGTTAATCACGTAATTGCGGCTGGCTTCCGTCTGATCGTAATCCAGCACGGCGAATGTCAGGTGCTCGACGTCCAGAGTGATGCCGTAGGACATAACGAACATGAGAAGGACGCTGCCAAGTCCGGCGAGCGAGAGCCGGATTGGATCGCGTCGTAGTTGCAGCAGCTCGAGCCGGAAGTAACTGTACCAGCGGCGCAGGCTGGAAACCTGGTGCTCTCCGATGCGCAGCCGTTGGGCAAATGCGGCCTCAGCAATTTCAGGCCTTTCAGCGGGCGGCGCTGGCGTCTCCGATGGCTGTTTCACGGCTGCCTCAGCATCTTCGAGATAGCTGATGAAGGCGTCCTCGATCGATTTCGCGCCACGTTGCTTCACAATCGCACTCGGAGAATCGCTCACCAGCACCCGGCCTGCGTACATCAGGGAGATCCGATCGCAGCGGGCGGCTTCATTCATGAAATGAGTGGAGACGAAAATCGTGACCTGATCCTTGCGCGAGAGGTCGATCAGGATCTGCCAGAACTTGTCGCGAGCAACCGGGTCCACGCCTGAAGTGGGCTCATCCAGAATCAGCATATCCGGTCCGTGGACCAGGGCCACGGCGAGCGACAAGCGCTGACGCACACCAAGAGGCAGCGCATCCGGGAAGACGTCGAAGACTTCCCTCAGATCCAAGCGTTCCGCAAGTTCCTGGATGCGCGGTTCGATGCGGTCAGCGGAAAGACTATAGAGCCGCGCGTGTAATTCGAGATTCTGTCGCACCGTCAACTCGCCATAGAGCGAGAAGGCCTGCGTCATGTAGCCGACGCGTTTGCGTGTTGCCATATCATTCGGGTCCAGGCGCTTCCCGAACAAAAGCGCTTCACCTTCAGTCGGAGGTAACAAACCCGTCATCATTTTCATGGTCGTTGTCTTGCCGGACCCGTTTGCGCCCAGAAAACCGAATATTTCTCCCCGCGCGATCGCGAAATTGACATGGTCGACTGCGACAAAATTACCGAATCGCATCGTGAGGTTGTGGGCTTCGATTGCCGGCTTCTCTCCGGGGTGCTCTTCGCGAGGCGGAATAACGACGGCCTTGTGCCCGGCGCGCTCTGCCTCCGGCAAAAGTGCGATGAAGGCCTCTTCGAGAGTGCCAGTGTGAGTGCGCTCCAGAATCTCCTGCGGCGCACCCGTGGCGAGCACATGCCCGGCATTCATGGCCACCAACCAGTCGAATTGCGCAGCTTCCTCCATGTATGCCGTGGCGACGATGACGCTCATGCCGGGCCGCTTGGCGCGAATGCTGTCGATCAATTCCCAGAATTGCTTGCGGGACAACGGATCGACGCCGGTGGTCGGCTCATCCAGAATTAGCAAGTCGGGATCATGAATCAGCGCGCCGCACAGGCTCAGCTTTTGTTTCATGCCGCCGGAGAGCTTTCCGGCGGGTCTGTCGCGAAAACGCTCCAGGTTTGTTGCCTGCAGTAGACTTCGGATCCGCTCCTCGCGCTCCTGCCGATCTTGTCCAAACAGCAGTGCGAGGAACTCGACGTTCTCGAAGACAGAAAGTGTGGGATACAGATTCTTGCCGAGACCTTGAGGCATAAACGCGATTCGGGGGCATACCTCGCTGCGTTGTCGTGCATCGCCCATCTCATGGTCGAGCACCTCGACTGTTCCGCTTTGGATGACCCGAGAGCCCGCAATTAGAGAAAGCGTGCTCGATTTGCCTACGCCGTCCGGGCCAATGAAACCCGCCATGCATCCCGCCGGAACGTCGAGACTGACGTGGTCCAGAGCGACGGTTTTTCCGTAATGCAGGCTGACGTCGCGCACGCGCGCTACGTACGACGATGGCTTCGTTGGAGCCGCATTGCTCGAGCTCACGGCAGCCTTACCGCCAGATTGGGCGGCCACTCGGCGTTGGGATCCAGCAGTACATAGGCGACTCCGGGCAGGCCGGTCTTGACCATTTTGATGTGTTGTTTGAGCAGATCAGGCGGGATTTGAGCTTTCAAGCGAAACATGAGCTTTTCGCGCTCGGTTTTTGTCTCCACTGTTTTCGGGGTGAACTGAGCGACGTCGGAGACGTACGAGATGAACGCGGGAATGACATATTGCGGCGCAGCATCAAGCACGATTCGCGCTTCGTTCCCAACCCTCACTCGGCCCACCAGGTTGGTCGGCAGAAAAAAGGTCATGTACACGTCGCTCAAATCGACGACATTCAGCACATGGCCGCCGGGGCCCACCACTTCGCCGACTTGAGCCACTTTGTATTGCACCCGGCCGTCACGTGGACTCTGGAGTGTGCTGTCGTTGATATCAGACTGCACCCGCTGGATACTGGCCTTCGCTGCCTCGATGTTGGCCTCTTGCGCTTTGATCTGCGCACGGGCCGTCACAATCGCCGCGGACGCCGCGGCTTGTTGGCCCTGCGCCGTTACGATCACGGAGGACGCGGCGGCTACTTCTGCCTCCGCCGTTGCGACCGCGGCAGCGCCCTTTTCCATGAGGGCCTCGTCGTCATCGGCCTCCAACTGCGTCATCGCTCCTTCCTTTGCCAGGGTTGCAGAACGTGCAAAACGTCTCTTACCGACCTTGTACTCGGCCTCGCGCTGAGCGACGACTGCGATTGCGGCGCTCTTTTCCGACTGGCGTTGAGCGACGGCTGCGATCGCGGCATTCTTTTCCGCCTCACGCTGGACGACTTCGCTGCGAGCCTTCTCGAGGGCGCTCATTGCTTCCTGCAGCTTCGCCTTGTTTTCCCAAAGCTGCGCCTGAAGCGTGTCGGTATCCATCAGAACTATTGGTTCTCCCGCCGTCACAAAATCGCCTTCGTCCACCATGATTTGCCTGATGCGGCCGGGAATCTTGGCGTCGATGTCGATCTCGGTAGCCTCGATACGACCATTTCCACTGGCCACCACGACAGTACGATTGGCAGACACGTGGCGCCAGGCGACTATCGCCGCGATGCTGAGAACCAGCGCCAATGCAATCCACTTGAACCATTTGTTTCTTTTCGCCATTGTCTTTTACCGGGCGGAAATGAAATCGGCCGAGGTGAAAAAAGCAACTGCGATACCGAACGACAGGAAACCCTTGCCGACTAAAGCAAGTTTCGGAGATTGTCTGATCGGTGGATCAGCGAGGTAATACTCAATTTTCGAACATGGTTGCATGTGGTTTCATGAGGCGACCAGTCCTTTTTCGACGGCTGATGCAGAATGAATTCGAACCATCGGCAAGTGTCTTTTCATCCGCGTTTGATTAAGTTCCGCAAGCACTGAAAGTGGAGCGGCTGGGATGGCGCTACGAAAACGATTTCATAGGCATTCAATCATTGGCACAGAGATTACCTTCAGTGGACTTCGGATACATTAAGTCGCTCATGCAAGGAAGTGCGTGTCAGCGTCGGCACGGTGGACCTGATTTCCAGCGGCGGTTTTGGAAAGATGGTATGCCGACGGGAGGAATGTGTTCGGGCCGTGGCCATTGCGGATGCGATTGGCAAGAAAGCACGATCCTAGGGTGAGATTGTGCGTGCCGCACCGGCATCAGCTTTGGAGGATAAGACAGAACCTCGTCGAGTTACAGTTATCCAGTTTGTTCGATAAAGTCCGAATCGGTCACAGGCACAGTCGTCAGTAATCGCAGTAGCTCGGCGACGCTCCATGCCTGCGCGCAACATCCGCGGGGCGTGTACGGTGGTTCGGCGTCAAAGATCTCGCTCACACTGCCCACGCACGCGTTCATCAGATGTTTTCCAAGGCTCAATGCGATAGGCCGCAACGTTTCGAGTTTGTCGGGATAAACGCGACGCCATGCGTCCACAAATGGTCCGATCAGCCACGGCCAGACCGTCCCTTGGTGGTACGCGAGGTCTCTCGCGCGCAGATCACCAAAGTATCGTGGTTGATAATCCGGATGACCCGGCGCGAGCGAACGGAGTCCATAGGGAGTCAGAAGCTTGTCGTGCACGACGTCCACAACCGCTTTCCAGTGCTGCGCGTCAAGCACTGCGTAGGGCAACGAGATGGCGAACAGTTGATTCGGCCTTATTGCGTCGTCATCACCGGTCTCCCCGTCCACGACGTCAAACAAAGCGCCGCTGCGCTCATTCCAGAACCGCGCATTAAATGACTCACGCACTCGATCGGCGATAACGCCGTATCGTTGCGCACGTTCCTTATCGCCATACTCGCTGCCCATCCACTTCTCCATCAGGCGCAGAGCGTTGTACCAAAGAGCATTAGTTTCGACGGATTTGCCACGCCGAGGTGTGACCACCAGATCGCCGACTTTCGCGTCCATCCAGGTCAGTTGATATCCCGGCGCACCCTGAACAAATAGTCCATCGACAGGATCGATTCGAATCCCAAAGCGGGTACCGCGCTGATGCAGAGCGATGATCTCTTCAAGCCTCGGGAGCAAACGGTTCAGCGTGTCGCGGTCGGCGCTGATATTGACGTACCGGTCCGTTGCATGGAAGAACCAAAGAGTTGCGTCGGCTGTATGGTAAAGCCCCTCACCAGTTCCTTCGGGAAACATGTTGGGAATTAGCCCGTCTTTCAAATACATCGCGAAGGTGCGGAGAATGTAGCCTGCCTCCGCAACGCGACCCGTTGCGAGGGTCAATCCTTCCAGGCTGATCATCGTGTCTCGCCCCCAATCGGTGAACCAGTGGTAGCCCGCAATTACTGTGCGTTCTTCATCGCCGATAGCGTGGGCCCGAGCCGCGTCTTCGGTTCGACCCGCCGGATGGATCACGAACTGATCGGCGGCAAGTACAAGCTCGGAGCCAACGCTCGTCTGGAGTGCCGGGTGCGCGAATTTGACCAATCGTTCTCGACGCACGCGTTCCGCTTCAAGAACCTGCTCCGGTGAGAGGGCGTTAATTGTGCGCCAGTCCTCAACTGACGCAATGAGAGTCACTGAACCCCCACTTGGGAGATCGGCATGCAGAGTTCCGGGGCTATAGAGATCACCGGATGCATCGTATCCTCGCGATTGCTCGATAAGATATTTCACGTTGCGAATACGGCGATCATCGAGACGGAATTTCGGATGGGCGCCGATCAACTGTATTCGGAGCGGTGGCAGACCAACGGCAAGAGTGTCTTCGATCTCATAGCGGCCGGCAGCCACACGCAGCGCGTACTGATTGTCGATCAGGCCGGACAGCGTGCCTTCATGAGGACGGAATTGGATCCATGGGTCAAACGAGATTTGCAAGTTACCGGCGCCGCTCACGCGTCTACATGTGATCAACACCGTATTTTGCCGGTGCGGCATGACGACGCGTTTCTCGATGACGTGTCCTTGATGCTCAAATGTCCACACGGGCAGGCCGAGTTCAAGTCTGAACTCGCGCAGCGCCGCCATTGGCGTGTCGGCGCTTTCCGGATCGCGTTGCTCTGAAAGACGCGCCGGACCTTCCTCAGTGGAGACGCTGATGAAGAGGTGGTTAAGCATCATGGTTCGCCCACGCGGCGCCGGGAGCGCGGCGATGAGGTACCCGTGGAACCGACGCGTCACCAATCCGGTGATGGTTCCTGAAGCGTATCCGCCGAGGCCGTTCGTCACGAGCCACTCGGCTGTCCCCTCCGAAGCGACATCAGCATCGGGATCGACTGTTACAGACTGAATGCCTTCGATAGTCGGTGAACCGCCTACGCCGACCCAGCGAACTGTCGTTGGCCTTTTGCGGCGTAACTGATTGGGGCTCGGCGGAACGGGCTCAGCAGACATGTCATGGTCCTCAATCATGCCGCGGGCTCCAATGCCTGGCCGAAGTCCCAGCTGAGCAACTCAGCCAGATCCCGAACGACCATGCGGGCGCCGTTGGTCTTTAGCTCGTCCGCATTGCCCTTCCTGTCAACGCCGATGACCAGTCCAAAACCACCGCGCGCGCCGGCCTGGACGCCGGAAATGGCATCTTCGATCACCACGGCCGAGTCGGGCGTCACTCCAAGCATCTCTGCAGCCTTCAAAAAAGAATCCGGCGCCGGCTTGCCCGTTAGACCGTGCTCGGCGATGACGACTCCGTCGACGCGCGCATCAAAGAGGTCGTGGATCTTCGCGGCACGAAGAACTGTCTCGCAATTCTGGCTGGACGTGACGACGGCGGTTTTTATGCCGAAGCCTCGTGCATAGCGCAGGAAGGCCACCGAGCCGGGATACGCTTCCACTCCCAAAGACAGACGTTGGTTGACCAATTCATTCTTCCAGTTGCCAAGACCACAGACGGTTTCGGCGGTCGGTAAATCGTCCGGAGTTCCTTCAGGCAAGGCGATCCCGCGCGATTGAAGAAAATCGCGAACCCCGAGGTAACGCGGCTTTCCGTCGACATAGAGTTTATAGTCGGTGGCCACGTCGAACGGATGCAGCGGCTGGCCGGTTTGCTTCGCCCACCTCTGCAGATACTCGTCGAACATCGTCTTCCAACAAGCCGCATGGATGCTTGCGGTGTCCGTGACGACGCCGTCCATATCGAAGAGAATGGCTTGATAATGCCCGTGAGTCTGGGGATAGTTGCGGCGCCTTTCAAGGACCGCAACTTTCTGCAGCCGCCGTTTGTGGCGTTCCTCGCCCGTGAATTCGGCAGCGAGGTAAGCGGTTACAAGTTCATGTGCCAGTGCGGGACCAATCACACGTCCACCGAGCACTAGCACGTTCATATTGTCGTGCTCGACTCCCTGATGGGCAGAATACGTGTCGTGACAGAGACCCGCACGAATACCCGGCAGTTTGTTGGCGGCAACCGACGCGCCGACGCCGCTGCCGCAGATCAGTACGCCGCGGTCAGCGCTGCCATCGAGGAGAACTCTGCTGACAGCCTCGGCATAATCGGGATAATCCACAGCCTCCGTACCGTGTGTGCCGACGTCCACCAGTTGATGGCCAAGCGCGCGTATGTGCGCTGCGAGATCCTCTTTTAAAGTAAAACCCGCATGGTCTGCCCCGATCACTATACGCATCGTTTACTTCATTCCAGAGCCGAGCGTTAACGCGTGCTCTACCGAAACACGAGTCCCGGGTGTTTCGTCAGCGGCCAGGATGCCCTTGCCGTCGGGAACGAGGCATGTGGCCGTGCTTTCAAGATCAACGGTAGTCATGTGCTATTTCCTGTAAGTTGTTCTTGAGCGAATACCAACATATTGGCGGATCGGTTGGCGTCAGTCCGGACTCACGGGAATGATTGGCGCATTCCAGTGTTTCACCGCAGGAACTGTTCGGTAAAAACTCAGGACGTTGATCGTCGCCGGATCGAGGAGAAAAAAACGTCCGTCGGCCGCTCGCAGTCCGAGCCACCGGGCTGCAAATGCGCGGATCAAGTGGCCGTGGGCGAATAGGGCGACATTGCCTTCTGCGGCAACAGTACGGATTCGCGCAATCACGCGATCAATTCGAACCTCGACCTGATCTGGGCTTTCTCCGCCCGGGCAGCCATCCCTGAAAAGCATCCACTCAGGCCGTTTGGCATGGATCTGTGCGGGAGTCAATCCCTCGTATTCCCCGTAATTCCACTCCATGAGATCGGGATCGTTGTGAGCGCGGTCTCCGAGTCCCGCCAACTCACATGTTTCCCGTGCACGCCGTAATGGGCTCGTCAGCACGAGAGCAAAAACGTGTTTGGCCAGGATTGGCTGCAGAAGCCTGGCGACCTTTCGGCCATTCTCTGTAAGCGGAATGTCCGTCGTGCCCGTGTGTTGACGGCTCAGGCTCCACTCGGTCTCACCATGCCGAATGAGAAGGACCTTTTGGCTGGACATTGCGTAATCTCCGATTCAGTGAGAAATCGTCTCAGTTGCAAACAACAGCGCACGCGTATGGCGGGCGATCATCAGATCCTCATTTGTAGGGATAACCCGTACCGTGCAGTCGCCAGTAGGCGTCTATAATTTCCAACTCGGTTCTGGAGAGGACGTCTTGCAACGCATTCGTGGGACGATCCGCCTGCTTTGAACTCACGTATCCCTCAATATGTCGCGCTTGGCAAAACCAGTCTTCGGCAGCAGCAAGCAGTCTCTATTCCAAAACCGGGCACTTCATGATTGGAGCGACATCGGACCACACTCTATTGAAAGCATCTGCGGACCGCATTTCAGATTGACCAGCAGGACGAGTCTGGTGGCAGAACAATTCCTCAAGTTGGCAGTGCAGGACTGTACCCGCATCGCTGATCTGTTTCGCCCAAATTGGTGCCGGGGAGCAGAGTAGACGGCGCAACATCAGCGAGGCTTGAAAATGCGCGAACTCGAAAGATGGCCCATTGACAATGTATGCCGGGCGCGTTCTTGCTCCCGTTTTGTTTGCGCTAAACGAGGGCTGAAACGGCCGAGATCCTCGGCTACATCCTTAGGCGGCGGCAATGTAACGGTTGCCGAAATATGTGAGAGAGCGGTTTGCCTCGTCTAGCTCTAGCGCGAACTTCACCTACATGCGATGTCTTGGTAAACGGCTTGTCGCGGTTCCCGCCTAGATGTCGGCTGGCTCGTAAGGTTTTCTGATAAAACTCGTAATTCTCCGGCTCGACGTACCCAGAAGACTTTGTGTATCAGTTGAGCAATGATGGGATTTTTGCCACGTCGCGTCGAAGAGGTGCTATCTGATGGCTCTCTTCGTCCCGTCTCTTAGCATGACGAATACTGCCTATTCGCTCTTCGACAACGTAATGTTGGAACCTGGATGGACACGTAATTTAGGGCAAGACACATGATGGCAGAGATTGTTTCACCGCTAACGAAGGCTTGACGGCCAAAATGGGTTCGCAATCAGGTACATCAGGACGCACGATTCTCGTGGTAGATGACTCCGATGACCTGCGCGAACTCTACGAGACGATACTTAAATATGAGGGCTATGAGGTCAAGACTGCTTCGAGCGCCGAGGAGGCGCTGAAAATCGTACGCTGCTCGTGGCCCAGTCTCATTATTACCGACCTATTCATGCCAGGCATTGGTGGGCTTGAACTCATCACATGCCTACGGAGCGACTTCGCACCACCGATTCCACCGATCATCGTGTTTTCGGGTCTATCTGCAGCGAAGGATGAGGCTCTGAAGCGAGGCGCCGCGCGCTTCGAGACCAAGCCCGTTGGCCCAGAGGAACTCCTTCGCATCGTTGAGCAGGCGTTTGTTCCTGAAAGGGCCTGGGTCCGCCCAGCCAGTGCGGTGAGCGAGCGTCGCGTCGCGACGCGGGCCATAGGTGAGGCGACGCTCTCTAAGTTCATTATCGAGACGCCCGGCTTCTTCGACACACTCGGCCTCACCACGCGGATCTTGGCGCGGTTCTTTGGTAGGTTTTCGGTGCTCATATTCCTCCTTCGGGAAGGCACGCTCAGGCTGGCGGCGTCGAGCGACGCCGCATTCCCGCTTGATGCCAGCGCAACAGAGATCCTGCCGCTCGTAAACGATGTCGTGGAGAGCGAGGGAAAGCTCGTCATCACGGGCGGCGCGTCGCAGTCCTTTCTGCAAGAACAGGTCTTGGGCGATTTTCGCTTTTTGGTCGCTGTCCCATACTCGCTGGATCGGGCCGTCGTCGGCGCGCTCTGCCTCGTCGACCGAATGCCGCACGACTTCAGCACTGCGGCGATTGGCATTCTTGAGTACATGACGAGCTGCGGCGCAGCCATCTTGAGGGGCTACGCCAAGCCTTTTGACGATTCAGGACTCCTCGATCCCGGCGCGTTCGGTGTCGTACTCCACGCTTCGGTTATCTCGGCCTTGGACGAGGGGCACGCTTTAGGTTTTACGATGTTGGAGGTCACTGAGAAGCCTCGCGACTGGTCGCTGAGCGAATTGATGACGAATCTGCCGGCGCCGAGCATGACGATTGGCATGCTTGATCAATATCAGGTGGCCGCTTTCGCTGTCGCAGAGTCGATCGGGTTGGTGAAAGAGCGGCTTGCCCACACACGCCGCTTGCTTGAAGCCCGCCTCACGGTGAACCACACCGTTGAGCTCACATACGACGATCCGGTTCCCCGATTCGAACTGGATGTATTCGTGGCGCGTAGCCGGGAGTTGCTCGCACGGGCCTACGCTGAAACGCGTAGCTTTTTGGCAATTGACGCTCGACGGCGCGAATGATCCGCAGAAGCGCGATCGGCTTTTGGTGGTGTTTCAGCGTTCGGCGAGCCGACGCGACGTGCTAATGGTCACCTCGACAATAGCTGGTTAGCGGGTGGCGTTTTTTTGCGCCTCGGACCCAGCGGCCCAAGCGGCTTATCAAGAAGCACGAGTTAGCAACGACGCAGGGTTATGGCATGAAAGTGCTGGTTGTAGATATTGGCGGGACGAACATCAAGTGTTTGAACACCGATCAACGCATACCTCGAAAATTTCACTCCGGGCCGAAGATGATCGGATCAGCACTCTTGAGGCTGCAGTCTCCCCTCAATCGAAACAAGCGATACTCGCTCAGAGCACGACAAAAAATATGTCTAACCCATTCGATGTTCTCGTGCCACCAGCCACTCCGCTCCGAGAATACGTATAACCTCCGCGACGGGGATAGCCAGTAGCGTGCCCACGATGCCATACAGTAGACCGCCCATGAGGACGGCGACGAAGATCGCCAGTGGGTGCAGCTTTATCGTTTGGCTATAGACCATCGGTGTAAGGATGTTATTTTCCACGAGCTGATAGATTATGAAGTAGCCCAGCAACACTAAGCTCTTCCACGGATCGACAAACAGGCCGGCCGCTACCAGCAGCGCTCCGCCCAGTGTCGCGCCGATCTGCGGGATCAGGTCGAGAACCGCGACAATTAGCGCCAGCACAATGGCGTAAGGCATGCCTAGGACTATCAGGACCACATAAAGAGCCACACCGCAGATCAGACTGATCAACAGGTTGCCCGTAACGTAACCAGAGACTGCCCCGGCCGTCTGCGTTAGGATACGCTGCATGCGTGGCCGCTGTGGCTCGGGAAAAAGTTGCAGCCCATGATTGATGAAGACGTCGCCTTCGAGGAGCAGGAAGAACGAGATTACCAGGATGGAAAACAACGCCGTGATGAACCCGACGGCGCTGACAAGAAAGCCTCCGCTGGACAACAGGAAGCTTTCCATCCACTGGCCAAGTTGTGCGGGTACATTGTGCAACTGGCTGACACCTGCATCGTAGAGCCACACCAGGCGGAATCGGTCGGCGTAATCTCTGACGCGCCCCAGCCACTCCTCAGGATTTTGAGATACCGCGAAAGCAAGGTTTGCCAGCGACTTGATTTGAGTGACTAGCAGCGGAACGACCAACGCTATTGTTCCTATCATCCCGAGCGATAGCCCGAGATACGCCAGTAAGATAGCGGTGATGCGCCTGGTGCGCCACCGCTGAATCCGGTTCACTGCCGGATACAGAGCTACGGCGACGAAGAGGGCGATGATGCACCAGACGATAACCTTGCGCACCTGCCAGAGCAGGTAGAGTCCGCTCAACACTACCACCGCCGTCAAGATCACAAGGACCACCGTTCGCGGTGTTACTTGCGATGTTGAAGAGTCAGGGCTGCTGCGACCTTTATCTGAGAGCTGCACGCTCGGTTTTTCAGATTCCGGTGTCACGCTGTTCCCCTTTTAGGCGTTTTGCCATGCTCCCAATCGATCCGATCAAGACTTTTCATTCTGCGTGCTCGCTGTACTTGGCAACCGTCATTCCTTCGCGCTCAAAAAGACGTGCAGTCATACACCCAAAAACAAAGCCGCCAACGTGGGCCACATACGCAATGCGGTCTGAACATCGGTGACCGCTCCGACGTTCACAAGTTGCGTAACAAACCAAAGGCACGAAAATGAAGATGATTAGAAGCGCGCGAATCCTATCCTTTGGATAAGGACCAGAAACGTTCCCATCACAGCCGCGCCTGCACCGCTGGCACCGAGACTCGGAATTATGGAATCAGGGTACTGTCGCCACAATCTCTCCTTTAGGTTTAGGTCCGCGCAAAAACTGGCAACCACTAAAGATCAGTGGTTACCAGTCCCGGTACCACGTGTGTTTACAGTAGCCGCCGCCGGAATCTTCCGATTTCAGTTCGCAATACCAAGGGACAGAAGTTTTTCTCAACGCCTCGGTCGTTCTCCGATTTGTTTTCCTGTCGAAGGGGTAAATAGGCTGGATAGGAATTTTCCTTTCATCCCAATGTGTCAGTTGCAACGGCCATTGCTCGTGAATGCGCAGGCGAAACAGATCGTGCGGATCTTGCCGCCGGGAATTTTTCCGCCGGACAGCCGGTTACGAAGCATCTGGTCGTCGAGGTGACGCGGGCTCACGGGAAACAAGCAGACGATTCAACCTTGCCGTGACTACCGTGGCCAGGTCATTCAGCCGAACGTAGCTCAGTGTTGTGTAAGAAGCTGATTCGCCATGGAGGTCACCAAGCGTTCGACAGCCGCTGTGAGGCTGTTGACGACACCTGTGATGTTCCGTTTCTGGACC
>Ga0209382_10007067_pt1 | contig 14363 bp, 11 predicted proteins | sample SoiMetdeltSBSDD5_FD_187599 | JGI IMG/M metagenome (GOLD analysis project Ga0209382, IMG submission 187599) | Bulk soil microbial communities from a Populus tree surrounding site in Tennessee, USA - Soil MetaG P. deltoides SBSDD5 (SPAdes) (version 2) | ecosystem: Environmental > Terrestrial >... | reverse complement strand
CTTTCTGAATCGCTTCCCGTTCAAGGGTGGGGTGGTCCTGGAAGCGGACTGGAACGGCAAGGTGCTCTGGGAGGTCCGCCATCCCGACCACCATCACCACGGCATCCTGCTGCGCAACGGCAACGTGTTGCTGAACTGCATGGGCCAGGTTCCCGACGACATCGCCCGGCGTGTCAAAGGAGGCGTGGAGGAGGACCAGTTTGCTTCGGGCCAGTATGCTGCGCGGGCGAAGGCCGACGTCGGCAAGATGTACTCCGATTACCTGGCCGAGGTAACGCCGGCGGGAAAGACGGTCTGGGAATGGCGTACCTGGGAGCATCTCGATCCCGTCGAAGACGGCATCACGGAGGTCCAAGCGCCGCGAACCCTATGGGCTCAGGGCAACAGTGTCCTGGAGCTGCCCGACGGTGACCTCCTCACGAGCTACCGACCCACCTCGACCGTGCTCCGCATCTCCCGCGCGACCGGCAAAATTCTCTGGAAGCTCGGCGCTCCGACAGTGTCTGGCCAGCATGCGCCGACTCCGTTGCCGAACGGCGACATCCTGATATTCGACAACGGTGCGCACCGTCTGGATGACTCGATGCCGTTCTCGAGGGTGATCGAGGTCAATCCCGAAACGAACGAGATCGGGTGGAAATATCAGGACAAGCCGGCGTGGAACTTCTTCTCTCCACGCATGGGCAACGCTCAACGCCTGCCAAACGGCAACACACTCGTCTGCGAGTCTTCCTACGGCCGCTTCTTCGAAGTGACTCGAGAGGGAGAGATCGTCTGGGAGTACGTCAATCCGTTCTTCGGCAAGCCGTTCTTTGCCGGACCACCTAACACGGAGGGGAATCTGGTCTTCCGGGCGCTTCGTTACAGCGCCGAGGAGATCGCGCGGGCCAAGGCGACGACCGGCGCTTGAAGAGTACGAGCCCACGAGAAGTGGCGAATAACGAAGGGTGGCCACTCGGCCTGAAAGGCGCCTGGAGGCGCAATCAAACCCCACGCGGTAGGAACACAAGAGAGTGACGTGTAGGCACGGAGGTGACGCTCGATGCGTGAGATCGTGACCAGCTTTCTCAAGATCGGCCTGACCGCATACGGCGGACCCGCGATCGTCGGCGTGATGCAGGCCGAGTTCCAGGAGCGCCGGCAGTGGATCGGCAAACCGCAGTTCGTCGAAGGGCTCGCGTTCGTCAACATGCTGCCGGGCGCGACGGCGACGCAGCTCGGCATCTTCCTCGGGCATCAGCGCGCCGGCTGGCCGGGGGGTCTCCTCGCAGGGCTCAGCTTCTGCGCTCCGGCGTTCGCGATCATGCTGGCGCTCACGCTCGCGTACGCCGTGCTCGGCGTCAGCCCGTGGCTGCGCGGCGCGCTGTACGGCCTCGGCCCGATCGTGCTCGCGGTGTTCGGCGTCGCGGTGTATCGGCTCGGCGGCACGGCGCTGCGGTCACGCACGCACATGTTTATCGCGCTCAGCGCGGCGGCGGCCGCGCTGTTCGCGCCGGTCGCGACCGTGTGGATCATGCTCTGCGCCGGCAGCCTCGGCCTGTTCCTGTTCTACCGTCGCTCCGTCGGCGTCGGCGCGGTGCTCGCGGTGGCGCTCGCGCTGGTCACCGTGCGCGTCGTCGCGTGGACGCCGCGATTCATGACGCCGGCGCCCGGCGCCGTCCCGAGCCTGGCCGACGTCGTGGTGCAGTTCGGTGTCATCGGCGCGGTCACGTTCGGCGGCTCTCTCACCATCATCGGGCTGCTCCAGGACCAGTTCGTCCATCAGCTTGGCTGGCTGACGCCGCAGGAGTTCATCGACGGGCTCGCCCTTGGCCAGCTGACGCCGGGGCCGCCGGTCATGCTGGCGACCTACGTCGGCTACAAGGCGCTCGGGCTCACCGGCGCCGTCGTCGCCGGGATTGCCATCTTCGCGCCGTCGTTCGTGATGATGTTCGCGCTGCTGCCGGTGTTCGAGCGCGTGCGCGCCCTCGGCTGGGCGAAGGCGGCGTTGCAGGGGATGGTGGCGGGCATCATCGGCGTGCTCGCAGTCACGCTGGTCCGGCTCACGCCGCACGCCGTCGTCGATCCGTTTTCGGCCGTGATCTTCGTCTGCGCCGTGACGGCGCTGCTGCTGTGGCGCATGGCGCCGCTCAAGATGGTGGCCGGTGGCGCCGTGCTCGGCATCGTGCGGCGACGTCTCGTCACCGCCATTGGCTTCTGAACCGACTCTCAAGGAGAACAACAACCATGAAATGGATCACTCGCGAACGTGCCCGTGTCGATCGCATCGCGTGCCCGTGGCTGATCTCGCGCTTCATCGACCCCCAGCCGGAGTTTTTCTTCGTGCCGGCGAAGGAGGTCGCATCGGAGGCGAAGAAGCGCGGCGCGATCCCGTACGACATCCCGAACGTCGACCTCGGTCATCACGGCCCCGAATGCTCGTTCGACGCGTTTGTCGATCGCTACGAGCTCACTGACCCGGCGCTGCGCGCGCTGGCGGTGATCGTGCGCGGCGCCGACACCGATGATCGCGACCTGACCCCCGAGTCCTCCGGTCTCTACGCCGCCGCCACCGGGTTCCAGGCGACGAGCAAGGACGACTTCGACAACATGACGCGCCAGTTCCCGATGTACGACGCGTTCTACAACTATTGCCAGGAGCAGGTGGCGGCAGCGCCGAAGACGCCGCGCGTGCTGTTCGTCTGCCTGCACGGCGCCGCGAAGAGCGTCGTGGCCGCGGCGCACTTCCGCAAGCTGACGGCGCAGCGGGGTCTCGCGGTGGAGGCGGCAGCGGCCGGTACCGAGCCCGATGCGGAACTGGGGCCCCTCGCGGTGAAGGGGCTTGCGGCCGACGGGCTTGAGGCGGCGCCGAAGCGCCCGCGGCCGGTCACGCTGTACGACCTGCGGTCGGCGTCGCGCGTGGTGACGTTCGGCTGCACCGTCACGCCGGCCAGCGGCCAGCCGGTTGAAAGCTGGGAGGTGGCGAACATCAGCGATGGGTACGACGCCGCGCGGAAGCAGATCGTCGACAAGGTTGAGCGGCTCGTCGCCGGGATGGGGGAACGCTGACATGGCACTGAAGCATCTCGGGTATGTGGACCTGCCGCTGCATGTCGGGAGCGGCGGCTTCGACCACGCGGCCGTGTACCAGGCCACGGGCCGCGTGTACGTGGCGCACACGGCGAACGACGCCATCGACGTCATCGACATGCCGACGCGGAAACACGTCGGGACGATCGACGGATTGACGGCGGTAGCCGGCGCGCTGGTCGACGACGCCAGCGGGCTCGTGTTCACCTCGAATCGCGGCGAAGACAGCGTCGGCATCTTCTCCGTCAGCGACGAGCGGCGCGTCGACAAGGTGGGCGTTGGCCGGAAACCGAATGGACTCTCGTTCGATCCGGGCCGCAAGCGGCTGCTCTCGGCGCACGTCGGTGATCCGAAAGAACCCGGCTCGACCACGGTATCGGTGATCGACGTTGCGAAGCGGCAGCGCATCGCGGATGTGCCGGTCGCCGGCCGCACGCGCTGGACCGTCTACGATCCACGCGCCGACGTCTTCTACGTCAACATCGCGGATCCGTCGCAGATCGCGGTGGTGAGCGCCGGCGATCCGATCGGGATCAAGCGGGTCGTCTCGATTCCGCAAGCGGGCGCGCACGGGCTGGACATCGACGTGGCGCGCCGGCGCCTCTACTGTGCCTGCGACGACGCCACGCTGGTCGAGGTCGACGCCGACACCGGCGCGATCGTCACCACGGACCGGATCGCGGGCACGCCCGACGTGGTCTGGTTCAACGCCGCGCTCGGGCATCTCTACATCGCGATCGGCGATCCCGGCGTGATCGAAGTCTTTGCGACCGCGCCGCTCCGCCGGCTCGAGACCGTCACGACGGAGTCCGGCGCCCACACGACCTCATTCGACGCGACGCGGAACCTGATCGCCGCGTTCCTGCCGGGGACGCACCGCGCCGCCGTCTACCACGACGCCTAACCTGCAGCGAAGGGACACGCGCTCGAATCGCTGGGTCATGAGTCTCAAGGGATGAACGCGAGACTAGAAGAGAGAACGACCATGCAACAGGAGATCGCCCCGATCGCAGTACGCCCGTCGATGCTCAACGGAATCTCGGAGCTCATTTTTTCGATCTCGAACGGAGGTTTACGATGAAGTATCGCATCGCCCCCCTTTTCTGCCGCCCTTGGACGTTGAATGGCATGTCGCCGAAGCTCATCGAAAGCCACTACGAGAACAACTACGGAGCTGCTCTCAATCGTTTAAACGCCCTCACGCACGAGCTGCAGACGCTCGATGTCGCGACAGTGCCCGCAGAGGTCATCAGTCGCCTCAGTCGGGAGCAAACGAGCCTGCTCAACTCGACGTTGCTTCATGAACTGTATTTCGCGAGCCTCGGCGGGGACGGGCGGGCACCGCTCGAAACCATTGCGAACGCCATCGCCCGCGATTTCGGATCGGTTCAGCGCTGGCGTCGCGAATTCATCGCGTTGGGCGAGGGCTTGGCCGGGGACTGTGGCTGGGTACTTCTGACGTATGTGCCTCGCGACGGTCGCCTGATAAATCAGAGCACCTCGGATCACGCGCAGAGCATTGCCGGTGGCATCCCGATCCTCGCCCTGGACATGTACGAGCACGCTTACCACATCGACTTCGGCGCAAACACGACCGCTTATGTTGCGGCCTTCATGCGCAATATCCACTGGCAGGCGGTCGAAGCGCGGTACACCGATGCCACGAGTGTGCCGGCGCCGCGAAGGCTCGAGCAGCCGGAGTTCGGCGACCTGCCATCCATCACGCCGGAAGAGGTTCAGGAGCTGCTGGACTCCGGGCAGCGTGTCCAGATCATCGATACCCGGCCACGCCACTACAGCACGAGGGCGCAGGACATCGTCGACGGCGCTGTCTGGCGGGATCCCGAGCGCATCGACGAGTGGATCGGCACCCTGTCGAAGGACGAGCCCGTGGTGACCTTCTGCGTGTACGGCTTCCACATTGGATGCCAAAGCGCGACCGCGCTGCGAAAGGCCGGGTTCGACGCGCGCTATATGGCGGGGGGGCACTACGCGTGGAAGGCGATCAAAGGCCGGGTAAAGCTCTTCAATGAAGGTGTGGACGAGAGGGGAGAATGACGATGCAACAGGAGATCGCCCCGATCGCCGTACGCGTCTCGCTGCTCAACGGAATGTCGGAACAGATGGTGCTCAGTCACTATGAAAACACCTACGGGAACGCCGTGCGAACGCTGAACGCCGTCCGCCGCGAGCTTGCCGCGCTCGACGCGGAGACGCCGCCGTACCGCCTGGGCGGGCTCAAGCGAGAAGAGCTCTCGCTGATGGGCTCGGTCGCGCTGCACGAGCTCTACTTCGGCAACCTCGGCGGCTACCGCCGCGCCGGACCCAACTCGGGCCTGGGTCGCCCCGACTGGCACGAAGTGCCGGATGCCTTCGCCTCGGAGATCGCGGCGGACTTCGGCAGCGCCAGTGCGTGGCGTCGCGAGTTCGTCGGAACGGCGCAGTCACTGGTGGGCGGCTCCGGATGGATCCTCCTCACTTACTCGCGCCGGCAGAAGCGGTTCTGGAACCAGATCGCGGCCGATCACACGCAGGCGGCCGTCGACGCCGCGCCCGTGCTCGTTCTTGACATGTACGAGCACGCCTACCAGGCTGAGTTTGGCGCGAACGCGACCGCGTACATCGACACGTTCATGCGCAACATCAACTGGGAAACGGTGCTGAAGCGGATCAAGGCCGCGCGGAACGATCAGCCGCCGCCGAACGAAGACCCGTCGGTGACAACGGACATTCCGTCGCTCTCGGTCGAGGAGCTTGCCGTGCAGATCGCCAACGGCAGCGGCGTGCAGATCGTCGACGCGCGGCAGCGGAACCACATGTCGCGCCACGTGGATCTGATGGCGGGCGCGACGTGGCGCGATCCGGATTGCGTCGAGGAGTGGATCGCCGAGCTGACGCTGGACAAGCCGGTGGCCGTCTACTGCTCCTGGGGCTTCGACGTCGGGCGCAACGTGACGAAGACGCTCATCGAGCGCGGCTTCGACGCACGGTTCGTCCGCGGCGGCATCTCGGCGTGGTACGCCTCGGGCGGCGCGCGCGCGCTGCGGCCCGCGGCCGGGTAGTATGTAGCGCCGCCGGAGAGTAAACGATGGAAGCCATCGAGCTTCTTCGCAGCCGACACTCCGCATCAAAGCTCGGCGCACCAGCCCCGTCCGCCGAGGCTGTTGAAGCCATGCTCGAGGCAGCCGCTCGCGCCCCGGATCACGGCCGGCTCCAGCCCTGGCGGTTGATCTTGATCGAAGGAGACGCTCGGCGATCGTTCGGCGAGATCCTCGCCGAGGCCTTGGCTCGCCGGAACCCGCTTGCCGGCGAGCCGGCCCTGGCGCGGGAGCGCGAGAAGGCGCTCCGAGCGCCCCTCATCATCGTGGTTACGACGCGATGCGATCGATCCGGGAAGATTCCGGTCGTTGAGCAGATCGTCTCCGCCGGCTGCGCGGCTCACGGCCTCATGCTCGCCGCGTTTGCTCAGGGACTGGGCGCCTTCTGGCGCACAGGTGAAGCCGCCTACGACGAAGCCGTCAAAGGGGCCCTGGGTGTCAGCTCGGATGATCTGATCGTCGGGTTCATCTTCGTGGGCACCGATACCGGCGACGCCCCATCTCGGTCTCGGCCGGTGGTCCAGGAGCTTGCCCACCGTTGGGCCGGCGACGGCCACACGTCGGCGAACCCGTAGGGAGCGTGAGCGTGCAGTGTGCGCGGTGTCGCGCCGACAATCGCGAGGGCCGCCGCTTCTGCGGCGAATGCGGCCTACCGCTGCCCACCTCGTGCCCGTTCTGCGGCTTCTCCAACGAGGGCAACGAGAAGTTCTGCGGCGGATGCGGCCGAGTGCTGATTGCGGGGGCCGACGAGCCGAAGTTCCGTTCCCCTGAGGCTTATACGCCGCCGTATCTGGCCGAGAAGATTCTCGGCTCGCGAAGCGCGCTCGAAGACGAGCGCAAGCAAGTCACGGTGCTCTTCGCGGATCTGAAGGGCTCGATGGAGCTCTTGGCCGATCGCGACCCTGAAGAGGCACGCAAGCTTCTCGACCCGGTTCTCGAGCGAATGATGGAATCAGTCCACCGCTACGAGGGCACGGTCAACCAGGTGATGGGCGACGGGATCATGGCGCTCTTCGGAGCGCCCGTCGCCCATGAGGACCACGCGGTGCGCGCTTGCTATGCCGCCTTACGCATGCAGGAGCTGGTGAAGAGCTACGCGGATCAGGCGTTCCGTACTCACGGCATCACGGTCAGGATCCGAGTGGGGCTGAACTCGGGAGAGGTCGTGGTGCGCTCCATTCGTTCGGACCTCCGCATCGATTACTCGGCCGTCGGGCAGACCACGCACTTGGCCGCGCGCATGGAGCAACTCGCGCCACCAGGCGCCGTCTGGATGACCGCGCAGACCTTTCTTCTCGCCGAGACCTTCGTGCAGGGCCAACCGCTGGGTCCCGTGCCAGTCCACGGCCTGGATACGCCTGTCGAGGTCTTCGAGCTGATCGCGGCCGGCCAAGCCAGAACACGCTTTCAGGCGTCCACGCTGCGGGGCTTGAGCCGCTTCGTCGGACGCGACGCTGAAATGGACCAGCTGCGGGCGGCGATCGACCGGGCTCGGCGAGGTCACGGTGAAGTCGTGGCTGTCGTGGGCGAACCGGGTGTGGGCAAGTCACGACTGTTTCACGAGCTGATCCACTCCAACCGCGCCGTCGGCTGTCGAATCCTCCAGGCCAGCGCCGCTTCCCATGGCCGGGCTACCAGCTATCTTCCGGTCATCGATCTTTTGAAAGCTCTTTTCCGCATCGACGAGCGTGACGATATACGATCGATTCGCGCCAAGACCACTGGGCACCTGCTGACACTCGACGAGGCGCTCAAGGACCTGCTGCCTCCCGTTCTCTGGCTTCTGGACGCCTTGCCGCGGGAGGATCGTCTCTGGGATCTGGAGCCTCCTCAGCGCCGCCAGCTCACCCTCGAGGCGATCAAGCGCCTGCTGCTTCGCGAGAGTCAGGTTCAGCCTCTCGTTCTTGTGCTGGAGGACCTCCATTGGATCGACCCGGAGACGCAAGCGCTGCTCGACAGCCTGGTCGAAAGCTTGCCCACGGTCCCAGGGCTGCTTCTCGTCAACTATCGACCCGAGTACGGTCACAACTGGATCGGCAAGACCTACTATCGTCAGCTCAGGATCGACCCGTTGCCTCCTGAGAGCGCTGATGAGCTACTACAGGCTCTCGTGGGTGACGGAGTCGAGCTCGCCCCGCTTAAGCGGCTGCTGATCGGTCGGACGGACGGCAACCCGTTCTTCCTCGAGGAGAGCGTCCGGACCCTGGTTGAGACGGGAGCCCTCGCCGGCGACCGCGGGGCTTACCGCCTGACGACGGGGGTCCCAACAATCCACGTCCCGGCGACCGTGCAGGCGCTGCTGGCCGGGCGGATCGATCGGCTTCCGCCGGAGGACAAGCGCTTGCTCCAGGCCTGCTCGGTGATCGGGAAGGACGTGCCGGTTGCTCTTCTCCAGGCCCTCGTCCCGGACCGCGAAGGTGACCTCCGACGGGGTCTTGCCCATCTCCAGTCCGCCGAATTCCTGTATGAGACGCGCCTCTTCCCGGAGCTCGAATACACCTTCAAACATGCGCTGACCCACGAAGTCGCGTACGCGAGCCTCCTGCACGAGCGACGGCGGATGCTCCACCAGAGCGTCCTAGAAACGCTGGAGCGTCGACAGCCCGACCAGCCGAGCGAGGAAGCTGAGCGTCTCGCCCGTCACGCGGTAGGCGCCGAAGCGTGGGACAAGGGCGCCAAATACCTTCGACTGGCCGCACAACGAATGATCGCTCGATCTTCGTATGGAGCCGCGGTCGAGCTTCTTCATGAGGCGCTTCAAGCACTGGAGCGGCTGCCCGAGACGCCGGAGACACTCGCGCAGGCCATCGACGCGCGACTCGACCTTCGTGTCGCGCTCATACCGCTTGGGCGTTACCACGATGTCCTGACGGTCATGCGCGAAGCCGAAGCCTTGGCGACCCGGCTCGGCGATCGCGCGCGCCTGGGACGAGTCCTCGCAGATATCTGTGCGCGCCTGCGGAACGTTACCGGTGAGCACCATCAAGCCATAGAGGTCGGACAGCGCGCGCTAGCGATCGCGGTCGAGAGCGATGACCGAGAGCTGGAGATCGAGGCTCAGTACCGCACCGGGCAAGCCTACTTTGCCATCGCCGACTATCGCCGCGCGCTTGACCTGTTGTCGCGGTGCGCGGAGGGCGCGGGCGAAGGCGGCCCCCATCTGTCTCTACTCTTCGCGCCGTGGTCATTGACCTGGCTGGCCCTGACCCTCATGAGCCTGGGGCGATTCGTCGAGGCGCGATCACACGCTCTGCAGGCGCTCAGGATCGCAGAACGCGCCGATCACCCATTCACGCTCGCCGAGACCCTGACGGGGATCGGCGGCCTGTCTCTCGCACAGGGTGACTACGACGCCTCGATCGAAGCCCTCGAGCGCGCGCGCGTCGTCGTTGACGCGTGGAAGCTCCAACCCTGGGCAGTCCTCGCACGTCTCGGATACGCGTTGGCGCTCTCTGGACGCCCGGAGCAGGGCCGCGAATTTCTCGAGGAGGTCGTGCAGTCGGCGAACACGATGAGCTCGATGGGGGTCGGGCGTGCGATGCAACTCGCCTGGCTCGGCGAAGCACTTTTGCTCGAAGGTCGGGTCGACGATGCTGAGCGGCGTGCACACGAGGCCCTGAGCCTGGCCCGGCGCCAGCAGGAGCGCGGTCACGAGGCGTGGAGTCTCCGTCTGCTCGGCGAAATCTCCTCGCGTCGCGACCCGTGCGATGCCGAAACGGCAGAGACCTACTACCGCGAAGCCCTGACCTTGGCCGACGAGCTCGACATGCGGCCGCTTGCCGCGCACTGCCACTTCCATCTGGGCAAGCTGTTGCGGACGGCGCCTCGGCCCGAGGGAGCCCGACAGCATCTGACCACCGCCTCGACGATGTACCGCGAGATGGGCATGAGGGCCTGGCTAGACCTGGCCGACGCGGAACTGTTGATGTCCACCTGAGTGTCGTGTCGCTAGGGACGCTACTTCCAGGGCAGCGCGTCCAGGAGGTGCTTTCCCGTTGGTGCGGAGTTTTGTGGAGAAGGCTCTTCAGTGATCGCGATGGCCTGGACGTTATCGAGCGAGGCGGGAACCATAACCTTCACCCAAGCGCGCCCGGAAGCGTCCACCCTGAAGGTGGCGCCGTTGACGGCGGAAGACCCGGTCTGAACGAACCATAGTTGATATGTGCGCTCGCGAGGGAGCGGAGCAAGCCCGCTGACGGCGAGGTGCCCGCCTCCGTCCACGGCCACGAAGAGACGGGCGCTCGCTTCCGGCTTCCCTGTTCCGGCCAGGATCACGATGCGGCCCGGACGGCGCGACAGCGCCTCGACCTCCGGTCCCGGCGCAGGCCCCGGCGCGCGGCGAGAGAGTTCGCGCTCGAGCGAGACATTCCAGATCAGAAGCGCCGCTAGCCCCGCTGCGACTGCGGGCCATCTCGTAACGCGCAGCCACCCCGCGAGGCGTGGTTTCGCTTGAGCCTTTCGACCGCCCGCGCGGGTCTCCCGGGCGCTTGCCCTGATCGTCTCCCATGCTTCGGACGGTGGCGGTACGGGAGCCAGACCCAGCGGCAGCGCCGCAACGACACCCTCGTACGCCCGCAACTGGGCGGCGCACGCGGCACACGCGGCGACGTGTGTTTCGACGTTCGCTCGCGCCGCAGCCTCGAGCGAGCCCAGCGCGTATGCGCGGAGAGCGTCCACCGGATGTTCGTCAGTCACGGCGCGATTCCGATCCTCCTGTCTCGATGAGTGGCTCGAGCAGGGTGCGAAGGCGCTCCATCGCGTCGCGAGTGCGACTCTTGATCGTTCCCAGCGGCTGCCCGAGGTGGCCCGCGATCTCCGCCTGGGTCAGCCCCTGGTAGTAGGCAAGCTCGATCGCCTCGCGTTGTGTGTCCGAGAGCCCCGCGAGTGCTTGGGCGACGGCCCGGCGCAGTGCGACGGCGTCGGCGGCGCCGGGATCAGCGGGTTCGGCTCCGGGCGTACCTGACGGCGGGCGCTCCTGCTCGCGCAGGCGCGCTCGATGAGGACGGCTGCGCAGGACGTCTATGGCCCGGTTGCGAGCGATACCCATGAGCCACCACGGAACTCGCCCGCGGCTTGGGTCATAGGTCTCTCTGCCGTCCCAGGATCGCAAGAACGTGTCCTGTAACACTTCCCGAGCCAGCTCCGGATCGCCAACGATGCGGAGCGCCAGCGTAAAGACGAGCCCTCCATAGCGCGCGTACAGCGTCTCGAGAGCGGATTCCTCTCCGAGTTGCATTCGTCGCAGCAGGTCGTGATCAGCCGGCCCCTCGAGCCGCGCGCCAGCCGGCCAGCCGCTCCTCATATGGGTGCCTACGAAGTTGGGCCTTCGGCTGGATGGGTCGAGTCGCGATGATCCGGTGGCAGCGGTGACTGCGTAGGCAAGGGCATGGCGGCGTCAGTATGACGGATTCACACGAGGACCGACGGAAGGGGGCTCGTATGAAGCGTTGGACCATGGCGATCGTGCCGCTGCTGGCGGCGGCATTCCTTGTCGCTTTGTTCGAGACGCCCAATGCCGACGATGACGTCGCTCTTCTCAAGCAGGCGCAGACCCTGTTCAATCCCTTACCGCAGACGACCGGGCCCGCGGACGCTCAGAACCTCGCCGCTCGAGCTGCTCTCGGGCGGATGCTGTTCTTCGATCCGCGCTGGACGCTGGAAGGCAACGTGAGCTGCGCGACGTGCCACCAGCCCGCCCTCTATGGGACAGACGGGCTCGCCAAGTCAATCGGCGTCCTGCATCGTCGCCATCGTCGCAATGCGCCCACCGTGCTGAATGCTGGACTGAACTTCATCCAGCACTGGTCGGGTGATCGCAGGAGTCTCGAGGATCAGGTCGAGCAGGCTCTCATTGGGGCGGTCAGCTCCGGTCATGCAGACCAGGTCGCCGCCGTCGCGAGGGTCGCGGCGATCGAAGGGTATGCTCCACTGTTCGGGCAGGCGTTTCCGGGCGAGCTCAAGCTGATCACGTCGGCGAACATCGGGAACGCGATCGCTGCCTACGAACGTACGCTGCTGACGCCCGCTCCCTTCGATTCGTATCTACGGGGAGACACGCTGGCCATGTCTCCAGTCGCGCGACACGGACTACGGCGCTTCATCAGCCGGGGCTGCGCTTCGTGCCATGGCGGGATGGGGGTAGGGGGCCAGATCTTTCAGAAGTTCGGAGCTCGAGAAGAGTACTGGAAGGCGACGGGGAGCTCAGAAGTCGATAAAGGCCGTTTTGAATTCACCAAGGACCCAGCCGACCTTTATGTTTTCAAGGTTCCGAGTCTCCGGAATGTGGAGATGACCCCGCCATACTTCCACGACGGGTCTGTGGCGACGCTCGACGGGGCGATCAAGGTGATGGGCCGCGTCCAATTGGGTATCACTCTTCCGGACACTGAAATCGCGGAGATCGTCGCGTTTCTCAGCACTCTCACCGGTCCTCTCCCGGCGAGTTTTGCGGCCGCGCCTACTCTTCCGAAGATGTCCAAGCGGGACCCCTGAATAGCGCGCCGTTCTGCCTCGCGCCTTCGACCGTTGCTCGCTCGTGGTCGTTCCTTTGAACTCGGCCGCGGTCATGTATATCGAATGCCGACGCTGTTGTGCCCCAACGTCTCTGGCGCCCACCAATGCGATGAGCATTGCGCCCGAATGAACCCACGCCGAGATAGAGTGAATCCATGGCGCTGACGGTGGTTGTGCGAGGAGTCGGCGACGTCGGATCAGCGGTCGCGCATCGACTGTTCGTCGAAGGGTATGCGGTGGTCATCCACGACGGACCGACGCCAACGACGACAAGGCGCGGCATGGCCTTCGCCGATGCGGTTTTCGATGGCACCGCAATCCTCGAGAGCGTGCAGGCCATGCGCGCCGACGATCTTGCGCGAGTCAAGGAAGCTCTCGGCGATCACCGCGCTATTCCCGTATACGTCGGCGACATCGACGCTCTTCTCGCCGACCTTCGTCCAGAGATCTTCGTCGATGCTCGGATGCGCAAGCACCAGCAGGCCGACATCCAACGTGGACTCGCGACCTTCACCGTGGGGCTCGGCCCGAGCCTTGTCGCCGGGCACCATGCCGACGTCGTCGTGGAGACCAGTTGGGATCGATTGGGCGCGATCATCAGGGATGGTAGTTCGCTTCCCTTGTCGGGCGAACCGCGCGAGATCGGCGGCCATGCTCGCGACCGCTATGTTTACGCGCCGGTCGCCGGGGTCTTCCGGACGAAGGCAGGCGTCGGAGACCTTGTTCGCGAGGGACAGGCGATCGCTGAGATCGGTCGTACGGCATTGCGGGCGCCCCTTGATGGAATCCTTCGAGGTCTGACGCGTGACGGGGTCCCTGTTTCGGCGCGAACAAAGGTCATCGAAGTCGATCCTCGGGGCATTGCGGCAGAGGTCAGAACTATTGGCGAGCGTCCGCGGCGGATCGCCGACGGCGTCTTGGAAGCTATCCGAGCGTGGGGAGGAGGACCGTGATCCCAGCCCCCCGTGGCGGCGCGCCCTCAGGGCCTGAACAGCTGGAAGACGATCAGGCCGACGATACCCGCAGCCACGACAAGAATCGGCTCCGGGACCTTGAACCGCCAGAGCACGCCGAGACTGATGAGCGCCACAACGGCGGTCGGCACGTCATAGATTGCGCGCCGGGCGAGCAGGATGACGGCCCCCGTGATGGCGCCAGTGGCCGCTGACGTCGCCCCGAGAGCGAACGCTTTCAACAGCGCGTTGTCCCGATTTCGACTGAACCAGGGCGCGGGGATGATCGTGAAGAGATAGACGGGCAGGAAGATACCGACCGCGGCGGCCACCGCGCCCAGGAATCCGGCCGCGAGAAAGCCGATAAAAACTACCGTGATGACCACCGGTCCCGGTGTGATCATCGCGACGGCGACGGCATCGATGAATTGCTGTTCGTTGAGCCATCCGAACTGCTGGACGACACCCTGATGAAGGAATGGCACGATGGCCAGCCCGCTCCCGAATACGAAGGCACCGGCCTTCGTGAAGAACACGAGGATCTGGAGCAGTATCTGCTCGCCTCCGACCTTGAGATTGACGAACCAGCGCTCGATCAGCCAGATGATGGCCACCGCGGCCGCTCCGCCGAACCCCGCGGTCAGCGCCTGCGCGCGAGTCGGCCGTGCGCGGGCGAAGAGCGTGACGAGGCCGGCGACGACGAAGAACTCGGCCAGCTCCGCTTCCGCCC
>Ga0209382_10007066_pt1 | contig 14363 bp, 7 predicted proteins | sample SoiMetdeltSBSDD5_FD_187599 | JGI IMG/M metagenome (GOLD analysis project Ga0209382, IMG submission 187599) | Bulk soil microbial communities from a Populus tree surrounding site in Tennessee, USA - Soil MetaG P. deltoides SBSDD5 (SPAdes) (version 2) | ecosystem: Environmental > Terrestrial >... | reverse complement strand
GGCTCTGCCGCTCAGTCGGGTGGCGGGCGACCGCAGTGAGGAGGCCAGGGCGCTCGGCGGCATCGGCGAGGTCAATCGGTCGTCGGGAGAGACGCAAAAGGCGTTGGAGAAATACAACGAGGCCTTACGGGAGATTACTCGCCTCAAAGACGAACTGGATAAAGTGCGACGGGAAAACGAACAGCTCAAGCAGCATCGTGACAGTACTGCTTCTCCTCCACCAGGAGAGCGCCGCCCGCGGGCGCGCCTACGATCCCGTCGTCTCCTCGAACGTCTCTTCCAACGACGCCACGGGGCCCGCCGGCGCCCGCATCGACAGCGTGGACATCCTGACCAGCCGGCGCGACGTCGCCTCCTTGCGGATCGAGCAGCGCCTGCCCACCGGCACGCGGACCGAGGTCACCTTCGCGGGCGACCGCGAGTCCAGCAACAGCCTGAACTCGTCGTTCAACCCGAAATTCTCGTCGGCACTGCAGCTCTCGGTGACGCAGCCGCTGCTGCGCAACCGCACGGGGCTCCTGCAGCGCGGGCCGATCCTCGCCGCCAGCCAGGCCACCGACGAGTCGCGCGCCGTGCTCGAGGCCAACCTCGCGTCCGCCGTCGAGCTGACCGTGCGCCGCTACTGGGACGCCGTGCTCGCCGGCGAGCGCCTGGCCGTTCAGCGCAAGGCGCTCGAGCTGACGGAGACCACGCACCACAAGAACCGCCGGATGCTCGAGCTCGGCGCCATCGCCCCTCTCGAGATCCACCGCTCGGAGTCGGACGTCGCCACCCGCAAGCTCGACGTGTTGTCGGCGGAGTTCGAGCGCCGGCGCCGCGAGGACGAGCTGCGGCGCGGCCTGGGCCTGGACGCCGACCCCGCCACCGCCGAGGCGCCGCTGGAGCTGCTCGACCGTCCCGAGATCGCCGACGGGCCGGCGCCGGTGCCGGCCGAGACCATCGCGCAGGCGCTGCGCGCTCGGCCGGATCTGCTCTCGTTGCGGCACCAGTTGGGCGCCGACGAGACGTCGGTGCGCCTGGCCCGCGAGGACGCGCGCCCGTCGCTCGACCTGCGCGCGGCGTACACCGCCCGCGGCGTGGCCGGCACGCAGTTCGAGGGCGGCGTCGTCCGCACGCAGACCAACCTCGGCAACGCCTTCGACCAGTCGCTGGAGCGGCGCTTCCCCACCTGGGACGTGAGCCTCAACTTCGTGATGCCGGTGCGCAACCGCGCGGCCCGCGCGGCGGTGGCCAGCGCGCAAACGGCCTGGGACAGCCGGCGACTGCAGATGGCGGAGATGGAGCGCCAGGTGGCCCTCGAGGTGCGCTCGGCCCTCGACCAGGTGGAGCACGCCCGCCAGGCCATCGCCCTGGCCACCCTCGCCCGCGAGTCCGCGGGCAAGACGCTGCAGGCGGAGCAGCGCAAGTACGAGCTGGGCACGACGGAGCTGTTCCTGGTGCTCGACGCGCAGACGCGGGTGGCACAGTCGGAGCTGGCGCTGCTCTCCGCGAAGGTCGGCTACCAGATGGCGACGACGCGCCTCGATCTCGTGACCGGGCGCCTGCTCGAGCGACACGACGTGAAGCTTCAAGGGGAGTGACACGATGCCGACGCTCTGGCAGGACCTCGTCTACGGCGCACGCATGCTGCTCCGCCACCGCGGCCTCACGCTCGTGGCCGTGCTCACGCTGGCCCTCGGCATCGGCGCCAACACCGCGATCTTCAGCTTCATCAACAGCGTCTTCCTCGTGCCGCTGCCCGTGCGCGATCCGGGCCGCATCGCCACCCTCTACACCAGCGACTTCAGCGGCCCGCTGTACGGCGCCTCCTCGTATCCGGACTTCGAGGACATTCGCCGGCTCGCCACTGCCTTCGAAGACGTGGCGGCCTCTCGAGGCGCTTCCCTGGTGCTCCGCGAGGGTGACGAGAGCTTCCCCGCCCGCGGCGAGGCCGTCTCGGGCAGCTTCTTCTCAATGCTCGGCGTACGCGCGGCTCTCGGGCGCCCGATCCAGGAGGCCGACTTCGCCGAAGGCGCGGCGCCGGTGGTCGTCTTGAGCGACGCGTTCTGGCGCCGGCGGTTCGGAGCGGACCCATCGGTCGTCGGCCGCGACCTCCACACGAGCAACGGCAAGAGCGCGCGCGTCGTCGGCGTGATCGCCCCCGGCTTCGCCGGGCTCACCAAGATCTGGCGCGCCGACATCTGGACGCCGCTCGCCCGAGACGACAAGCGGAGCTCGCGCGGTCTGCGCCTCATCGCCCGCCTGAAGCCCGGCGTCGACGTCGTCGCCGCGCAGGCCAACGTCGACGTGATCGCCCAGCAGCTTCACGACAGTTACGCCCAGGCCTGGAGCAACGTCCGCGGCGAGCCGCGGCGCCTCACCCTCTTGCCGGAGAAGCTCTCCCGGCTGCCTCCCGCGATGCGGGCCCTGGGCGTACGCCTGGGAACGCTCGTATTCGGTGTGTCCTGTCTCGTCATCCTGATCGCCTGCGGCAACATCGCCAACCTGCTTCTGGCCCGAGCCGCGGAGCGCCGCCGGGAGATCGCGATTCGACTCTCGATGGGAGCGACGCGGGTGCGGCTGGTTCGTCAGCTCCTGACCGAGAGCGTGCTGCTCAGCCTCACCGCGGGTGCGGCCAGCCTGTTGTTCGCTCTTTGGCTGAAGACACTGATGCGGACGCACCTCATCCCGGCGGAGATGACGGGGCTCGATCCCCGCCTGGACGGCCGCGTCCTCGCGTTCACGCTGCTCCTATGCCTCGTCACCGCCATCGTCTTCGGCCTGGCGCCGGCGCTGGAGGCCACGCGCCCGCAGCTCACTTCCGCCCTGGAATCCGGCGGACGCCGGCGCGCGCGGATCCGCGCCGCGTTGCTCGTATCCCAGGTGGCGTTGTCCGCGCTCCTCCTCGTGGGATCCGGCCTGTTCCTGCGCAGCCTCTCGCACGCCTACCGGATCGACCTCGGCTTCGATCCCCAGGGCGTGGTGACGGCCAACGTCGACCTCTCTCCGACGGCGGGCGGCGAGCCGCAACGCCGCGAGACCCATCGCCTCCTGCTGGAACGGCTGCGAACGATGCCGGGCGTCTCTTCCGTGGCGCTCGCCTCGAACCTCCCGTTGGCGGGGACGCCCCGCGCCGGCGTGCGGCCCGAAGGTTATGCGCCGCAGCCGGGCGAAGACATGGAGGTGGCATACAGCGTCGTCACCCGCGGCTTCTTCGAGACGATGCACATCCCGATCCGCCGCGGCCGTCCGTTCGGGGAAGACGACGAGCGCGCGGACGCCCGCACTGTCATCGTCAACGAAGCGTTCGTCGCACGCTACTGGCCGGGCCAGGACCCGATCGGCCGACGCCTGGTCAGCGGTGCGGATACGGCGCTCGAGGTCGTGGGAGTGACGGCCACCGGCAAGTACCGCGGCCTGCGCGAAGACCCGATGCCGTACGTCTTCTACCCTCACGCGCAGCGTTATCGACCGGGCATGATGCTCGTCGTGCGTGCGTCGAGTGATCCCTCCGCCATCGCACGGACCCTGCTTCACGAGATCCACGCGGCCGCGCCCACCATCCCGCGACCGGAGGTCCGGCCGCTGCTCCTGATCGCCGACAACGCCTTCTACGAGATCCGCGTGGCCTCGACGATGCTCGGCCTCTTCGGCACCGTGGCCCTGGCCCTCACGATCATCGGACTCTACGGCGTCGTCGCCTACGGCGTGAGCACACGCCAGCGAGAGATCGGCGTCCGCATGGCCCTCGGGGCCGAACGCAGGGACATACGACGGATGATCGTGGGTCAGGCGCTGTCCGTAGTGTGGATCGGGCTGCTGATCGGCCTCGCCGCCGCCGCCGGCACGACGCGCTTCGTCGTCCATCTGCTGCACGACGTGAGCCCGCTCGACCCCCTCACATTCATCGCCATCGCCGCCCTCCTGGTGGCGGCCTCCGCGGCCAGCAGTTGGATGCCGGCGCTGCGGGCGGCGCGGGTCTCGCCGAGCTCCGCCCTGCGCTACGAGTGACTTCGATAGAAAGGAAGCCATGATCCAGCTCCACAACGTCGAGAAGTCCTACGGCTCCGGCGCCGGCCAGACGTGGGTCCTGCGCCGCATCAACCTCGAGATCCGTGCCGGCGAGTTCGTGTCGATCATGGGCCCGTCGGGCGCGGGCAAGTCGACGCTGCTCCACATCCTCGGCATGCACGACAGCGCGTGGGCCGGCGAGTTCAACTTCCTGGGCGAGCCCATCCACAAGATGAGCCGCAAGCAGGTGCTCGAGCTGCAGAAGAAGAACATCGGCTTCGTCTTCCAGAGCTATCACCTGCTCGACGACCTCACCGTGTACGAGAACCTCGAGGTCCCCCTCTCGTACCGCGACTACAAGAAATCCGACCGGCAGGCGATCGTGTCGGACATCCTCGACCGCTTCCAGATCGTGGCGAAGAAGGACCTGTATCCGAACCAGCTCTCGGGTGGACAGCAGCAGCTCGTCGGCGTCGCGCGCGCGGTGGTGGCGAGCCCCAAGTTGATTCTGGCCGACGAGCCCACGGGCAACCTTCACTCCGATCAGGGCCGCGAGATCATGGAGCTCTTCAAGAAGCTGAACTCCGAAGGCACGACCATCATCCAGGTCACGCACTCGGAGACGAACGCGACATACGGCCACCGCATCATCAAGCTGCGCGACGGCTGGGTGGTGGAGTAGGCCATGAGCGCCTGGTTCGACGACCTGCGGTACGGCGCGCGAAGTCTGCGGCGCAGCCCCGGCTTCACGTTCATCGCCGTCCTGACCCTGGCCATCGGCATCGGCGCCAACGTCACGATCTTCGGCTTCGCCAGCGCTCTGCTGCTGGAGCCGCTGCCGGGACGAGAGCCGGATCGCCTGGTGCGCGCCTACCTGTACGCGAAGGCCAACGTGCCGTATCCGATCTTCGAGCAGGTCCGCGCGCAGACACGAACGCTGCCCGACCTGGCCGCCTTCCGCGACGCCACTCTCAGCCTGCGCAGCGGCGGCGAGCCGGAGGCGGTGTTCGGCTCGATGGTCACCGGCAACTACTTCGACGTGCTGCGGCTGCCGGCGGCGCATGGGCGCCTCTTCGGTCAAGACGACGACCGGCCCGGCGCGCCGGCGGTGGCCGTTCTCTCCGACGCCCTGTGGCAGCGGCGCTTCGGCGCGGATCCGAGCGTCGTCGGGCGGACGGTCACCGTCAACGGCCATCCCCACACCGTCGTCGGCATCGCGCCGCCCGGCTTCATCGGCACCATGCACCCGATCGCGTCGCACCTGTGGGTTCCGATGCACGGCGCTTCTGGACGCACCGACAAGAGCCTGCACCTGATCGGCCGCCTGTCTTCCGGTCGCACCATCGCCGAAGTCCGCGCCGAGCTGACGGCCATCGCCTCGCGCCTCACGGTGCCGGGGGCCAATCCCGCCGGTCCCCCGCCGTTCATGTCTGTCTACGCGGGCGCGCGCCTGGCCCCCGAGCCGCGGCTGCTCGCGCAGGTCTTCAGCGCCCTCCTGCTCGGCCTCGCCGGCATCGTCCTTCTGATCGCCTGCGTCAACCTCTCCGGCCTGCAGCTCACGCGCGGGCTGACGCGCCGGCACGAGATCGGCGTGCGCATCGCCGTCGGCGCCGACCGGCGCCGCCTGGTGCGGCTGATGCTCGGCGAGAGCCTGCTGCTCTCCGCCGCGGGCGGCCTCGCCGCCGCCGGCGCCGCGTGGCTGGCCGGACGCACGCTGGTGAGCCTCCCGTTTCCCGCTCCCATCCCCGTGAGCTTCGACTTCGCCTTCGACGCGCGCCTGCTCCTCTTCGCGGCGGCGCTCTCCTTCGCCACCATGTTCGCCTGCGGCCTCGCGCCGGCGCTGCAGGCGACGCGCCTCGACGTCGTCACGCACCTGAAGGGCGGCACGACCGCGCTCGGCGGCTCGCGCTCGCGGCTGCGCGCGGGCCTGATCGCCGCCCAGGTAGCGCTCTCCGCGCTGCTCATCGCCCTCGGTGGCCAGCTCGTTCGCGGCCTGAACAGCCCGCGCTTCACGGACAAAGGCCTGGTGACCGACGGCGTCGTCACCGCCGAGCTCGACCTGCGCACGGTAGGCGCTTCGAAGGAGGAGGGAGTCGCGCTGCAACAACGGCTGCTCGACCGCCTCGCCGCCGATCCGCGCGTGCAGGCCGCGAGCCTCGCCCAGGATATCCCTCTCTCCGGCAACAACCGCAACGGCGGCTTCCGCAAGGAAGGAGCCGCCGCGGAAGAGAAGCCCTTCTGGCCCAACGTGACCCGCGTGTCGCCGGGGCACTTCGCGACGCTGGGAATCCCACTGCGGGCCGGCCGCGACTTCCAGGGCGGCGACAGCGCTTCGTCCCCGCGCGTCGCCATCGTGAACGAGACGCTCGCCCGGCGGCTGTGGCCGGAGGAGAGCCCGCTCGGCAAGAGGGTGCAAGCGGCCGGGTCCGAGGCGCCGGGCCCGTGGGTCGAGATCGTCGGGCTGGCGCGCGACAGCAAGTACGTCACCGTCGGCGAGGACCCGCGGCCGATGCTGTACCAGCCGGCGGCTCAGGGTTACGTCGAGAAGAGCCACCTTCTCGTGAAGACGACCGCCAACCCGGCGACGGCCGCCGCTCTGGTGCGCGAGCACGTGTTCGCGGTCCATCCGGACCTGCCGGTCACGAGCGGGGCCACGCTCGAGTCCATTACGAATCTCACGCTCTTGCCCCTGCGCATCGCTGCGATCCTGGCCGGCGCCCTCGGCACGCTGGCTCTGTTGCTCGTGATCATCGGGGTCTACGGGCTCATGTCTCAGGTCGCGCAGCAGCGCACGCGCGACCTCGGCATTCGCGCCGCGCTCGGCGCCTCCCCCGCCGCTCTCGTGCGCGGGCTGGTCGGGCAGGGCCTTCGCCTCGTCGGCGCCGGTGTGGCGGCAGGCCTCCTGGCCGCGGCCGGCGCGGGCGTGCTCCTGCGCGCGGCGGTGAGCGGCCTGAGCGCGTGGGACCCGGTCGCCCTGCTGGGCGGGGCGACGGCGCTGCTCGCCGCGGCCTCGTTCGCGTGTGCCGTTCCCGCACGTCGTGCCGTCCGCCTGGGGGCCGCCTCCGCCCTTCGCGGGGAATGAGGTGCCGATGAGCAGCCTGTGGCACGACGTCCGCTGCGGCGTGCGCAACCTGGTCCGCCAGCCCGGCTTCACCCTCGTCGCCCTGCTGGCGCTGGGCACCACCATCGGCCTCGGCACCAGCCTCTTCACGGTCTACAGCGCGGCCGCGTTCAAACCGTGGTCCGTGCCGAAGCCGGAGCGCGTGGTGCAGGTCTTCCAGACGACGGCGGAAGGGCCCGGCGGGTTCTCCATCCCCGAGTACCGGCACCTCGCCGCGCACGCGCGATCGTTCGACGGTCTGGCCGCGCTGAGCTGGTTCGAGTGGGACCGGCTCGAGCGCGGGTGGGTCCGCGGGCAGTACGTGAGCGGGAGCACCTTCCGCACTCTCGGGATCCCGATGCGGCTCGGGCGCGGCCTCACGGACGCGGACGACGACGCAGCGAGTCCGCGCACGGTGGCCGTCCTCACTCACGCGGGCTGGCAGCGGCTCTTCGCCGGCGATCCAGGTGTGGTCGGACGTACGGTGCCGATCCGCGACGCCCAGGTCACGATCGTCGGCGTGGCCGACGACAGCTTCAGCGGCGTCGGGCTCATCCCGCGCGAGCTGTTCCTGCCGCTGGCGGCGCGCCCGCTTCTCCGCGCCGACGATACGAGCGCGGCCGAGCTGATCGCCGATCCCAAGACCTGCTGCTCCGATGTCGCGGGACGGCTGGCCGACGGTGTGACGCGCGACCAGGCGGCGGCCGAGCTGGAGCACCTGAGCCGGCAGTTCCGCGCCAGCCAGGGCCTGCCCGCAGCCGGCGTCGTCCTCACCGATACCGCCCTGCTCTCGAAGCCATGGCGACGGTTGGAAATGTCGTCGGCGTTCGCCCTCATGTTCGCGGCGGTGGCGCTCGTGCTGCTGCTCGCCTGCGCGAACGTCGGCAACCTGCTCCTGGCCCGTGCCAGTGCCCGCCAGCACGAGATGGCGGTGCGCTTCGCGATGGGGGCAAGCCGCCCGCGCCTGGTGCGCCAGCTCCTGACCGAGGGCCTCGTCCTCTCCGCCACCGCCTCCGCCCTCGGCCTCGCTCTCGCCTTCGTGCTGCCCGCGCGCGTGCTCGTCCTGTTCGACGTCGAGCCGACGATCGTGGCCGGCTGGCGCATCGCCCCCGACCCGCACGTGCTCGCGTTCACAGTGCTGGTGGCGTTCGCGGCCTGCCTCGCCTCGTCGCTGGCGCCGGCGTTGCATTCCACACGCGCCGGCGTGGGCGCCGCGCTGCGCAGCCGTGCCCGAGACACCTACGGCCGCGTGTCACTGCGGGCGGCGCTGCTGGCCACCCAGGTGGCGATCAGCGTGGTGCTCCTGACCGCGTCCGGCCTGCTCGTCCGCGGCATCACCCATGCCCGTGCGGGGGATCTCGGCTTCGCGGTGAAGGGAGTCTCCCTCGTCGCCTTCGAGCTGCCCGCCCGGTACGAGGGCACGCGCGCGCTTCCCGTCATCCAGCGGCTGCGGCAGGAGCTGTCCGCCCTGCCGGGGGCGCCGCCGTTCGCCTTCACCAACCTCGCCCCCCTCGCCCACGACCCCGAGAAGACGATGGCCCGCAAGTACGACGGCCACGAGGGCAAGGCGCTCCGCATCCACGAGGTCTCCGCCGAATACTTCGACCTGCTGCAGATCCCGCTCGCAAGCGGGCGCACGTTCGCGCCCGCCGACGATCCCGGCGCGGTCGTCGTCGTGAACGAATCGCTCGCGCGCCGCTGGTGGCCGGACCGCAGCGCGGTGGGACAGAGCCTCCGTCTCGGCGACGGCGAGGAGGTCCAGACGACGACCATCGTCGGCGTGGCGCGGGACACGCAGATCGAGGATCTGGGCGTCGTCCACCCGATGATCTATCGCCCGACCGGCCACCCGCGCCCCGCGAGATACAGCCAGGACGTCCCGCACGTCCTGATCCGCTCGAACGATCCGCGCCTGGCCGCGGCCCTGGCCGCGCTCGCTTCGCGCGTCGAGCCGAGGGCCGGCGCCACCGTCGCATCGTTGTCGGTCAACGTCGACCGCCATCTGCGACCGTCGAGCGTGGGCGCGGCGCTGGCGGGCGGCGTGGGCCTTCTCGCCCTCGCCCTGGCCGCCGTCGGCATCGCCGGCGTGTTCGCGTACACCGTGCAACAGCGGACCCGTGAGATCGGCATCCGCGTGGCGCTGGGCGCTCCCGCGCGCGGGATACTCGGGGTGCTGTTCGCGTCGCTGTTGCGGCCGATCGTGGCCGGGGCCGTCGTCGGCATCGTCGGGGCAGCGGCGGCCTCGCGCTTGCTCGCCAGCCGGCTCTACGGCCTGAGCCCGCTCGACCCGATGGCGTACGTCGGAGTGGCCCTCGTGCTGATCGTGGCCGCGCTGCTCGCCGCCTGCGTGCCCGCGCGGCGGGCGATGCGCGTGGAGCCGACTGTCGCCCTGCGGTACGAATAAGGAGACGGCATGCGGCACGAGATCGGCGGCGCCTTCCGCTTCCTCCGGCGCCAGCCTGTTCTCTCGGCGGTCGTCGTCGCTACCCTCGCCCTCGGCATCGGGGCCAACACCGCCGCCTTCAGCCTCGTCGATGCCGTCCTCCTGAGAGCGCTGCCCGTCGAGAGGCCGCACGAGCTGGTGCTGTTCGAGTGGACGCTCCAGGCCAACCGCCGGATCGCCTATCTCACCGGCGACTGGCGCCTCGATGCCGACACGAACCAGGTACGCGCGGCGTCGTTCTCACGGCCCGCGCTCGAGCGCTTCACCCGCGAGGGCACGACCCTCGCGCACGTCTTCGCCTGCGATGCGCTCGGCCTGAGCGACGGCATGCGCCTCGTGGCGGCGGGCGCGGCGCTGGGCCTCTTGGGAGCGAACGCGCTGACGCGTGTCATCGCGAGCGTGTTGTTCGGCGTCGGTGCCGGTGACCCGCTGACCTACGGTGCCGCGGGCCTCGTGCTCGCGACGGCGGCCCTTCTCGCTTGCTGGCTTCCCGCGCACCGTGCCGCCCGCATCGATCCGGCGGTGGCGCTCCGGTACGAATAGGAGGACGTGATGAAGGGAGTCTGGCCGGACGTGCGCTACGGGCTCCGCGCCCTCAGCCGTCAGCGCGGTTACACCGTCCTGGCGCTGCTGGTCCTCGGCACCGCCATCGGACTGAACACGAGCCTCTTCACGTTGTTCAACGCCGTGATGCTGCGGCCGTGGCCCGTGGCCGAACCCAGTCGCGTCGTGCGCGTGTTCGGCGTATCGACGAAGGGGTCCCGCGAGCCCTACGACTGGTTTTCCGTGGCCGAGCAGCGCTACCTGAACGAGAACGCTCGCGCGTTTTCCGGACTCTTCGCCACGCGAGACGAAGGCATGTGCGGACCGGGCCTGCGATGCAGCATCGTGAGCGGGAACTTCTTCGACGTACTGCGCGTGCGCTTCGAGGTGGGGCGCGGCTTCCGTCCTGAGGAGGACCGGGTCGACACCCCTGCCTGCGTCGCGGTGCTGAGCCACCGGGCGTGGCAACGCCACTACGGCGGCGCCCCCGACATCATCGGACGGACGATCCTGTTGCGCGAGGTGCCGTTCACGGTCGTGGGTGTCGCCGGCCGCGACTTCACCGGCACGTCGTGGAAACGACACGACGACGTGTGGCTGCCCCTCTCGGTCGTCACCCTGCTCCATCCAAAGGACGAATGGCCGCGCCAGTTCCTCACGCTTCCACGTCATGCCGGCGCCGGGATGGGCGGCCGCCTCGCGTCGGGAGTATCCATGGCCCAGGCGCAGGCCGAGATCACGCAGCAACGACGCGCCTACCGGGCCTCGGTGGGACTGGATGAGAGTGAAACCGTCTTGTCGGGCACCAGCCTCGCACACGACTTGCGGGACGGGCCGAAGGCGATCCCGGTGGCCGGCCTCCTCTTTCTCGCCCTGACCCTCGTCCTTCTCCTCGCGTGCGCCAACGTTGGCAACATCGTCCTCGCCCGCGGGCTCGCGCGGCGCCACGAGATCGCCGTCCGGCTGTCGCTCGGCGCCGGCCGGGCGCGGCTCGTACGCCAGCTCCTCACCGAGAGCCTGGTCCTCGCCGGCGTCGCGGGTGCGCTGGGATCCGTGCTCGCCTTCGTGCTGCCTCCCTACCTTCCCGTCGTGATGGGCCTCACGGACATGGCGACGAGCCTCCGCCCCGATGTCTACGTGCTGGCTTACGCCATCGGCCTCGTCCTGCTCACGTGTCTGGCCTTCGGCCTGGCCCCGGCGCTGCACTGCACTCGGACCGACGTCAGCGTCGCCCTCCGGGATCGCTCGGACGCAACCGGTACGCGCGTCTCGTTGCGGGGCGCGCTGCTCGCGGTACAGGTTGCGGTGAGCGTGGTCCTCCTGGCCGGAGCGGGACTCCTCGTCCGCGGCGTACGTCATGCGACATCGGTGCTCGAGCTTGGATTCTCGACTCACGACGTGGCGGTGGCCTCGATCCGCGTCGACGAGAAGGCGTACGACGAAGTGAAAAAACGCGATCTCGTGGCCCGGCTGCAGCAGGAGCTGGCCGGACTGCCGGGCCGGCCGGACTTCGGACTGACGAACGTCATCCCCCTGGGCTACCAGAGGAGCCTCATGGACGTACGACTTCCGGAGCAGGACAAGAGCCAGACTGCTCACGCGTCGATCGCCGAGATCTCCGGCGGCTACTTCGACGCCTTGAGGATCCCGCTGTTGCTGGGTCGCACGTTCACGGCGAACGACGCGGGCCGGCCGGTCATCCTCGTGAACCAGACGCTGGCGCACCGCTATTGGCCCGAGAAGAATCCCGTCGGCCAGGTCCTCGTCGTAGGACCGGAACGCCGCGAGGTCGTGGGTGTCGTCGGTGATGCTCGCACCGAATCGATGCACGACGTGCTCCCCGCGGTCTACATCCTGCCCGTCCGACCCTTCATCCCGAACGTGCTGATCCGCGACGACGGCCGCACGTCGGCCACGATGGCCGCCCTCGTCGCACGGATCGACCCGCAGGCCCGCGTCAGCGTCGAGCGGCTCGACACGAACATCGGCCGCAAGCTTCGCCCGGCCCGGGTGGGCGCGATCACCGCCGGTGTCATCGGCGTGCTCGGCTTGGTGCTGGCGACCATCGGCCTCTCCGGCGTCTTCGCGTACTCCGTCCAGCAGCGGACGCGCGAGATCGGGATCCGCATGGCGTTGGGGGCGCGAGCGGCCGACGTCGTGCGCCTCGTGCTCGGCTCGAGCTCCCGCGCGGTGCTCATCGGGACCGTCATCGGGGTAGGGGGAGCGATGGCCGCGTCCCGGCTGCTCAGCAGCCACCTGTACGGGCTCAGCCCGCTCGACCCCTTCGTGTACGCAGCGGTGGCGGCGCTTCTGTCGCTCGCCATCGCCGCCGCGTCGTACATCCCGGCGCGCCGCGCGGTGCGCGTGGATCCGACGGTCGCCTTGCGATACGAGTAGCGAACCATGCTCCACGACCTGCGACAAGACGTGGCGTACGCGTTCCGCCAGATCGGGCGCAAGCCCGCGTTCGCCCTCGTCATCGTCGTCACCCTCGGCAGCGCCATCGGCCTCAACACCAGCTTCTTCTCCCTGTATAACGCGGGCGCGCTGCGGCCCTGGCCGGTCCGGGATCCCGATCGCGTGGTGGTGGTCGACGCACGCATGACTCTCGCGGAGTGGCGCTACTGGGCCGGGCACACGACCGCCCTCTCCGGCGTGACCGCGACGATGGGCGGCGGCTCCGCCCGCTCGGAGGGCCGACGGCTCTACTTCGACTACGTCGACTCGCGTCACTTCGACGTGCTGAGCCCGCTCGCGCGCGGGCGAGCGTTCTCCGCGGACGACGATCGGCCGGGCGGCGCCGGCACGGAGCTCGTCATCAGCCATCGCCTGTGGGAGGCCCGATACGCCGCGGATCCGTCCGTCCTCGGCCGACCGATCGTGCTCGACGGCGTACCCTTCACCATCGCCGGGGTGGCCGCCCGCGGGTTCGACGGGGCCGGACGGCTGCGCGACCTGTGGCTGCCTCTGGCCGCGCGCACGAGGATGCAGGCGGCGGATGCGCCGCGCGACTGGGCGGAGCTCACGCGCGAGGTCACGCTCGCCGGCCGTCTCGCCCCCGGCGCCACCCTCGCGCAGGCGAGGGCGGAGCTGACGACGCTCAGCCGCCAGTTCCGGTCGCAGAACGGCCTGGCCACGGCTCCCATCGTGCTCACCGACACGCGCCCCTTCTCGCGCACGGACGCCAGCGAACGCCTGCTGACCTCGCTGTGGTTCGCGGCCATGACCTTCGCCACCCTCATCGCCTGCGCCAACGTGGCCAACCTCCTGCTCGCCCGCGGCCACGCCCGCCGCGGCGAGATCGCGATGCGCCTGTCGCTGGGGGCGGGCCGCGGACGCGTCGTGCGCCAGCTCCTGACGGAGGCGTTCGTGCTCGCCGCGCTCGGCGGCCTCCTCGGTGTCGGCATCGCCGCCGTGCTGCCGCAGGCCGTCCTGCGCCGGGTGCCCGAGATGGCGGTCCGCGCACAGCCGGACCTCCACATCGACGGCAACGTGTTCCTGTACGCGCTCGGCCTGTGCACGATCGCCTGCATCGCCTTCGGCCTCGCTCCCGCGCTGCACTGCACCCGGCTCAGCGTGAGCCGGGTGTTGAAGGACGCGCACGGCTTGTCGGTGCCGTCCCTCAAGACGTCGTTGCTCGGATACCAGGTCATCGTGTCCGTCATGCTCCTCACCGCCGCCGGCCTGCTCGTGCGCAGCGCGCAGCAGGTGGCCTCGCGCGACCTGGGCTACACCGTCGACGGGCTCGTGTTCGTGGGGCTCGAGTTCCCGTCCACCCACACGAGGGCCCGGCGCGAAGCGGTGGCCGGGCGGGTGGTGGCCGAGCTGCGGGAGTGGGCGGGCACGAGCCACGTGGCCGCCGCCAGCACCGGGCCCCGCCCGGGCCGCCACGCGGGGACCACCCTCTATCTCGATCTCGTCGGCCCACGCTCGCGCCTCGCCGCCACGGCTCAGCGCGTCTACGTCTCGCCGGAATACTTCGAGATGCTGCGAATCCCCCTCGTCGCCGGGCGGCCGTTCGGCGCCGCGGACGCTCCCGACACGGTGGCCGTCGTCAACGAGGCCTTCGCGCGCGCCTACTCGCCGGGCGAAACCGTGATCGGGAAAACGATCGCGCTCCCCCGCGCCCGTTACGCCGTCGTGGGCGTGGTGCGCGACGCCTACCTGGGCGCCCTCGACGCCGTCGAGCCCATCGTGTTCGCGCCGGTCACGCCGGAGACCACGCGCTTCGTCATGCTCCGCGATGCGGGACCGGGCGGCGCTTCGGCCCTCCGTCCGCTCGTCGGT
>Ga0209382_10007065_pt1 | contig 14364 bp, 12 predicted proteins | sample SoiMetdeltSBSDD5_FD_187599 | JGI IMG/M metagenome (GOLD analysis project Ga0209382, IMG submission 187599) | Bulk soil microbial communities from a Populus tree surrounding site in Tennessee, USA - Soil MetaG P. deltoides SBSDD5 (SPAdes) (version 2) | ecosystem: Environmental > Terrestrial >... | reverse complement strand
CTGGGCCAGCACTTCCGAGGTCTGCTCGGGCGCGTACACGCGCTCCACGTGGGGCACGGGCCCGGGCGCGCGCTTGGTCCCGATCACCCGCATCTCGAGGGCGGCGGCCTTCCGCGCCAGCTCCACACCGATGGCGCCCAGGCCCAGGATGCCCAGCGTCTTCCCCGCGAGAGTGTCCGAGACCCGGCGCGTCCACTTGCTGGTCTTCTGATCCTCCACGATGGCGGCGTAGGGCTTGGTCAGGTGGAAGAGGGCGCCCAGGATGTTCTCCGGCATCTGCACCCGATGCGTGCCCCGCGCGCAGGTGAGGGTCACGCCCTTGGGCAGGTCGGAAAGGGCGAGCCAGCCTTCCACGCCGGCGGTGAGCGATTGGATCCACCGGAGCCTCTCGGCCTTCGGCAGCATGCCGGGCTTGGCGCGAAAGGCCAGGAGGGCCTCGCAGCGCGCCCAGTGGTCCGCCGGCGGCTCCGCCGCGCCCTTCACCGCGATCACTTGCACCTCGCCGGCCAGTCCCGCGTCGGAGATGGCCTCGCGGTATGGTCCGTCGTTATCGTGCCAGAGGATGACGAGGGGAGCGGGCATAGGGCAAGCGGTAGTGTAAACTCGCCACTGCGATGAAGCAACCGGCCAGCATGCGGCCCCGGCCCCGCTAGTGCGCGCCCTCGTCGTCGGCGCCTCGGGGCAGGTGGGCGGCGCGCTCCTCGACGCCCTCCGGGCCCGCGGCCACGAGGCCACCGGCACCTACGCGGGGCACGCGGTGGAGGGCGCCTGGCCGCTCGACATCCGCGACGGAAACGCGGTCGAGCACGCGGTGGCCTTCGTCAAGCCCGACTGGATCTTCTGTCCCGCGGGGCTGAGCCACGTGGACTACTGCGAGAGCCACGTGGAGGAGGCGATGGCCATCAACCGCGACGGTCCGCTGCACCTCGCGCGCATGGGCCAGCGCTTCCGTGCGCTCTTCGTCTACTACTCCACCGACTATGTCTTCGACGGGGCCGCCGGGCCCTACGCGGAAGGCGACGTGCCGCGCCCGCTGAACGTGTACGGGCGCAGCAAGCTCGAGGCCGAGCGCGCCATCCTGGACGCCATCCCCCACGCCCTCGTGCTGCGCACGAGCGTGGTCTACGGCCCCGAGCGCCAGGAGAAGAATTTCGTCTATCAGCTCATCCGCGCCTGCCGGGAAGGCAAGCCCTTCCGCCCAGTGACGGATCAGCGCGCCAGCCCCACCTACAATCCCGACCTTGCAGCGGCCAGCGTCGAGCTCTGCGAGCAGAACGCGGCCGGCCTCTACCACGTGGCGGGCGCGGACACGATCGATCGCTGGGCATTCGCCGAGCTCATCGTGGAGGCGTTCGCCCTGGACGGCCGGTATCTCTCGCCGGGCAAGACCGCCGAGCTGAATCAGCCGGCGGCGCGGCCGCTCGCCGGCGGCCTTCGCGTGGACAAGGCGCAGGCCGCCGTGCGAACACGCCTGCGCGGCGCCGCCCTAGGCCTCCGCGCGATGCGCGCGGCAATTCCCCCTCACCCTACCCTCTCCCCCTCCGGGGGCGAGGGAGGATAGGTGACCGGCGGCTTCGTCCCCCCGCCGAACCTCTGACCCCCTCACCCTACCCTCTCCCCCCTCGGGGGCGAGGGTTCTAGCCTCCCTCTCCCCCTTGGGGAGAGGGCAGGGTGAGGGGCGCGCACACGGGCGCGATCTCGGCCAGCGCTCGCTGCAGCCGCTCGATCTCCGCGGCCATGGTCTTGAGCCCTTTCAGCCGGGCGTCGATCTCGTCCTTGGTGTAGACGAAGAACGTCTTGCCCGCGCGCGTCTCGTTGGGAGTGGTCTGGGTGAGCTGATGGATGAGCTGCTCGCAGAGCCCGTTTCCGGCCGGGTAGCCTTGGCAGTCCGCGCGCCGCACCTCCACCCGCACGATTTCCTCGACTCCCAGCGCGGGCGCGACGAGCAGCGCAGGCAGGATCAGCGCGAGCGACAGGGCAAGCACGGACCGCAGTCTCGGGAAGCGCATGGGGATCTCCTTTGGTCGATACATCAGCTCACCGGCGGCTGCGTCGCCCGGCCGCGCCTCCGGCGGTGGGGCGCAGGCGCGGGTCGAAGGCGAAGGGCTCCGGCCGGCCCACGCGGATGCGCTTGAAGTGCGGGTGCCGCGGGTTGAGGAGGTAGTTCAGCTCATGCGGAATCACCGCCGATGGCACCGCGAGCACGGCGGTCTCGCCCGCGGTCACCCAGCGGCGTCCCAGCTCCGGGAGCGCCGCCGGCGCCGGGTAGCTTCGCCACCCACGCGGGAGATCCGCGGCGCGCGTGCGTCCGATGGGCAGGCCGTCGGGGATCTCCGCGGCCACCGCGACGTACGCGCGGGCGAGATCGTCATCGTCGAGATGCACCAGGAGCTCCATGACCGCGAGCGAGAGTGTGGCGGAAGTGTAGACCACGGGCACCCCGCGCGGATTCCAGCGGCCGCCATAGCGGCGCGCTCCTTCACCATCGAAGGCCGCGGTATGGGGTTGGGTGAGACGCCAGACGCGGATCAGCTGTAGACGCCGTGCTCGATCCGGCCCAGGACGGTCACGACCTCCTCGGCGCCGAGGTAGGTGTCGAGAAGATCGAGGGGGGCAGCGCCGCGGAGCGCGCGGTTCGGTTTCTGAAGCCACTGTCCCGCCTTGTCGGCGGCGCCGAGCACGCTCTCGGCCTCCGCGGCCACCCGCGCCAGACGCAGCAGCCGATCCGATTCCGCGGCAGAAAGCTGCCGTTCCTTCTTGCGCCGCGCGTGAGTGCGCGCGGGGAGGCCGACGACCCGCGCCACCAGGGGAATGCCGAGTCCGTACCGCTTGGCCAGCGCCTCGATCGCCGCGTATGGAAGCCCCGTACGCGTTCGGTTGATGACGGCGGCGTAGTCGGCGAGGCGCTCCCGGAGCACACCCCATCCACCGAGGCTCTCAACGATCATCAAGGCCGTGACCATGTGGCACTCAGAATAGCGCCAAATGGCACATAGCGCAAGCGGCACTAAAGATGCGAAGCCGAGTCGCCCCCGGGCCGGGACGCCATGTGGCCCAGCTCGATCGGGATGGCGGCCTTGGCGAGCACGGTGAAGACGAAGGCGCCCAGCGCCCATAGCCCCGCGCTCACCGTGATCTCCACCCAGCTCGGCACGTAGCGCGGGATCTTGCCCCAGGGCTCGGGGACGAAGCCGGGGACGATGGTGCCGACGCTCTTCTCGATCAGGATGCCGATGAACAGCATCGCGCAGAGCACATAGAGGACGGGCGCAGTGCGGCGCACGCGGTGCACGCTCAGGAGCGCCGTCGCCACCACGATGAGGACCACGGAGGTCCAGGCCCAGGGGACGAGATCGCGCTGGCCGTGAAGGCCGAAGTAGAGGTACACCGCGCTCTCGCTGTGATGGGTGGTCCGGTAGAACTCGGTGAAGAGCTCCGACACCAGGATCACCAGGCACACCTGGGCCGCCACCGTGGCGATCAGCGCCAGCTTCTGGAGCGTCGCGTCGGGCACGTGATAGGGCGTGTTCCGCCGGATCACGGCCAGGACGATGATCATCAGCGCCGGCCCTGCCGCGAAGGCGGTGGCGAGGAAGCGCGGCCCGAGCAGCGCCGTGTTCCAGTACGGGCGCGCGGGCAGGCCCGCATACAGGAAGGCCGTGACCAGGTGCACGCTCACCGCCCACAGGATGGCGAGGAACACGGCGGGCACGTAGTAGCGTGGGTTGGGCTCGCGGCCGCGGTAGTGGCTGTAGAGGATGTAGAACGGGATGGCCAGGTTCAGGGCCAGGTAGCCGTTCAGCACGAGGATGTCCCACGCCAGCATCGAGCGGGGCCAGTTGAAGATGCCGATGCCGGGGGTGAGGTGCCAGAGCCGCGCCGGCCCGCCCAAGTCCACCACCACGAAGCCTATGGCGGTGACGAGCGCGGCCACCGCCAGGCCCTCGCCGAAGAGCACCGCGCTCTTGAAGTCGTGGTCGTCGAGGACATAGGTCGGCATCACGAGGATGACGGCGGCGGCGGCCATGCCCACCAGGAAAGTGAAGCAGGAGATATAGAGCCCCCAGCTCACGTGGTCGTGCATGCCGGTGGCGGCGAGGCCCTCGCGGAGCTGTATCGAGTAGGCGAAGGCGGCGCACAGCATCATCAGCGTGAGCAGCGCCATCCACACGTGGTAGAGGGCATGACCGCGAGTGACCTCGCGGAGGCCGTCCACGAAGAAGCCGACCAGGGTGGCGCGGGGCGGGGGAGCCGTGACGGTGCGCATGCCGCGTCAGTCCATGTAGTACCAGAATTTCGGCTCGGTCCCGAGATCCTCCTTCAAGCGGAACACCTTCTTGTTCGCCAGCACCCAGCGGATCTCGCTGTCGGGGTCGAGGAGGTTGCCGAACACGCGCGCGCCCGTGGGGCAGGCCTCCACGCAGGCCGGGTTCTTCCCCTCGCGCGAGCGCTGGATGCAGAAGGTGCACTTCTCGACCACGCCCTGCTTGCGGAGGCGGTTACCCAGGTAGTGCTGGTTCGGGTTCACCTCGTCGGCGGGGACGACGGGATCCGACCAGTTGAAGCGGCGCGCGTCGTAGGGGCAGGCGGCGATGCAGTAGCGGCAGCCTATACACCAGTTGTAGTCCACCACCACGATGCCGTCCGGCTCCATCCATGTGGCCTTCACCGGGCAGACGTCCACGCACGGCGGGTTCTGGCAGTGGAAGCACTGCGTACCGATGTAGAAGTGCCCGGCCGCGGGCACCTCGTGGAAGAAGTCGTCCTCGGCGTGGCCGAAGTCGATCTGCCCCTTCTTGTGCTCGTGTATGCGGATGTACTGGATGGCGGTGCGCCGGTCCTGGTTGTTCTCCTTCACGCAGCCGCGGATGCAGTCCATGTAGCCCCGGCACTTCGAGATATTGAAGGCGTAGCCGTAGAGCACGCCCGGCCGCGCCCCGGTGGCGCTCACGTCGATGCGCTGGCCGGTGCGGAGCTGATGGCTCCGCTCGAGGCGGCGCACGGTGTCCGACTTCTCCTGGTCGGTCATGAGGCGGAAGTTGCCCTGGAAGTACTCCTGCCAGTCGAGCACCGCCTTTTCCTTGGCCTCCGCCGACGCGATGGGGTTGCACGCGGTCTGGAAGAGCCCGAGCCCGGCGAGGAGCCCCCCGGCGATGCCGCCGAGCGCGGTGCGCCGATCCACCTCGCGCTCCAGCAGCTGGCGGAATCCGGACAGATGCGGGTCCTCGCCGGGATCGAGCCCCTCCGGCGGCGGTGTCGCCGCGGCGAGCTGCCGGACGCGCTCGAGCCCGCCGTCGGCGTGGCCGCTGCCGCAGCCGCACCCACCGCCGCCGCAGCCGCAGCCACCACCGCCGCCCGCGCCATGTGCGGCGCGGGGCTGTATCACGGGAAGCGGGCGGATCATCGTCATTCCTGTCTCCCGGCCACGGCGGGCCACCGCGTGTCCCACCGCGGCTGATGCGGGTTGTGACACTGCGCGCAGGCGAAGATCACGCGCGGCGGCGCCCAGCCGCCCGCGCGCTTGCCGTGCGCGCCGCTGGCCCAGTCGCTCGCCTGCCGGCTGTGGCACTGGGCGCACACCTGATAGCTGTGATCGAAGCCGACCTGGCTGCCCCCGAGGGTGCGCAGCTTGTCTGGGTTATCGGGCGTGTGGCAGGTCGCGCAGCTCATCACCGCTGGCGGGGCGTGCTTCAGGGTCACGCCCCAGTGCGCGCGCCGCGGCGAGCCGGCGGGCCCGCGCATCTTCTCCAGCGGAACCGTGTGGCAGGTGGCGCAGGGGAACTTCTCGATGGCGGGCGTGCGCGCGAGGACGGAGAAGCGCGGCCGATCGGGATAGCCCTGGACCTCCACCCGCGCCGCGCCCGCGAGGAGGGCTTCGGTGCTGAGGCCCGCGTTCGGGTTCGGCGCCTGCGCGCGCTCCGTGATCCGCAGCACCGGCACCCGCGCCGGCTCCTCCTGGCACGCCGCGAGGAGGAGCGCCGCGGCCACGAGCACGGCGAGCCTCATCGCCCGCCCTCCGCCGGGCGCGCGAAGGCCTCCGCGGGCGGCGCGGCGAGGGCGTGGCATTGCCGGCACGTCACGCGCTCCGGGTGGCTCGTGCGGAACTCGTCCACCGCGGCGGGGCCCGCGTGACACGCGCGGCAGTTCTCGCGCATCTGGAGCGCGTGCGGGATGGGCGGCGGGCTGCCCGGCATGGCCGCGCCCCGCAGCGGCGGCGGCGTCACCGTCTGCCAGTCACTGACCGACCCCCTCACCCTGCCCTCTCCCCCTCCGGGGGCGAGGGTGGTGAATACCCTCTCCCCTCTGGGGAGAGGGTTGGGTGAGGGGGATTGCGGGACGTGGCACTGGCGGCAGGAGATGAGCTCCGGGTGCGGCGTCACCGGCGCGTAGGCCTCGAAGCGCGGCGCCCAGCCGCCGTCGCCGTGGCAGGCGAGGCAGAGGCGGCCGCCGGCGTCGCCCTCGTCGATCGCGTGGGGGATGACGGGCGGCGCGCCCGGATAGGCCCGCCGCGCGTAGTAGACGGCGCGCGTGCGCTTGCGGTTCGGCTCCTTCGGCATGGCCGCGTACTCCGCGGCCGCGTCCACGCGCGCGTACATGCCGGCCTCCGTCGGCAGCGTGGGCGTGGGCGCGGCCTGCACCGGCAGCACGCGCGCCGGCCGCTCGCCCGCGGTGAGGCTCAGCCCCACGACGACGACCAGCGCCGCCATCAGCAGCACGCCGAGTCCGATCAGGAAATACCGAGAGCGATCCACAATCCCCTCACCCCACCCTCTCCCCCAAAGGGGAGAGGGAGATCAGGCCCGCTCCACCTTGACCGCGCATTTCTTGTAGTCGGGCTGGCCGGAGATGGGGCAGTAGGCGTCCAGCGTCAGCTCGTTGATCAGGAGGCCCTCGTCGAAGAAGGGCACGAACACCTGGCCCTCGGGAGGCCGCGCGCGCCCGTCGATCTGCGCGGGGAGGACCAGAGCGCCCCGGCGCGTGACCAGGCGCACGCGCTGGCCATTGCCGATGCCGAGCCGGCGGGCATCGTCCGGATGCAGCTCCACGTAGGCGGCGGGCACGGCCTGATGCAGGATGGGCACGCGCCGGGTCATGGATCCCGTGTGCCAGTGCTCGAGGACGCGGCCGGTGTTGAGCCAGAACGGGTACTGCGCGTCCGGCACCTCCGGCGGCGCCTCGTAGGGCCGGAACCAGATCCAGGCGCGGTGGTCGGGCTTGCCGTAGAAGTCGAAGGCGCCCTTGGCCGCGGGGTCGTACTGCCCGTTGTACCGCCACTTGGTTTCTTTCCCGTTCACGAAGGGCCACATCACGCCCGGCCGCTTCTTCAGCTCCTCGTAGGGCGCCATCTCGTGGTCCGGCCCGTGCTGGAAGCGCGAGTACTCCTTCCAGATCTCCGGGATGTGGGTGGCCTCGCTCCAGGGGAAGAGCTTCTCGAAGCCCATACGCCGCGCCACCTCGATGATCTGCCAGGTGTCCGACATGGCCTCGCCGGGCGGCGTCAGCATCCGGTCGAAGTGCTGCGTGCGGCGCTCGGAGTTGCCGAACATGCCCTCGCGCTCGATCCACATCGCCGCCGGCAGCACCACGTCGGCCACATCCGTGGTCGGCGTGGGGTAGACGTCGGAGACCACGATGAAGCGATCGTCCTTCTTGAGCCCGTCCCGGTAGCGGCGGAGCTTGGGCATCGTCACCATGGGGTTGGTGACCTGGATCCAGAGGAAGCGAATGTCGCCCCGGTCGACGGCCCGGAACATCTCCACCGTGTGGTAGGTGGGCTTGGCGGGGATGCGCTCGACGGGCACGCTCCAGATCTCCGCGGCGAGCTTGCGGGCCTTTTCGTCGGTCACGTCCCCGTGGGGCAGGCGGTGCGTGAGCGTCCCCACCTCGCGAACGGTCCCGCAGGCGCTCGGCTGGCCGGTGAGCGAGAACGGGCTATTGCCCGGGGTGGCGATCTTCCCCACCAGCAGATGGATGTTGTAGACGAGGTTGTTGATCCAGGTTCCGCGCGTGTGCTGGTTGAACCCCATGCACCAGAGGCTCATGACTTTCCGCCGTGGATCCGCATACAGGGAGGCCAGGTAGCGCAGCTCGCGCGCGGGCACGCCGGAGAGCGCCTCCACCTTCTCCACCGAATAATCGGCCAGGAGCTCGCGGTACCGCTCCAGCGTGATGGTCTTCGGCTCGTCCTTGAAGGCGAACTTGTCCTCCAGCCCGTAGCCGATGCTGGTCTTGCCCTCGTGGAAGGACACGTGGTCGCGCACGAAGCCCGTGTGCACCCAGTCGTTGCGGATGATCTCGTGGCAGATCGCGTTCGCGATGGCGAGATCGGTCTGGGGCTTGAAGAGGATGCTCCGGTCGGCGGCCATGCTCGTTCGCGTCCAGCGCGTGGCGAGGTCGATGATCTTGACGTCCGGGTTCTTCAGCCGCCGCTCGAGGAGGCGCGAGAACAGCACCGGGTGCATCTCGGCCATGTTGTTGCCCCACAGCACGAACGTATCGGCGTGGTCGATATCCTCGTAGCACCCCATGGGCTCGTCGAGGCCGAAGCTCGTCATGAAGCCGGTGACCGCGCTCGCCATGCAGAGGCGCGCGTTACCCTCGAGATTGTTGGTGCCGATGCCGCCCTTCATGAACTTCGAGGCGACGTATCCGTCGGGGATGGTCCATTGCCCCGAGCCGTACATGGCCACCGCGTCCTTGCCGTGGGTCTTGATGGTCTCGGCCATCTTCGACGCTACGAGGTCGAGGGCCTCCTTCATGGGAACGGGGACGAGCTTGCCGTCCTTCCGCACCAGCGCCCGGGTGAGCCGGTCCTTGCCGTAGAGCGCCATCACCGAGTGATAGCCCTTCACGCAGCAGAGGCCGCGGTTGACCGGGCTCGCCGGGTCGCCCTTCACCGCGACCGCCCGGCCGTTGCTGATCCCCACTAGGAGCCCGCAGCCGACCCCGCAGAAGCGGCACGGCGTCTTCTTCCAGGCCAGCCCGCCGTCGGCCGCAGGCGTCTGGGCGGCGGCGGTGGACAAGCCGCCGGCGGGGACGAAGAACACGCCCGGGAACATGGCCTCGGCCGCGCCTATCGCGGCCCCCGCCGCCATGGACTTCAGCACATCACGTCGATTCATAGCGGGCTTCTCCTTCGCTGATTCCCGCCACGAGAGCGAGGCTCTCGATAGCGGGCAGGCGGGCGAGCGCCTCCTGCAGGGCATCCTCGGTGGCTTCGTCCGGGGTGTCGGTCACGACGACGAGGAGATCTCGGTTGGCGGCGACAACGACCTCGCAGCCGCCGAGCCCGCGCAGGGCCGCCACGAGCGCCTCGCGCTGTCCTCGCACCGGATACGCCAGATAGCTTTTAATGGGCATCGCTCGTCAGCGCTTCGTCAGCACGCGGGTCGCGCCCGGGTGCACGGGTATCGTGATGCCCCGAAGCGCGGAGTCCTTCGATACTTTCACGGCCTCGGCGCTGCCCGCCGTCGCGAGCAGGGCGCCGCCGTAGATGGCGTCCGCGAGCTTCTCCACCTCGCCGTCCGGGGCCTCCGCGGTGGTGACGACGAGCGCGGCGGTGGCGACGGTCGCGGTCGGCTCGCTCTGCCCGGGATAGGTGTTGGACGGAATCGTCATCGCCACGAGGCCGGTGCGCTCACCGACGAGGCGCGTCACCGCCTCGGGCCGGAGGGCCAGGAGTCGCAGCCCCCGCCGGGCCGCCAGCTCCTGCAGGGGCCGGGCGGGCGGCGAGATGGTGAGGAAGAGGGCGTCGAGCTGGCCGGCGGCCAGGCGCCGCACGGCGCGCTCGGGCGGCCCCTGACTCGCCTCGGGGAAATCGGCCACCGCGATCCCATGCGCGGCGAGCACCATGAGGGCGCTGACCCGCGTGCCCGACTGCGGCCCGCCGATGTCCACGCGCTTGCCGCGGAGATCCTCCACAGCCTTGATCGGCGAGTCCGGCGGCACCACCAGGTGCACCGCCTCGGGGAAGAGGCTGCCGAGCGCGCGCAGGGTGGTGATGGGTCCGCCCTGGGCGAAGGGACCCTGGCCGGCCAGGGCCTGCGCGGCGATGTCCGCCTGCACGATCGCGTAGTCCGCGTCGCCGCCGGCCAGGAGTCGGGCATTCTCGACGCTGCCCTGCGTCTGGAGGTGGCGGATGCCCAGCTCGGGGCGTTGCTTCCTCACCGCCTCCACCAGGGCGTCCCCGAAGTGGGCGTACTCGCCGCCGGCCGGACCGCTGGCGACGGTATAGACCTGCTGGCGGCGCTCGAGCCGGCGGGTGATGTTCCCCGTGGCCCGGTCGAGCTCGTCCGAGATGATCGCGTCCCGCTGCGGGTCGAGGCCGACCGGGCCCACGTTCACCATCGCGGCGAGCCGGTCGATCAGCTGCTTGGAGCGGGAGGGCGGCGCCGTGTTGTTCGGATCGGGCGCGGGGCTCACGCCGCTCGTCGCGGAGGCCGCGCCCTGCCACGCGCCGTTCGTCCATTCATAGGTGGATGTGCCGTAGACGTGCAGCGGGTCCCCGCTCTTGTTCTGCTGCTTCACGCCGAAAAGCCCCTTTTCCGTCGCCCCCAGCGCGAAGGCGAGGCTCTTCGGGCTCATCTTGTCCCAGCCGGCGAAGTCCACGTCCTGCTTGAAGCGCAGGCCGGCGCTGTAGTAGACGACCAGCCGCGAGGCGCCCGTCTCGCCCGCGGGCAGGGGCGAGCTGCCCTTGCGACGGAACGTGGCCACCTCGAAGAGGCCCGCGCGCACCTGCTTCGTCAGCTTCTCCTCGACTTCCTTGCGCAGGGCGGTTTCGTCCGGACCGCGCGCGCAGCCGAGCGGCACCGCGAGCGCGGCGACCGCGAGCGCCGTCCACACAAGGCGCCGCATGCTCAGAACCCCACCCACGGGATGGCGAGGTAGGCCTGCACGATGAGGGCGTTCAGGATGTCGATGAAGAAGGCGCCCACCATCGGCACGATCAGGAAGGCCAGCGGCGAGGGCCCCGCGCGCTGGGTGACCGCCTTCATGATGGCGAGTGCGGCGGCCGTGGACGAGAGCCCGAAGCCCACGTGGCCCGCGGCCATGATGGCAGCGTCATAGTTGCTGCCCATCACCCGGAAGGTCACGAGGCCGGCGTACGCGATCATGGCCGTCGCCTGGAGCACCAGCACGACCAGCAGCGGGCCGGCCAGGTTCGCCAGGTCGAGCAGCTTCATCGCCATCAGCGCCATCACGAGGAAGAGGGACAGGGCCGTACCGCCGAGGAGATCCACGCTCGCGTCGCTCAGGCGGAAGCCCGGGATGAACGGCCCGACGTTCCGGATCAGCACGCCGAGCAGAAGGCAGAAGAGGAAGTCGGGCAGGATGAAGCCCGTGTGCTGCATCGCGTGCGCGAGCATCTGCCCGCCGACCAGGCAGGCCAGGATGACGAAGAGCGCGGTCATGAAGGAGCCGGCGGTGATGGCATCCGCGGCGGGCTCGCCCGCCACCGCCTCCTCAACCCTCTCCCCAACTGAGGGAGAGGGCTGGGTGAGGGGGTCGGGGCCCGACAGCCGGTGGCGCCGGATCAGCCACTCCGCCAGCGGGCCGCCCAGGAGGCCCCCCATCACCAGCCCCGCGGTGGCGCACGCCATGGTCAGCTCCATCGCGCCCTGCAGGTTCATCGTCTCGCCGAAGCGCGTCGCGTAGGCGCCGCCGGTCCCGTGGCCGCCCGTCAGCGTGATGGAGCCGCCCAGGAGTCCCACCACCGGGTGGAGATCCATCGCCCAGGCCACCGAGAGCCCGATGGCGTTCTGGATGACGATGTACACCGCGCAGATCAGGAGGAAGATGAAGAGCCGCGTGCCCCCCTTCGCGAGCATGCGGGCGTCGGCGGCGAGCCCCACGGAGGTGAAGAAGGCGAGGAGCAGCGGATCCTTCAGGCTCATGTCGAAAGAGACGTTGACGCCGGCCAGGCCTTGCGCCGCCGCCAGCGCGACCGCGATGAGGACGCCGCCCACCACCGGGGCGGGGACGCTGAAGCGCTCGAGCCACGACACCCGGCTCACGAGGAGCCGGCCCGCGAAATACACCACCATCGCGACCAGCAGCGTGTAGAGGAGGTTCAGCTCGATCTTCAGCGCTGCCTCCCGCGTGGGTATAGGTGAGCCAACCCCTGACGGTGCCCGGAATCGAGCATAGCGTGTGACGGCGCGCGGGCATGCCTCAATTGGACCTAGTGCCTACGCGATCGGCTTCTCCCTCTCCCCTCTGGGGAGAGGGTAGGGTGAGGGGCGCTCACGTTGACCTCGGCCAGCCGGGACGATACCCTCGGGCCTGGCCCAGGAGGATACGCGCGTGAAGTGTCGTCGCTGTCAGCAAGAGAACTCCCCCGGCGCGAACTATTGCGCCCATTGCGGCATCGACCTGAGCCCGCGCTGCGGCCGCTGCGGGACGGCGCTCTCCCCCTCGGCCAAGTTCTGCTCCCAGTGCGCGCTGCCCGTCGAGCTCGCCGGCGCGCCCGCCCGCTTCGGCACGCCGGATGCCTACACGCCGAAGTACCTGGCCGAGCGCATCCTCAATTCCAAGGCCGCGCTCGAGGGCGAGCGCAAGCAGGTGACGGTGGTCTTCGCCGACCTCAAGGGCTCGATGGAGATGCTGGCCGACCGCGACCCCGAGGAGGCGCGCAACCTCATCGACCCCGTGCTCGAGCGCATGATCGAGGCCGTCCACGAGTACGAGGGCGTGGTGAACCAGATCATGGGCGACGGGATCATGGCGCTCTTCGGGGCGCCGCTCGCCCACGAGGACCACGCCATCCGCGCCTGCTATGCCGCGCTGGACATGCAGGCGCGCATCCACCGCTACACGGAGGAGGTGCGCCGCACCCACGGCGTGGAGATCCAGATCCGCGTGGGGATGCACTCCGGCGAGGTGGTGGTGCGCGCCATCAGCAACGATCTCCACATGGACTATTCCGCGGTGGGCCACACGACGCACCTGGCCGCGCGCATGGAGCAGATCGCCGTTCCCGGCTCGATCCGCCTCACCGCGGAGACCCTGCGCCTGGCCGAGGGCTTCGTGGAGGCGCGCTCGCTCGGCCTGGTGCCCATCAAGGGCCAGGCGCGCCCGGTGGAGGTGTTCGAGCTCCTGCGCGCCACCCCCACGCGCACGCGGCTCCAGGCCGCGGTGGCCCGCGGGCTCACGCCCTTCGTGGGCCGGCAGAGCGAGCTCGGCCTGCTCGGCGAGAAGCTCGAGCGCGCGGCGGCGGGCCACGGGCAGGTGGTGGCGGTGGCCGGCGAGGCCGGGGTGGGGAAGTCGCGCCTCTTCTACGAGCTGGCGCGCTCGCCGCGGCTACAGGGCTGGCTCATCGTCGAGAGCGGCGCCGTCGCCTACGGGAAGTCCGGCACCTATCGCCCCCTGATCCTTTTGCTCAAGTCCTATCTCGGCATCGACGAGGGCGACGACCCCCGCCAACGCCGCGAGAAGATCGTTGGGAAGCTGTTGGCACTCGACGAAGCGCTGCAGCCGGCGCTGCCGGCTCTCCTGGCCCTCCTCGACGTGCCCGTGGAGGATTCGCGCTGGAACCTCCTCGATCCCTCGAGCCGCCGCCGCCAGACGCTGGATGCCGTTCGCCGCGTGTTCCTCAAGGAAGGCCACCTCCGCCCCGTGCTGCTCGTGTTCGAGGACCTTCACTGGATCGATCCCGAGACCCAGGCCTTCCTCGACCTCCTGGTGGAGGATCTCCACGCCGCCCGCGTGCTGCTGCTCGTCAACTACCGGCCCGAGTACGATCACAACTGGGGGCGGCTCGCTCACTATAGCCAGCTCCGCATCGAGCCCTTGTCCGAGCGCCTCGCGGGCGAGCTGCTCACGCAGATGCTCGGCCCCGCGCCCAGTCTCGACACTCTGAAACTGCTCCTGATCGAGCGCACCGACGCGAACCCCTTCTTCTTGGAGGAGAGCGTCCGCACCCTGGTGGAGACGGGGGCCCTCGCCGGCGCCCCCGGCCGCTACCGCCTGGAGCAGCCGCTCCAGCGCATCCAGGTGCCGCCCACCGTGCAGGCCGTGCTGGCCGGCCGCATCGACCGCCTGCCGCCGGAGGAGAAAGAGCTCCTCCAGTGCGCCGCCGCGCTCGGCAAGGACGTGCCTTATCGCCTGCTGCGCGCCATCGTGGCCGCGCCCGAGGACGAGATCCGCCGCGGCCTCGCGCATCTCCGCGCCGCCGATCTCCTGCACGAGACGAGCCTCTTCCCGGAGCTCGAGTACTCCTTCCGCCACGCGCTGACCCACGAGGTGGCCTACGGGAGCCTCGTCCACGAGCGGCGCCGCGCCCTGCACGCCGCCATCGTGCAAGCGGTGGAGACGGAGTACGCCGACCGCCTCGCCGAGCACGTCGAGCGCCTGGCCCATCACGCG
>Ga0209382_10007061_pt1 | contig 14366 bp, 12 predicted proteins | sample SoiMetdeltSBSDD5_FD_187599 | JGI IMG/M metagenome (GOLD analysis project Ga0209382, IMG submission 187599) | Bulk soil microbial communities from a Populus tree surrounding site in Tennessee, USA - Soil MetaG P. deltoides SBSDD5 (SPAdes) (version 2) | ecosystem: Environmental > Terrestrial >... | reverse complement strand
GCTAGGCAGCGCAAGGAACTCTGGTAATGGCCGCCAGTCCCAGGCGGCAGGGTCATTGGACCGCAGTGAGGCGCCTTGACCATTGGAGTCCGCGGCGGGTGCGGGTGGGACTTGCAGGACCCCGGCCGGCGGACCGTGACCGGCTGACCGAGGCCATGCGGTCGGCCGACCCGTAGACGCTGCGGCCCCGGTTTCTTGGCGCACCACCATCTTTGACTCCCGAACTGCTCACCATCTGACCACATTGGACTATCGGTGCCGGTTCGCGCTCGCCGCGGCGGACGCGCTACCGGGCGCGCGATCGCCATCGCCCGCTTCGAAACTGTCAAGGAGGCAATCGCGGAGAGGGCAGTCGCCGTCGATCCGGCATTCAGGCGCGTAGGGCACCGCTATCGGCGCGGGAACCTCCTCATGCTGGCTGGTTTCGTAGTGTCGGTTGACCTACCCAGCTTGCACCTGTGGTGTCACCTCTACCGGGGCCGGTCCGCGGTAGCGGGGTGGGTTGCCAGCGGCGTAGCCGGTTGGAGTGGGTGACGCCGCGCCCACTCCTTCAAATTCACAAGAACACCTTTGCGTACTCAAACCACAACAGCTTCCAGCCCCCATCGGTGGGGACCAGCGACCCGGTTCCGTGGGGACTCTGGCCCTACACCCTGGGGTATCCGAGCGCGACGCTGACTGGGTGGGAAACATTCGCCACATCACGAAAGGGATCTTCGTCATGACACCGATTCGCCGCATCGTCGTGGTCACCGCCCTTGCCGGCGCCACGGTCGTGCTTGCCAGCCCGGCCCCCGCAGCAGCCGACCAGGCGGCCGGCGCCGATTTTGGTCAACATGTGCGGGTCTGCGCGCAGACGATGGGCTTTACCGGTGCACACAACCCCGGCATGCATCACGGCTACGCCGGCTGGGACGGCATGTCCTGCGACATGCACGGCTAGGATGCCACGATGGCCGACCCCGCGTACGGGTTATGGCCTCTGGTCATCGTCAATACGGCCCTGTTGCCATCTTCGCGATGACCGCCAGTCACCCCGTGCGCGGCGTGACTGGCGGTCATCGGCGGGTTCACCGCCTTCCCGGTCGCACTGTTGACGGAGATGTACGGCGTGGCGCTGACGGTGTACCTGCTGTCGGGCTGGCTCGGGTGGACGATTCCCGCCCTGTCGGCGAGCCACGCCGGCGGCCACCTGTTCAACGACCTGATCCGCAGTACGACGGCCTGTTCCTGGTCATGATCGGATTCTCGTTGCCGCGGCCGACTTTGCCCACCCTGGGCATGTTCCCGATCCTGGTGTGTCCTGCTGAAGGAGGCGGGGTCGGTGGCCTGGCTGTCCGATATGGCCACGTCCATCCCCGACCCGCGCCAGCTGTCCAGCACCCTGCCGCACTCGATCGGCGGCCTGATCATCCTGACCACCACGGTGATCCTGTCGGTGTTCAAACCTCGGGGCCTCACCCGCCATGGGTCGCGGAAGCAGCGCCAGGCGCGGCCGGCCGTGGAGTGAGCCGGCGCAACAGCAACGCGTTGAGCGTCACGATGATGGTCGAGGCGCTCATCAACAGCGCCGCCCATTCGGGGCGTAGCAGCACCCCCAGGCTTGGGTACAGCACCCCGGCCGCAATCGGGATCGCCAGCAGGTTGTAGATGGCCGCCCAGAACAGGTTCTGCTTGATCTTTGTGCGCACGGCCCGGGCGATTCGCAGCGCGTAGCTCACGTCGGCCGGGTTGTCGCGCACCAGCACCACATCGGCCGTCTCGACCGCCACATCGGTGCCGGCGCCGATGGCGATCCCGATGTCGGCCTGCGCGAGGGCGGGCGCGTCGTTGACCCCGTCGCCGACCATCGCCACCTTGGCACCTTTCTGTTGCAGCTCAACAATTTTTGCCGCCTTGTCCGCGGGCAGCACCTCCGCGATCACGGTGTCGATGCCCAGCTGCCGGGCGACCGCGTCGGCGGTGTGCTGCTGGTCACCGGTGAGCATCGCCGTCTTGACCCCGGCGGCGTGCAGCGCCGCGACCGCTTCCCGCGCCGATTCGCGGATGGTGTCAGCGACCGCCACCAGGCCGAGCGGTTTGCCCTGAGCCGCAACGTACATCGCCGTCTTGCCCGCGGAGGCCAGCGCGGCCGCCCGCTCGCTGAGCGTGTCCATCGCGACATCTTCTCGCCGCATCAGCCGCAGGTTGCCGATCAGCACCCGCTGCCCGTCGACCGTGGCGACCACGCCATGCCCGGGGACCGAGTCGAAATCCTGCGGCGCGGCCACCTGCAGCCCCCGCTCGCGAGCCGCGGTGACGATGGCTTGCGCGAGCGGATGCTGCGACGGCTGGTCGGCTCTTGCGGCCATTTCCAAAACCTTTTCCTCTGGTACCCCATCCGCCGCCACCACATCGGTCAGAGCCGGGCGCCCCTGCGTGAGGGTGCCCGTCTTGTCGAACACCACCGTGTCCACACCGGCGGTCGCCTCCAGCGCCGTCGCATTCTTGAACAGCACCCCACCATGGGCGCCCTGCCCGACCCCGACAGTGATGGCGGTCGGCGTGGCCAGGGCGAGGGCGTCCGGGCAGGCGATCACGATGGCCGAAACCGCCGCCGCCACGGCGAACCCGGCCCCGTGCGCGCCCAACAGCAGCCAAGCCACGAAGGTGACCGCACCCGCGGCCAGCGCCACAAACACCAGGTACTTGCCGGCGGTGTCGGCCAGCCGCTGCGCCGGGGCCTTGGAGGCCTGGGCGTTGCGGACCAACTGCACGATGCGCGATAGCGCCGTGTCCGCGCCGACCGCGGTCGCAGTGAACACGAACGCACCAGTTGTGTTGATCGTCCCGCCCACCACAATGGAGCCGGGCTGCTTGGCGGCGGGCACCGGCTCCCCGGTGATCATCGACTCGTCTACATAGGACGATCCCTCGACGACCTCGCCGTCGACTGGCACCTTGGCCCCGGGCCGCACCACGATCTGGTCCCCGACGGTGACCTGTTCCAGCGGCACCTCGGTCTCGGCCCCGTCGCGGCGCACCAGCGCCGTGGGCGGGGCGAGCTTGAGCAGCGCCTCGACCGCGCGGCCGGTGGCGAAGCGGGAACGCATCTCCAGCCAGTGCCCGATCAGCGACAGGGTGGTCAGCATCGCCGCCGCCTCGAAGAACACATCCTGGCTGCCCAGGAACGTGGCCACCACCGAGTAGAGGTAGGCCACCAGGATGCCGGTGGCGATCAGTGTCATCATGGTGACCTGGCCCAGGCGCAGCGACCGCCACGCCGAGGAGATGAACGGCCAGCCGCCCCACCACACCACCGGGGTCGCCAGCACGAGCCCGAACCAGGACATCGGGATCCCGAACGGAGGCTGCGAAGGCAGCCCGAGGGCGTGACCGATCGGCGAGAACACGATGATCGGCAGGGTCAGGATCGCCGAGACGACGAACTTGCGCAGCATAGCGTTGACCATCTCCGCGCCGTGCCCGGCATGCTCATCGTGTTCCCCGTGTTCCCCGTGCCCGGCGTGAGCCTCGTGAGCCCCGTGCCCCGCCTGCGCCTGGTGAGCCTCGTGGTCGGCGTGCTCATCGCTTTCGGCCACCGGGGCACCGTGGTCGTGGCCGAGGGCGGTGTGGCTGGGATGATGCCGATGCGCCGCCACCTCGTCGGCGCCGCCAGCGGCGGGGTGCCCCGGCTGGCAGCACGAGACCGGGCAATCCACGCACTCACACGCATACCCGCGACTGTCCAAAAGCGACCGCAGCCGCTGCGGATCGGTGACCGCCGGGTCATATTCGATGTCCACCAGCGATCGCGTCCGGTCGGTGGCGGCATGCCGCACGCCGGGCCGGCTGGCAAGCCAGGTCTGGAGCCCGGCCAGTTCCGTGCCGCAGAAACACATTCGCAGCGCGACTTCGGCAACGCTCATCAGCAGGTCATCCTTTCCGCCGGTAGCCGAGCACGGCCATCATGCCGGCCTCGGCGTGGTACACGTTGTGGCAGTGGATCATCCACAGGCCCGGGTTGTCCGCGTCGAAGAACACCGGCAGCGCCTGGCCGGGCAGGACGATCGCGGTGTCCTTGCGCGGCCCGGTCGCCTCGCCCGTGGCGAAGGTGTGCCCGTGCAGGTGGACCGGGTGGAACATGGTGGTGGTGTTGACGAAGTCCAGCCGCACCCGCTCACCGGCAACCACCTCATAGGCGTCTTTGATGGACCGGGTGTGGTCGAAGCGCTTGCCGTTGAAACCCCAGTCGTAGGCCATCATGGCGCCGGTCAGTTCCAGCCGGATTGTGCGCCCTGGCTGCTTTGCTTGCAGCGCAACGGGTTCGGCTGGTTTGAGCTGCCGGTAGGCGGCGATGCGGCGTTCCAGTTCGGCCGGAAGCACCGAGGCGGGTGGCGGCTCGCCGGCTGCGGTGCGGACCAGGGCCAAAGCCGTGGTTTTCTTGCCTTCGGCCAGCGCCACCAGCGGGAACACCCCGTCGCCGAGCGTGACAATCACGTCGTAGCGTTCGCCCATCCCGATCAGCAGCGCATCGGTGTCGATGGGCACCACCGGAAATCCGTCGGTGTGGGTCACGCTCATCCGGTGCCCGCCGACAGCGACCCGAAACGCCGTGTCGGAGGCCGCGTTGAGGAACCGGATCCGTACCCGCTGCCCTGGTTTTGCTTGAAACACCTCGGGATCGGCCGGTGTCCGCCCGTTGAGCAGGAAGTACGGATATTCCACGTCACCGGCGTCGCCTCCTAGAAGGACGCTGGTGGCCATCGCGTGCATCATGCCGCCGTGCATCATCGCCTTGCGCAGCCCGGCGAGCACGTCGTCGGGGTCGCGTTCTAGCCAGTCGTCCAGGACCACAACCCACTCGTCGTCGTAGGCGAGCGGCTCACGCGGGTCCTCGACGATCAGCGGCGCATACAGCCCGCGGTCCAGTTGCATGCCGGTGTGCGGGTGGAACCAGTACGTGCCCGGGTGCGCGGCGGTGAACTGGTAGGTGTAGTCGGCCCCGGCGGCGATCGGCTTCTGGGTCACGTGCGGGACACCGTCGGCGTCATTGCGCAGCGCGATGCCGTGCCAGTGGATGCTGGTCTCTGCCGGCAGCCGGTTGGCCAGCGTCACCTTCAGCTGGTCGCCAGCGTTGACCCGCAGCGGTGTGCCCGGGATCCGGCCGTCATACGACCACGCCCGCACCGTCTTGCCGCCCAGATCCACCTCAGACGCCTTGGCCTCCAGCCGCGCCTCGATGACCGGCCCCGGTTGGCGTGCCGCCTCCGCGGCCTTTACCTCAGGCCCGTCGACGGTCACCAGGGGCGAGGACTCGGTGCGGGTACACGCCCCCAGCATGCCCGCCGCCAGACCACCCAACAGCAGGTTCCTTCGATTGATCATTAGCCCCTCCCAGGCTCAACCGGGCGGCGCCGTCATGCGTGCCCCGCCCGTACACGGACTGCTAGAGCCGATCGAGGATCTTCTGCAGCTGGGTGACCTCGGCCGCCTGCGCCTGCTCCATCGTTGTTGCCAGGCGCGTGGCATCCGGGTTGCTGCCGTTGCGGGCCTCATCGCGGGCCACCTGGATGGCCCCGTTGTGATGGGCGATCATCATCCGGGTGAACTGCCGGTCGAAGTCCACGCCCGATGCCGCCTTGAGCCGGTTCATGTCCTCCTCGGACATCATGCCGGGCATACCGGCGCCCATGCCGGGCATGTTGTGTCCGCCCGGCTGCATGCTGGGCTGGCCCCACGCCGCAAGCCAGCCGGTCATGGTGTCGATCTCCAGCTGCTGCCCAGACCTGATCTTCACGGTCAGCGCCTTGAGCTCCGGATCGGCCGCACGGTTGCCGGCGAGCTCGGCCATCTGCACGGCCTGGGCGTGATGCGGGATCATCATCTGGGCGAACTGCACGTCCGCGGTGCTGAAGCCGGCATTAGCCGGAATGCTGGGCTGGTTGTTGCCGTGGTCCATGCCCGGCGTGGAGCCGCCGCCACAGGCCGACAGACCCAGCGCCGTCGCCGCCGCAGCGGTCAAGGCGACGGCGGCACGGGTGAAACGATTCATGATAGAAGCCTTCCTGAGTGAGATGGTCGACGAAACGAGGACACGCGCGAGCGCGTAGGCACACAGCGGTGCCGCGGGGGCAGGAGGTGTCCTAGTTGCGTGCCACCGACAGGTCGGCGACGAGAAGCCCGATCGGGACGCCAGGCGGGCCACGAACCATGTCCATCACCCGGCGGGTCAGCTGAGTCAACCGCGCGGTCCAGCAGGCAATGCCCTTGGACAGCAGTGCGGCGATCACCAGCACCACGAGCGCGCCCAGCACCGCCATGCACACCGCCAGCGAACCGAACGGCAAGGGCTTGTCCGGCCCCTGGTCGCTGGCTTGTGCCTGACCGTCGTGGTGGTTGGCTGCCATGTCCGATGGCACCGGTGGCGGCGCCGGGGCCATGGCGTGTGCGTGCATGGACGAGTCGTGCGGTCCCGAGTGACCCAGGGTATGCATCGTGAACAGGCCAGCCGTCACGAGCAGGAGCAGCAGCAAAGCCGGGCCAGCCGACACCGCCCGCCTCACCCTGTCCTGCCGCATGCCGCCGATGCTACCCGCGGGGGGTATCGGATCCATACTGATCGCCCACCATGGCGGTGTTGCTGGCATTTATGGGTGATGCGCTGGATCGACTCACGCCGGCGCAGGCCCAGGGGGTTGCTGGCCCGCCGCCGGTATGAGATGTCACCCTAGCCGTCAGGTAGGCAAGCAGGGCGAACCGCCGCAGAACCCGCCCGCGCCAGACGCTCATCGTCCCGGGGTTGGAGCCCGCTCCTGATGCCCGAGCGGGCTCCAACCGAGCAAGTTTCGCCCGGCTCAGCCCACCTTTGCACCGGCGTGGATGGCGACGGCGTCGTGGGCTGGGATGTTCGCCTGGAACCAGCCGTTGGCGTCCACGGTGATCACCGGGCCTGTGCACGAGCCGCCTGAGTAGGTTCCGTGGATCACGTCGCAGTATCGCCCGGCCGGCAGCATCGAGTGGTACGAGCGCCCGTTGATGGCGTAGCCCTCATCATTGATGGTGAGGTAGCCCTTGTCGCCTCGGCCGAAGGCGATGTGATTGTTGGCGTTGTCGTACCAGTTGACCACCGACGTTCCGTTGACGGTGTTGCGGAAGGCGACCATGTTCGCGATCACCTGCCAGCGGTGTTCGCAACGCCAGCCACCGGAGAAGCAGGTGGCGTTGTTGGTCTTGCCGGAGGCGTCGGAGGGTGGTCCCTGGTCGCGGTTGCTGAACTCGTAGCTCGACATGACGGTTGGCGAACCGTAGGGCCACGCGAGCATGAACGCGTTGGCCAGGGCGTAAATCGCGTTGTCCTTGTAGGTCAGGACGTCGCCGCCGTCACGCTGGGTGTCGTGGTTGTCGACGAAGACACCGGCCTTGCTCGTGGAGATGTAGCCCCACGCCTCGCCGAAGTTCCTCAGGTAGGCCAGCTTCTCCCAGCGGAAGACACGGCCGAGGTCCTTGCCGTAGCGGAACTCATGGACGTCGCCGTTGCCGGTGTACTCGGTCGGCTGGATCGGTTCGCCGGAGCCCCAGATGACCTCTTGGACGATGTATGCCGAGCGGGACAGCTTGCCCCTGATAGCCGCGATGTCGCCGGCCGCCATGTGCTTGCTCGCGTCGAGGCGGAAACCGTCCACGCCAAGGGCGAGCAGGTCGTTCATGTAGCCGGCGATCCTGTTGCGGACGTAGTCGGCGCCGGTGTTGAGGTCGGCGAGGTTGACCAGCTCGCAGTTTTGCACCTCGTAGCGGTCGTTGTAGTTCCAGATGTCGTCGTTCCCGTTGCGCCCGCAGTGGTGGAAGTCCTGCCACTGGTAGATGCCGGGGTAGTTGTAATGGCCATACGATGAACCGGCCCAACCGGTGCCGCCGTTGTCTTGTCCGGACATATGGTTGATCACCGTATCAACGATGACCTTGACACCGGCGTTGTGGCACGTATTGACCATCGATTGGAACTGCGCGCGGGTGCCCTTGCGCGACTCGATGCGGTAGCTGACGGGCTGGTAGGCAACCCACCATTGCTGGCCGCGCACATGCTCCTGGGGTGGGGAGACCTGGACGTAGCCGTAGCCTCGCGGACCCAGGAAGGTCTGGCACTCGGCGGCCACGGAGTTCCAGTTCCATTCGAACAGGTTCGCTATCACCTTCTTGCTCGCCGGGGGTGTGGCCGCGGCCGGGGTGTCATCGGTTCCCACTGGAACGAGCAATGCCGCCGCGATGGCTGTGGCGAACGCTAACGAGGGTAGACGACGTTGACGCATCGAGACTCCTAATGCCGAAGGGACGGGGAACGCGTCGCGGGGGCTGTTGTCCCGGCGATGGACAGACCGCCGGTGGTGGCCTTTCCGGATGTGGATTGGCACGGGCGGTTCCACATCAGGCTCGGGCCTTACTTGGCGATTAGCAGAAGCAGGCCGCGGGCGCGGAGCAGATAGCTGGTGGAGGCACCGCCGATGAACGCTTCGGCGCCCGGGTTGGCCACCTGGTTGGGGCCTTCCGCCCAGGTGGAGGTATCCGTGACCCGGTACCACTGCTTTCCCGGGGTTGGGGCTGGCAGGTTGAAGGTCACATCACCGGACCAGCCGTTGTAGGCCACGTAGATTCCGGTGTCGCCGAACTCTGTGCCGTCGATGCGCCAGGCGAGGGCGTGGTTGTTCGTGTTTCCCCAGTAGGCCCCGTCTGGCGTGGCTCCCGCGGGCGTGAACCACACGAGCTGACCGAGACCGTTGCCGTTGGTGTCGCTGGCGGTGTAGAAGTTCGCCGGCCGTAAAGCCGGATGCGCCTTGCGGAAGGCGATCAGGCGGTCGGTGAAGGTGGCGAAGTTGGCCTGGTTGGTGTCGGGCGTCCAGTCCAGCCAGTTGGCGCTCGAGTCGAGGTTGTACGGGTTGTTGTTGCAGTTGAGGGTACGAAGATATTCGTCGCCGCCGGTAATCATGGGGGTGCCCGCGGACAGCATCAGGAACGCGTGGCCGTTGCGTGCCGCCTTGCGCTGATCGGCTGCCACGCCACCCTGGTTCCAGGACAGGTTGTAGTCGGATCCGCCGTCGGAGGGTCCGTAGGGCCACGGCTGGCTGTTGTTCTTGTTGTTGCAGGCGTAGAGATCCTTGAGGGTGAATCCGTCGTGGGCGACCATGAAGTTCACCGAGTTCCACGGTCGCCGGCCATCGTCGCCGTAGAGATCGGACGATCCGGCGAAGCGGTTGGCCAGTTCCGCCGGGCTGACCGCCTCGACGCCCATCTTGTTCTGGTCGCGCCGCAGTGAGTCGCGGTAAATGCCGTTCCACTCCGACCATCCGGACGGGAAGTTGCCCACCTGATAACTGTTACCGCCTATGGCCCAGGGCTCGGCGATCCAGTCGACTCCGGAGCCGCCGCCCGCCGGACGTGCCGGCATCTCGGCCACCAGGCGGTTAAGCGCCGTGGCGGGGTTGGTTTTGTTGTAGCTGAAGCAGCCGTGCTGGCAGGTGTTGCCCAGCACCGAGGCCAGGTCGAAGCGGAAGCCGTCAACGCCGAGGGTTGCCTTCCAGTACGCGACCGAGTCCACGATGAGGTTCTGCGCGGCCAGGTTGAACGTGTTGTAGTTGCCACCCACACCCGTGTTGTCCCAAGGAGACTGCCTGTCGCTGGTGAGCGAGTAGTAGGCGGGGTTGTCCAGGCCACGCCAGGAGAAGATGTTGTAGGTGTACTTGTCGCCCTGCGGCCCATCCTCGCCGGTGTGGTTATAGACGACGTCGACGAGGACCTTGATGCCGGCGTCGTGGAATGCCTTCACCATTGCCTTGAATTCCGCAGTCGGCCCGCCCGGGGATTTGTCGTACGCGTAGCGCCGATCCGGGGCGAAGTAGTTGAGGGTCATATACCCCCAGTAGTTGTCGCCCGCGGTGCTGGTGGGGTTGACGTCGTTAGTGTCGTTCTGTGTCTCGTGCAACGGCAGGAACTCCACCGCGGTGATCCCGAGCGAGGCCAGATACGGGGCCTTGAGCCCGGCGCCCTTGTAGGTGCCCCGGTACGCCGAGGAGATGCTGCTGTCGTTCTTGGTCAGCCCGCGCAGGTGGACCTCGTACACGATGTCGTCCTTGAACGCGCGCGTCGGCTTGGATCCGACTCCGTTGGCCGGCGGGGTGAACACGATCCCCTTGGGGGCGAAGGTCCCCGTGTCCACCGCGCGATTGGCTCCGGACCGGTAGCCGCTGATGCCAGGATGGCTCGGCGTCTGCGGATCGTGGCTTATCTCGCGCGCGTACGGGTCGACAAGCAGCTTGTTCGGGTTGAACCGGTTGCCGGCGGTGTCGACATCGGAGATGAACCCGGCGGTTGACCCCTTCGCCCAGCTCGTGCTGTAGGGCCAGTTCGGTCCCCAGGCCCGGTATCCATAGTAGACGGTTCCGGTGATGCCCAAGCCGTTCAGCGCGGCCACGCTGACCGTCCTAGCGAAGATGTCGGCGTTCTCGGACAGCACATAGCTGGCCTTCTCCTGCGTGCCAGTGGCTGTGCTGTAGAGGTAGACCGCGATCCGGGTCGCCTGCGACGAGTAGACGCGGAAGGTGATGTTGGTGGCGGTGGCGTCGTAGCGGGCGCCCAGTGCCTGCGCGTCGATGGCGGCCTGGGCGGGCGGCGCCGTTATCGGATGCGCCGAGACGATGCCGGCAAGGCCGAGTGCCAGGGCTGCACCCACCACTGTGGAGCGGATTTGACGCTGCATTGCATGACCTCCTCGCGTGGATGGACGGGGACGGTACGAGGGAGGGCGTCAGGCGGAGCCTGCCTTTCGCCCCGGTCGAGGGGTTGCAAGACCTTGCGAAAGTTTTCAACACGTTACCATCCTGTGAACCGCGAGCAAAGACCACGGCTGATATGCAGGAGGTCGAATAGCATGACAGGCAGCGAAAGCAAGGATGGGAAGCGGTGAAAGGTCTTGCAATGAGCAGGCCTAGACCACCCGTGGATTCGCCAGACGTGACCAACAGCGAGCGCACAAGCGATCGCGCAACCCGGCTCAATCGCCCGTTCGAGGCAACCGTCGTCATGACGCCTACCGAGGGGTGTCGCACCGATGCCCAATGCCTTGGTCGAAGTAGCTAGTGTCCACGAAGGTAGCTGAGCACGGCGTGGACACGGCGGTTGTCGTTCGGGTCGTCGGGCAGGTCTAGCTTGCGGAAGACGGCCTGGGCGTGGGTGCCGACGGTGGTGGTGGTGACGTCGAGCCGGGCCGCGATTCCTTTGTCCGACATGCCTTCGGCCATCAAGGCGAGCACGTCGCGCTCGCGCGGGGTGAGGCGATCGAGGGGACTGTCCGATCGTGGGCGTTGGACCAGCGCGGCCACCAGGGTCGGGTCGATTGCCGTGCCGCCTTGGACGATACGGCGATGGCCGCGTCGAGCATCTCGGTGTCGAGGAGCCGGTCCTTGAGCAGGTAACCGACGGCGTCACCGGCCCGGTCCAGCAGTGTGGCGGCGTGTCCGGGGTCGGCGTGCTGGGACAGCACCAGGATGGCGATGCGGGCGTGGCGGGTGCGGATCGTCGATGCCAGGCGGATTCCTTCGTCGGTGTGGGTGGGTGGCAGCCGGATGTCGAGCATCACGAGGTCGCGGTGGTGCCGGGAGGCGAGGCCGAGGACCTGCTCGGCACGGGTGGCGACGGCGGCGACCTGGTGGCCCAGCCGGGTCAGCAAGCTGACAATGCCTTCGCGCACCAGCAGCGAGTCCTCCGCCACGACTACATGGCAACACCACCGTCAGGGTCGTGCCGCCACCGGCCGGGCTGCGCACGTCGATGGTGCCGTTGGCGGCGGCGACCCGGTCGGCGAGGCCGGCCAGCCCGGATCCGGGCGACGGGACCGCGCCCCCGACCCCGTCGTCCGAGACCACCACCTGCAAGCTCCCGCGGTCAAAGGCGATGGTCAGGTCGGCCCGGGTCGCGGCGGCGTGCTTGTCCACATTGGTCAGTGCCTCGCAGACGACGAAGTAAGCCGTCGCCTCCGCCTGCGCCGGCAGAGGGGACATCTTTCCACAGTGGACATTTATTGGATACCGCTGCCGGCCCACCAATTGCTCGACGGCCGCCCGCAGGCCCTGTTCGGTCAGGACCGCCGGATGGATACCGCGGGCCAGCTCGCGCAGGTCCGCGATGGCCGACCGCAGCTCCTCCTCGGCGGCTTGCAGCAGCCGGTCCGCGTCGGCGTCGCCGGGATTCAAGCCGTGCCGGATGCGGGCCGCGCGCAGGGCGAGCCCCGCGGCGATGAGCCGCTGCTGCGCCCCGTCGTGCAGGTCGCGTTCGAGGCGGCGGGCGGCGTCGCCCGCCTCGACCAGCCGTGCCCGGGAGGCGCGGACTTCGGCGAGCTGGTGGTGCAGTTCGGCGCGCAGCTTGGAGCTCTCGACGGCAAGTGCCACGGCGGCACGTACCGCTTCCAGCAGGCGCGGCTCGTCGTTCAGGCTCGTGTCGTGTACCAGCAGGACGGCCGGGATGGCCGGATCGCCGACGGGGGTGACTGTGCGACCCGGGACGGTTGCGGCCGCGGGGGCGGCCGGCGGCACGACCACCTCCAGCCGCGGATCGCCCAGTGCCGCGGCCAACGCCGGGCGCAGGCTCTCCAGCGGCACGGTGCCGAGCTGGCGCACCAGATCGCTGATGCGCGCAAGGTCGAGGCGCTCGCGTACCAACCCGATGAGGAACACCACGGGTACGGCGAGGAGGGTAGCGACGAGGAGTTGGTCGAAGAACGGTCCGTTGGTGACCCCGACCCGGTCCAGGGCTGCACCGGTCATTGACACGATGGCCAGCACGCCAGTAGCGGCTGCCACCGCGACCGGCAGCGCCCGCGACCGCCGCACCCGGGAAGTGGCCGACAGCCAGCGCGCGGCGAGCACGGCGATCCCGGCGAGTATGGTCAAGGCCCACCCAAGGCCGCCTGCGAGGCGTATCGCGTCCTGTATCCGGTCATCATCTACGAGGTAGAACAGGTGCTCGGTGCAGGGCCGCCGGGAACAGAGGTCGACCTCGGCCGGGCGGCGCAGGGACGACAGCACGGCGCCGACATCGACAATCGCGAAAGCCCACGCGCCGCGCAGGAACCACGTTGTGGCCCGGTCCGTGGCGCGGCCATGCGGGTACGTCACGGCCATCTGCACGACCAGCATGCCCTGCAGCAGAGTGATCACTGTGGCCGCCGTGTGCAGGAACCGGAACCCGAAACCCTCGCCGTAGAAGGCGTTTCCGGCCGTCCCGATCAGGTCGACCAGGCCGAAGACCATCATCAGCCGGCCGAGCAACGCCGCCGGGCGCACCCGCGTGGCGACATACCCGACGGCGAGCCAGACCACGCTGTACCCGACGACGAAGGCGTAATGGCCGCCCACCCCGGGAATCAGCCGCAGCCCGAGGGGCACCATCGCGGCCGCAAGGCCCAGGCCCCGACTAGTAGCACGACAGGCGCGAACATCGTCACCCACCGCCCGCGGCGATCGCGGCCACCCGCTCGGCGGTCATGTCGTCCTTGGCCAGAAAACCGAGTGCGGGTACGGAGTCCAACCGGCTGCCGAAATCATTGCGCGGACGGCTGGAAATCAACAGTACCGGCGCCGCGTGCTTCCCTCGGCGATCCGTTCCGCTACAACGAAACCGTCCATGTCCGGCAGCAGGACGTCCAGCAGCACCAGTTCGGGGCGCAGGGCCTGTACCTTGGCCAGCGCCTCCCGCCCACCGGCGGCCTCGCCCACGACCTCCAGCCCGCCCAGCTCCAGCAGCTGGCGCGCCACAGCGCGGAACCCGCCATGGTCGTCGACAAGCAGAACGCGCAGACCCATGTCTGGGATGGTGGCACCAGGGCGGGCGCGGCAACAGTGCCGCGCGCACATCTCATGACTTTCCCCGAGGCGTCACGGCAAGCGGATGGCGACCATTCGGAGCACTAGACACTTTGGAGGTACCCAATGAATGCTTTGATTCGCCGCCTGGTGACGGGCATCGCGGTGACCGCGGCGACCATCGTGATGGCCGCGCCCTCACCCTGCGCGGACTGCACATCACGCGCTACTCGTTCACCGGGGTGCTGCTGTCCGGAGTGGACGGTTTCCGGCTCACCGCCGGGCGCTACACCGACAATGAGGAGTAGGGCGTCTTCCCCGTGCGCAGCACCGCTGGCCGGGTTGACCACAACGAGGTCAGTGGGTCCGAGGACTCCGGAATCTACATTGGACAGAGCAGCGACATCCTCATCGACCACAACACCGTGCACGACAACACGGTGGGCATCGAGGTCGAACTGACCACCGGGGCACGCGTCGAGCACAACACCGCCAGCGCCAATGCCTCCAGCTGGGCCGGTGCCCGCCACACCAGGG
>Ga0209382_10007058_pt1 | contig 14369 bp, 13 predicted proteins | sample SoiMetdeltSBSDD5_FD_187599 | JGI IMG/M metagenome (GOLD analysis project Ga0209382, IMG submission 187599) | Bulk soil microbial communities from a Populus tree surrounding site in Tennessee, USA - Soil MetaG P. deltoides SBSDD5 (SPAdes) (version 2) | ecosystem: Environmental > Terrestrial >... | reverse complement strand
GGATCTCCGTGAGCGGCTGATCCGGCGGATGGTCGAGGCCGGCGAGGCCGCGCCGACGATCGAGCCGGCCCCGGAGAGGGTTGGCGGCGAGCGTGGGCTGCACCCGGACACGTATCTCCGGCGCGGCGACGTGGCCGGGAAGTCGCCGCACCTTCCGTAGCCACGCCGAGTCGTCCGTACCGCGAGCGGCGCGGATCACCGGCGTGGCGGAATTCGGTATGGCATGACGTGTGCATCTGGACGCTGTCACCAACACCGCGATGTGACGAGGCAGGACGGCATGGCCGCACACGCCCCGGCGCTCGACACCAGGACCATGACCCACGGGGCGAACGGCACCGTCACGCCCGATCCGCTCGAATCGGCCGCTGAGGCCGGGCTGCGCTACGTCTCGGACGAGAAGCCCGGCATCCGCCGCCGCCGCTCCGGCAAGGGGTTTCGCTACGTGCGGCCGGATGGCACGACAGTTCAGGACGAGCCAACGCTGCGCCGGATCAAATCGCTGGTGATCCCGCCGGCCTGGACCGACGTCTGGGTCACCACGGACCCCAGAGGCCACATCCAGGCGACCGGACGGGATGCGAAAGGACGCAAGCAGTACCGCTACCACCCGCGCTGGCGAGCGGTCCGCGACGAGACGAAATACGATCGGATGCTGACGTTCGGGGCCGCCCTGCCGACGATCCGCGCGCGCATCGACGCGGACCTGGCGCGGCCGGGCCTGCCCCGCGAGAAGGTGCTGGCGACTGTGGTCCGGCTGCTGGAGTCGACGCTGATCCGGGTCGGGAACGAGGAGTACGCGCGGGAGAATCGCTCGTACGGCCTGACGACGCTGCGGAACCGCCACGTCGACGTGAACGGCACAGAGCTGCGGTTCGAGTTTCGGGGGAAGAGCGGTAAGCAGCACCGGGTGTCGGTGCGCGACCGGCGGCTGGCCGGGGTGATGCGTCGGCTTCAGGAGCTGCCCGGGCAGGAGGTCTTCCAGTACGTCGACGAGGACGGCGTGCGCCACACCGTCGACTCGGACGACGTGAACGGCTACCTTCGCGAGATCTCCGGACTGGAGTTGAGCGCGAAGGACTTCCGGACCTGGGCCGGCACGGTGCTCTGCGCGGTGTCGCTGCACCAGCTCGAAGCGTGCTCCAGCGAGAGCGAGGCGAAGCGGAACGTGGCGCAGGTCATTAAGTCGGTGTCACAGCAGTTGGGGAACACGCCGGCCGTCTGCCGATCGTGCTACGTCCATCCGGCCGTGATCGACGCGTACTTCTCCTCGTACGATCGGGAGCCGCTCGCGCAGGCGCTCGGGAAGCGGCTCACGGAGATAGCGGAGAACGGCGACACCCCGCTCGGCGAGGACGAGGCAGCCGTGTTGCGGCTGCTTCGCCGTCGCCTGGGGGGGTAGAGGGCGGTCGTTAGCGCGCGGGGCTGCCGGCCTGCTTTTCGCCCTCTTCCAGCGCCTCCTCGCCCTCCTTGTGGACCGGCGTCGCGTAGAGGCCGGCGGATCCCAGCTCGGACGGCTCGTCGATGCCGGTCTCGTGCCCGGCCGTGCCGAACTCGTCGTTTTCGGTCGCTTTGGCCTGCTGCTTCTCGTGTGCCATCGCGTGTGCTCCCTTCTGGCGTACCTCGCCGAACGAGACTCTTCGGCGAGGATTTGCAGTCCGCGTGCCGCCGACCGTCGTGAAACGGGCACGGCGCTTGCATTCTGTCCTGCCGGAACGCGCCCGGGACATCGTACTGACGGCGCCGCTGAGGCGATGGAGGCACCATGTTGAACCGACCTGGCTTGATCGTCGTCGTCGCCGCGCTGATCGCCGCTGTGGCGTCGCCGCCCTGGGCTTGAAGGACGTTAGAAGAGGCGGGGGGCGCCGGCCGGGGCGCCTTCGGCGGGCACGATCAGCTCAGGGCCCTGGTTTCGGTAGGATGAAACCAGCGAGGAGACCGGGTACGACTCGAACCGCTCCGGGGCGACCGGCTGGAGGTACGAAAGCGCAGCCTGCCCGTCTTCGAGATCCGGGTCCAGCCAGCGCATCTCGACGTCCCGTTCCAGGATCACTGGCATCCGCTCGTGGATCGGCGAGAGGGCCTCGTTGGCGGCGGTGGTCACGATGACGCAGGTCTCGCCGACGTCGTTCGGGCCCTGGACGTAGAGGCCGGCGAAGGCGAACAACTCGCCGCCCTTCAGCCGAATGTACATCGGCTGCTTCGTCTTGCTGCCGGGGATCGCCATCCACTCGTAGAAACCGTCGGCCGGGATCAGGCATCGGCCATGCGCCACGGCGCCCCGGAACATCGGCCGGTCCAGGAGTGACTCGCTCCGGGCGTTGATCGGCGGCGGGCGCTGTCCATCCGTGCGCATCCAGGCCGGCTGGAAGCCCCAGCGCATCGTCGTCAGGTCCGGACCGCTCTCGCGGCCGACGATCACCGGCACGCCCTGCGAGGGCGCCACGTTGAAGCGCGGCTCGATGTGCGTCTCGGTCAAAGCGCCAAGTCCAAACCGCCCGGCGATGTCCTCAGGGCTCGTCAGCGTGTACCGTCCGCACATCGTTTCACCTCGGGTAAGCCGCACCATCGTTGTCAGCAGAAAGTGTACCGGCCACCCATCCCCATGACGCATCTCAGAGACGTTACGAGCTCGCTGCGCGTGCGGTTGGCCCTGGCGATGGCGTCGGCCGCGGCGATCCCGCTGATCTTCGTCGCGGCGGTCGCCACCGGATGGGAGGAGCAGGCCGCCGTGGATCAGCAGCTCAACCTCCAGCAGGCGTTGGCCGGCGGGGCGGGATCGCCGTGGTGGAGCTCGATCGCGGCTGGCTCCAGCAGCGGCTCCAGCGCGGGATCGCCGGCGCGTGGTTGTCGACGATCGTCGTGGACCAGACGGGAGCCGCCGTCATCGCCGCCGGCGAGCCGGTCCCTGCTACCAGCAACCTGGCGAGCCACCCGTCCGTCCAGCGGCTCCACGACGCGAGCATCTCGCGCGGCACCGTGCGGTTCGCGTCCGGGCCGGGCGAGTACCTGGCGGGCTTCGCGCGGATCCCCGATTCCGATTGGGCGGTGGTGGTCGAGCAGCCGACGTCGACGGCGCTGGCGAGCGTCTGGGCCAGCCGCGAGCTGACGTTCGGGATCCTGCTCGGCGCGTTCATCGTGGCGTCCGCCCTGGGCGTGGCGCTGGCGAATCGGCTGGCGGCGCCACTGGCCCTGCTGACCCGGGCGGCCCAGTCGATCGCGATCGGCGGGCCGGCGTCGGCGATGCCACGAAGCCGGCTGTACGAGGTCCGGGTGGTAGCGAGAGCGTTCGCCGAGATGCAGTCACGACTCTCCGCCCGCACGGCCGAGCGCGAGCGTGCCGAGACGCGTCTGCGGACCCTGGCCCACGCCAGCGGCGAGCTGACGCGCTCGCTCGACGAGACGGCGATCGTCGAGTCGCTCGGGACGATCGTCGTGGACCAGTTCGCGGACTGGTGCTGCGTGGACATGCTTGACGACGACGGCCAGGTGCGAAGGGCGCTGATTCGACACCGCGATCCGGCTCGGCAGTCGCTCGCAGTCACGTTCGCCGGGCTGCCGCCGCTGCTCGGCTCGGCGCTTGCCCGCCCGGTCCTGGACGGCGAGCCGGTGCTGATACCGGTCATGACGCCGAGGCAGTCGCGAGTCTGACCGATTCGGATGAGCACCGGCGGGCGCTCGCATGGCTGGGCGCGCGGTCATTGGTAGTAGTGCCGCTCAGGGTACGCGAGCAGACGCTCGGTGCGCTGACCTGTGTGTACGGTCGGGGCGGCCGACGGTACAGCACCGAGGACCTGCCGCTGGCCCAGGAGCTTGCGCTACGGGCGGCGCTGGCGATCGACAACGCGCGGCTGTACGCGGCCGAGCGCACGGCGCGCGCCGAGGCCGAGGCGGCCGTCCGGGTGCGCGAGGAGTTCCTGGCGATCGCGGCGCACGAGCTGAAGACGCCGGTCACCAGCCTGCGCGGGTTCGCGGAGCTGGGCGTGCGCGCGCTCGGCGTCAACGGCACCCTGGACGCGACGCTCGCGCGGCGCACGCTGGAGACGATCGACCGGCAGTCCGCCCGGCTCGCCGCGCTGGTTGCCAACCTGCTGGAGGTCGCCGGGGATCTGCCGACCGAGACGCGATCGTCCCGCGCCAGGTCAACCTGGCTGACCTGGCGCGGATCGTCGTGGAGGCCGCCCGGGTCCGCGCGCAGCAGCACCCGATCACGCTGTCGTCGCCTGACAGCGTGGAGGCCGTCGTCGACCCGCTCCGGATCGAGCAGGTGCTCACCAACCTGGTGGACAACGCCGTCAAGTACAGCCCGGCCGGCAGCTTGATCGAGGTCTCGGTAGCGGCGAGCTCGGACCGGGCGGAGCTGATCGTGCGGGACCACGGCGTGGGTATCCCGGTCGAGCACCAGGAGCGGATCTTCGACCGGTTCTTCCAGGCCCACGTCGGCGAACAGTCCAGCGGGATGGGGCTCGGCCTGTACATCAGTCACGAGATCGTGCGGCACCACGGCGGTACGATCCGTGTGGAGGCGCCGGAGGACGGCGGGACGCGCATGGTGGTGAGCCTGCCACGGGGGCTGCCTCACCAGCATGCGTCTGAGCCGTCAGCGCAGAGCGGCCAGCTCTCAGCGTAGGGCTTCGGGCTCACGATCGCGTACGCGCCTGCGAGGATCGCCCGATCGACGGCGTGTGACCGTACTATTCTCCTGGCGTGTAGTTCGTAGCGCGGGGGCTGTTCTGAGACCAACGCGGCGGCGCATTCCACCATCGATCGTGCTGGTGCTGGTGGCAGCACTCCTCGCGATCCAGCCGGTCGGCCGCCTGGCGCTGGCGGACGAGCCGGCGCCAGCGCTGTTCTCCGTGGTTGGCGTGGCCGCCGCGACGCTGCGCGCCGAGCCGAACGGGTCGAGCATAGCGGTGGCGCTGGTGCCGGCGGGGAGCGTGCTCTCGCAGGCCGGGGCGGACGTCGTCACCGCCGGCGTCACCTGGCGGCAGGTTCGCACGGCGGAAGGCCATGTCGGGTTCGTGCCGGCCGGGCTGCTGGCATCGGCTGGAGGCGGCGCCCCGACGAGCGAAGCGTCGGCCGGGCTGCCCGCTTCGGGGCTGTCCGCCGGGCCGGCTGCATCGGCGGGGACGGCGCCAGCGCAGTCGGTGGGGTCAGCGCCGGCGGAGTCCGTCGGGTCTGGGGCAGCGGCGACGGCCAGTGCAGCGTCGTCCCAGGCGGACGGAGCCGCGCCATCACAGCTAACGCCAGAGGTAGCGCCGGGTCCGGCCAACGCCGTGTCGGGTGGACCGACCGCGGCGGGTGGTTCAGCCGCGCAGCCGTCGCCGACACCGGCACCGGCCCCCGCGCCGCCGACCGTGCGCACCACGGTGGAGAACCGGCGCGGCCAGGACGTGACGATCACACAGATCGACGAGGCGACGGCCCCGGACGGACGGCCGATGGGCGCGGGGCGGATCGTCGTCGGCTTCAGGACGGGCGTCAGCGAGCAGGGCCAGCAGGCGGCGCACCGGGCGGCGGGTACGAAGGCCACGCGGGGCGGCAGGCTGGCCGGCATGACAGTCGCCGAGGTCGAGCCGGGGGCAGTCCAGCAGGCGCTCGCGGCGTACCGCGGTCGCTCGGACGTCGCCTGGGCCGAGCCTGACTATGTGCACCGCGCGACGCTGACGACGACCGATCCGATGTTCGGGTCGCAGTGGGGGCTGATCAAGATCGGCACGCCGATCGCCTGGGACGTGACGACGGGAGCGGAGAAGAACTACATCGCGATCCTCGACTCCGGCGTCTACTCGGACACGTCGTCGACGTGGCTGGCGCCGGACGGGCTCCCTGGGCACCCGGACCTGCGGGGCAGAGTGGTCCTGAACGCGAACTTCACGTCGGCCGTGACCGGCACCGATGACTGGTACGGCCACGGCACGCTGATGGCCGGGATCGCCGGCGCCCGGACGAACACCAGCCCGGCAGACGGCATCGCCGGCGTCGGGTTCGACGCGAAGCTGTTCAACGGCAAGGTGCTGGACGACACCGGCAGCGGGTTCGAGTCTTGGGTTGCCGACGGCATCGTCTGGGCGGCGGACAGCGGCGCGAAGGTGATCAGCATGAGCCTGGGGGCGCCCGGCCCCTGCTCCCAGACGCTGCAGACCGCCGTGAACTACGCCTGGGCGCGAAACATCGTGATCGTGGCGGCGGCCGGCAACGGCGGCATGGATCAGGTGGGCGATCCGGCCTCGGAGAGCCCTGGCAACTGCGCCCACGTGGTCTCGGTGGGGGCGATCGACCAGGGAGACGCCCGGGCATCGTTCTCCAACTATGGGCCGGGCGTGCCGCTGGCGGCACCGGGCGTGAGCGTCCTCTCGACCAACTTTATCGGCACGTACAGCACGGTGAGCGGGACGTCGCCGGCCACGCCGCATGTGGCGGGCGTCGCCGCGCTCCTCTTCTCGACGCCGTTCGCGGTGTCCAACCAGGCGATCGTCAACCGACTGTTCCAGTCCGCCGATCCGATCGTCGGGACGGGCGCGATCTGGGGGTACGGCCGGCTAAACGCGGCGGCAGCGGTCGGTCCGGCCTCGTGCTCGCCGCGCCCGAAGGTCACGATCACCAGCACGCCAAACGGCGCGGCGCTGAACGTCGCGGCGGTTACTCAGGGCGTCGGGAACGCGGTCCGCTACATCCAGGTTGGCGCGGCGGCCGGCGGCTCGACCAACGCGCTGGTGAGCTTCCCGACGCAACCGTCCCAGTCCGGCGGGACGGCGACGTACGTGCCGCAGACGGTGGGCACGGCGGCGACGTTCCAGGTGCAGCGCCAGACGGCCGGCCTGCCGACGACGCTGCCGTTCATCGTGACGGACGGGTGCGGCGGCTGGAACAGCCTGGCGGGCGGCGGCCCGGCGGCGGGGTTTTAAGTTTTGGATGTTGGGTTTTGGTGGAAGACGCCAAAACCCAACACCCCAAACCTAGAAGCCTCACCCGAGGGCGTCGCGGAGCTCGTGGCGGAACGAGACGTCGCGGCGGAGCTTGCGCATCGCTTCGGCTTCAAGCTGGCGGGCGCGCTCGCGGCTGATCCCGAGCTCTTTGCCGACCTCGGCGAGGGTCCGCTCGTGGTTGTCCGCGAGGCCGTAGCGGAGGCGCAGGACGTCGGCCTCGCGCCTGGTGAGGCGCTCGGCGAGGGAGCGGTCGAGCGACTGGCCGAAGACGGCCTCCTCGGCTTCTTCGGCGGGGCTGCGCCCGAGATCGTCCGCGACGAGGTCGGCGAGGGTGGAGTCGCCCTCGTCGCCGATGCTGGTCTCGAGGGAGATCGGGACGCGGGCGGCGCGGAACGCCTCTTCGACGCGCTCGCCGCTAATGCCCATCTGCGCGCCGATCTCGGCGGGGGTCGGCTGGCGGCCGAGGTCGCGCTCGAGCTCGCGGGCGACGTTGTACAGCTTCGTGAGCTGCTCGACGACGTGGACGGGGAGGCGGATGGTGCGGCTCTGCTCGGCGACGGCGCGGCTGACCGCCTGGCGGATCCACCAGTAGGCGTAGGTGGAGAAGCGGAAGCCTCGGCGCCAGTCGTACTTGTCGACGCCGCGCTGGAGACCGATGTTGCCTTCCTGGACGAGATCGAGGAAGGAGAGGCCGCGGCCGAGGTACTTGCGGGCGACGGAGACGACGAGGCGGAGGTTCGACTCGATCAGGCGCCGGCGGGCCTCTTCGCCGACCTCAACGAGACGATCGAGCTCGGCGCGCCGGGTGTCGCCCGCGGTGATGCCTGCTTCGAGCTGCTCGCGGGCGGCCTTGCCGGCTTCGAGCGCCTGGGCCAGCTCGACCTCTTCCTCGGCGGTGAGCAGGGGGTTGCGGCTGATCTCGCGGAGGTAGAGCGAGGCCGGGCCGCCGGCCATCAGCTCGTCGGTGGCGGCCTCTTCGTCGCGGGCGCTGGGATGGAACGCTTCTGGGCCTTCGTCCGCCAGGGTGCTGATGTCGGCCCAGGGATCGGCGTTCTGGTCGTTCCCGTCCTCGGCCAGGTCGATGCCGGCCTCGCGGGTGACGTGCAGGGCTTCGTCGACGTCGACTGGCGACCCTGAGGCGAGCTGCATGATCTCGTCGAGGGTGATCGATCCGCGCTGTCTGGCCGCCTCGAGGTAAGTATGGTCGCGGCGAGCATCGTCGGCGGAGTGATGGGCGGTATCGTGCTGGGCGGCGGTGTGCATGATCGGCTCGTTCTGCATGCTCATCATCTCCCGGACGAGGCTCACAAGATCCGTGCCGGACGGCGGGGAACGGGTATAGGGGACAGGGTACAGCGGACGGGCGATCGAATCGCTGTCACCTGTCACCTGTTTGGTGTTCCGTATAACCCACGGTGGCATCGCGGTTGCAGACGCTGAGAGGGAAGTGAACGGCCGTTGGGGGTCTCCGTTGCCGCCCTGGGCTTGACGAGGAGCGTACGAACGCCGCGATCACTGCACGAGACTAGCCGGGAGCTGGCCGCTCGCGCAACCGATTCTGCTCGCGAGCGGCCGCGGGGGGCGGGGCGTGCTGTGCGGGGGACCCCCCTGGACAGAATGGACACAATGACAGAAATGCCCTCACCCCCAGCCCCTCTCCCTCGCGAGGGAGAGGGGGCCGTGGCACGTGGCGAGGCGGCGGCGAGGGCGATCGTCACATTCGTCGCGAGTCCGCGGCACGCTCATCACGTCAGGCGGGCTGTCCCGAGAGAGGAAGCCGCCCGTTCGTCGGGGCCGGCTACCGCCTACGCCGCGATGGTGCCGTTGACGTCAGGCTGCTGCTCCAGCGCGCCGCCACTCAGGTCGTGCGCGCGATGACTCGCGGTTCAGGCAGGCGCTCGTTCCGCTGGCGCGCCGACGCCACGAGCGCGGCGAGCGCCTCATGGCCCTGCTTGATCGCATCCTCGTAGGTCCCGCCGTGGGTGACTGGATTGAACACGCGGCCCTCCCACTCGGGCAAGGTTACGAGATACGCCTGATCGTCATCTGACCACTGGACCACCATCGAGTAGTGCAGCCGCTCGGTCACGATTGCTGCCTTTCTAATGCCTCACGCAGCGCCGCGAGTATCCGACGGAGCTGCGTATCCTGATATGACCTGGCGTCGGCTCCATCAGCACCGGCGATGATGGCACTGGCCCCCGGCAGGCGTGGGTGCTTCCATACCTGATGACTGCCCGTCTGATGGTCGATGGCAAATCCGGCTCGCCGGAGGTCCGCGCGCAGCTCGCGGAGCTTTCGAGGCAGCTGGCTACTGGCTCCACGCGCCGTATCGCTCCGGCGACATTGTACGCCGATCGACCAGGATACATCGTCCACGATGATGCCTGCCGCAGGCTGCAACGGCTCGCGGCCTCGGCATCAGTGCGACGGCATGGTAGCATGGTGCGATGACGGACGAAGTGGTGCCGCCCCAGGGGATCCGGATTGACCTGACGATCCGGCCGTACCGGCCAGAAGACCTGGACCCCGTCGTGGATCTCTGGTACGACACCTGGCACGCCGCGTTCCCGGACCTGCGCCATCACGAGCCGAAAGAAGCATGGCGGCGCCGGTTCGAGACCGAGATCGCCGCCGAGGAGCGGGTCTACGTCGCCGAGGTCGATGGGCGGATCGCGGCCTTCCTGGCGGTCAAGGACCGGGGCGGCGGCCAGGGCTACCTGCATGAGATCTTCGTCGCGCCGGATCTTCAGGGTCAGGGGATCGGCTCAGCGCTGATGCGGCTGGCGAAGGAGCTCTCGCCGGCCGGCCTGCGCCTCCACACCCTCCAGTGCAACACCCAGGCCGCCGCGTTCTACGAGCGCCATGGCTTCATGGCGGCCTCGACCGGCGTGGGCCGAGTCGGGCTGCCGAACGCGCAGTACGCCTGGACGCCGGGGCCGGGAGAGGCCCCGGAGCAGTGAGCCGGGCGGCCAGGATGGCCGCGCTCCCAGGGGGGACGATGCCCCGGAGCGGTGAGCCTGTGCCGCCGCGATGCGTCGTTTGCGTGGCACGGATCGGCGACATGCGTCGAGAGGTACGGGGCGGGCTACGGGATTGAACGGATGTGGTACGCCCAGGTACACGATATGGTGGGGTGAGATGGCCTGACGACGACGTTTCCACCGACCGGCGCATGGTGTCCCGTTGACACGTGGGCGGACGGGCGCGAGCCGGCCTGTCGAAGCGTCGGCACGGTCCCACCGGTGGGCGCGTCTGGTCCGGCCAGTCACAGTGTGAGGAGGGAGCGATGCCTGAGTTCCTGGGTATCAACACGTCTGGCGATGGCAGCGCTGTCCCGCGCCAGCTGGCCGACGTGGGGGCCGGTTGGGTGCGCTGTGTGGTCCGCGAGCACCTCGACATCTCGGATTGGATTCGTGAGCTGAAGGATCGCCACAACATCGACACGCTGCTGATCGGCGATGGCTCGGACGATTCGCTGGGCAAGGACGAGAACCAGTGGCGTGAGCGGATGCAGACGTACCGGGACCGGTACGGCGAGATCGTCAAGCTGTGGCAGTGGGGAAACGAGCCGGACCACGATGGGCAAGCCTCGTGGACGATGGACCGGCCGCAAGTCAATCGTCTGATGCGGCTGGCGCGCGAGGTCTACCCCAGGGACCAGTACACGCTCGTGGCGCCCGGGCTCGTCTCGGGCAACTGGATGTGGCTCGAGGATCTGACGGACCCGAACGGGAACGAGACGGTCGACTTCTCGCCCGTCGACGTGCTCGACCTGCACCCGTACGCGAAGGAGCCGAGCTCAGATCCGTTGATCGCCATGTTCCGCGACTATCGCACGGCGTTCGATCGACGGGGCGGTGAGGGGAAGCCGATCTGGTGCACGGAGTACGACAGTCGGACGGCTGGGATGGGCCTGGACTTGATCACGCGGGCCGAGCGCTTCGCCGTGATGTGCTGGGATTCCGGCATGACGGTGGAAGAGCGGCTGAAGCTGGGCATCGTCGACGGCCTCGATCGGATGAACAACTTCCGGCTGGCGGCCGGCCTGCTGGCGTTCGCCTCGGACGACGAGTTGACGGCGTTCCGAGGCCTGGCCTGACTCGCGACTGGCCGGGTCTTCGGCGCCCCCGACCCCGCCCCACACGCCTGGGGCGAGGTCGGGGTCTTCACGTCGGTCCGTGCACGTGGTCAGTTGGCCCGGGAGACCTTGCACTCCAGCTGGAGCTCGGGGGTCTTCGCCATCTCGGCCAGGAACTCTTCGGCGTTGCGGTACGGTCTGTCCGGGAGCAGTCTGGCGGCCATCGGGAAGCTCAGGTGGTCGGTGTCGAACGGGTACGGATCCAGGGAAACCGCCAGCTCGCCGGTGTTCTTGATCCTGAGGACGCCGCTGGAGCCGTCCGGGTACGGCAGCGGCCCGATCTCGCCGTCGGCGGCCAGCCTCCAGGCGAACTGGAGCTGTAACCGGTCCCACACTTGCAACAAGAGGTAGGTGTACCAGACGTTCGGATCGGTGGTGACGTGGGTCTCGAGGGTCCGGCCGGCCAGCCGCTCGGCGAGCGACTGCTGGAAGAGGGCTTGCTCGGCGAGGAACTCGTCCACCAGGGCACGCTCGGAGTCGCTGAGGTGGCGCTCGGCTAGCCTGAACGTGCCGTAGCGGTCGTTGTAGAGGCCGGCGCCGTGCATGCTGACCAGGATGCCGGTGGTGGGATCGTGGTCGGCGGCCATCTGGATGCCTCGTCGGTAGAGCGGCACGTGCTCGTGCGGAGTGAGCTTGTAGAACTGCCAGGGCTGGCCGGTTTCGGGGTCCATCGTCGGGGACTCCTCCCAGGCGGCCCAGCCGTTGTCGTGGCGGGTCCCGGCCTCGATGACGGCCTCGCGCGGGTCGAAGGCGGGTGTTGACTCGTTGCCCCAGCGGCTGGCGAAGAGGCCGGTCTGCACGCCGTGGTCGGTCTGGCGGACGACGAGGAGCTGGCCCCTGAACATCTGGAAGATCACGGTCGAACCTCCGAGGAGAGGAGACAGGATACAGGAGACAGGAGTCAGGAGGGGACAGCATCCAGGACGGTGAACCGGGACGAGAGCGGGCAGCCTGACCAGGAATCCGGGGGGAAGCCGACGCCGAGCGCCGTTCCGAGGGTGATGACGGCGGCGCACGGCTCGCCGGCCCTGGCGTACGCCGCCGCCGTGCCGTCGTGGAGCAGCCTGACCGTCAGCCGGTGTCCGGTCGCGTGGCTAACCCGATCGGCGAGCCAGGTAGCCAGGTTCTCCGAGAGCTCGAGCAGGGCGGCGTACGCCCCGCCCTGCCGGGCGAGCGGCTGGCCGTCCCGCAGGTAGCTCGCGAGGCTGGCGACGATCGTCGGCGAGACGGGGCTGTCGGCAGTGCTGGCCGCGCGCCAGGTCTCGGCCATCGTCTGCACCATCGAATTGCCCAGGAGCCGGACGTGTTCGAGGGTTGGATCATGGCCGAGCGGGAGCTGAGTCCAGCGGGCCGGCAGGCGCGGTAGGAGGCGCAGCGCTGCCAGGGTGCCGTTCTCGTACCGGGCGACGGCTCGCTTGACGAAGCTCTGGCCGAAGTCGAACACCACGGCCGACCGGGAGGCGGGGGCCGTTCGCGCGGCGCCGATCAGCGGGAGGTGCGCCGGCCAGGCGGCGAGTCGGATGTCGCAGTCCGCCAGGCCGGCCGCTTCGAGCGTGCGCGAGGCGTACCGGACGAGATGCGGCCCGATCTCGCCGCCGACGATACCGCCGCCCAGGTAGATCGTGGAGACTCGCGCCCACTGCCGCCAGTAGGATTCGTCCCAATCAGGCCGGGCGGCGCGACTGGCGACGTCGCCGCGCCGCAGCGTCACGATGAGCCAGCCGAGGCGCTCGCCGAAGCGACGTGCGATGGTGTCCGAGGCATCGCCGTGCTGGCGGGCGAGGTCGGCAAGCGCCTGCGCGGAGAGGAGCTCAAACGCCGTTCGGTTGAGCATGTCGGCGGGCAGCACGAGGCCCGCCGACTCGACGAAGCGCACGCGGTTGAGCGAGGCGATCGGCGTGAGCCGCCTTGGATCAAATCCGTCGTTCATCTCGTCTCACTGAAGGGGCATCGCCGACGATGATGTCCCGGCCAGCGCGGACTCGAACGCTCGCGGCCAGGACGCGTGTACCCGAGCGGCAGAACACCGGGATCGACGGCGCGATCTGTGCAGGGGGGCGTGTCATGAGGATGGTGAGAGGGGGCGGGATGCTCCTGATCGTACTAGCAATCGCGCTGGTGCTGCGCGGCGCCGTGGCGCCCGTGCCTGTGGCGTTCGCGGATGGCGCCTGGCTCGACGGGCCGCTCCCGAGCTGGAACGCCCCTGGTCAGCCGGTGCCGGGCCCGACCGAGGCGGTCAATCGCGCGAATGCGGATCCGCGCTGTCTCAGCTCTGCTCGGCCGCGTGACACTGCTGAGGACACGCAGGTCGAGCAGGCAGGATGGATCCTGGTCGGCGCGTACACGGCGGGCTGGGAGACGCGAATCGTCAGGGGCGCGTCCGCATTCGACGGCATGTGCCGCCCGAACAACGTTCAGGCGTTCGTCTTCTACCAGGGCGTCTTCGCCGGCACGCTCTCGCCTCAGGAGATGATGGCGCGCACCGACGGGGCGCTCGGCGAGGTCGCGCTCTTCGGCCCGGGGGCGCTGGGTGGTCCGATCCAGCTCATGGGCACGTTCCAACGCTATACACAACAGGACCCGCTCTGCTGCCCTTCGGCCAGGACGCGCGTGACGTATTCGCTGGTGCTGGAGAACGGGCAGCCGGTCGTCAGGGCCACGCGGGCCGACACCGTCCCGACGATGCCGCCCGACTAGGTGAGTGGACAATCGGTATTGGACAGGATGAACAGGGTTAGGAATCACAATCCTGTTCATCCTGTACATCCTGTCCAACTATGTAGACGAGCACGAGCAACACGGCGGTCGGGGCGTGGTACGATACTGGCACTATGCGCGTCGTGAACGGGCGATCGGTCTTCGAGGTGGACGTCGGATAAGCCGACACGCTGGCGGCGGCGTACCCCCGGGCGGCCGTCGATCTCGGTACGGGCGACGGCCGGTTCGTGTTGGCGACGGCCGCTGCCCGGCCTGACGTTCTGGCGATCGGCGTGGACGCGGACGCGGGCTCGATGGCCGAAGCGTCCAGACGGGCGGCCCGGGCGACGAAGCGCGGGGCGTTGCCGAGGGCGCTGTTCGTCGTCGCGGCGGCCGAGGCGCTGCCGGCTGAGCTTGACGGGCTCGCCGACATGCTGACGGTGCAGTTCCCGTGGGGCTCGCTGCTGCGCGGCCTGCTGGAGGCGGACCCGTCCATCGTCTCGGGCATCGCCCGGCTGCTGAAGCCGGGGGCGACGGCGACGCTGCTGCTCTCGGTGACCGAGCGCGACCGGGCCGCGATCGGCCGGGATTCGGTGGACGAG
>Ga0209382_10007055_pt1 | contig 14375 bp, 24 predicted proteins | sample SoiMetdeltSBSDD5_FD_187599 | JGI IMG/M metagenome (GOLD analysis project Ga0209382, IMG submission 187599) | Bulk soil microbial communities from a Populus tree surrounding site in Tennessee, USA - Soil MetaG P. deltoides SBSDD5 (SPAdes) (version 2) | ecosystem: Environmental > Terrestrial >... | reverse complement strand
GATGTGAGCAAGTCGATGACGCGCGCCGATCGCCATTTGGGCCATCGAACGTTCAGCACTCGGGCTGGCACGCGAGGGGGAGCGACGCCACCGCAGGGGCCGACGCAGGCACTGCGTTGGGTCCCGATTCTTCAATCGGAGGAGGCGTCGCCCCTCCTCGCACACTGACCTTCTGGGACACCCGCAATGCCACGAGCGCAGCGCGAAACGTGGTGAGTATTCGCGGTTTTTCGAGGCTCCCTGACATGGAGCCGGGGCGGACTGAGGGGCCATCGTGGGGGTTGCCGTGATGATGGGAGTCGTTGGCCCTTCGTTCGTCGCCAGGCAGCGACCCAGCCTGACCGATCTGAAGCCGAGGCCGACGCCTTGGGCCAACCCATAAGCGCAATCACCTTGCCGTCACGACGGGCTCACCCGACGTCCGCCTGACCAGTATTCGATCCAGCCGCGGCGTTTGAGTTCACCGGCGGCCATCTCAAAGCGCTGAATCTCCCGCTCGACGCCTTGCCACAGCCTGCGGCGCACGCGTCGCAGAACGACGGTGCCGCGTTGCTCGATCACATTCCAGCCGCCGGCATCGTGCGTGACGAGAAGACGGCGCTCATCGGTGTCATTGACGAGGTGACGGGTCATGGGGCTCCTTCCTGACGTGTCCTCGCATCTCTCAAAGCAAGAAGCCTCGCGTTTACACAGACGTTGCATCCATCGAATTTGTGCGAGAAACGGCCATGTCCATCGCAGCACGTCAGTACGCCGCCGAAGGTTTTTCAGACACCGTGGCGATGTGCGCGCACTCTGCCGATCCGTGGTATCGCGATGTCGGCGCCGCCATCCGATCAAGCGACGCGGCGCGCTCGTAACTGGCATGTAAAGTGCTCCTCGCCGTCGCGTGCCGCAGATATACGACGGGACGAGTTGGCGAGAGGAGGATGGCAATGAAGATGGTGAACCGGAAGACTCGCAAGGTGATTCGTAAGAGCGTCAAGAAGGTCGTCAAAAAGCACGGCCCGAAAATCGTCGCGGGACTGGCCGGTGGCATTGCGTCAACGCTGGCGACGCTCGCCAGCACCGACGCGCCAGGCACCAAGGGCAAGCAGTCGAACCTTCGGAAGGCGGTGAACCAGGTGTCAGACGCGTTGACAACCGATGGGGACAAAAAGTCGCGGCGGCGCCGTGCCCGCGGGGAGGAGCCCGGTAAGCTGGGAAAGCGCGCGCGGTCGTCGGCGGCCCGCTCCGAGCGGACTCTGTAGCGCCGCTCAATCTGAGCGCAATGAATCTGCACGGCCTGTTGCGCGGGTCGAAGGATGCCGCGCTCGCGCTTGGCGTTCGAAGTTATGTCAATGCGAAGTTCAGCAGGATCGGCCAGATGACGGAGCTGTCGGTCGATACAAAGAAACGCACGGTTCACCTTCGTCTGGAACTCGCTGGTGAGGACGAGCCGATTGACATCCACGTGAAAAAGTACAGCCTCGAGCAACGAAGCACGGGCGCGTCGCTGACCATCGCAGACGCGGTGGCCTCGCGCGAATGGCTCACCGAGGTGCTGCGTGAGTTTGTGATCGGTCGCCAGTTCGCTATTCCGGACCGGGCCGCGACGATCTTGAAACTGCTGACATAGCGCCGCGCACTGGACCTCGCAGCGCTCGTTGTACATTAAGCACCCACTGTCACAAAAGTGGCGCGTCAGTCGATCAGCTGGAGTGTCAGTCACCATGCCGAACGCCGGGCGCACCACGCGCGGACTTCTTCTAGCGGGTGGCCACGGCGTCCACCCGCGCGCTACCGAAGGTCGTTGCGCTATAGCCGGTGGGCCTGGCGATGCCAACGACATCGAGCTGGCCATCACGATTCCGCACCGTGACGATGACCGGACTCGTCCAGTGGGCGAACTGCGAGTTTCGTGTCGAGATGGAGGCCATGGCGTAGCGAATGCCAGCCTCATCTGGTGGACCCCAAATCCCCGGAGGATTGGGGTTGGACAGCTGCCGTTCATCCCGACGATGTAAGCGGTTTGGCAGCGACCAGGCAGCGCATCATGGCTTCCCAATTGCCCGGATCAGCCGCGGCCGCGGCGGGGCTGGAGGGCATCCGCACTCTCTCCGACGGCACAATCACGCCGGGCGACGTCATCCTCGCCGTTGACGGCCGTTCCGTTGACAGTGTCGCGCGGCTTCTGAGCAGGCTCGATGATTACGCGGTCGGCGAGACGGTCCGTCTCCGGGTCATGCGCGGCAATCGGGAGCGGGAGGTCGCAGTCAGATTGCAGGCCGAAACCCAGCGAGCACACACCGTCGAATTGAATTTGTTCACCGCTTACCGCGCGTCTTGCGCGCGGTTGCGCCTTTTCGTTTGCTCGGCCGGCCGCCCACATGCCTGATATAGGCTGCCGCACGTTGATTCTCGTACGTGATCGTGTTGACGAAGAGTGCCTCCTGCAAGTATCTCCGGAGGTCGGCGGCCGTCATTTGAGCAATGAGAGCGGCGATCTCCCTGTTCATATCGTCAAACGACCGCTCGAGTTCGTGCCTCGCGGTCACTTCGTGGTACAGAACCTCCATGATTGGGAGCAGGTCGCCGTCGAGTGATACGGCAACCCCAGTACTCGTCTTAATCGTCCGCATCTGACGCCTCCTGACGTCGTGACCGTCTTCCGTTATGGGAGATCTCATTCGGGCCTTTCAGCAGAATCTGCAGATGTCGCGCCAGCTCCCTGCGTCCTCGATTGATCCTGGACTTCACCGTCCCCTCCGGCAGCTGCAGGCGTAGAGCGATCTCTTCATAGCTCAGCTCGTGAATGTCTCGAAGCGCCACCGCTTCCCTGTACGTGGGCGGGAGCTTGGCCAGCGCCTGCCTAACTATCGCGACTTCGGCGCGTTGCTCGAGCGCCGCATCCGGGCGTGAAAGCAGCTCGTCGATCGGGATGGTATCCGCATCGATGTCGTCGGTGACCTTTTCCTCTGCCCGACGCCGACGGCGATAGTGGTCGATGCAGAGGTTGCGGCTGACCCTCGTGAGCCAGGTATCGAATTGTGCGCGCCGGTCATACGTCGGTAACGCTTTGAACAACTTGACGAAAATCTCCTGGGTCAGATCCTCTGCCTCGTCGTACTGCGCAACGAACTTGTACGCGATGTTGAAGACCCGCTTCCAATACGTTCGAACGAGCGCGTCCCACGCCGCCGTGTCTCCTTCGAGACAACGTTGAACCGGATCTCCTTCTGAGTTGTTGCCGGCCCCAGGCCCGGGCTCGTTCGCGCGCGGAGAACGCATGTACTTCAGATTACCGTTTCAAATGCATTGACGCTGACCGCCGATCGAGAGGCTGAGCTTGCGGACTCGACCGTCCACGGCGCGGCGGCTCGACTGGACGCCGAAGTTTTGACGCGCCTGGAGTCATCGAAAGCCGAACGCCTGGCCATGGAAGAAGTGCGCTGCGGTTTGGTCTACTACGATCTACCGGAATGGTCACCGCGCCAGGTGGAAGAAGTCATCGTTGAACCACCGAGGAGACCTCGCGCTGGCCGATAGTCGCCGCGAAGGAATGCGGGTCCGGCGTAGGCGTTGTGCGCCGGTCGCTGAGCATGGCCGGTTGCTCGCGTCATCACATTGCCACCCGCCGGGGACGTGCTTCGAGTCCGTCAAACCCCGCGAGGACTCGCCCACGCTCGTCAATGTCTCGTCGCAGCTTTCTGAGCTGCGCGCGCATCACGCCGTAGCATGGACACGCGGCCGCCTCGAGCGCATTGCGATCTCGCACAGTGACGCGGCCATGCGAGTAGCTGGTGACACCCGCTCGCTGAAGTGCCGCAGCAGCCACGCTAATCGTAGGTCGACGGGCGCCCAGCATAGTGCTGAGGAACTCGTGGCTGACTCTCAGCTCCGGCCCCTGATCGGCCCTTTCTTGTGCCATCAAGAGCCAGCGCGCCACGCGTTGCTGAATGTGATGCAGGGCGTTGCAGGCGGCCACGTGCATCGTCTGTGCGAGAAAAAACGGCACATACATCCCGACGAGTCCTTGTAGCGCACCTCCCGCTTGCATCTCTCGCTGAAAGACCCCGACGTCGAGCCGGGTCATCGTTCCGTCGGGTACTTCGATAATGGTGTGACCGGGCGCGATGCCTGCATTGCCGAAGAAGGCTTCGATACCGAGCATCCCCTCGTCTCCGACGGACGCCGCTTCGACCGTTGCGCCGTCGGGCAGTACGGCGGTCACTGAAAACACACCACCGTTCGGAAAATACACATGCCGTATCGGCTCACCGCCGTACTGAACGACTTGTTTCCGTTCAACGCTCGACGTTCGAAGATCAGATAGCAGCCGACGATAGTCGGTGTCGGGCAGGCCGGCCAGGAGCCGGTTTCCAGGCCGGCCATTCGCACCCAGGTGGGCACAGAACGCCTGCCTCGTCATTGCTCACAAACACCTCCATGATTCGTGGCTCAGCTCCCGCCTTCACTGGACGGAAACCTTGGCCTCACCTCCATGGACGCACGAGGGCGAAGGTGAGTTTCCGCTTGTCAATCGAAACAGCCCTGGACTTACGGCTGGGCCATCTGGCCCAGCCGTGGTGGGTGCTACTGCCTCTGTCCGTTCGCCGACGCATCTTGGATTTCCAGCCTCCGACCGCGACGTGTCTCTGAGGGTGCCGCCTGCATAGTCACCTCGAGGACTCCGTCCCGGAAGGTTGCCTTTGCACTCTCCCCGATCGCACCCTCAGGAAGCGGGACGGCGCGGTAGAACTCGCCGTATTGGCGCTCGCTGTGGAAGTACCCTTCGCGTTCTTCCTCGTGCTCCTCACGCCTCTGGCCACGAATCGTGAGCGCATCGTCGAGCAGCTCGATCTCAACGTTGTCCTTCTCGATGCCAGGTAGCTCCGCGCGGACAATAAACTTGTCGCCGCGGGCCACGCCATCAAGCAGGAACTGCGACGCAATCGTGGTCTTGCCCGTGCCCGGATCGCCTTCGAGCAGATACACGCGTTGTGCGGGCAAGCCCCCCCGAAGGATTTCATCAAGGCCGCGAATGCCTGTCGGCACGCGTTCGTCGATGGCTATCTTGTCGTCATCGAGCGGTACGTTTACCGGCGATGTTCTCCCTGGCTTCATCACGACCCTCCGCGGACAGCAGAGACGCGCGCCGGTTATGCCCTCCTCTTGACCCGCCGCGATGCCGGTAGTGCCTTTGCTGATCGTAGGGACGTTGAAGGCGCGACGAATGCGCCAGCCGGCGTCCGGGTCAAGAACCCTGCCTCGACGAGGGCGCCGAGTACGCCGTCACAGGTGAGTTCGTCCATCTGCCAGAGACGGCAGGCCTGTTGCTGCGTCAGACACAACCCTGGCATTTCCAGGAATTCCCCGCGAATGCGAATCAGCAGATCCTCAATCGATCCCACGCTACCTCGCGCGAATCGCGTCTCCGTTGCAGCGAACTCCAACATCCGCACCCGCTCACTCCTGGTGCCTAGCGAATCGCCAGTCTGTCGGTTCGACGCACGCGCCAGTCGCTCGGTCGGAACGACCTGCGACGAACCTGACGAGGTAGGCGAGCGGCCTCGCCGATGGTCGGAGCGATCAGGCTATTCAGCGATGTAATCAGGAACCGTCCGGTTCCTGACAGTCGGCTCTCGTCGCCCCGATGGCTGAACAGTCGATCAGAATCGGAACGGACGGCGAGGCCGAAAGAACAGCTGATCGAGCATCTCGAATAGATCCTCTGCGAACAGCTGCCCGAAGATGTCGTCGCGCATCACAACGGGCCCGCGTAGCGTCACAGTTCGTCGCGGCGATTCCGGTATGAGTGGTTCCGGAGCGAACCGCACGCTGGCGCGCTGTGGAGACATCGGCTGCAATCGGGAGCCAGGAAGTGAGTGATCGTAGGCTCTTCGACGCGCTGGATCGCTGAGCGTTTCGTACGCATCGACGACCTGCCGAAATGTTTCAACGGATGACCCAGTACCGGCGTCCGGATGGTACTGTCGCGCAAGCGCACGAAACGCCTGCCGGATTGCCTCGAAACTAGCGTCCCTCGGCACGCCGAGAACGACGTAGTAATTCATCGACGCGTCTCCGTTCTATCGACTCAAGGGTAGCGCTCCTCGCCGAATTTTTGAAGCTCAGTGTTTTGATAAAAACTCATCAGTAGAAGCTGTTCTTAGTGTGATGTGCTCAAGGATCTTCATTGGGAACAAATCACATTCTGGATCGTCAGTGAAGGCGAGCAGCAGTTTTAGGCAACACCAGGAGGTAACGAACGATGTTTGGCTTCACTCGTTGGAATCCAGTTGACGACATGTTCAGCTTCCAGCGCGAACTCGATCGGGTGTTCAACCAGTTCTGGAACGACCTCCCGACGCGTACGGCGGCGGGCCAGTCCCCCTCCTTCCAGGCGAACGCCACCGACGACGGCTGGCGCATTGAGGTCCCGCTGCCGGGCATCGATCCTCAGCACGTCAATCTCGAAGTGGCTGGCAACACTCTGACCATCCGCGCCGAGGAACCGGTCGAAAAAGGTGAGCGGGCGCTCCGGTACGAGCAATCGTTCACGATCCCGCAGTTCCTGGATCTCGAGAAGATCTCGGCTTCTCACAAGCACGGGATGCTGCGTCTGACGGTACCGCTCAAGGAGAGCGTCAAGCCGCGCCGCATCCAGATCGAGACGCAGGTGGAGGACCAGAAGCAGCTCGCGGGAGCAGCACGGTAAATCACGCGGCCAGAGGTGGGCTTCAACCTCTTCGCGCGACTGTAACTGCCTGACGCGTCGTGCCAACCTCCTTGCTCCTTGCGGCACACTCGACGGGCTCAGCAGCTCCTGAGCCCGTCGAGGCGCGTCGGCCCGGCGAAGAACGAACTCGCCACCCGCGGTCAGTGATGCTTTTGTAAGCATCGACACACAGATATGGAGGACCAATCATGTTGAGCACACGAGTCTTCGGCTTGGCTTGCGCGGTCGCCGTGTTTGTCTGCCTGATGGCGGCGCCGGTATCCGCGCAGCCTCTCGACAAGCGCACGCTCTTCACGTTTAGTGGGCCTGTGACACTGCCGGGTGTCACGCTCCCCGCGGGACAGTACCTCTTCAGACTGGCCGATCCGAACAGCAGCTCCAAGGTCGTCCAGGTGTTGAATGCGGAGGGCACGAAACCGTTCGGACTCTTCTTCACCATCCCGGCGGAGCGACTCGAACCTGCCTCAACCCCTGAAGTGCGATTCATGGAAACTGCGTCAGGAACGCCGGCGGCCATCAAGACGTGGTGGTACCCCGGAGAGCGCCGGGGCTACGAGTTCATCTTCCCCAAAGAACAGGCGCGACGCCTGGCCATGGCTGCGAGTCAGCCCGTCCTGACGACCGACGCCCAGACGACAACAACCGAACAGACGAACACAGCGGAACTTTCGCGAGTGGGCTCGAGCGGAAACGAGACTGACGTGACCGCGAGCGCTGCGCCAACCGCGGCGACGCCGATCGGGACCACACAAGAGGGTCAGATCGCATCGTCGTCCATTTCCATACCGACGCCGTCGATTCCCGCGGTCAGTAGTGCGCCTGTGACTCAAACAGCGTCGTCACAAACTTCTGCGACTCAGACTGGCTCGCCCAAGACGAACTCCACGCAGAGTGGACCGGCGCAAGCAACGCGGACGCAGCTGCCTCGGACGGCCAGTCAGCTTCCCCTCATCGCGATGGTCGGCACGGTCACTCTCTTAAGTGCGGCGTCGCTCAGGTACTGGCAGATGCGCCGACGGTAAGTGCTTCTTCAGGGCGAGCGACGACCACGCTTCAGTAGCCGCTCGCCCTCAGCTTTTTGCCATGTCGCGGCATCTGATCATTCCTTTTCTCGTGCTGACGGCAGTTGCGACGAGTGTGTCTGCCCAAGAACCCGTGCGCACAGTGCAGCGGCAGGACACGCAAACTCCGGTCTTCTCCTCGCGGGCCGAGCTCGTGGTCGTGCACGTCACTGTAAAGGATCGGAGGGGAGCGTATGCGACGGGTCTGCCCAGGGAGGCCTTTCGGATGATCGAGGACGGCACGCCTCAACGAATCGACTTCTTCAGTGGAGACGATTCGCCGGTGACCGTCGGCCTTCTTGTGGATAGCAGTGGCAGCATGCGCGAAGGCCGGGAGCGGGTGATCGCGGCGGCAACCGCATTTGCCGAAGCCAGCACCGCGAACGACGAGATCTTCGCGCTGGCGTTCAACGAACACGTCCGTGCTGCTTTCCCGCCCTCGATGCCATTCACGAGCGACGCAAATGTGTTCCGAGTTGCACTTGCAGGAGCGATGGGTGCGCAGGGTCGGACGGCGATGTATGACGCAATCTCGAACGGTCTCTCATACGTTGCCAAGGGTCATCATCCGCGACGTGTGCTCGTGGTCGTCGGCGATGGTGGAGACAACGCCAGCACGACGACTTTTGAAGAGGTCTTGAGGGAGGCACAGGCGTCGAACGCCGCGATCTACACCGTCGGAATCATCGACCCGCTCGAGCGGGAGGCGAATCCGGGGCTGCTGAAGCGGCTCGCGCAAGCGACGGGTGGAGAATCGTTTTTCCACGACGCGTAGACGACGTCGACGGTGTGCTGCAAGAGATCGCACGCGACATTCGGAATAGCTACACCCTTGGCTATGTCTCCTCGAATTCAGCCCGTGACGGCCAGTTTCGTCGGATCCGCGTCGTCGTAACCGATCCTGATCGGAGATCCCTGCGGGTGCGTGCGCGTGATGGCTATCGAGCTGGCCGCGGCAAGGAAGGTGAGGTCCGATGAGCACGACTCGAACCGATCGAATCGTGCGTTGGATCGAACGTGGGCTGGCGACCAGCGGAGCGGTCTGTCTGATCTGGGCAGGCACGGTCTCTATGTCCGCCGTCGTCTACAAGGGCAGACAGCGTGTCCTACTAGAGCGACATATTTCGTCTGTCGAACAGCCAGAAGCGAATCGCTTACCGAATGCTGGCGTCAGGCCCGTCGAGTTCGCGGGATCGATCGGGCGTCTTGAGATTCCGCGCATCGGACTCTCTGCTGTCGTTGCTGAAGGAGACGACGAGGACACGTTGAAGATCGCGGTCGGCCATCTGCCGGACACACCGCTTCCGTGGCAAGAGGGAAACGCTGCCTTGGCCGGTCATCGAGACACGTTCTTTCGTCCACTCCGACGCATAAGTGTGGGTGATGACATCCGCCTCTCGACACCAAGGGGAGATTTTCGATATCGGGTGACGCGCCACACCGTTGTCGACCCAGAAGAACTCTGGGTGCTGGACGCCTCGTCGGGTGCGCGTTGACGCTGATCACCTGTTATCCATTCGACTTCGTTGGCTCTGCGCCACGACGGTTCGTCGTTCACGCCGAGTGGCTCAGAGATGCCAGCAGCACTTCGCACACTACTGCTTCCGGGGGTGTGCAATGACGATTGCGGCAGTCGAGAAGCTGTGCACCCAGATTCCGTGGTGCGAGCCGACGGTCCTTCAGTCGACTGTGGAGCTGGCCCTCGAGATCGCCCGCGAGGGGCGAGAAGGCCGTCGCATTGGAACGTTGTTCACCGTCGGCCAGGCTGAGGCTGTGCTGGCAGCTTCACGAGCACTCATCCTCGATCCCCTGGCAGGACACGCTCCGTCTCGGACGCATATCAGCGATCCCGATCTGCGCGGCACCATCAAGGAACTCGCACAGCTCGATGGTGCCTTCGTGATCTCGGCTACGGGCACAGTCGTGGCGGCCTGTCGCTATCTCGATGCGTCGGTCGAGCAGATCGACTTGCCTCTTGGATTCGGAAGCCGGCACCTGGCCGCTGCCTCGGTGTCCCAGCGCCTTGGCGCCGTCGCCATCGTGGTGTCGGAGAGCGGCGTCGTGCGTGTGTTTCATCGCGGCCAGATCGAAGCCACGTTGATCCCGGAACTGTGGCTCTTGGACCGCCACCACACGCAGCTCAGCGTGGCCGCCGCGGCGGCGGTCGAAGCGCGACGTCTAGGGAGGGCCACGCCCTCGCGGAGCAGACGGAAGACAGACCGTGGAGGGCTTGAAAGCAAACGTCAACAGTCCGCGCTAAGGAGGCGCGAGGATACAGGAGGAGACTATGTCGACACAGCGGATACAGATCGCAACGTTGGCAACGATCCTCACGATCGGCGGGATCGTCCTGGCTGGAGCGCAATCGCCGCACACGAAGAGTGACACATACACCTGGAATGGGGAGCTCGTGTCGGTTGACACGACCGCTATGACCATGACGGTAAAGTCCCGCGTGGCTTATCAGGAGACGATCTCGGAGCTGAAGAACTTCAAGCCTGGCGACCGAGTATGGATTGTCTGGTCCGGGGTTAGTGACTCGAGCGATGCCGTGCGGCAGATTCGACGGTCCGAGAGCGGCCGCACGATCGACGAGAACATGGCGCTCCCTGCGGAGCTCATTTCCACCGAGGCCCCCAATTCGTACATCACGATCCGCGTCAAGGTACCGGAGAGTGGAGTGGCAGCTGTCAAAGCCGTCAAACCTGGCGAGTGGGTCACCGTGACGTCACGGCACCGCCCACCGAGCGAAGCGGAAGCGGTGGTGGCGGTGAAACCGTGGTCTCAGGCGAGTACGAATTGAAATCCGCGATTAGTTACTGTTTCAGGAGTCTGATCGCGAACAACGACTGCGGAATGTATGGCGACTGGAGTTCTGGAAACGCCATCTGTTCTGTTGGTGAATGACGCGCTCGACGAGCGTGAGACGTACGCGCGCACCTTGCGCGCGTACGGATACCAGGTGCTGGAAGCGGCGACGTCCGTCGCCGCGTATCAAATCGCCATCACCAGGCAGACGGACATTGTGGTCACGGATGTTCGACTTACCGGCTCCATGACCGGCCTTGAACTGACGCGTCGCTTGAGAATTCACGCGCGCACCACGAGCGTACCCGTCATTGTCCTGACCGACGTGTCGCGGCCCCAGGACGCTGAGTTGGCTCTCAAGGCAGGGGCGAACATGGTTCTCGAGAGACCGGTGTGGGCGGATGTGCTACGGCAAAGAATCGCGCGCCTTTTATTGGCGGCTGCGCCGCGGGCCAGTCGGCGCCGACGCCTGGACTCGAAATAATGCGTCTGCCAGTGATGCCGGCGTGCGGGCACGAGAGGACAGGTTCATGAAGACCCCTGCTAGCGAGATTTCAATCCGTGACTTCCTTGCGGCCGTGGCTTCCGCAAAGACAACACGACGATCATCGAGGGCGCGGGCACGAAGAAGGCAATCGAAGGGCGCGTGAAGCAGATTCGGACCCAGATCGAGGAAACCACCTCCGATTACGATCGCGAAAACCTCCAGGAACGTCTCGCGAAGCTGGTGGGCGGCGTCGCCGTCATCAAGGTGGGCGCGGCCACCGAGACCGAAATGAAGGAAAAGAAAGCGCGCGTCGAGGACGCGATGCATGCCACGAAGGCCGCAGTCGAAGAGGGGATCGTACCAGGCGGCGGTGTCGCGCTTCTTCGAGTATCGGCCATTCTTGAGTCGTTCGCAAAGGACCGCAGCCTCGACAGCGACGAGCGCCTCGGGATCGAAATCGTGCGGAAGGCCGCCGAGGAACCCACGCGCTGGATCGCTCAGAACGCCGGACTGGAAGGCTCCATCGTTGCCGCCAAGATAAGAGAGTCCAACGACAAGCACTGGGGCTTCAACGCGCAAACCGAGGAGTACGAAGATCTCGTCAAGGCGGGCGTCATCGATCCGACCAAGGTCGTGAGAACGGCGCTGACGAACGCCGCCTCCATCGCATCGCTGCTGTTGACGACAGAGGCATTAGTTTCGGAGAACCCCGAGAAGGAGAAGCCTGCGCCGGCTCACGCTCCCGGCATGGACGATTACTGATTCGCGAGGCCATGGATCGGGGTTTGGATCGCTGGGCGGCGGGCCGGACCCCGAATGGTTCGTCTGCAAATGACCGTCGCTGGCCTCCACGGACGGGCGCTCGTCAACGGTTACGACAACCTCACGAGGTGAAGGAGGCCTCTTCAACGTGCGCTCGCGGGTTTTTATGACTACGGTGCTGGCTGATCTCGTTGGTGCAGTCGCGTCTGGCAGGTCGATAGTCACGCTGCGTTTCGACGTGAAGCGTGGCCTCTCGCTCAGGTGTTGGATCTTCGGACACGAGGACTGGGTGCGTCGAGTCCCTGGTTGGCTCTATCTGGAATGTCTCGACTGTGGACGTGAGACACAGGGGTGGACAACGTCCCGGAACCAGTCCAACGACGAGACCAGCGTCAGAGCGCAGGAGATCAGCGCTTCGCCGGATCGTTCTGGTTCTGACGCGACCCTTTTCAACAGTCGGGCCTGGTCGCGCAAGGAACCAACAGCAAGAGATGCCGATTGCGGCCTGAATACCGCGGTACGATCGCGGGTCGGAGCGAGCGCAGTGACAGTTGCGCAGCATGGGCTGATGTTCCTCAAGCCTCGGTCGAGTCCTGCAGTCGCGCAGGTCCGTTCTCCGACTGCCGATTGCTGCGAGGGGGGAGCGACGTCCCGCAGGGACAGACGTCGACCAGTCTTCTGGCGACGTCCTCCGATGGAGGGGGCGTCGCTCCCCCCTCGTGAGTCGACCCGAAGGCCGACCCAGAGGGAGCGCGGAGGAGGACCGGTGTTGTTGGCGAAACTGCAATTGGCGGGGACCGCGCGGGGTGCGTGGAGAGCGACTTCGCCGAAACTGGGCGTTGTCCCCTCTGAGTCGCTTTTTCTGACTCGGGCCGCGAACTCCGGCACGGCAGCGACAGGCGAGGCGGGACGACGACGCCGCAGGGACGACACAGACAGTGTCTTGGGGTACGCCTTCTGGCGGCAGGGGGCGTCGCTCTCCCTCGCACTCTGACACCGTGGGCACACTAGAGTCGGTTGTTGCGAGGTGGGATCGCGATTGATGACGCCACCGTCTCGCCGTACTGTTCGTCATCACCCTTTCCATCCAACACGCGGCGCCGATCCGCCCGAGCACGGAGCTGACGCTTGACTCGTGAAGGCTGGCACGGGAATAATGCGCCTTCATGAATCTGGCGAGGATCCGCGGCAACTCCGGCGTCGTGGCACTGACGCCCGACGTGTCGCTCGCGTCGATCCTCGCATTGGTGCTTGGCGTCGTCCTGCTTAGCCTGGGGCTACTTCTGGGAAGCCCCCTCGCCGCCGGATGATGTAGTTCCTACAAGTTTCAGCGCACAAAGGGCCATCATCCGATAAGGGTGATGGCCCTTTTGCTTTTAAGGGCCTATGGAGCTCGGAGAACTCAAAGTCTTCGTCACAGTCGCCGCCGAACACAGCTTCTCGCGTGCCGCGATTAAACTCTGTCGAACCCAGCCGGCGGTGAGCCAGGCTATCCGCCGCCTTGAAGAAGATCTGGGCGAACGCTTGTTCGACCGCAGCACGAAGCACGCCACACTGACGCCGGCCGGCCATGCCCTTCTCCCCGATGCGATCCGATTGCTGCGAATGGCCGGCGATGCCGCGGCATCGATCCGGCAACTTTCGCAACGAGACCGCGCGGTCCTGCGGATCGGCGGCGATGAACCAGGCGCTCACGTCCTGCTGCCGGCGTTGTCAATGTTTCTCGCCAAACAGCCGCACGTCAGCATCGAATTCCGGCGGGTGGCCGACATGGACGTCCTCGGGGAAGTCGGCGCGGGGACCATCGACATCGGTGTCACGACCAGGGAGCGTGTGCCCGCGCCGTTGTCCTCCGTGCAGGTGCCCGTACCGTCGACTGGCTTCTGTGTCCTGCTGCCAATGGGACACCCCTTTGCTTCCTGGGGCGAGCTGCCGATGACGATCCTGCATTCCGACCGGCTCATCACGCTGGCTGGTGCACCGCTCCCAACGGCAGTATCGACGTGTGCCACCGATGATTCCGCGTTTCCCACTGGATTGTTTGTCGCCATGCCGGGCGTTGACAGTCTGAAGCAGGCGGTTGCCAGTGGCCTCGGCATCGGAATCGTTCCGGGCGCCGTCGTCTCGAAGCTCACCGCTTCTGCCGGACTGGTCGTGATCCCCCTGTCGGCGGCGCGGACAGTCAGCGCACTGACGCTCGTCTACCGCGACACCGATCGACAGCCAAGTGCTGTCGAAGACTTCGTTGATGCTTTGCGGAGCATGGGCGAGGACAACGCCTTGCGACAAACGCCAATCGCGGTGAGAGCGTCGAGGTGAACCTCTCCTACGTTCACGGCCTCGGCACCACGCCTCTGATCGCGGATACCATCGGCGCCGCCCTCAACGATGCGGCGGAACGGTGTGACGACCGCGACGCGCTCGTGGCATGTCATCAGCAGCTGCGCTATTCGTACCGAGAGCTTCGCGACAAGGCCGATCGCGCCGCCCGCGCGCTAATCGCGCCCGTGACCGATGTGGAGCCGACTTGAGGTCG
>Ga0209382_10007054_pt1 | contig 14375 bp, 10 predicted proteins | sample SoiMetdeltSBSDD5_FD_187599 | JGI IMG/M metagenome (GOLD analysis project Ga0209382, IMG submission 187599) | Bulk soil microbial communities from a Populus tree surrounding site in Tennessee, USA - Soil MetaG P. deltoides SBSDD5 (SPAdes) (version 2) | ecosystem: Environmental > Terrestrial >... | reverse complement strand
GTCGCAGGCGACGCCGGCAAGCTCGCCGCCAACGCGGCGCGCGCGGCGGCCAAGGGCGGCGCCGGCACGCTCGCCAAGGCCGCGGGCCGGTTCGCGCCCGGCGCCAACGTCGCCATCGCCGCGCTGGACGTGGCCAACGCGTACAGCACCTTCAACGACAAGGACGCCAGCAACTGGAAGAAGGGGGCCGCCGGCATCACGGCGCTCGGCTCCATCGCCTCGGCCACCAACATCCCGGTCGTCAGCCAGATCGGCGCCGGGATCTCCACCGTCTCCAGCCTGATCGGCTCGTTCCTGTAATGAGCGGAGTCGAGCTCCTCGTCCGCAACGCGCTGGAGGCGTCTCCGCTGTTCCGCCCCCTGGCGCCGGAAGGAGCCCGGCTCCCCGAGGCGCCCGCGCCCCAGTGGCGCGGGCTGTCGCTGGTCGTCCCGTCCCCGCCGGCCCTGAGCGCCAACGATCTGCTGGCGCGCCTGGCCGAGCTCAGGCGGCAGCTGGCGGACCGCCGGCGGCGCGTCCAGGGCGAGCAGGTGGCGCTGGGCGACGACGTCCAGGTGCGGATGGTGGGCTACGCGCGCGGGCGTCTCATCCCGGGCGCGGTGCGCTACGAGGAGTGGATCGAGCTGACCCCGGACGACGACCTCCCCGGCTTCGCCGAGCAGCTGGCCGGGACGCCGGTCGGTTCGTCCGCCCGGGTCTCCACCACCCACCGGGGCGAGCGCGCTGAGTACATCGTCGACGTGCTCGACGCCTGCGCCGTGACCCCGCTGGATGACGATTCGCCGGAGCTGCTGGATCGCCTGGGGCGGGGCAGCACGCTGGACGCGGTGATGGCCTCCCTGGCCGCCGACGTGGAGGAAGAGCGCAGCGAGTGGTGCAGGCGCGAGCTGCGCGAGCGCGCCATCGACGAGCTGGCGGTGCGCGTGCGGGTGGAGGTGCCCCCGCAGCTGCTGCGCGAGGAGATCCGGCGGCGCTGGATGGAGCGCGAGGGGCGGCGGCTGGCCTGGCTGGGCCTCGACGCCGACGAGCAGCAGTCGGCGCTCCAGGGGTGGATGGAGGACGACACCGTTGTCATCCAGGTGGACCGCAGCGTGCGCGCCTACCTGGCGCTCTCCGCCATCGCCCGCGAGGAGCGCCTCCAGCCGGACTTCAGCTCCTGGTTCGACTCGCTGGCGGAGATCACCCGCGAACCTCGCGAGTCGATCCGCTCCACCATCGTCCGCGACCGGACACTGTCGGCGCGCCTGGCGGAGGTCGCCACCCAGGCCGCGGCGCTGGACCTGGTGATGTCGCACGCGTCGATCGCCGCCGGCGACTGAGGCCGGCCCGCCGGGGAAGCCAGGCTGCCGGCCCCCTGGAAGGACCGCTGGGCGCTCAAGACCCGACGATCGCGCCGGGTCGTTCTGGCAGCCCGGGGTTGCCGACCCTACTTTTCCCTTCGTTGAAGATTTCGGCGCCCGGCCACACGGCGGGCGCTCGAGCGAGCCGGCTACGCCGAAGAACGAGGCCACCGATGACGCGAGTGCCACCAGATCCAGGGAGCACGGCGGCCACCGGTCCGGTCGTCCTGGTCGTCGAGCGCGAGGGGCAGGGGCGTGACCTGGAGGCCCACTATCTCCGCCAAGCGGGGTTCCAGGTCGAGATGACGCCGGACGGCGCGGCGGCCTGGGACCTGGTGCAGCGGCGGCCCCCGGACCTGGTGGTGACGGAGCTGCTGGTGCCCAGGCTGGACGGCCTGGCGCTGTGCCACCGGATCAAGACCTCGCCCGCGACGCAGGAGATCCTGGTGCTGATCGTCAGCATGCTCGCCGCCGCGTCCCGCAGCCGGGATGCGGGCGCGGACGCCTTCCTGCTCAAACCGATCTCGCAAGAGCGCATCGACGGCGTGGTCGCACGATTGTTTCCCCGGATGAGGGCGAACGTGGAGGAGCGCGCATGAGCACGAGCATCGGCGGTGCGGGTCGGGCGCTGGCCCGCCTGGGGACGGGCAACCCTCAGCTGGATCTGATCCTGGGAGGCGGATTCCCCGCCAACTCCATCAACATCGTCATGGGGGAGCCGGGGAGCGGGAAGACCATCCTGGCGGAGCGCCTCATCTTCGCGAACGCGCGGCCGGGCGACCGGTCGATCCTCTATCTCACCACCCTCTCCGAACCGCTGGACAAGGTGGTGCGCTACCTCCAGCAGTTCTCGTTCTTCGACGAGGCGCTGCTCGGCGACCCCATCGTCTACGACTCCATCGGGGACGCGCTGGTGGACAAGGGCGTGTCCTCGCTGGTGCCCCGCCTCAAGGACGCCATCACCGGGGACAAGCCGAAGATCATCGTCATCGACTCGTTCAAGGCCATCCACGACCTGGGCACCTCGCTGCCCGAGATGCGGCGGATGCTGTACGAGTTGGCCGGGCTGCTCACGGCCTACGAGGCGACGGCCTTCCTGATCGGCGAGTACAGCGCCGCCGAGGCCGCCCACTTCCCCGAGTTCGCCATCGCCGACGGCATCATCGAGCTGGCCAGGAACAAGACCAGCACTCGGGACGAACGCCACCTCCGGGTCCTCAAGCTCCGGGGCAGCGCCTACCGGGAGGGCCTCCACGCGTTCCGCCTCTCGCCCACCGGGCTGGACGTCTTCCCGCGCCTGATCAGCCCCGACCTCCCCCCGTCCTACCGGATGCGGGTGGAGCGGGTGCCCACCGGCATCGACGGCCTGGACAGGATGCTGGGGGGTGGCCTGCCCCAAGGCCGGTCCACGTTCCTGCTCGGCCCCACCGGGTCGGGCAAGACGACGCTCGCCCTCCAGTTCGTGCTGGAGGGCGTCCGCCGGGGCGAGAAGTGCCTGTACGTGAACTTCGAGGAGAACCCCAGCCAGCTGGCGACGCAGATCCTCTCGCTGGGCACCAACCCGGAGGAGGCGGTGAAGAAGGGCCTGCAGATCGTCTACCGGTCTCCGGTGGAGCTGCAGATCGACAGCATCATCAGCGAGATCTTCCAGGCCGTGGCGGAGAGGGGCGTCCGGCGCGTGGTGGTGGACGGGGTGGGCGATCTGCTGGTGGCCTCGAGCGACGTGCAGCGGCTCCACGACTACCTGTACGCGCTGGCGCAGCACTTCGCGGCCCGCGACGCGCTCGCCCTCTTCACCTACGAGACCGTCCAGGGCGGCCGGGACGCTCGGGCGCAGGCGCGCCTGAGCGCGCTGGCCGACAACATCATCCGCCTCGACGTGGAGACCGAGGACAAGGTCCGGCGCACCCTCCGCATCGTCAAGGCCCGCGGCGTCGAGCACAAGCTGGAGAAGGGCGAGATCCGCATCACCAGGGCGGGGGTCCAGGTGTCGTGACGGTGCTCCAGCCGAAGGGGCGCTTTCACCAGGTCCGCAGGCTGACCGAGGTGGCGCGGGCGCTCACCTACGCCGCCACCCAGGACCAGGTGATCGACCTCACCGTCAAGGAGGCCGCCGGGCTGCTGGGGGCGGAGCACGTCGTCCTGCTGCTGGCCCGGCGCGGCGGCGGGCTGTCGATCGACGCCTCTCCGGCGTTCCGGCTCAGGGCGCAGAGGGCGCTGAGGGGAGAGTTCGACGTCCTCGACGAGGAGGTCATCGGCTGGCTCCGGGGTCTGCTCGCGGAGGGCGGCGCCCGCTTCCTCGCCGTGCCGCTGGTGATCGCAGGCGAGGTGGCCGGCGTCCTGGCGATGGCGGCGCCGGAGGATCCCGAGCGCAGCGAGGAGGAGGAGGAGTGGCTCCTCTCGGCGGTCGCGGACCAGGCGGCGGTGTCCCTGGAGAAGCTGCGGCTGAACGAGGCGGCCGCCGCGGCCGAGAAGGCGCGCCGCGAGCGCGAGGAGCAGTTCCAGAGCCTCTACGACTCGCCGCTCATCGGGCTGGCCTTCAAGAGCTTCGACGGCGAGATCCTGGAGATGAACGACGCCTTCCTCGCCCTGGCCGGGTACTCCCGCGAGGAGGCCACGGCGGGGCAGGGTGAGGGGAGGGCCCACCGTCCGCTGCCCCGGCGCTGGGACGCGCTGATCGCCCGCGCGATGCCCGCGGACGGGAGCAAGATCAGGCCCTACGAGAGCGAGCTGGTCCGCAGCGACGGCCAGCGGGTGGACGTGCTGGTGGGCATGGCCCGCCTCCAGGAACAGGGGCACGACCTGGCATTCGTGGTGGACATCTCGGCGCAGAAGCGCGCGGAGGGCTCGCTCCGGCTCCTCTCGGAGACCAGCAAGGCCCTGCTGGGCTCCCTCGATCACGTGGCGCTCTTCAAGAGCATCGCCTGGCTGGTGGTGCCGCGGTTCGCCGACTGGTGCGCGGTGGAGTGCGTGGAGGAGGGGTCGACCAACGGCCAGCACGTCGCCCTGGAGAACCTGAGCTCGTCCAGCGTCGAGCACGCGCTGGAGTGGCGGCGGCGGTTCCCGCCGGATCCCAAGTCGAGGACGGGAGTGGCCGCGGTCATCCGCACCGGGCACAGCCAGCTCCACCGGGAGCTCCCGGACGCGTTCCTGGCGGAGTACGCGTGCGACCCGGGCCACTCCAGCGAGCTGAGGAAGGCCGGCCTCCGCTCGGCGATCCTGGTGCCCATGCTCCTCCACGGCAAGGTCGTGGGGGTGATCACCTTCGTCCGGGCGGGGAACCGGAGGCGGTACACGGCGGAGGACCTCCTGCTGGCCGAGGAGATCGGCCGGCGCGGCGCGTCGGCGGTGGAGAACGCGCGGCTCTACCACCACGCCCAGGAGGCCATCTCCCTCCGGGACGACTTCCTCTCCGTCGCCGCCCACGAGCTAAAGACGCCGCTCACCACCCTGCAGCTCCAGCTGGACAGCCTCCGCGCGTTCGTCGAGCGCAGCTGCCCGGGCGACGAAAAGGCCAGCCGGCGGATGACCTCCGCGGCGCGGCAGATGCACCGGCTCACCCGGCTGGTGGAGAGCCTGCTGGACGTCTCCCGCATCAGCGCCGGGCGGATGATGCTGAACCGGGAGATCGTCGACCTGGGGGCGCTGGTGCGGTCGGTCCTGGGCCAGTTCGAGCTCCAGGCGCGCGGCTCCGGCACCCCGATCGTGACCGAGCTGCCGGCGGAGGCGGTCCTGGGGAACTGGGACCGCGAGCGGATCGAGCAGGCGCTGGTGAACGTCCTCTCCAACGCGCTCAAGTACGGGCCCGGCAAGCCGGTCCGGATCTCGCTGGAGCCGCTGGACGGGGTGGCGCGGCTGTCGGTGAAGGACGAGGGGATCGGCATCGCGCCGCGGGACGCCGACCGGATCTTCGGCCGCTTCGAACGGGCGGTCTCGACGCGGAACTACGGCGGGCTCGGGCTCGGCCTGTTCATCACCCGCCAGATCGTCGAGGCCCACGGGGGTGACGTCCGGGTCATCAGCCGGCCGGGCGAGGGGGCCGAGTTCATCGTCCGGCTCCCGGCGCTGGCGGCCGCGGACGCGCGCAGCACCGTGCCCGGCGCCCTGTCCTAGGCTCCGGGGCCCCCACTCCGGCCCCAGCCCAGCCACGAGGAGTCGTCCGTGAATCGAGCCGTCCCCGTCCTGCTGCGCGCCGCCGCGCCGGCCGGCCGGCCGCTACGACCGGCTACAACCGCTCCGCGATGCCGCCGGCCGCGCCGCCGCCGCCGCTGCTGTGGCTCCCGAAGTTGAACTGGCCCCAGGAGTTGCCGTTGCCGTTGTTGGTGTGGAACGAGATGGTCGAGCCGTCGGTGGTGGGCACGGTCAGGGTGCGGGAACCTCCGCTGCCGCCGGCCTTCCCGTCGAGGAACGACACGTCCTGGCTGGGGCTGCTGCCGCCGCTCCCGCGGCTGTTGCCGCTGGTGCTGAAGCCGGAGTCGCCGCCGAAGTTCGCGTTGAACAGGCCCGCCAGCGAGCCGATCGAGGAGGTGAAGCGCGACGACGGCGACTCGGCGATCCCGCCCGCCGCGCCGGCGGCCGGGACCCTGCCGCTGAGCCCGCGCTGCTCCCCGATCCCGCCCGCCGCGCCACCTTCGTTCCCGGCGCCGATCTGCGGCGAGTCGCCTCCGAACGGGTAGCCGAAGCCCTTCATCAGGTCCCTGAGCTCGGTGTCGAAGCTCGACAGGTCCTTCCCGAAGCTCGAGAGCTGATCCTTGTGAGCCGCCCCCGCCGAATCAGCCTTCGACTCCAGCGAGTCGAGGTTCGACTGCATCGTGTCGAACTTCTCCTGCACTGCGTCGAGCTTGCCCTTCACCGCGTCGCTCACCTTGCCGCCGCCGATGATGTTCTTCGCCTGCTGGTAGGAGCCCTTCACCGTCTCGAACGCGTCGCGGGCGTCGCGGGAGGACGACACGTTGAACTGGGTCCCCTCGCTGGGTGGCTGGGCGCGCCCTCCCGAGGGCCGTTCGAACGTGTCCGGCGTGCGGATCCCCGATCTGGGCGCCTGGGTAGACGGCTGGGAGGGCTTGGCGGTGGCGGTGGCGTCCTTCTTGTCCGCGCTGGCAGCAGGGGCCTCCGCCTTGGGCTGCGGCGGCGGCTTGGGAGGCTGGGCGGTAGCTGAGGAGACGGCCATGGCGATACCTTTCGGTGCGAGAGGGGCGGGCAGCCGGCCTTCTGCAATTTCCGGGCAACGGCATCAGGTTCGCTTGCAGCCCTGAGCCCGCCGTGTTGCGCTCTTGCCCGGTGGGAGAAACCGTCAGCTCCGGCTGACACCGCGACGCGCATGCGCCAGACACCCGAACCACCCAGCGAGGTGACCGAGCCCTACGCCGAGGGCGAGAAGGAGCGCGCCGAGGCGGGCTCCGATCAGCCGTCCCCCCCGGCGTCCGCGGCGCCGGACCCCATCCACCGGGGCTCCACCATCGGCCGCTACCTGGTCCTGCAGAGGCTGGGGGAGGGGGGGATGGGGGTGGTCTACGCAGCCTATGACGCGGAGCTGGACCGCAAGGTGGCCCTGAAGCTCCTCCGGCCCACCAAGGGCGACTCCGGGGAGGGCCACTCCCGCCTCCTCCGGGAGGCCCAGGCCATGGCCCGGGTCTCGCACCCCAACGTCATCGCCGTCCACGACGTGGGGACGTACCGGGACCAGGTCTTCGTGGCCATGGACCTGGTGGAGGGCACCACCCTGAGCAAGTGGCTCCGCCAGGAGCCCCGCCCCTGGCGCGAGGTGGTGCGGGTGTTCGTGGACGCCGGCCGGGGCCTCAAGGCGGCCCACGACGCCGGCCTGGTCCACCGCGACTTCAAGCCCACCAACGTGCTGCTGGGGCGGGACGGCCGCGTCTTCGTGACCGACTTCGGGCTGGCGCGGCTGTCCTCGGACGAGGAGGAGCGGCCGCAGCGCTCGCTCCCGCCCGCCCTGGGCACGGCCCAGCGGCGCAAGTCCCGCCTCACCTCCGAGGTCACCTCCGAGGGCGTGGTGATGGGCACGCCGCGCTACATGGCCCCCGAGCAGATGCGGGGCGCCCGGGTGGACGCCCGCGCGGACCAGTTCAGCTTCTGCGCCGCGCTCTACTACGGGCTCTGGCGCCAGCACGCGTTCGACCCCAACGACCTGGTCAGCGCCGTGGCGAAGGTCGAGGGGAACCCCACCGCGCCGGTGGAGGAGCGCTCCAGGCCCGACCTGAAGATCATCTCCGAGCCGCCCTCGTCCCCGCACGTGCCCTCCGCGGTGCGCCGGGCGGTGATGCGCGGGCTGTCGCTGGACGCGGATCAGCGCTTCGCCTCCATGGAGTCGCTGCTGGAGGAGCTGGCCTCGGCCACCAACCCCGCCTCCACCCGGGCCGCCTACGCGCTGGCGGCGGCGGTGGTGCTCCTGCTGCTGGGCGGCGGCACCTGGGCCGCCCGCGAACGCACCCGCGCCCAGGTCTGCACCGGCGGGACGGCGGCGCTGGCCACCACCTGGAACGCGGAGGTGGCGGGCACGGTGGCGACGCTCTTTCAGTCCGTCGCCGGCGACCACGGGCTGGACCAGGCCAGGCGGGTGCAGCGCGCCCTGGACGCCTACGCCGAGCGCTGGGCCGCCGCGCACCGCGACGCCTGCGAGGCCACGCGCATCCGCGGCGAGCAGACGGAGATCATCCTCGCGCTGCGGATGACGTGCCTGGAGCGCAAGCGCAAGGAGATGGCGGCGCTGCTGAGCCTGCTCGGGCGCCCGGACGACAAGCTGGTGGACAAGTCGGTGGACGCCGCGCACGGCCTCTCCGGCGTGGGCCAGTGCCGGGACGTGGACGCCCTCACCGCGGTGGGGCGCCCGGACGACCCGGCGCGGCGCGACGCGGTGGAGCAGCAGGAGGGGCGGCTGGCGCAGGCGGAGGCGCTGCGCGCCGCCGGCCGCTACCCGGAGGGGCTGGAGCAGGCGCGGGACGTGCTGAAGAAGGCGCAGGAGCTGGGCTTCCGCCCGCTGGAGGCGCAGGCCCGCTTCCTCTCCGGGACGCTGATGGAGCTCAAGGGGGACATGCGCGGGGGAGAGAAGGAGCTGGACGAGGCGCTCTTCATCGCCGAGGCGGGCCGCGACGAGGTCACCAAGCTGAAGGTGGCCACCCGGCTGACCTACGTGGTGGGCCACCAGATGGCGCGCCCGGAGGACGGGCTGATCTGGGCGCGGCTGGGGCAGGCCACGCTCTCGCGCATTGGCGCGGACAACTACCCGGACCTGGAGGCGGACCTCTGGAACCAGGTGGGCAACGTGCACCTGCGCGCCGGCGCCTGGAAGAAGGCGAGCGAGGCGTTTGACCGCTCCTACCAGGTGGTGAAGGCGGGGGGGAACGAGATGCGGCGGGTGCGGGCGCTCGCCAACATCGCCACCGCGCAGAGCAAGATGGGCCTGAGGGCCGAATCCATCGCCTCGCAGCGGGAGGCGATCTCGGACATCGAACGGCTCCGCGGGGCGGACCACCCCATCCTGGTGCGGCCGCTCTACAACCTGGCCAACACGCTCACCGAACAGGGCGACTTCAAGGAAGCCCGCGCGGCGGTGGAGCGCGCGCTCCAGCTCTCGCAGACGAAGCTGGGGAACGACAACCCCACCACCGCGGACGTGCTCGACACCTACGGGGCGCTGCTATTGGAGGAGGGCCGCGCGCAGGAGGCGCTGGCGAGCTACCGGCGGGCGCTGGAGATCAAGGCGAAGACGCTGCAGCCGGGGAGTCCGCTGCTCGGGTTCTCCTACGACGGGGTGGGGCGGTCGCTGCTGGCGCTGGGCAGGTCGCGGGAGGCGGAGGCCGAGCTGGAGCGCGCCGCGGGGCTCAAGCCGGGTGACGACACCGTGGTGGCGGACATCCAGTTCGGGCTGGCGCGGGCCATGTGGGCCAACGGGCAGGACCGCGCCCGCGCCCGCGTGCTGGCGCTGGAGGCGAAGAAGACCTTCGAGGGCCTCAACTACGCGCGGCGCGTGGCGGCGGTCAGCCTCTGGCTGTCCGAGCCTGGACGGAACTGACGGCCGCCGCGCCGAGCGGGCCCGTGGCCCCTGTGGCGCGCGCAGGCCGCGCGGGCTACAACCCGCCGTCGCTAGGGGTGCCTCCTCGTGGAGGCTGAGAGGGCCCGACGCGGGCCGACCCTTTGAACCTGAACCGGGTCATGCCGGCGGAGGGAAGCGTCAAATGAGCGGAGCGTCGAACCGACTGCGAGTGGACGAGGCGGCCCTGAAGGGGATCACCTGCGGCCCGCTTCCTGGATCCCGAAAGGTCTACGTCCCCGGGGTGGTCCACCCGTTCCTGCGCGTGCCGATGCGGGAGATCTCGCTCGCGCCCACGCGCCACGGCGACGGCCCCACCGCGCGCCTGGAGCCCAACCCCCCGGTCACCGTCTACGACACCTCCGGGCCGTACACGGATCCGGAGGCGCGCATCGATCTCGAGCGCGGGCTGCAGCCCATCCGCCTGGAGTGGATCGGCGCCCGGGGCGACACCGTCGAGATGGACCGGATCTCCTCCGAGTATGGCAGGCAGCGGGAAGAGGACCCGCGCCTGGCCGGCCTCCGCTTCGCGCACCGCCGCCGGCCGCGGGTGGCGCGCGGCGGCGGGAACGTCACCCAGCTCCACTACGCCCGGAAGGGCATGATCACCCCGGAGATGGAGTTCATCGCCATCCGCGAGCGCCAGCGCGTCGAGGCGGCCGCCCAGCAGCACCCGGGAGAGAGCTACGGCGCCGCGCTCCCGAAGGAGATCACCCCCGAGCTCGTCCGGGACGAGGTGGCGCGCGGCCGCGCGATCATCCCCTGCAACGTGAACCACCCGGAGTCGGAGCCGATGATCATCGGCCGGAACTTCCTGGTGAAGATCAACGCCAACATCGGCAACTCCGCGGTCACCTCGTCGATCGAGGAGGAGGTGGAGAAGCTGGTGTGGGCGATCCGCTGGGGCGCCGACACGGTGATGGACCTCTCCACCGGGAGGAACATCCACGAGACGCGCGAGTGGATCCTGCGCAACAGCCCGGTGCCCATCGGCACGGTGCCCATCTACCAGGCGCTGGAGAAGGTGGGCGGGAAGGCGGAGGACCTCACCTGGGAGCTGTACCGCGACACGCTGGTGGAGCAGGCGGAGCAGGGGGTGGATTACTTCACCATCCACGCCGGCGTGCTGCTCCGCTACATCCCGCTCACCGCCAGGCGCGTGACCGGCATCGTCTCGCGGGGCGGATCCATCCTCGCCAAGTGGTGCCTGGCCCACCACGAGGAGAACTTCCTCTACACGCACTTCGAGGAGATCTGCGAGATCATGAAGGCCTACGACGTGGCCTTCAGCCTGGGCGACGGCCTGCGCCCCGGCTCCATCGCCGACGCCAACGACGCCGCCCAGTTCGCGGAGCTGAAGACGCTGGGGGAGCTGACCAAGGTGGCCTGGAAGCACGACGTGCAGACCATGATCGAGGGGCCGGGCCACGTCCCCATGCAGCTCATCCGGGAGAACATGACCCGAGAGCTGGACGAGTGCCACGAGGCGCCGTTCTACACGCTGGGCCCCCTCACCACGGACATCGCCCCCGGGTACGACCACTTCACCTCCGGGATCGGCGCGGCGCTGATCGGCTGGTTCGGCACCGCGATGCTCTGCTACGTGACGCCCAAGGAGCACCTGGGGCTCCCGGACCGGAACGACGTGAAGGAGGGCGTGATCACCTACAAGATCGCCGCCCACGCCGCGGACCTCGCCAAGGGCCACCCCGGCGCGCAGGCGCGCGACAACGCCCTCTCCCGGGCGCGCTTCGAGTTCCGCTGGGAGGACCAGTTCAACCTCTCGCTGGACCCGGAGCGGGCCCGCGCCTTCCACGACGCCACCCTGCCCGCCGAGGGAGCGAAGGTGGCCCACTTCTGCTCGATGTGCGGGCCCCAGTTCTGCTCGATGAAGCTCACCCAGGAGGTCCGCGACTATGCCGCCGAGGTGGAGCAGGGGATGGCGCAGAAGGCGGAGGAGTTCCGGAAGACCGGCGGGGAGATCTACCGCGAGGGGTGACCCGGGGCGGTCCCGGGTCCCGGGTCCGCATCTTGTGCGGAGCGGGGCCTCGCAAAGTTTTCCGCCTGGAGGTGCAGGCCCCCGGAAGCTCGGGGTAATTTCGTGCGTATGCTTCTTGCTCGGTGAGGCACCGGCATGCGCTCGCCCCCTGCGCGCGGAATGACGCTGATCGAGCTGCTGGTGGTCGTGGCGCTGCTCGCCGTGCTGGTCACCATCTCGGCGAGCGCGCTGGGTCCCATGGTGGACCGCTACCGCCAGGCGGGCGCGGCGGAGGCGGTGGCGCAGCTGGTGGCGCTGGCGCGGGTGGAGGCGCGGCAGCAGACCCGGTGCTACCGGGTGCAGATCCTCTCCGCCGGGGCCCCGGTGCCGCCCGGCACGCCGGGCGACACGGTGAGCGTCGCCCGCCGCACGAGCGCCGACTGCGAGACCCTCACCCCGGGGCTCGAGCCCGACCTCCGCCTCGCCGACGTGCGGCTGCCGCGAGGCACCGAGGCGCTGGTGCCCGCGGCGAGCACCGTCCCCGAGTTCAGACCCAACGGCTACACGCGGGACGGGCTGGACACCGAGGTCCTCGTCGGCCCCGCCGGCGCGCCCACGGCGCGGATCTCGATCCGGTTCTTCGGGCCCGTCTGCTCCGGCACGGTCAGCCCCGCGGTGCCCTGCCCATGAGCGCCCTTGCCCACCGCCGCCGCCGGAGCGCGGGCGCCCGTCGCGGACACGTCCTGGTGGAGGCCATGGCCTCCGGCGCCATCCTCTTCTGGGCGCTGGGCGGGCTGGCGGCGGGGCTGCTTGCGGGCTCGAAGCTGATCGGCACCGCCGCCGCGGATCGCGCCGCCACCAACGCCGTCGCCGGCCAGGTGGAGCGGCTGCGGTCGCTCCCGGTCAGCCATCCGGCCTGGGCCGCGGGCACCACGGATGCGGGCGTGCCGGGGCACCCCACCTGGAACCTGTTCACCACGGTGGTGGACGAGCTGGACGTGGACGCGGGCGTGCCGCTCCCGCTCACCTACAAGCACGCGGTGATCACCATCACCTACGGCACGTCCACCTACTCCACGGAGGCGTACAAGTGAGGCGGCCCCGGCGCGGCCCCGGCCCGGCCCGGGGCTTCACGCTGATCGAGCTGCTGGTCGGCAGCGCGGTGGTGCTGGTCATCCTCACCGGCGCGGCGGCGGTGCTGCTCGCCGCGTCCTCGCAGCACCGGCGCGCGCTGGAGAAGGCGAACCTGGAGCGCGCCAGCATGCTGCTGATCGGCCAGATGCAGGCGGAGCTGCGCCAGGTGGGGCTGGGGGTGCCGAAGGGCTCCAGCTCGTCGGGCGACCGGTTCCCGGCGTCCATCTTCGTGGCCAACCCCGGCGAGATCGCCTTCATCGCCGACCTGGCGCGCCCCAACTCCAGCTTCAACGGGGTCTCCCAGCTCTCCGACGATCAGGCCATCCTCGGCGTCGGCCTCAGCGCGAGCGGCGTGGCGATCCTGAACGAGCTGAACGGCACCTGCGCCGTGGACGTGCTCTCGCCCCACTGCCTCACCAACCAGACGAGCGCGCTCTTCGCGGCGGGCCCGGATTGCACGGCCAACCAGGGCGCGCCCACCTGTCCGTGGGGCCTGCGGAAGTACCAGCTGCAGGAGTGGCTGATCATGGCCAACGGGGCCGGGAACTGGCTGGAGCGGCGGCTCCCGATGACCGGCAACGTCTTCGGCTCCTTCGCGTCGCGCTACTACCTGGCCGTGCCGGCCGGACGGCCGCTGGGGTTCTTCTCCAACCTCCCCAACCGCGGGTTCGTCTCCACGCCGGACCGCGTCTTCTACCGGCTCAACGCGGGGACGGTGGAGCGCCAGCAGTGCTGGGAGTCGATCTCCGAAGCGCCGACCGTGGGCTCGCTGTCGGGACCCCTGGGGACGCCCTGCACGACGGAAGGGACGGGATGGGAGCCGCGGGCGCGCGGCGTCTCCACGCTGGCGTTCGAGTACCGCGACGGCGCGGACACCGTCATCCCCGCGCCGGTGGCGGCGGCGGACCTGCGGCGGATCCGGCGGGTGGTGATCACCCTCTCGCTCCAGCGCGCCGTGGGCACCGCGACCGTCACCGCGGACGCCGTCACCTCCGCCACGGTGCGCCTGTGAGCCCCGCGCCCATGACGCCCAGGCCCGGCCGCCGCCGCCCGCCGCCCCGCGGGTACTCGATGCTGGTGACGCTGCTGATCGTGGCGGCGCTGGCGCTGCTCGCCGCGGCGGCGATCCACCTGGGCGGATCCGCCCGGCAGACGGCCAGCGGCGAGCGCGATCACCAGCAGGCGCTGGCGCTGGCCGAGCTGGGGCTGGAGCGGACGAGGGCGTACCTGGCGCAGATCTCCGCCGTGGACCTGGACTACGACCGCGCGCTCGATCCGAGGCTGGACACCGCCTGCCTGATCGGCGGGGTGGTGACGTTCGCCTCCGGCACCGCGGACGATCACCTCCCGCCGTTCGCCGGCGGAGGCGTGATGGCGGTGGACGCGGGGCCGGCCAACCACAACTACCTGCTGGTCCCGGCGGGCGGCGGCGCGTACCTGGTCCGCATCGACGACAACGAGGACGACGAGACGGGCCTGTACGGGGGCGCCACCGGGAACAACGCGACCACCGGCTGCCTGGAGGGGACGCTGCTGGGGCTGGCGCGGCAGGACCCGGTGCGCGACCGCGACCGCACCGTGACGGTGACGGTGATCGGGATCTACCCGGGCACCAACCCGGCGACCGCGCGCGCCATCCGCACGCTGCGCACCAGCTTCGGCCCCGGAAAGGCGGCCGGCATCTACGCGGGCGGCGACGTGGACATGTCCGGCGCCAGCAAGGCGTGCGGCGAGTTCGCGGACCTGGTGACCACCGGCACCATGGAGGACGGCTGCCTCTGCCACGCCGGGTGCAGCGGCGGCCCGCCCCTCAACCGCTGCAGCACGCTGGGGCCGGCCACCTGTGACGCCACCGCGGCGGGGACGTGCACCGCCA
>Ga0209382_10007051_pt1 | contig 14377 bp, 15 predicted proteins | sample SoiMetdeltSBSDD5_FD_187599 | JGI IMG/M metagenome (GOLD analysis project Ga0209382, IMG submission 187599) | Bulk soil microbial communities from a Populus tree surrounding site in Tennessee, USA - Soil MetaG P. deltoides SBSDD5 (SPAdes) (version 2) | ecosystem: Environmental > Terrestrial >... | reverse complement strand
CGTTCGGGAAGCCGAGACAGACGCAATTGCTGAATGGCACGATTGGTCCCGCGGTCGGCATGCTGTTCCCCCTGAGTGGTCCATTCGAAGGCCGCGGGCCCACGTTGGGCGTCCGTTTCCGGCGGGACTCCAAGAAGGGGACATTGGGCCTGCAGGTCGACTATGCGCCCCTGCGCGTCAGGCAGGGCTGCTCGAGCAGCTGCGAGCCCTACGCCATTCTGTTCGCTCCCGGCTACGAGGCGTCGCTCCATCCGGCGTGGGGGCGCATCTACGGGGAGCTGGGATTCTTGCTCGCCGGGTTCCCCTCCCAGGGCGCGGATCGCGGCATCGCCCAGGGCGCGCAAGGTGGACTGGGCGCCGACATCTTCAGCGGCGGATCACTGATGTGGAACGTCAACGCGCGCGTGCTCTGGCTGCAGCGCAACAATGGGGACAACGCGTTTTTGATGCAGGTCGGCGTGAGCATCAGTCCGAAGCTGGACCCGGTCGTGACCGCGGGCGGGGGCCATTGAATCCCGACAGCGGTCGTCCCATATTCCGTCCATGCGCGTCACCACCTGGGCGGAATACGGGCTGATCGTTTCGATCCACCTCGCCAGGCGTGCCGGGCAGGGCCCCGTCGCGGCGCGCGAGCTGTCCGAGCACGAACGCCTCCCCCCCGACTACGTCGAGCAGATTCTCCTGCGGCTGCGGCGCGCCGGCATCGTCGACTCGGTGCGCGGCGCCAAGGGCGGCTACATGCTCGCGCGTGAGCCCCACAGCGTCAGCGTGAAAGACGTCATCGAGGCGTCGGAGCACGTGACCTTCGAGGTCAACTGCGACGTCCACCGCGTGGACGCCGAACGCTGCGACCCGGGGACCGCGTGCAGCATTCGGCCGGTGTGGCGGCTGCTCGAGCGGCGCATCAACGATCTGCTCGCCGGCATCAACCTCGCCGACCTGCTGCATGCCGAGCCCGAGGTGTACCAGATCGCCGGGGTGGCGGCCGGCAGCTAAGCGCTTTCAGTGGCCTCTCTCCCGACGCTGTCGCCCGCGGAAACTCTGCGGTACTCGCGGCACCTGATTCTCCCCGATATCGGTCTCGCCGGACAGCAACGTCTCAAGGCGGCGCGCGTGCTGCTCGTCGGCGCGGGCGGGCTTGGCTCACCGGCCGCGCTGTACCTCGCCGCTGCCGGTGTGGGCACGATCGGTCTCGTCGATTGGGACGTCGTCGACGTGACCAACCTCCAGCGTCAGATCATTCACGGGACGTCGGCGATCGGCGGCTCCAAACTCGATTCGGCGCGAGCCCGGTTGAACGATCTCAATCCGCACGTGCACGTCGAGACATTTGCCGCAAGGCTGACGTCCTCCAATGCCCTCGACATCCTCCGGAACTTCGACATCGTCGTCGACGGGTCGGACAACTTTCCGACTCGATACCTCATCAACGACGCGTGCGTCCTCCTCGGCAAACCGGACGTCTACGGCTCGATCTTCCGGTTCGACGGACAGGCGTCGGTGTTCGATGCGCGCGTAGGTCCATGCTACCGCTGCCTCTTCGCCGATCCGCCGCCTCCCGACCTCGTGCCCTCGTGCGCCGAAGGCGGTGTGCTGGGGGTGCTCCCGGGGATCATCGGGTCGATCCAGGCGCTCGAGACGATCAAGTTGATCGTGGGGGTGGGCGAAACACTCGTGGGTCGCCTGCTCCTCTGCGATGCGCGCCGTATGCAGTTTCGCGAGCTCGCACTCGCGAAGGACCCGGATTGCCCGGTGTGCGGGACGCACCCCACGGTCACCGCGTTGATCGACTACGAGGCGTTCTGCGGAGTCGGGAATGTCGGACCTGCGTCGGAGCGGAACGGTGTCGAGATCGAACCTGCCGAATTGATGCGAGAATGGACGGCCAATCCCGCTCTCGTCGTGCTCGATGTCCGCGAGCCGCACGAATACGCGATCGCGCGCATCGAGGGTGCACGGCTCATACCGTTGAGTGAGCTGGCCGGACGCCTGCGCGAGCTCGATGGGCGTGCCGAAATCGTGACGCACTGCCACCACGGCCTGCGATCACTCAAGGCGCGTGAGATTCTGAAGGGCGCGGGATTCGCGAGCGTGCGTAGCCTGGCGGGGGGGATCGATGCGTGGGCCTGCGAAGTAGATCCCAAGGTACCGCGATACTGAGTGCCGAAGGGGGGACTCGAACCCCCACGGGCTTGCGCCCACTGGCTCCTGAAGCCAGCGCGTCTACCAGTTCCACCACTTCGGCAGGTTTCGCGGAACGGCAAATCTAGATCGTTGTATAACCCTAAGTCAACGCGTATCTTGCCCTCGACATCGTGGACAAAGTCTCCATCGCCAGGAATCCGCGGGCCCGGCACGACTACCATCTCCTCGAGACGTGGGAGGCGGGACTGGTGCTGACGGGCACTGAGGTGAAATCGTTGCGCGATCGCAAGGCGAGCCTGGGCGAAGCGTATGCGCACGTGCGCAATGGCGAAGTGTGGCTCGAGGGGATGACGATCTCGCACTACGGCCCCGGCAGCTACAACAATCCGCCGCCGGCGCGCTCCCGCAAGCTGCTCCTCCACAAAGCCGAGATTCGCAAGCTCCTGGGCGCCACGACGCAAAAGGGGCTGACGATCGTGCCGCTGGAAGTGTACTTCAAGGACGGTCTCGCCAAGATCGCGATCGCCCTCGCCCGGGCCAAGAAGGATCACGACAAGCGCGAGGATCTCAAGAAACGCGTGGCCGAGCGTGAGATGGCGCGCGTGACGAAGGGCAGGCGCGAATGATCGCGTTGCTGCTCGTCGCGGTGCTGCTGCCCCAGCAGGTGCTGATCGCGACGCCGCGCGGGCAGGCGAGCGTGCCGGTGAGCTTCGAGCGAGGCGCGGCGGCCGTGGCGGCGGCGCGCCTGACGCAGCCCCTCGGTCTGGTATCGTCGATCGACGGCACGGCGGTGCGGGTCGTGCTTGGTGGCCGGACCTTCGACTTCGATCTCGGCGCGCCGTTCGTGCGGATCGGGGAGGCGGCGTACCCCCTGGTGGGCGCCCCGTACGTGGCGCGGGATACGTTGTATCTCCCGCTGCACTGGCTCGCCGACTTCGTGCCACGCCTCTCGACCGGGCGCTATCGCTGGGATCCCGTGCGTGCCCGGTTGGACGAGGTCCCCCCCCCTCCGGTCGCGTCGACCATCGCTGGTCCCGTCACGCCGGTCACCGCCGTCCCACAGGCGCCGACCGTCGCCGCGAGCGCTCCCAATCCGATCACCGGCCTCCGCCTCGCCCACACGATCGTGGTCGATCCGGGGCACGGCGGCATCGATCCCGGGAACCCCGGCCTCCATTTTCCCGGAGGACTCGCGGAGAAGGACATCACCCTCGCGATTGGCCGGCTGCTCAGGGCCGAGTTGGTGCGGCGCGGGCTGACGGTGGTGCTCACCCGCTCGACCGACACCCTGATTGCCCTGTCCGACCGGCCCCTGTTCTGCCGCGCCGCATGCGATTTGTTCGTGAGCATTCACGTGAACTCGATGCCGAGAGGACAACGACAGGCACGCGTCAGCGGAGTCGAGACCTACTTCCTGTCCGACGCGAAGACCGAGGATCAGAAGCGCGTGACTCAGATGGAGAATGACGCAGTGCGCTTTGAGGCGGCGACCGCCAGCGGTGATGGTCCTCTCGCCTTCATTATCAGAGACCTGCAGTTGAACGAGTATCTGCGCGAGTCGGCGCGGCTGGCGGAGTTGGTGCAGGGACGCGTGGCGGCCGTGCACCCGGGCGACGACCGAGGCGTGCAGCAGGGCCTGTTCTTCGTGCTCGCGGCCGCGCGCCGGCCGGCGGTGTTGGTCGAAACGGGATTCGCCACCAACAAGACTGACGGCCCCTTCCTCGCGTCCGCCCTGGGGCAGCGCAGGATCGTGAACGCGATCGCGGATGGGGTCGTCACCTATTTGCTCGAGTTCGAACGGAAGCTGGCTGTCGGAGGCCCGGGTCGATGACTCGCGCGGTGCGCGTCCTGGCGTTTGCGCTGTCGCTGGCCGTGTCGAGCTGCGCCTACTACAACGCGATGTGGAGCGCCGAGCGGTTCGCCAAAGAGGCGCGCCGCCTCGAGGCTCGCGGCCAGGAGCCGGAGGCGCGGACGCAATGGGCGCGCGCGGCCGTTAAGGCCGAGTCGGTGCTCGTCCACCACCCGCAGAGCCGTTGGGCGGATGACGCGGTCGTGCTGCGAGCGGAGGGGCTGGCACGCGCCGGCACGTGCGCCGCCGCTGCGGCGCCGATTGCCAAGGCGCTGGCCACCGTGAGCGAGACGTCGCTACGCGAGCGCGCCGGTCTCGCGGCGGCACAATGCGCGCTGACAACCGGGAAGCCAGTCGAGGCTGAGAACGCGCTGACGGACGCGCTGGCCTCGAACGACGCGCGGCGCCGCTCGCGGGCGGAATTCCTGGCCGGGCAGGGAGCTGCGGACCGGCTCGACTACACCGCGGCCGTGGCGCACTTCCGGCGCTCCCGCGAACCCGCGGCGCTGCCGGCGCGGGCCCGCGCGCTGCTCGACGCCGGCCGGTCGGCCGACGGGGCGGCCGTCCTCGACTCCCTGGCGGAGGGCCGGTTTCGCGAGGACGAATGGGCGGAACTGCTCGGGGGTCTGGCCGCCGCCGGCGGCGCCGGGGCGGCCTCGGCGGCGCTGGACCGGATGCTCACCCTCGCGCGCGTGCCGTTCGCGGCGCGAGCGCGGCTCCTCATGGCGGATGGCGATCGCCGGTCGGCGGCCGGCGATCTGGACGTTGCCGGAACGCGCTATCGCGAGGCCGCCGCGGCAGTACCCGGGACCGTGGGGACCACGGCCGAAGCAGGGATGGCGAGAGTCCGCGAGCAGCGTGCGCTGGCCGCCGCCGCCGACCGGCCGGCGGACCTGAGCCCCATCATCGCGGAACTGACCCGCATCGTGCGCCCCGGGAAGCCGGGGGCGGGCCTCGCCGCGCCGAGCGGAGCTGCGGCAGGCGAGGCGGAGCGCCTGCTCGAGTTGGTCGCGCGCGTGGCCGCCACCTCGACGACCCCGGGGGAGGCATTCCGCTCCGCAGAGCTGGCACGCGACTCGTTGGGCGCGCCACGACTCGCCGGGGCGCTGTTCTTGGAATTGGCTGCGAACGATGCGGGGTCGCTGTTCGCTCCGAAGGCGCTCGTCGCCGCACTGCCGCTGGTGCCGGAGCGGCATGACTCGATCCTCGGTGTCCTGGGCGGCACCTATGCGGCGTCTCCCTACACGCGCGCGCTCCGTGGCGAGGCGAGTCTCGCCTACGGCGCCGCCGAGGACTCGCTCGCGCGCGAACTGGGCGTGGACCTGGCCCGTGGGCCGACGGCGGCCGTGTCTCGCCCCAGCGCGCTCCGCACCGGACCGCGCGGTCCATGGCTGGACGAGCCTCCCGTCCGCGCTGCGCCTCCCCCAGCGGTCCGCGGCAGGGAGCGGCCGACCGAGCCGGGTCGCCGCGTTCCCACCGAGCGTCCCACGGAGCGCCCGTAGTGATCCGGCTGTTCGGCGTAGCCTTCCAGAATCCGATTCTTCTTGCCGCCGGCACCGCCGGGTTCGGACGGGAAGTGGACGGCGTCATCGACCTCGATGCGTTGGGGGGGATCGTCACCAAGGCCGTCACGCCTGAGCCGCGGCGCGGTCACCCGGGGCCGCGCGTCGCGGAATTCCGGGGTGGCATGCTCAACGCGGTCGGGCTCGCCAACCCTGGGCTCGACGCGGTGGCCGCGCATGACCTTCCCTGGCTGGCGCGGCGGTGCGAGCGCCGCGCAACGCGGATCATCATCAACGTCGCGGGCGCGACGGTCGCCGAGTATGTACGCGTGATCGAGCGGCTCACGCCGCTCGACGCGATCGCCGCGTTCGAGATCAATGCGTCGTGCCCCAACACGAGCGCCGGCGGCCTCGAGTTCGGCTCGGAGCCCGGGGGGCTCACCGAGTTGGTGCGGGCGTGCCGGCGCGCCTCATCCCGCCCGCTCAGCGTCAAGCTCTCGCCCGTACTTCCCGACCTGCCGGCGATGGCCCGCGTCGCCCAGGCCGAGGGCGCGGACGCGGTGACGCTCGTGAACACGATCCCAGGGATGCTCGATCGTCGCCTCGGCAACGGTTCGGGCGGACTGAGTGGGCCCGCGCTGCTGCCGGTGGGCGTGCTCGCGACGCGGCGCGTCACGGAACAGGTCGGGATCCCGGTCATCGGCGTGGGGGGTGTGCGCACCGCCGCCGATGCGCGGGAGTATCTCGGGGCGGGGGCACGCCTTGTCGCCATCGGCACCGCCGCGCTGGCCGATCCGCGCGTCCCCGCGCGCATCGCTCGCGAGCTCACCCGGGGCGATTCGCATGGCTGAGATCATCGTTGCCTTCGACATGCCGAGCGGGCGTGAGGCGCTCGTCCTCGCCGAACGGCTCCCGGGGCTCACGTGGGCAAAGCTCGGACATGCGCTGTACGCGCGCGAAGGGCCGGCCCTGGCGCGCGAATTTGCCGCGCGCGGCCTGCGCGTCTTCCTCGATCTCAAGTGGCACGACATCCCGAACACCGTCGCGGGGGCGGTCAGCGCGGCCCGAGAGCTCGGGGTCAGCCTGGCCACGGTGCATTGCCTCGGCGGACGCGCGATGCTCGCGGCGGCGGCGCGGGCAGCCGGTCCCGACCTGCCGCTCGTCGGCGTGACCGTGCTGACGTCGCACGACGCGGCCGAGCTCGAGTCGATCCTGGGCCGCGGCGTGCCGGACATCGGGTTCGAGTCCGAACGCTTGGCACGTATGGCGGTGCAGGTGGGACTGCGCGGCGTCGTGACCTCCGGACAGGAGTTGGGGCTGCTGCGCGAAGCGCTGGGCCCCGACCCGTGGATCGTGGTCCCAGGGATCAGGATGGCGGGCGATGCCGCAGCCGACCAGTCGCGCACGATCACGCCGGAGGATGCGGTGCGGCGCGGTGCAACCCACCTCGTCGTGGGGCGGCCGATCACCGCGGCCCGCGATCCCGTGACTGCCTACCAGCGCCTTGCCGAAGCCGTCACGTTGGGGGTATGAGTGGGGGCATGATCAAGCGCCTGTGCTTTTTCCCAATCATCGCGGCCTTTGCCGTGGCGGCGCCGGCGGCTGCGCAGGGCACCCTGTCCCAGGCGGCGGAGCAGGCGCGGCAGGCGTGGCTGGCCCACAACCCTCAAGCGCTTGTCGGGCAAAGTCCTAGCCTCGTGCTTCAGATCCCGGGCGCGGACCCGTCGTCGCCGGTGGGGCGCGCGCAGGCCGTGGAGCTGTTGCGGCGCTACCTGCGGCCGGTCCAAGAGCGCGGGCTCGATGTCACCGTGATTCGCGAGGTGGAGCCGGGGAAGGGGTACGTGGAGTTGACTCGCCGCTACGTCGTCGCCGGCACGACGGAGTTGCGGCGTGAGACGCTGTTTTTGGGGTTCCGTCTGCAGGACGGACGGTGGGCATTGGCCGAGCTCCGCAGCGCGCCGTAACCGGCCGCCATTCGTCGTAATCCGGCCCCTTGCGTGCACTTACGAGCCCGTCTATACTTCGCGGCTCAATAAGAATTTTTCTCGGCGAGGGCCCGTTGAAGGTACGTTCAAGCGTCAAGCCCATCTGCGAGCATTGCAGGGTCGTCACGCGGCGGGGTGTCATCCGCGTGATCTGTAAGCGCAACCCCAAGCACAAACAGCGGCAGGGATAGCCTATGGCACGTATTGCAGGCGTGGATCTGCCGCGCGACAAGAAAATTCAGTACGCACTCCCCTACATCTTCGGCATCGGCCCCAGCAACGCGAAGAAAATCCTCGCGGAGACAGGTGTCAGTCCCGATGCGCGCGTGCGCGACCTGCGCGACGCCGAGGTGGCGCGGCTGCGGCAGGTGATCGAGCGGGATTACAAGGTCGAGGGCGCGCTGCGCACCGAAATCGCGATGAACATCAAGCGCTTGATGGACATCGGCACGTATCGGGGCGGCCGTCATCGCAAGAATCTGCCGGTGCGCGGCCAGCGCACGCACACCAATGCGCGCACCAAGAAGGGTCCTCGGCGCGCGATCGCGGGCAAGAAGAAGCCCTCGTTGAAAAAGTAGAGTAAATGGCACAAGCGAAGGCGACGGGCGCCAAGCGCGCCAAAAAGATCGTCGAGGCGGAGGGCATCGCCCACATCACCGCGACGTTCAACAACACGCTGATCACGATCACCGACCTGCAGGGGAACGCCGTTACCTGGGGATCCTCGGGCAAGGCGGGGTTCAAGGGGTCCAAGAAGTCCACGCCCTTCGCCGCGACCGTCGCTGCCGAGCAGGCGGCGCGGGAGGCGCTGAACCTGGGCGTGAAGCGCGTGCACGTGCGCGTGCAGGGTCCCGGGTCGGGCCGCGAATCGGCGATCCAGGCGCTCGCGAGCGCGGGTCTGCAGATCCGCTCGATCCGCGACGTGACGCCGATCCCGCACAACGGGTGCCGGCCTCCGAAGAAGCGGCGGGTCTAAGCCATGGCACGATACACGGGTCCCGTCTGCCGGTTGTGCCGCCGCGAGGGCACCAAGCTGTTCCTGAAAGGGACGCGCTGCCTCACGGAGAAGTGCGCCATCGAGCGCCGCGCCTACGCGCCCGGTCAGCACGGCCAGTCGACCGGCCGGCGGCGTAAGGCGTCGGAGTACGCGAAGCAGCTGCGGGAAAAACAGAAGGTCAAGCGGATCTACGGGCTCTCCGAGCGCCAGTTCCGCAACCTCTTCGAGCGCGCGATCAAGGAGCCGGGCGTGACGGGTGAAGCGCTGCTCGTCGCTCTCGAGAGCCGTCTCGACAATATCGTGTATCGGATGGGTTTCGCGACGTCGCGCAAGCAGGCACGGCAGCTGGTGCGCCACCGTCACATCCTCGTCAACGGCCGCACGCTGGACATTCCGTCCTATCACGTGCGCATCGGCGAAGAAGTGAAGGTCGCCGACGCCAGCCGCGAGCAGGTGCAGGTGAAGTTGGCGCTCGAGCAGTTCCAGCGGGGCCAGCCGGTTTCGTGGATTCAGGTGGACATTGATAAAGCGCTGGGTAAGATGACGGAGCGGCCGACTCGCGACGCCATTCCGATTGCGGCGCAAGAACAGTTAATCGTCGAGCTCTATTCCAAGTGATAACGACTCTTGATTTGACGGGGTTGGTCCGGCCGCACCTGGTCGAAATGACCAAGCGCGAGGACAACCCGAATGCCGCCGAGTTCCGGCTGCAGCCGCTCGAACGGGGCTACGGCTACACCCTCGGCAACTCGCTGCGCCGGCTGTTGCTGTCGTCGCTGCGCGGGGCCGCCGTCTGGGCCTTCCGCGTCGACGGCGTGGTGCACGAACATCAGACGATCCCCGGCGTGGTCGAGGACGTTCACCAGATCATCCAGCGGCTGAAGCAGCTCACGCTGGTGCTCGCCCCCGAAGTCGACGAGGCCGTCCTGCGCCTCAAGGTCGAAAAGGCGGGCCCGGTGTACGCGCGTGACCTCGAGGCGCACGGCTCGGTGACCATCCAGAATCCGGAGCAGCTGCTCTTCACCGTCCAGGACGAGCGGGACATTTCCGCCGAACTGTACGTGAACAAGGGCCGCGGCTACGTCGAAGCGGAGCAGCACCCCGTCGACCGCACGATGCCGGTCGACGTGGTGCGCATCGACTCGATCTACAATCCGGTCCGCCGCGCCAACTTCACCGTGGCGGAAACGCGCGTCGGCCAGCGCACCGACTACGACCGGCTCACGCTGACCGTCGAAACGAACGGGACGATCTCCCCGGAGGACGCCGTCGCCTACGCCGCGGCGCTTGCGCAGGAGCACTTCCGGTTCTTCGTGGACTTCGGCAAGGTCCCGATGATCGCCGCGGAGCCCACCGGCAACGGCGGCACCCAGGCCGGTCACCTGCGCGATGTGCTCGCCCGGGCGATCGACGACGCCGGCCTGTCGGTGCGGTCGATCAATTCGCTCAAGAACTCCAACATCCGTACCCTGGGCGACCTCGTGCAGTACAAAGAAGAAGATCTCCTCAAGGTGAAGAACGTCGGCGAGAAGGCGCTGGGCGAGATCGCCGAGCTGCTGCGCCGTGAAGGCCTGAACTTCGGGATGCGGTTCGAAGAGGCGGAGGGCGAGATTCGGATTCTCGATCCCGGGATGGTACCGCAGGCGCAGTTGACGGGCGGCGAGGAGGAGTAGATGCGTCACCGCGCCAAAGGCCGCCAGTTGTCGCGCACGTCGAGCCACAAGAAGGCGACGCTGAACAACATGGCCACGAGCCTGTTCCAGCACGAGGGGATCAACACCACCGTGGCGAAGGCGAAGGAGCTGCGCCCGTTCGCCGAGCGGCTGATCACGCTGGCGCGGCGCGGTGACCTCCATGCCCGGCGGTTGGTCGAGCGGCGCATCAAGGACAAGGAAGTGTCGCACAAGCTCTTCGCCGAGCTCGGCAAACGTTTTGCCAGTCGGCCCGGCGGCTATACCCGAATCGTGAAGTTGGGCCACCGCGTCGGCGACGGCGCCGATACGGCCCGGATCGAATTACTGAGTGAGTGAGAAGGCGACGGGGGGCGGGCCGGGGGGGGCCGCGAACGACAGGGGGACCCGGCGGGTCCCCTTTTTCGTATGGGTCAGGACGCTTTCGCGACCTTGTTCGACTTGAGGCAGCGGGTGCACACGCGGATGCGGCGCACGGTCCCGTCTACGACGGCTCGGACGCGCTGCAGGTTGGGGTACCAGCGGCGGTTGGTCTTATTGTTCGCGTGGCTGACGGTGTGCCCCGCCATGGGGCCCTTGCCACAGATCTCACACACTCGAGCCATAGGTCGTCCGGACGAAAATGAGTAAAGGCGCCGCAAAGAGGCCTAAACCTAAACCGGCCACCGGGACGCAGCAACCCCGCCAAGCCGGGAAGGCCGGAAAGACGGCCGTCATCACGGGCGTCACGGGGCAGGACGGGTCCTACCTCGCCGAGCTGCTGCTCGCCAAGGGATACGAGGTGATCGGCGTCGTGCGGCGGACGTCGCACGACTCCTACGAGCGCATCGGCCACCTGCTCGACCGCTTGCACGTCGTCGCGGCGGACCTGCTCGACCAGCACTCCCTGACCACGGTCATCCGCGACGCGCAGCCCGACGAGGTGTACAACCTCGCGGCCCAGAGCTTCGTCCCGACGTCGTGGACGCAGCCGGTCCTCACCGGCGAGTTCACGGCCCTCGGCGTCACCCGGCTGCTCGAAGCGATCCGCCTGGCGCACCCGAAAGCACGCTTCTACCAGGCCAGTTCGTCCGAGATGTTCGGCAAGGCGACGGAAACGCCGCAGCGCGAGACGACGCCATTCTATCCGCGGTCTCCTTACGGCGTCGCGAAAGTTTACGGGCACTGGATCACCGTGAACTACCGCGAGTCCTACGGGCTGCACGCAGTGAGCGGCATCCTCTTCAATCATGAGTCGCCGCGCCGCGGGCTCGAGTTCGTGAGCCGCAAGGTGACCGACGCCGTCGCGCGCATCAAACTTGGCAAACTCACGGAGCTGCGGCTCGGCAACCTCGAGGCGCAGCGCGACTGGGGCTTCGCCGGCGACTACGTCGATGCGATGTGGCGGATGCTGCAGCGGGATGAGCCGCGCGACTACGTGATCGGCTCGGGGGAGACGCACTCGGTGCGCGAGCTGTGCGAGGTGGCGTTCGGACACGCGGGTCTCGACTGGCGGAAGTACGTGAAGGTCGACCCGCGCTTCGTGCGCCCCGCCGAGGTCGATGTCTTGCTCGCCGACGCCGCGCAGGCGCGACGCGACCTGGGGTGGGCGCCGAAAGTGAGCTTCGAGGGGCTCGTGAAGATGATGGTGGACGCGGACCTGGAGCGCGTGAAGTGAAGGTACTGGTCACCGGGGCTGACGGCTTCGTCGGGCGCTGGTTGATCCGGCGTCTGCTCGACGACGGTCGCGAGGTGTTCGGCGCGGTGCGCCCGGCCGTGCCGCAGCGCGAGGACGGCCTCACGGCGGCCGAGCGCGGGGCGGTGCGCTGGCTGCCGCTCGAGATCACCGACGATGCGTCGGTGCGCCAATGCGTGGACCTGCCGTACGACGCCGTGATACACCTCGCGGCGATCTCATCGGGTGCAGACGCGCTGCGCGATCCCGGCGGTGCCTGGGCCGTGAACGCGGCCGGGACGGCGCGCCTGGCCCACGTGCTCGCCGAGGCGCGGCGCATGGACCGCGCTGACCCCATCGTGCTCGTGGTGTCGACGGGAGAGGTGTACGGACGAGGAGAGGGCCACAAGCCGAGGCATGAGACGGACTCGCCGGCGCCCTGCTCGCCGTACGCGGCCAGCAAGCTGGGGTCAGAAGCGGCCGCGCTCGAGGCGTGGCGCCGCGCGGGACTGCGCGTGGTCGTGGCGCGCTCGTTTGCTCACACGGGGCCGGGGCAGGACCCCCGTTTCGTCGTGCCCGCGTTCGCGCAGCGCCTGCGGTTCGCCAGGCGGATCGGCGCTCCGGTGGTCAAAGTCGGCAACCTCGAGCCGGTGCGCGATCTGCTGCACGTGCAGGACGTCGTCGACGCCTACGTGCGCCTCCTTTCGAAAGGCGAGGCGGGCGAGATCTACAACATCGCGTCGGGGCAGGGGACGAGCCTCGAGGATCTGCTCTTCAAGATGGCGGACCTGGTCGGCATCCGGGCGATCCCCGAAGCCGATCCCGAGTTGATGCGCCCGGCTGACATCCCCCACCTCGTGGGCGATCCGGCGAAGCTGCGCGCGGCGACGGGGTGGAGCCCGCGTCGCTCCCTCGGGGAAACCTTGCAGGACGTGCTCGATGCCCAAACGGACTGACCTCCACCGCATCCTGTTGCTCGGGTCCGGTCCGATCGTCATCGGGCAGGGGGCGGAGTTCGACTACTCGGGCACGCAGGCGGTGAAGGCGCTGCGCGAGGAAGGGTACGCGGTCGTGCTGGTCAACTCGAATCCGGCGACGATCATGACCGACCCGGAGCTGGCCGATCGCACCTACATCGAGCCGCTCACCCCGGAGTGGGTCCGCAAGGTGATCGAACGCGAGAAGCCCGACGCCCTGCTGCCCACGATGGGCGGCCAGACGGCGCTGAATGTCGCGATGGCGCTGGTGAACGACGGGACACTGGAGAAGCACGGGGTCGAGCTGATCGGGGCCAACGCCCGCGCGATCCGCATGGCCGAGGATCGTGCCGAGTTCGCGACGGCGATGCGCCGCATCGGCCTCGAGACACCGCAGGGTCGCACCGTCACGTCGGTGGCCGATGCGGTAGAGGCGGCGGCCGAGGTCGGCTACCCGGCGATCATTCGTCCCTCGTTCACGCTGGGCGGGACCGGCGGCGGCGTGGCGTACAACCGGGCCGAGTTCGAAGAGATGGTGGAGCGCGCGCTCGAACTCTCACCGGTGCACTCGACCCTCATCGAGCGCAGTGTGCTCGGCTGGAAAGAGTTCGAGCTCGAGGTGATGCGCGACCGGCGCGATAACGTCGTGATCGTCTGCTCGATCGAAAACCTCGACCCGATGGGCGTGCACACGGGCGACTCGATCACGGTGGCGCCCGCGATGACGCTCACCGATCGTGAATACCAGCGCATGCGCGATGCGGCGATCGCCATCATTCGCGAAATCGGCGTCGAGGCGGGAGGCTGCAACATCCAGTTCGCCGTCAACCCCGCCGACGGCGAAATGCTGGTGATCGAAATGAACCCGCGCGTGTCGCGCAGCTCGGCGCTGGCCTCCAAGGCGACCGGCTTCCCGATCGCGCGCATCGGCGCGAAGCTCGCCGTGGGGTACACGCTGGACGAGCTACCCAACGACATCACGAAGACCACGCCGGCGTCGTTCGAGCCGGTGCTCGACTACATCGTCGTCAAAGTGCCGCGCTTCGCCTTCGAGAAGTTTCCGACCGCCGACTTCCGGCTCACGACGCAGATGAAGTCGGTGGGCGAGGCGATGGCCATCGGACGAACCTTCAAGGAAGCGTTCCAGAAGGGGCTGCGCGCCCTCGAGATCGGGCGGCCCGGGTGGGTGACGGGGGCGACCCTCACCGACGACCGGCTGACGAGCGACTCCCCGGAGGACCTGCGCGTCGCGCTGCACACGCCCACCCCGGAACGGATCTTCCAGGTCAAGCGCGCGCTGCTCGCCGGTCTCACCGTGGACGACATCGCGAAGGCGTCGGGCATCGACCCCTGGTTTCTCTATCAGCTCGAGGAGCTGGTCGAGGCCGAGCGTTGGTTCGCGGCGCTGCGCGCGCCCGGTGCGGCGGAGCTGCGTCGCATGAAGCGCCTCGGATTCTCGGACAGGCAGCTCGGCGTTCTGCGGGATACCACCGAGGCGGCGATCCGGGAGCAGCGCTGGGCGCTCGGGATCCACCCGGCATACAAAACCGTCGACACGTGCGCCGGCGAGTTTCCGT
>Ga0209382_10007050_pt1 | contig 14378 bp, 7 predicted proteins | sample SoiMetdeltSBSDD5_FD_187599 | JGI IMG/M metagenome (GOLD analysis project Ga0209382, IMG submission 187599) | Bulk soil microbial communities from a Populus tree surrounding site in Tennessee, USA - Soil MetaG P. deltoides SBSDD5 (SPAdes) (version 2) | ecosystem: Environmental > Terrestrial >... | reverse complement strand
CGACAGCTGGAACGGCACCACCGAGCTGAACGAGGGCAACAACTCCAAGGTGGGAACGCTGATGGGCGTGGGGAACAATCCCGACCTCATCATCTCTTCGGTCGCCGGACCGGCCAGCGTCATCCCTGGAGGTAACTTCACGGCCACCGTCGTGGTCTGCAACCAGGGCACCACGCCGTCGCCGCCGACGGGGGTGGATCTCCTCCTCTCGTCGGACACCTCCATCACGATGGCGGACTCGTTCGCCGGCGGCGGGCCGGTGCCTGGCCTTTCCCCCGGAGCGTGTACGACGGTCACCCTCAACAACGCGTGGGCTGGCGTCCCCAGCGACGGCCTGTGGAACCTGGGCGCCATCGTCGACAGCTGGAACGGCACCACCGAGCTCAACGAGGGCAACAATTCCAGGGCGGGAACGCTGATGGGCGTGGGGAACAATCCCGACCTCATCATCTCGTCCGTCACCGGCCCGGCCAGCGTTGTCCCTGGAGGCAACTTCACGGCGACCGCCGTGGTCTGCAACCAGGGCACCACGCCGTCGTCAGGGACGATGGTGGACCTGTACTTCTCGTCGGACACCTCCATCACCACGGCGGACTTCTTCGCTGGCGGTGGGCCGGTGCCTGGCCTTTCCCCAGGAGCATGCGCGACCATCTCAGTCAACGCGTGGGCCAGCGCTCCCGGCGATGGTCTGTGGAACCTGGGCGCCGTCGTCGACAGCTGGAACGGCATCATCGAGCTGAACGACGGCAACAACTCCGCATCGGGAACGCTGATGGGCGTGGGGAACAACCCCGACCTCATCATCTCTTCCGTGACTGGACCGGCCAGCGTCGTCCCTGGAGGTAACTTCACGGCCACCCTCGTGGTCTGCAACCAGGGCACCACGCCGTCGCCGCCGACGGGGGTGGATCTCCTCCTCTCGTCGGACACCTCCATCACCACGGCGGACTCGTTCGCCGGCGGCGGGCCGGTGCCTGGCCTTTCCCCCGGAGCGTGCGCGACGGTCACCGTCAACAACGCGTGGGCTGGCGTCCCCAGCGACGGCCTGTGGAACCTGGGCGCCATCGTCGACAGCTGGAACGGCACCACCGAGCTGAACGAGGGCAATAACTCCAGGGTGGGAACGCTGATGGGCGTGGGGAACAATCCCGACCTCATCATCTCGTCCGTCACCGGACCGGCCAGCGTCGTCCCTGGGGGCAACTTCACGGCGACCGCCGTGGTTTGCAACCAGGGCACCACACCGTCGTCGGGGACGTCGGTGGACCTCTACCTCTCGTCGGACACCTCCATCACCACGGCGGACTCGTTCGCGGGCGGCGGGCCCGTCCCTGGCCTTTCCCCCGGAGCGTGCGCGACGGTCACCGTCAACAACGCGTGGGCTGGTGTCCCCAGCAGCGGTCTGTGGAACCTGGGCGCCATCGTCGATGGCTGGAATGGCACCACCGAGCTCAACGAGGGCAACAACTCCACGTCGGGAACGCTGATGGGTGTGGGGAGCGATCCCGACCTGATCGTGTCCTCGATCACCGGACCGGCCAGCGTCATCCCTGGAGGCAACTTCACGGCCACCGCCGTGGTCTGCAACCAGGGCACCACGCCGTCGCCGCCGACGGGGGTGGATGTCTACCTGTCATCGGACACTTCGATCACCTCGACGGATTCCATGGCGGGCAGCGGGCCGGTGCCAGGCCTTTCCCCCGGAGCGTGCGCGACGATCAACGTCAACGCGTGGGCTGGCGTCCCCAGCAACGGCCTGTGGAACCTGGGTGCCATCGTCGATGGCTGGAACGGCACCACCGAGCTCAACGAGGGCAATAACTCCAGGGCGGGAACGCTGATGGGTGTGGGGAGCGATCCCGACCTCATCACCTCCTCGATCACCGGACCGGCCGGCGTGATCCCGGGAGGGAGCTTCACGGCGACCACCGTGGTCTGCAACCAGGGCACCACGCCGTCGCCGCCGACGGGGGTGGATGTCTACCTGTCGACGGACACCTCCATCACCACGGCGGACTCCATGGTGGGCAGCGGACCGGTGCCTGGCCTTTCCCCGGGAGCGTGTGTGACGGTCTACGTCAACGCGTGGGCTGGCGTCCCCAGCAACGGCCTGTGGAACCTGGGCGCCATCGTCGATGGCTGGAACGGCATCATCGAGCTGAACGAGAGCAACAACTCCAGGGTGGGAACGCTGATGGGCGTGGGGAACGATCCGGACCTGTTCGTCTCCTCCATCACTGGACCGGCCAGCGTCGCCCCGGGAGGCAGCTTCACGGCGACCGCCGTGGTCTGCAACCAGGGCACCACGCCGTCGCCGCCGACGGGGGTGGATGTCTACCTGTCGTCGGACACCTCCATCACCACGGCGGACCCCATCGTGGGCGGCGGGCCGGTGCCTGGCCTCTCCCCGGGGGTGTGCGTGACGGTCTACGTCAGCGCGTGGGCCAGCGTCCCCAACGGCCAGTGGAACCTGGGCGCCATCGTTGACAGCTGGAACGGCACCACCGAGCTCAACGAAGGCAACAACTCGAAGACGGGCAACACGATGAACGTGAACTGATCCGCTCCCCGTCCCGCCACCGGGGTGATTAACTGCGCGTGCCGTCACGCCCCGGGAGGCTGGAATGAGAAAAGCTCCGCTGCTCGCTCTGGTGCTCGCCTGCGCCGCAGGCCCCGCGCTCGCGCAGACCCGGCTCTCCATCGCCACCGGCGGCACCGGAGGCGTCTACTACCCCCTGGGCGGCGGCCTGGCGAACGTGCTCACCAGGGCGATCCCCGGCCTGGAGGCGACGGCCGAGGTGACGAGCGGTTCGGTGGACAACGTGAAGCTCGTCGGCGCGGGCAAGGCCGACATCGGCTTCGTCCTGGTGGACACCGCCGCCGACGGCTACCAGGGCGCGGGCAAGTTCAAGGAGAAGGTGCCCATCCGCGCCATCGCGGTCCTGTACGCGAACAAGGGCCAGTGGGTGACCGTGGAGGGTACCGGCGTCCAGAAGATGCAGGACCTCAAGGGACGGCGCATCGCCACCGGCGCCCCCGGCAGCGGCACCGAGGTCATCGCGCTCCGCATCCTCGAGGCGTACGGGATCAACCCGGACCGGGACGTGAAGCGGGAGAAGCTCTCGGTGGCGGAGTCCGTGAACGCCATCAAGGACCGGAAGATCGACGCGTTCTTCTGGTCGGGCGGCGTCCCCACCGCGGCCGTCACCGAGCTCGCCGCCACGCCGCGCGAGAAGATCAGGTTCCTCGACCACGCCGACGCCCTCCCGGCCCTGGTGCAGAAGTACGGCGCCCTGTACGCGAAGGGGTCGATCCCGGCGAAGTCCTACCCCGGGCAGGAGAAGGACGTCTCGACGGTGGACGTGTGGAACCTCCTGGTGGTGAACGAGAAGATGCCTGAGAAGCTCGCCTACGACATCGTGAAGGCGATGTTCGAGAAGAAGAGCGACCTGGTGGCGGTCCACCCGGAGGCGGCGAACCTCGACCTCGCGAGGCAGTACGAGGTGGGCCCGCCGATCCCCTGGCACCCCGGGGCGGTGAAGTACTTCACCGAGAAGGGGCTGAAGCCGAAGAGGAACTGACGGGGCGCCCCGGACCATGACCGAGGAGGGCCGGAAGAAGGCGGAGGAGCTGGTCGAACGGGAGGAGGGCGGGACCCGACGCCTCGGCGGCAGGGCCGAGGTCTTCGTCGCCGCGGTCGCGATCGGGATGTCCGCGTATCACCTCTACGCGGCGTACGCGATCGTCCCCGCCCACATCCTGCGCGCGACGCACCTGGGCTTCGTCCTCTTCCTGCTCTACCTGCTGGTCCCGGCGACGAAGCGGCAGCGCGACCGCATCCGTTGGCACGACGCCGCCCTGGCGCTGCTCGGCGTCGCGCCCATCGCGTACCTGCTGGTCGACTTCGATGACTTCATCGAGCGCGCGGTCACGCCCACCCGCCTGGACCTCTTCTTCGGAGCGTGCCTGGTCCTGCTGGTGCTGGAAGGCGTGCGAAGGACGTCGGGCGCCGGCCTCGCCCTGGTGGTGGTCGCGTTCATCGCCTACGCCTTCGCCGGCCCCTGGCTCCCGCCGCCCCTCACCCACCGCGGCTACGACGCGGAGCGCCTCGTCGGCCAGCTCTACATGACGCTGGAGGGCATCTTCGGGACCGCGCTCGACGTCTCGGCGACGTTCATCATCCTCTTCTCCATCTACGGCGCGGTGCTCGCGCACTCCGGCGCGGGGGAGCTGTTCATCGACTTCTCCCTCGCCGTGACCGGCGGGAAGCGGGCCGCCGCCGGGCGCGCGGTCGTCCTCTCCTCGTTCCTGCTGGGAGGCCCGTCCGGCAGCGGCGTGGCCACCACCGTCACCATCGGCTCGGTCGCCTGGCCCATGCTGGCGAAGGCCGGCTATCCCAGGGACGCGGCCGGCGGGCTCCTCGCGGCGGGCGGCCTGGGGGCGATCATCTCGCCGCCGGTGCTCGGCGCGGCGGCCTTCCTCATCGCCGAGCTGCTGAGGATCTCGTACCTCGACGTGATCTTCATGGCGATCGTCCCCACCGGCCTGTACTACCTGGGCCTGTTCCTCATGGTGGAGCTGGACGCGCGCCGGCTGGACGCGCCCGCCGCCGACCTCCGGCCACGGCAAGGCCTGGGGGCCATGCTCCGGCAGCGCGGGTTCCACTTCACCTCGCTGGTCGCCATCGTCGCCTTCATGGCGTGGGGCTTCAGCCCCATCACCGCGGTGCTCTGGGCCACGGCGCTCGCCGCGGCCCTCTCGTTCCTGCGCAAGGAGACGGCCCTTCATTTCCTGCCGGCGGCGGGCGTGCCGCTGCACCGGACGCGGATGGCGATGGCGCTCCGGTCCGGGGCGGTGGGCGTGCTCGGGGTGGCGGCCACCTGCGCGGCGGCCGGGATCATCGTCGGCGTGGTGACCCTCACCGGGCTGGGGCTCAAGTTCAGCTCGATCGTGATCCAGCTGGCCCAGGGCAACCTGCCGCTCACGGCCGTCCTCACCGCGTTCGTGGTGTGGATCGTCGGCCTCGCCGTCCCGGTGACGGCCAGCTACATCATCTGCGCCGTGATCGCCGCGCCCGCGCTCACCAGCCTGGGCGTGCCCGACTTCGCGGCGCACATGTTCATCTTCTATTACGCGGTCCTCTCCGAGGTGTCTCCGCCCACCGCGCTCTCGCCGTTCGCCGCCGCCGCCATCACCGGCGGCGATCCGCACCGGACCACCCTCCAGGCGTGGAAGTACACCCTGCCGGCGTTCCTGGTGCCGTTCGCCTTCGTGCTCGATCCGTCCGGCGCCGGGCTCCTGCTCAAGGGGAGCTGGGGCGACGTCCTGCTGGTGACGGTCACCGCGGCGGCCGGGATCGCCGCGCTCGCCTGCGGCGCCCAGGGATGGCTGCTGGTGCGCGCGGGATGGCTCGAGCGGACGCTGCTCGTCCTCGCCGGGCTCCTGCTCGTCCATCCGGCGCGCGGGGCCGACGCGGCGGGGCTCGCGATCGGGCTGGCGGCGGTGGCGCTCCAGTGGAGGCGGTGGAAGGGGCGGCCCCGCCCGGCCGCCGCCTGAGTCCTCGAGCTGTTGCCACCAGCCGCCGTTGCGCCAGCCGGTGGAGTTCGCTACTCCGGCCGGCCATGTCACCGCTCCTCACCGCCGCCGCCGCCGTCCTCCTCGCCGCCTCGCCGCCGCCGTCCCCACCCGTGACGGTGATCCGCGCGGCCCGGATGGTGGACGTGAAGGCAGGGCGCGCCGTCAGCCCCGCGGTGCTGGTGATCTCCGAGGGGCGGATCCGCGCGGTGGGGACCTCCGCCGCCGTGCCGGAAGGCGCGAACGTCCTCGACCTGGGCGGCTGGACCGTGATGCCCGGGCTGATCGACCTGCACACCCACCTCACTTCTCCGGCGAAACACTTCGGCTACGAATCGCTGGGCATCTCCACTCCGAGGGCCACCCTCTACGGGGCCGCCGCTGCCCGCGACACGCTCCACGCCGGCGTCACCACTGTCCGCGACCTGGGGGCGCCCGGGTTCTCCGACGTGGCGTTGCGCGACGCGATCGCCGAAGGCGACATCGTGGGGCCACGGGTCATCGCCGCCGGGGAGGCCATTGGTTCGACCGGGAGCCACTGCGACACGAACCTGCTCCCGTCCGAGTACGACTACCGCGAGAAGAGCGTGGGGGACGGGCCGTGGGAGCTGAGGGCCAAGGTCCGCCGCAACCTCAAGTACGGCGCGGACCTCATCAAGATCTGCGCCAGCGGCGGTGTGATGTCCAGGCGAACGAAGCCGGGGGAGTCCCAGCTCACACTGGAGGAGATCCAGGCCATCGTGCAGGAGGCGCACGCTCGCGGGGTGCGCGTCGCCGCGCACGCTCACGGCGCGGAGGCCATCAAGTCGGCGATCCGCGCCGGGGTGGATACCATCGAGCACTGCAGCCTGATCGACGAGGAGGGGATCAAGCTGGCGAAGGAGCGCGGGACCTTCCTGGTGATGGATGTCTACAACACCGACTACATCCGCGAGGAGGCGCCCAGGCTGGGCCTGCTCCCGGAGTCACTGGAGAAGGAGAAGTACGTGGGCGACCTCCAGCGACAGAACTTCACCCGCGCACTCCGGGGCGGCGCGCGGATGGCCTTCGGCAGCGACGCCGGGATCTATCCGCACGGGCGCAACCCCCGCCAGCTGGCGGTGATGGTGCGGCTGGGGATGACCCCGGCCCAGGCGCTGCGCGCCGCCACCGCGGACGCCGCCGCCGCCGCCGGCTGGTCGGACCGCGTCGGCTCCCTGGAGGTCGGCAAGCTGGCGGACCTGATCGCCGTGGAGGGCGATCCGCTGGCGGACATCACCGCCGTGGAGCGCGTCCGCTTCGTGATGAGGGATGGGGCTGTCTTTCGAGACGATCGCGCCGCGCTATCGCGGCCGCGATGAGCAACGGCGAAGCGAGTTCCTCGCGAGCGAAGCGATCTTCAGGTGGACGAACGTCAAGTGTCCTCGCGACCGACGTCCCGCGGAAAGAGCCGATGGCCTTCGAACACCGTGAGGACCTCGATCTGATCGCTCGTCACCCGATAGACGATCCGATAGGTACGCTGGAAGACCTCGCGCACGTCATCGCGTCCAAGCTCGGGAACCCGCCGTCCCGCCATTGGCAACATGGCCGCACGCTCTGCGGCCGCCATCAGCAGTCCAACCCAGCGTGACGCTGCTCTCGGATTGTCGGCAGCGATGTAGTCTCCGATGGTCTCGAGATCCGAGAGCGCCCGGTCCGTCCAGACGACGGTGAAGTGTCGGCCGGACCTCGAGCGGGAACGATGCTTGGCGGTCACCTGCGCTTGCCGCCGAACCGGGCTTTCATCCTGCGCGCGACAGAGGCATGCGAATGGACGCGGCCGGCCTCCGCATCAGCGAGCCCTTCCTCGACCGCCGCCGCGAACCTCGCCTGCTCGGTGAGCTCGTCGAACGCCCGAGGGGATAGCAGGACTCCGGCCGGCCTACCGCTCTGGGTCACCACCACCGGTGTGCCAGTCTCCTCTACTTTACGCAGCCACTCGGCAGTCCTGGCCTTGAGCTCACTGACGGGAACGAAACTCTCCGAGACCCGGATGTTCTGGATGGATCTACCCATGGGCCCAAATGTAGACCTATCCAGGCCCAGGATCACCCCCCTATGCCTGTGCCACCTGAGGTGAAGCGACTGGACTGCCGCTCTGACGCACCTGGGGCATGATGCCGCTCATGTCAGGAACGGAAGGAGCACCGGCGGCCGCGGCCGAGGATCCCGCGCTCGAGGAGCTGCGCCGGGCGTACGCGGAAGGGGACCTGGTGGTCTTCGTCGGGGCGGGCATCTCCGCCGCCGCCGGTCTCCCGAACTGGAAGCGCCTGGTGGAGCTCCTCGCCGAGCACGCCATGGCCCGCCGCGCCGACCCCGTGGCGCTCCAGGAGATCCTCGACCTCGTCGCCAGCCGGCAGCTCATCGACGCGCTGTCGGCGCTCAAGGTGGTGCTCGGCGGTGACGAGTTCTGCTCCATCATCGAGCGATACCTGGACGACCGCGACAAGGACATCCCCGAGGCCGCACGGGCGATCGCCGACCTGTCCCCGGGGCTCCGCGCCATCCTCACCACCAACCTCGACCACCTGCTCGAGCGCGCCCTCAACGGCCGCTGGCCGGCGCTGGCGCGCGCCACGGGGGACATCGCCCGGCGCCGCGGCTACATCCTCAAGCTGCACGGGACGCTGCTGGACCGCACCACCTGGGTCTTCACGCGCGAGGAGTACGACCGTTCGATGTACGCGGACCCGGTGCTCAAGACCACGTTCTCGGCCCTCTTCCACGCCTGCCCGCTGCTCTTCGTCGGCTACGGCCTGAGCGACGCCGACTTCGACGTCCTGCTCGGCCAGGTCCGCGCCCTCACCGGCGACCAGTCACTCCGCCACTACGCGCTCGTGCCAAGGGATGCCGCGACGCCACACCGCAGGAGGCTGCTGGAGGACTCGGGCCTGCGGCTGATCCCCTACGACAACCCCGACGGACGTCACGCCCAGCTCAACGAGATCCTCCGCTCGCTGGCCGTCCCCCTTTCCCCGGGAGTCGCCGCGCGCCGGCCGGAAGGTGCATCCGGCGCACCCAGCGCACCACCGGAAGGCCCTCGCCCCGCGCCGAAGGAGCCGGCGCCGGCGACGGCGCTGCCTCCCGTCAAGGAGGAGACCGCGGGGCCCCGTCCGCCCCGGAGATGGCCGTTCGTCGCCGCCGCGGCCGCCGCGCTCGTCGCCGTCGCGGGTGGAGGCGCCTTCGCGTGGGCGCGATACCAGTGGACGGTGCGCCAGGAGGAGGCGGCGCGCCAGAAGGCCCAGGCCGAGGGGCGGTCGCGCGAGCTGGCCCGCGAGGCGAGGGAGCGGCTCGTGGAGGAGCCCGAACAGGCGCTGCGCAAGCTGGCCGAGGCGTGGGCCCAGGCGCCCATCCCCGAGGTGGAGGACGCCTTGCGCGACTGGACGGTCCAGCGCGGCCGGAGGGTCCTCAGGCCCAAGACCCCGCCCGCCGCCGCCGCGTTCAGCCCGGACGGCCGCCACGTCGCCACCGCGGGCGCGGGCAAGGTGACGCTGTGGGAGACGGACGGCCCGCGGAGCACCGAGCTGTTCATGACCGACACCGGCTTCGCCACCCTCGCGGTGGCCTTCAGCCCGGACGGGAAGCACCTCTTCACCGTCTCGACGAGCGGGATCGTGCTGCTGTGGGAGGTCCCATCGGGCAAGGCGCTGGGAAAGCTGGAGCTGCAAGGGACGCGGGCGCCCACGGTGGTCTTCTCGCCCGACGGCCGGCGCATCGTCGCCATCGATTCCGGGAAGGTGTGGAGCTGGGCGCTCGGCGCGGGGCAGCCGGTGGAGGTGAAGCTCCCGCCGTCGCTGGCGTCCGGCAAGCCCATCGCGCTCGCTCCGGACGGGCGGCGGGTCCTACTCGCCGATCCGCAGGGCGCCGCCTTCACGTGGGAGGTGGGGGGCGAGAAGCCGCCGGTGGCGCTCAAGGGGATGAAGCGACCTCTGGAGCGCGGTGTCTTCAGCCCGGATGGCCAGCGCCTGTTCACCTCGAGTCCCGGGAGTGCGCCCCAGGTGTGGGACCTGGCGGGCCGCGGCCCACCCGTCGAGCTCGAGGAGCCGCTGGCCTCCATGAAACAGGTCGCGCTCAGCCCTGACGGGAAGCAGGTGCTCGCTGCCGGTGACGAGGCGGCTGGCGTGTGGGACGCGGCGAGAGGACATCGGCTGTTCAGCCTCAAGGGCCATTCGGCCGCCATCACGGCGGTCGCCTTCAGCTCCGACGGCCAGCAGGCCCTCACCGCGAGCGAGGACCGGACGGTGCGGGTCTGGGACACGGGCACCGGACTTCAGCTCCTGGAGCTGGCGCACGGCGCGCCGGTCCGCCACGCCGCCTTCGCCGCCGATGGACGGCGCATCGTCACGTCGAGCGCGGCGGCCGCCCGGATCTGGGATACGGGCGCGGTGACGCCGCTGGAGGTGATGGAGGGGCACCGCAGCTACATCGCCTGGGCTCGCTTCACCCCCGACGGCAAGCGCGTCGCGACGCAGGGCGAGGATGGAGCGCGGGTGTGGGAGCCCGGCTCGGGCGTCCCCCCGAAGGTGCTCGGCGCCGGCAGCGCGGGGACTTTCATGGAGGCGGCGCTGGGGCCCGGGAACCTCGTCGCCCTCGCGGGCACCTACACCTCGACGTGGATCTGGGACGCCGCTTCAGAGCAGGCGAAGGTGGAGCTGCCGGCCGGAGGCATCGCCGTCTCCGGGCTGGCGTACAGCGCCGACGGGAAGCACGTGGCGGGCGGCACGGTCGGGGGCGCCGTGTGGCTGTGGGACGCGGTGTCGGGGAAGGGAAAGCGGTTCGCCACGGCGCACGAGAGCCACGTGACCACCGCGGTGTTCTCCCCGGACAGCAGCGTCTTCGCGACGGCGAGCACGGACAAGCTGGTGCGGCTGTGGAAGGTCGCCGGCGGCGGCGAGCCCGTGACGCTGCGGGGACACGCGGCGGATCCCACGTCGGTGGAGTTCAGCTCCGATGGCCGGCGCGTGTTGACGGGGAGCCGGGATGGAACGGCGCGGCTGTGGGACGTGGCGGACGGGAGCGAGGAGATGATGTTGCGGCACGCGCCCGGGTACGTGGCGGCGTCCTTCGGCCCCGGCGACAGGCGCATCGCCACCGCGGGCCGTGACGGGATCGCGCGGCTGTGGGACTCGGCCTCCGGCGAGGAGCAGGTGAAGCTGGTAGGGCACGGCGACGGCATCTCCACCGCCGTCTTCAGCCCTGACGGCAAGTACGTCCTCACCGCGAGCAACGATCGCACGGCGCGGCTGTGGGACGCCGCGACGGGGCGGTTCATCGAGGCGCTGCGGGGAGCGAGGAAGGAGGTGGTGGTGGCCGTGTTCAGCCCGGACGGGCGGCGCATCCTGACCGCCGGCATCGACGGGGTCGCGCGCGTCTATGCGTGCGGCCCGTGCGCGCCGATGCCGGAGCGGCTCGACCGCGCGCTGGCCAGCGCCGGCGCCCCCTGCGAGGAACGGCGGCAGTACCTCCCGGCGCTGTCCTGCCCCGCCGCGCCGGCCCCCTGAGAGCGCCAGACTTCGTGCGGCGTTTTCGGCTACCTGGCTGAGGGGGCACCGGACGGCTCGCGGAGCGGCTCTTGCGGACCGCCCTTCCTCACAGGGCGTGCGGGGCTTCGCAGCCCGTTCGCATTCACCTCGCCGACCTCGTCCAGGTGCCGCTACCCCCCCGTCTTCTGCTTCGACCGCTGCTGCCGGCTGTCCTCGTCCGGGTTGAGGCCCGCGCGCACCAGCATCACGCGCTTGAGCAGGTCGAACCAGAACGGCGCTCCGAGCGAGGTGGCGAGCGCCGTCAGGAGCAGGCCGAGGATCTTCACCGCCCAGGGCTCCGCCCCGGAGGGCACCTGGCGAGTGGGGTCCTCCTTGCTCCAGCCGATGGGCAGCCCGAGCGAGGCCAGCTGCGCTCGCGCGGCCTTGAACCGCTCGCTCGCCTCCGCCTGCTGGGACTGGTCCGCCTTCGACGCCGCCTCGGCCTCGGCGAGCAGCGCGGTCCTCATCGCCGGATCCGTCGCCAGGGTCTTGGTGATCGTGATCGCGTCCAGGTTCATCGCCGCCGCCAGCGCGCACCCGAGCACGAAGATGATGAACTGCGACCGCCGCTTGTACCAGGCGGTCACCTGGTCCATGCCGTCATCGAACCACTTCTGGATCACCCCCAGCGCCTGCGCCGCCGTGAAGGTCACGCCGGTCCCACCGGGGCCGGCGGAGAGCACGAGGTTCGGCGCCAGCTGCAACCCGACCGGCGTGACCGCCTCCGCCGTCTCGATGGAGAGCGCGTCCTCCCCTCCGCCCCCGAGCTGATTCGACATCCCCGCGCCGGGGACCACCACGGTGCCCGGCGCACCGGGCGTGACCGCGGCCGCGCCCGCCCCGGCCACGACCGCCGACGCGGCGGCCTCCGCCATCGCTTGCCCCTTGGCGACGGCGAGCACGCCGGTCAGCGACCGCTTGAGCCCGCAGTCCGGGAGCTTCTCCAGGAGATCGTCCACCGAGCCCGTCAGCGCGCTCATCACCGTCTGGTACCGATCGTCGCCCTTGGGGGCCGAGGGCGCGGCGGGGAAGGCGATGAACAGCCTGAGGAACCTCTTGCCGAGGTCCATCACCTGGGTCCCGAGGGTCCTGTTGCCCTTGGGACGCGGACGGGGGTCGATCCCGCGCGCGACCAGGTCCAGCAGCGCGATGGCGAACGTCCGCGACGGCAGGTGCGTGGGGACCTGGCCCTCCTGCTTGGCGAGGCTGCGGATCAGCGGGTGGGCCAGCAGGTCGCGGCCGATCTGGCGGGAGCCGACCAGCGAGATGATGCCTCGCTCCAGGTCCTTCGCCCGGTTCTTGAGGAACCCCTCCAGCAGCTCCGCCGCCGCCGAGCACGTCAGGCTGGACACCGCGAAGACGAAGAAGACGCCGATCATCACCTCGAGCATCGGGATCATGGGGGGAGGAGCGTGGAAGCTCCTCCCGCCGAAGTCCAGACGGACCTGCGCCCACCAGCCCCTCGCTCCCTGTCCCAGCCGGCCGCCCCCCGGCCGCTCACTCCCCCAGCCCGGCCATGAAGTCGCCGCTGAGGGCGGAGCGGAACTGGTCCACGGTGTTGATGATGGTGCGCACCCCGCGGATGACCTTCGCGGTCTTGAGGACCAGGCCGGCGGCCGAGCCGATGTTGTTGCCGCCGGGGATGATCCCCGCCACGTCCACCCCCAGCTGGCCGGCGTTGATCAGCACGTCCAGCGGGTCGTCCCAGTTGCTGTTGATCAGGTCCGAAGCGCTGCCGACGGCGCTGATCAGCGAGGCGATGTTGCCCACGATGGGGATGTTCCGCACCGTGCTGCTCACCACCGCCTTGGCGAGCTGGTCGCGCAGCTTCTTCTGCACGTAGTCCGGCATCGCGCTGATCAGCCCCTCGAACGCGTTGCCGATGGCCTGGAAGGCGCCGTCGTTGAACGGCATCTCCACCCGGCCGCCGCCCAGCCACCACGGGATGTCGAACCCGATGGGGTCGCCGGCGTTCATCAGGTTCTTGCAGGCGCTCCCCAGCTCCTTGACCGCCTCCTCCACCTCGCCGGTGGCGATCTTCTCGGCCGCGGTCATGAACTTGTCGAACGCGCCGGTCTGCACGATGGCCCGGTTCAGGCTCTCGTTCTTGAACAGCGGTCCGACGGGCCTGGGCAGCTTGCCCAGCGCGTTGAGGAACGAGACCTTGGTGTCCGCCGGGAGCGCGCGGCCGGCGCGGGCGATGTGCTTGACGAACTCGTCGCCCTTGCCTTCCTTGAGCGCCTTCAGCGCGCTCGCCAGGTCCTCCACCGCCCCGGGCACGGTGGCGAACTTCGCCACCACGTCCTTGATCTTCTGCGGCACCGGCAGCCCGTTCACCAGCTTCGCCGAGAGCCGGGCGATGTCCGCGTCCTTCACCCCCTGGTCCTTGAGCGCCTTGTGGATGCCGGTGATCCGGCTGAGCGCCGTCTTGAAGTCGGGCGGGCTCTGCGCCAGCGCCTCGCCGGCCTCGAACACGTTCACCGCGGCCAGGCCCATGGTGCGCAGGTCCTCGGGCTTGAGCCCGAAGCGCTCCATCGCCTTCTTCATCGCGGCGCTGTTGCCCAGCGCCTTGAGGACCACGTCGCGCGCTTCCTTGTTCTGCATCAGCGCGCGCAGCCCGGCGCCCACGTCTCCGCTCTTGAAGTGCTGGAGGTAATCCGGGTTGTCCAGCAGCGACCCCACGAAGGCCGGGTCCCCGAGGATGGTGCGGGGGAGCGACCCCTCCTTGAACACCTTCTTCGCGGCGCCGTTGATCGCGTCCCGCGCCAGCTCCTTGCCGCCCGCGCCCACCGCTTCCACCAGGTGGCCCAGCGCCTTCTGCCAGTTCTTCTCCGGGTCGGCGATCAGCGCCTCGGCGGCCTCCACCAGGTGGGGGAGCGCCTCCTTCGCCTTGAGCAGCTTCTCCTTGGTCAGGCCCAGGTCCTTCAGCCGCGGCCCCAGCCTGGAGTCGGCGAAGATCGCGTCCAGGGTGATCCCCAGCAGCTCGTCCGACTTGCCGATGGTCTTCATCGCCCCGGCGGCGTCGCCGTGGATCAGCTGGCCGATCGCCTCGCGGAGGTCCTTGCTCCCCGCCAGCTTGGTGATCAGCCCCTCGTTGCCCAGCGCGGACTTGACCCACGACGGCATCCCCGGGACGAGCTGCGCCAGCTTCCCGACGACGCGCGCCACCAGCTTGGGCGGCATCTTGTCCAGCGCGTCCTTCAGGTGATCCAGCGCGCCCCGGTAGTCCGGCGGCTCCGCCAGCATCGACTGCGCGGCGGA
>Ga0209382_10007047_pt1 | contig 14381 bp, 13 predicted proteins | sample SoiMetdeltSBSDD5_FD_187599 | JGI IMG/M metagenome (GOLD analysis project Ga0209382, IMG submission 187599) | Bulk soil microbial communities from a Populus tree surrounding site in Tennessee, USA - Soil MetaG P. deltoides SBSDD5 (SPAdes) (version 2) | ecosystem: Environmental > Terrestrial >... | reverse complement strand
CCTACACCCGCACCCGGGTGATCCTGATGAACGGTGTCGAGGTCGAATCGATCCTCTTCTCGCACCAGTTCGCCCGCCACACCGATCACCCCGAACTCAAGCGCGCCCTGGCCGAGGGCCGGCGGGCCGACGCGCAGCAGCAGCGGGCGGTCAACGGGCTCAACCCCGGCGAGCAGACGCCGCTCGAGACCACCATCGGCTACGAGCAGGTGGCCGTGGACCTGACGGCCTGGCTGGCACGGCACGAGCCCGACCCCTACCTGCGCCAGGCGCTCGACTTCGCGCTGCTGGAGGACTTCGACCACCTGTACCGGTACGCCAACCTGTACGAGCTGCTGCACGGTGGCCACGCCGACGAGATCACCCAGCACCTGACCGAGATCACTCCGGGACGGCCCACGTTTGCCGAGCACCGGCATCCCGGTGACGACGTCCGCCGCCATTTCGAGACCCATGCCGTCGACCCGTTGTCGCGCCTGCACGTGATGACGATCACGGCGGCCGAGCAGCAGACGATGAACTTCTACATGAACCACGGCGCCGACTGGATCGAGCCCATCGCCCGGGGCCTCTACGCCGAGATCTCGCTGGTGGAGGAGCAGCACGTCACCCACTACGAGTCGCTGCTCGACCCGCTGGACAGCTGGATCGCCCAGTGGGTGTTCCACGAGTACAACGAGGTCTACCTGTACTGGTCCATGCTCCAGCAGGAGAGCGACCGCCGCATCAAGGCGATGTGGGAGCTCCACTGCGACATGGAGATCGGCCAGCTCCAGGTGGCGTGTGACTTCATGCGCCGACTGGAGGGCCGGGATCCGGCCGACCTCCTGCCCCCGGCTCTGCCCGAGGTCCCCGTCACCTTCGAGCCCAACAAGGCCTACGTCCGCGACGTGCTCGCCACCCAGGTCGACTTGCAGGCCGACGGCCTCGACTTCGTGCCGGTCGGCGAGCTGCCGCCCGACCATCGCTACTTCACCTACCAGAAGACCGTGAACGCCCGCGGCAACCCGTCCGAACAGGTCATCGACGAGAACAGGGCCCGCTCCGGCCGCGACTACCGCGACGAGACCGAGGGCGACCACCCGATCACCGACCTACGCCCCGTGCACGCGAACTGACCAGGAGCACTGATGCCCACCCTCATCCCCACCGCCGCCACCGGCGCCCGCTCGGTGCCGGAGACGATGACGGTCGTCGACCCGGCCCGCACCCTGCCGCCCGACGAGCAGCAGGGTTTCCTGGCCGGGACCGAGCTGAACGGGCCCTTCGTCGCCGACCTGCTCAGCGACATGCTGGCTCACGAGCGCTGCGGCGCCCAGCTCTACCGGTCCGTCGCCCAGCGCACGAACAACCCCGTGCTGGAGGAGCGCTACAAGCACTTCGGCGAGGAGACCGTCGAGCATGTCGCCGCACTGGAGCGACTCATCACCGAGCTCGGTGGCGATCCCGCCTACGTGAGCCCCGCCGCCCGAGCCACCGAGAAGGCCGGCACCGCCCTGCTGGAGTCGACGTTCCTGCTGGCCGGCTCGGTCGACCTGATGACGCTCGAGCTGGTGATGCTCGACGCCGTGCTGCTGGCCGAGGCCAAGGACCACGCCAACTGGTCGTGTCTCGCCGCCATGGTCGAAGACCTCCCCGGAGGCCAGGTACGCGACGCCCTGGACGCCACCGTCGACGAGATCGAGGTGCAGGAGGACGAGCACCTCCGGTGGGCCCAGGACACCCGGTGCCGCCTGATCTCCCTCCAGGCCACCAGCGGACCCGCCGCGTCGCTGTCGATGAAGGTCGAGGACGTCCTCGCCCGCATCAAGAGCCTGCTCACCTGACAGCCGCCTGGCCGCGGTGTACCCCCAGCTTGCCCGCTTAGCGGCGCTTCACCAGGGAAGTCCGCCAGTGAGCCCCACTCCCCCGCCGGTGGAGGAGCGCTTCGCCGAACTGCGCACGACGGGGGACCTCGAGCTGCGCTCCGCCATCATCCGCGACTACAGCTGGCTGGCCGAGCACTGCGCCGGACGGTTCCGCCGCAGAGGCGAGCCGCACGACGACCTCGTCCAGGTCGCTTACGTCGGGCTGGTCAAGGCGGTCGACCGCTACGACCCGGCCCGGCAGGCGATCTTCACGTCCTTTGCCATCCCCACCATCCTCGGCGAGCTGCGCCGCCACTTCCGAGACGCGACCTGGCCTGTGCACGTGCCCCGGCGAGGCAAGGAGCTGTACGGGATCGTCGCCACCGTGGTCGACGAGCTCACCGCCACCCTGGGCCGCTCGCCGACGATCCAGGAGGTGGCCGATTGGGTCGGCCTCGACCTGGTCGAGACGCTCCAGGCCTTCGAGATCCGCACCGCCTACCGGGGCGTGCCTCTGGAGCCGGAGGAACGGGCCGAGCCCGCCGACGCCGACCGGGGCGCCGCGCTCGGGACCGAGGAGACCGGCTTCGACCTGGTCGAGGGCAACTCGCTAGTCGCCTCCCTGATCCAGGCCCTGCCGACCGAGCTCGACCGCCGGGTCGTAGAACTGCGGTTCGTGGAGGGACGCTCCCAGGCCGACATCGCCCGGTGCGTGGGCGTCAGCCAGGTCCAGGTGTCCCGCCTGCTGCGGGCCAACATCCAGCGCATGCGCCGTCGGCTGGCCCCGTGATCAGGGCCAGGACGTCTCGCCGGGCGGGGTGACGACCAGCTCGCGGACCTCGCAGCCCGGCGGGCGGGTCAACGCGAACGCGACGGCGTCGGCGACCGCCGTCGGGTCGCACAGCCCGAGGTCGGCCGGTGGCTTGTAGCGGTCCTCCCGCTCATCGAAGAAGGCCGTCGCCATGCCCCCCGGCGTGAGCATCGTCACGCCGACCTCGCCCCGGAGCTCGGCCGTGAGGGCGCGGGTGAAGCCGACCACGCCGAACTTGCTGGCGCAGTAGGCGGTGGCGTCGGCCACGGCCCGGTGCCCGAGCGTGGACGCCACGGTCACGATGCGGCCGCCCGCGGCCCGCAGGAACGGCAGCGCGGCCCGCACCACCGCCGCGGTGCCGAGGAGGTTCACCGCCACCGTCCGCTCCCACATCTGGGCGTCGACGGCGTCGAGGCGCCCGGGCACGTCGACGCCGGCGCAGGTGACGACCGCCCACAGGCCCCCGCTCGCCTTGGCCGCGGCGGTCACGGCCTCCTCCGCCGCCCGCCCGTCGGCCAGGTCGACCTCGATCGCGGGCAGGTGGGTCGGCGACGGCCGCCGGTCGAGGACGGTGACGGCGGCTCCCAGACCGGCGAGCCGGCCGGCAACGGCGGCCCCCAGGCCGGAAGCTCCCCCGGTGACGATCACCGGCAGGTCGGACAGGCCGGTGGAGGGGGACGGCGAAAGCACGGGATCGATGCTCATGGCGGGCGCCTACCCCACTGACCCGCCCGCCGATACCGTGCCGGGCGAGACGAGCCCCACCGGCCCGCACAGCGAGCGGAGGAGCCGGTCCCAGTCGGCCACGAAGCGCCCGATCGCGAACCGCTCGAGTGCGGTCCTCCGCCCGGCTTCGCCGACCCGGCGAGCGAGCACCGGATCGGCCAGGAGGGCTCTCATCGACCCGATCAGCCGCTCGACGGCGGTATCGGCGAAGCCGTTCACGCCGTCGACCACGACCGTCGCCAGCTCGGTGGTGGCCAGCGCCACCACCGGGAGCCCGACCGTCATCGCCTCGCACAACGACAGCCCCAGGCTCGTGTAGCGCACCGGGTGGAAGTAGAAACGGTACGGCGCCATGGTGGCCGGCAAGTCCGGGGGCGGCACCTCACCCAGGCCGCCCAGCGCCTCGGAGTCCATGCCCACCAGGTCGAGGGGCACGGCGGCGCGGGCCCGGACGAAGACGTCGGTGCCCAGCCGGCGCCCCCGGCGCGCCAGGCCGTTGACTACCACCAGCCCCCGCTCGCGTGTGCCTGAATATCTGGCGCCAGCGGGCACCGCCACCCCGTGCTCGATGACTGTGGTCGGGGTGCGGCCGCAGTCCCACATGAGGTCGTTGAAGGCGGTGACCTGCACGACGAGCGCGTCGGGATCGTCGACGGGGTGGCGGGTGTCGGTGGGGCTCTCCCGGGGCGGGTCGTGCTCGACGACGACCTGGGGCACCGCCCGCTGGGCTGACGACAGGACCTCGTGGCGGTCGGCCAGCCAGTGCCGGGCCGCCTGATAGACGACGACGTCGACCCGTTCGTCCGCCAGTCGCTCGACCGGCACCTCCCGCACCGAGTCGGGCCAGGGGAACGCGCCCGCTCGGCCGGCGTAGCCGTGGGGTCGCCCGGGCCGCACGGGCAGGACGATCTCGTGGGGCAGGTGGGACAGGTACCACAGGTAGTTGCCGTGGACGTGCCAGGTCAGGATGCGCAGTGGCCTCACGGGGCCACCGCCGTCCCCACCAACTGGCCCGCGGCAGCGTCCAGCACGGCCTCGACCGGAGGCCACCGTTCCCGGGTGCCGGGGGTGACCGCCCGGTGCCGGGTCCGGTCGAGCGGCGCCCACCGCTGCGGATCGCCCTCGGCCGGGAAGACGACGACGCTCGGCGCCCCGACGCCGGCGGCCACGTGGGCCGCGCCGGTGTCGTTGCTGACCACCAGGCGGGCGCCAGCGAACACGGCGGCCAGCACCCCTATGCCGGTGCGGCCGCACAGGTCGAGGCACCGTCCCGGCAGGGCGGCCGCCACCTCGGCGACCATGCCGGCCTCGGGCGCGGTCCCCGTGAGCACCACCCGGTGCCCGGCGGCCGCCAAGCGGGCACCGACGGCCGCGAAGCGGGCGGCGGGCCACCGGTTGGCGGGTCGGGAGGCGCCGGGGTGGAGGCAGGCGTAGGGCGCGGGGACCCCAGTCGGCCCGGCCGCCACGAGGGCGGCGGCCCGGGCCCGCTCGGACGGGGTGGTCGGCAGCTCGACCCGGTCGCCCTGGTCGGGGCAACCGGCCGCCCGGGTGACGGCCAGCAGCCGGTGGACCTCCGGGCCCTCGCCCGGGTAGAGGATCGTCCGGCCCGGCGGGACCCAGTGGCCGGGCAGGTGAGCCGTCACCTGGTTGCGCGCCGCCAGCATCGTGGTGAGCGGGTTGGTGGTCCCGCCGCTGCCGTGGAGTTGCACCGCGAGGTCGAACCGGCGCCGCCGGGCACGGGCGTAGAAGCGGCGGGCGGCACCCGCGTCGGCCCTGCACTCGGGCAGGCCGGGGACGCCGGTGACCTCCAGGAGGTCGTCGACCAGGCCCGGGTAGCGGGGGACGAACCAGCGGGCGGAGGGCAGCCCGACCAGCGTGATGCGGGCCCCGGGGTGGGCGGCCCGCAGCGCACGCAGGGCGGGGACGGCGCACAGCAGGTCGCCCACGCCGGGCAGCGCCCGGACGGCGGCGAGGCGGCGCACGGCCTGGACGCGGCTCATGCGGGTCCCCGGCCGCGGGTGCGGCGCTCGGCGTGGCGCCAGCGCAGGCCGCCGCGCAACCGGTAGTAGCAGGCGGCCGGCGGGATGGCGCAGCTGGTGACGGCCATGGCCGCCAGCTCTCGCATCGTCCGCGGGCCCGGCGCGGCCCGGCGCCAGGCGAAGCGCCCGGTGCGCACGGCCCAGGCTCCCGCCGCCAGCGCGGCGGCCCGGCGCCGCCCCGCCGCCAGCGCAGCGAGCGCGCCGCCCGCCAGGGCGACGGTGACGGGGTACGACGACCAGGCCCCCGAGGGGGCGCGCACCCGCAGCCGCCAATCCCGCCCGTGCAGCCGCGCCACCAGCATGTCGTCGGCGTTGCCCCGCTGCAGCGGCACGCTGACCCACCACGGCGCCGGCCGCACCGGGTGGCGCATCCGCCGCTGCCCCAGGCGCAGGCGCCAGCCGGCGTCGAGCAGACGCAGGGCCAGGTCGGTGTCCTCGCGGTAGGCCCTGGGGAACCGCTCATCGAAGCCGCCGACATCCTTGAGCGCCGCGCGCCGAACGACCATGTCGGCGGTGATCCAGGTGGCGCCGTCGAGCCCGGCCACGTTGCGCTCCCAGTCGGTCGGGCGCCGCCCGGCCGCCAGTGGGACCTCCACCCGGCCCTGGATGGCGCCAACGGCGGGGCCGGCCTCCGCCACCTCGGCGCACAGCTGCCGGACCCAGCCGATCGCCGGATCGATGTCGTCGTCGACGAAGGCCACCCAGGGTGCGTCACACGCCCGCCAACCGGCGTTGCGGGCGGCGGCGGGCCCCCGGCCACCGGAGCGGACGACCCGCAGGCGGGAGTCGTCGACGCCGAGCGCCAGCGGAGGCCGGGGAGCCGGCCGGTCATCGACCACCACGATGGTGCTGCCGGCCGGCAACGTCCGCGACAGCGGGTGTAACAGCGTCGGCAGCGTCGGGCGCCCCACGGTGGGCACGACCACGTCGACGGCGGCCCGGGGCCCGGTCACGGCCGGGCCCTGCGCATGACGTAGGGGCCGAGCGCCAGCAGGTCGATCGGGCCCGAGCCGAAGCACTCGAGCGCGTGGCGGGGCGTGTCCACCATCGGCCGCCCGGCGGTGTTGAAGCTGGTGTTGACCACCACCGGCACGCCGGTGCGACGCTCGAAGGCCCGCAGCATGGCCGCCACCAGCGGCTCGTCGGCGTCGCTCACCGTCTGGATTCGGGCGGTGCCGTCCACGTGGACGGCGGCCGGTATGCGGTCGACCCAGGCGGGGTCCACCCGGTGGACGAACAGCATGTAGGGGCTGGGCTGGACGCCGTCGAAGATCTCGGCCGCCCGCTCGGCCAGCACCATGGGGGCCACCGGCCGGAACTCCTCCCGGCCCTTGAGCGCGTTCATGCGCCCCAGGTTCTCTGGGCGCCGGGGGTCGCACAGCAGGCTCCGGTGCCCGAGGGCCCGGGGCCCGTACTCGCTGCGTCCCTGGAACCAGCCGACGACCGCCCCCGTCGCCAACGCCTCGGCCACCGTCTCAGCCAGGTCGGCGGGGCGCTCGTAGGGCTGCTCAGCCGCCTTGAGGACGGACTCGATCTCGTCGTCGTCCCAGCCCCGCCCGAGGGCGGCCGTGGTGAACGGCACCCGGGGCTCCCCCCGCCGTGCCGCTACGGCCAGCGCCGCGCCGAGAGCCGTACCGGCGTCGCCCGCCGCCGGCTGGACCCACACGCGGGAGAAGGGCCCCTCGGCGGCCAGGCGCCCGTTGGCCACGCAATTGAGGGCGACACCGCCGGCGAGCGTGATGGTCTCCTCGCCGGTGCGGGCGTGCAGCCACCGGGCGAGGTCGAGCACGACCTCCTCGAGGCGGCGCTGCACGGCGGCGGCCAGGTCGGCGTGCACGTCCTGCCAGCCCTCGTCGGGATGGCGGGCGGGAGCGAGCGCCGCAAGATCGACGGGCTCCACCATGAAGCCGCCGTCCCCGGTCGCCCGGACCCGGTCCCGGAAGGCGGGGCCGAAGCGGGCGGGGTCGCCGTAGCTGGCGAGCGCCATGACCTTGTACTCGTCAGTCGACCGCCGGAACCCCAGGTGGGCCGTGACCTCCTCGTAGAGCAGGCCCAGCGAGTGCGGCAACCGCTGGCCGGCCAGCACCTCCAGCGCACCGGCGCGCCAGCGGCCCCCCAGGTGGGAGGCGACCTCGCCCCGCCCGTCGAGCACCAGCACGGCGGAGGACTCGGCTGGCGCCGCCACACACGCCGACGCCGCGTGAGCCACGTGGTGGGCGACGTACCCGACCCGCTCGGGCCGCAGACCGGGCAAGGCGGTGGCCAGGAAGCGGGGGGCCCGGCTCACGTAGAGGGTGCGCAGCCCCTCCCACCCGTCCGCGGTCACGTCAGGCCCCGGGGCCGGGGCCAGGTCGGGGTCGTAGGAGTAGGCGACGGCGTCGACGTCGGCGGGCGTCAGCCCGGCCTCGGCGAGGCACCAGCGCATCGCCTCGACCGGCAGCTCCCACGCCGAGAAGGCCACCGCGTCCTTGCCGTGCTTGCGCCGGCTGAACCGCTCCTCCTCGGCCGCGGCCACCGGCACGCCGTCGACGACCAGCGCCGCGGCCGGGTCGTGGAAGACGGCGTTGACCCCCAGGATGGCCGCCATCAGGACCGCCCTCCCGCCTGCTCGAAGGCGAGGCACAACAGGTGGACGGCCACCTGGTGGACGTCCTGGACCGTCGGCGTGGCCGGGCAGGGCACAACCAGGCTGTCGTCGGCGGCCGCCGCCAGCGGGTTGGGGGCGGGCCCGGTGAGCGCCCACGTCGTGATCCCCCTAGGCCGGGCCGCGCCGGCGGCCCGCAGAAGGTTGGGGCTGCGCCCCGAGGTCGACAGCACCACCAGCACGTCGCCCGCCCGGCCATGCGCCGCCACCTGGCGGGCGAAGACCTCGTCGTAGCCGTAGTCGTTCCCGATCGAGGTGACCGCCGCGGGCTCGGCAGACAGGGCCAGCGCGCTGAAGGGTGGCCGCTCGCGGTCGAAGCGCCCCACCAGCTCGCCGGCCAGGTGGTGGGCCAGCGCTGCGCTGCCGCCGTTGCCCGCGACCAGCAGCCGGCCGCCCTGCTCCAGCCGCTGCCGCAGCTGCGTGCCCCAGCGCCGCAGCCGGTCGAGCTCACCGGTGAGGGCGTCGAGGCCGCGCCGCGATGCCGCCAGCTGGTCGTCGAGCGTCCAGGGACCGAGGGTAGCGGGCGCGCTCACGCCGGCACCGCCCAGCTCGGCGGGGCGGCCTGCCGGCCAGCGAGGCTCCGGTAGACGTCGAGCGTGGCCTGGGCGACCACGGGCCAGGTGAACCGCTGGCGCACCCGGGTCACCGCCTCGGCGCCCATCCTCGCCCGCAGGGCCGGAGCGGCGAGGAGGCGGCCGACGGCACCGGCCAGCGCCACCGGGTCGCGGGGCGGCACCAGGAGGCCGGTGCGCTGGTCGGCGATCGTGTCGAGGAGGCCGCCGACCGCGCTGCCGACCACCGGCACGCCGCACGCCATGGCCTCGAGCGGCACGATGCCGAACGGCTCGTACCAGGGGACGCAGGCGACCACGTCGGCGGACCGCAACAGCGCCGGGACCTCGGCTCGGCTCAGCCCGCCCAGCAGCCGCACGCGGTCGCCGACGCCGCGGTCGGCGGCCAGCCGGGTGAGGCGGGCCGCCTCCGGGTCGGCCGCCAGGCCGGCGGCCGGCGGTCCCCCGGCCACCAGCAGCTCGCACGCCGGCAGCCGGGCGAGGGCGCCGATCACGTCGTCGATCCCCTTGCGGGGCACCAGCCGGCTCACGGCGACGAGGCGGGACCCGCCCGCCCGGGGCGGGAAGCGGACGCCGTCGGGCCGGAAGGCGTGGACGTCGACGCCGCACGGCACGACGGTGATGCGGCGCCGCGTCCCGCCGAGGGCGCGCAGCTCGGCCACCTCGTCCCACGACGTGGCGACGACGTGGTCGACCTCCGCCAGCAGCCGGCGCTCGACGTCCAGGCGCTCGGGTGGGCTGGTGTCGGCGCCGGCCTGGTGGCGGCGCTTGACCGCGCCGAGGGCGTGGAAGGTGAGGACGAGGGGCGGCCGGCGGTCCTCGGCGGCGGTCAGCGCCTGGCGGCTGGCCCAGCCGGACATCCAGAAGTGGGCGTGCACGACGTCGGGGGCGTCGGGCCGGTCGGGTTGCCACCGGCGGTGGAGGTGGCGGGCGAACTCGGGCATCAGGGGCCACAGGTCGTCCCGGGGCACCGGGGCGGCCGGGCCGGCCGGCACGTGCTCGACCGTGACGCCGGGGCCGAGGGCCACCCGGGCGGGGAGCCCGTCGGCGTCGGCCCGGGTCAGGACCGTCACCTCGCAGCCGAGGGCGGCGAGCGCGGTGGCGAGGTCGGCGACGTGGACGTTCTGGCCGCCAGCCTCCGCCCCGCCGACGGCGGCGAGCGGGCTGGCGTGCTCGGACACGAGGTGGACCCGCAGGGGCGTGGTCATGCTCGGCTCCCTTCGGGCAGGCGGGCGAGGTGGTCGACGGCCGCGACGACGGCGGTGCCGTCCACGCCGGCCACGCAGAGGTGGTCCCCCCGGGGGCACGTTCGGGCCCGACACCCGGCACACGGCACCCGCTGGTCGCCGAGCACCACGTGGGGCACCCGCCACGGCCGCCACCGGGCGAGGGGGACGGTGGGGGGAAAGATCGCCACGACCGGTGTCCCCACCGCGGCCGCCAGGTGGGCCGGCCCGGTGTTGCCGCACACGACGGCCGCCGCGGCCCCGAGCACGAGGCCGAGCCGGCCGAAGTCGAGCCAGCCCGCCAGGTCGGTCACCCTGGGGTGGCGGCCCGCCACCCGGGCGCCCAGCCCGACCTCATCCGGCCCACCGGTCACGACGACCCGCCACCCGGCCGCTGCCAGGGCGGCGACCACGCCGGCCCAGGCCGCGGGGTCGAGCGTGCGGGCCGGGGCGCTGGCGCCCGGGTGAACGACCACGTACGGGGGCGGGATCTCCGGTTCGCCAGGGGCCGGCAGGCGGACCCGGAGACGGTCGTCCTCCGGGGAGGGGAAGCCGAGCGCCTCGGTCACCAGCAGGCCCCGGCGGACCTCGTGGACGTCGGGGTCGCCGGCGATGCGGACGTCGAGGAGGGACCCCGCATGGTCGTGGCTGACGGCGGCGATGCGGGCCACGCCGGCCCACCGCAACAGCAGGGCGAGCGGCAGGGGGCTCTGGTGCGAGGACACGAGCACGGCGGCGTCCGTGACCCCGAGCGCCCGGACGCGGTCGACGAGGATGGCCGCGTCCGCCGGCGCCACCCGCATGCGATCGGGCTCGATCCACGGCACCCGGCACTCGACGATGCCCGCTAGGCCGGGGAGCAGCTCGGCGGCGGCGCGGCCCCGGGGGCCGCACAGCAGGTGGACCGGGCGGCCACTGGCGGCGGCCGCCCGCACCGCGGGGCCCGCCAGGAGGACGTCGCCGCAGTTGTCCTGGCGGGCCACGAGGACGGCGCTCACCGGGGACCTCCCACGCCGAGTACGAGGTCCACCACTGCGGCGAAGTCGGGCGCCACCCGGCGCGCCGCGGCGACCTCGCCGGCCCGGGTGGCCGGGCGGGGGACGAGCACGCCGGTCGCGCCGGCCGCCTCGGCCGCGGCCATGTCGGCGCCGATGTCGCCCACCACGACGCATCGCCGCGGGTCCACGCCGAGGCGGGCGGCGGCCGCCAGGACGAGCCCCGGCGCCGGCTTGCGGCACCCGCAGCCGTCGTCCGGCCCGTGCGGGCACCACACGACGGCGTCGAACGGCCCCAGCTCGGCGGCGATCCGGCGGTTGACGGCCTCGACCTGGGCCGCCGACAGCAGGCCCCGGGCCACGCCGCTCTGGTTCGACACGATGGCCAGCCGCAGGCCGGCGGCCCGCAGCCGCGCCAGGCCACCGGCCACCCCCGGCAGCGGCACGACCCGGGCGGGGTCGCCGTTGAACGGGACGTCCTCGACCAGCGTGCCGTCTCGGTCGCACAGCACAGCCGCGACGCCCCTGGGCTCAGCCGGCCGCATGGGCCGCCGTGGCGATGAGCCGGGTCGTCGAGCGCTCGGACAGCAGCGGCAGCACGACCACCTGGCCGCCCCACTGGGCCAGCGCCGCTTTCTCGTCCAGGTCGGCGCCCTGGTAGTCGGCGCCCTTCACGAACAGGTGGGGCCGCAGGATGTCGAGGGCGGCGACCGGGGTGTCCTCGTCGAAGACCATCACCTCGTCGACCGCCGCCAAGCTGCGCAGCACCGCGGCACGGTCGTGGGCGCTGTTGAGCGGGCGGCCCGGGCCCTTCAGCCGGTGCACCGAGGCGTCGCTGTTGAGGCACACCACCAGGTGGTCACCGAGGCTGCGGGCCTGGTCGAGCAGCCGCACGTGGCCCGCGTGGAGCACGTCGAAGCATCCCCCGGCCGCCACCACCACGCCCCCGCTCCGCCGCACCGCCGCCGCGCCGGCACCCGGCGGCGCCGGCCGCAGCGGCACCACGGTGCTCCGCGCGCCAACGGGGGCCGAGGTCCGGGCGACGAAGGCGGCGGCATCGGCCACGCCCCCCTCGACCGCGGCCAGCACGCCGGCGCCCCCGGCGAGCGCGAGGGCGGCCGACGCCGCGAACCGGTCGCCCGCGCCACAGGGGTCGCCCTGCGCCATGACCGCCGGCACCACTGCGGGGTTGGCCCGGCGACCGGCGAGGACGGCGCCGAGGGGGCCCGCGGTCACGGCGACCGACGTGCCGAGCACCTCGCTCGTGCGCCGCGCCAGGGCGACGACGCCCGGCAGGCGCTCGGGCGGCCCCGCGCCGCCGCCCGCGAGCACCCGCGCCTCGGCCACGTTGGGGGTCGCGAGCGTCACGGCCTCGGGGGGGCGGGGGCCGTCGGGGTGCGGATCCCACACCACGGGCGCCGGGCCAGTGGCCGCCGCCGCGACTTCGGGCCGGCGGGCGAGTCCCCGGCCATAGTCGGCCACTAGCACGGCGGCGGCGCCGGCCACCGCCGCGTCCGCGGCGGGCGCCCAGGGGCCGGTGGCGGCCACCGGGCTGCAGCCCCGGTCGACCCGCACGAGCGAGTGGCCCTCCGCCCGCAGCCGCAGCTTGACCGGCGTCGGCCCCGCCAGCGCCAGGTCGACCACCTCGACTCCGGTGGCCTCGAGCAGCGTGCGCAGTCGCCGGCCGTCGGCGTCGCCGCTCAGCGCCGTGACCAGGCGCACATGGGCCCCGGACCCGGCGGCGAGCGCCGCCGCCAGCGCCGCGCCTCCCGGACGGGCGTGCTCGTGGGGATCGTCGAGCACGGGCGCCGGGGCGTCGCGGCACACTCGCCGGACGTCGCCCTCCCAGTCGACGTCGAGGAGTGCGTCGCCGACGACGCAGAGGACGGGCGGGCCCGCCCGGCGGAAGGTGGTCACGACGGCCCTCTACCGCGTGAGAAGCGCTTCTCAAACCGGTTCTTGCCGCGGCCTCCTGCCAACGGCCAGGTTCCGGTATCACCCCCTGCCCTCCACGTGATAGGCGGCCCTAGGGCGAAGGAGGGAACACGGATGAGCGACGGGCATGGCGACGAGGGCCGGCCGGACCACGGCACGATCGAGGAGCCCCCGATCAGCACCGTGGACGACTGGTTGGGCCAGCAGGCGAGCGAGGACGAGGCGGTCGTCGACGAGCTCCTGGAGGAGACTGGCGGCGACGCGAGGAGGCCCAGCGCCGGTTCCCCGCCCGCAGCCATGAGGATCGCCCCGACCGGCTCCCCACCGAAGACCGGCGGACATGACGGTCAGGGAAGACCCCATGACCGAACCGACCCAGGGGCGCGACGTCGCCGAGTTCATACGCGAGCAGCACCAGGAGATCACCCGGCTGTTCTCGGCCGTCGAGGCCGGCCAGGGCGACGGCCGGCAGGACGCGGTCGAGTGCCTGGTCCGGCTGCAGGCCGTGGATGAGACCGCCGAGGAGGAGGTCGTCCGGCCCTCGGTGCACCCACACGCCACGTCGCGTTTCCTACCTGCGGGGTGGCTGCACCGCGGCACCCGGGACCCGCCGTGGTCGATCCGCTTCGCGGGACTCCTTGGTCATGCGCCTGCGGTGACTCGCCGCGGCACGGTCGCGCGCCTGACACGACGGGGCGTTATCCCCACTCCCGGCACGCTCATGCCACGGACTGAACGAGCGCTCCGACAGATCCACGATCGCTCCGGCAAACGCCATCGCAAGAATCACCCGGCCCAGACACTCGCTTGACAGGCCTCGGGGCCCGGAGCCAGCGCGCAGTGCGCTAGGTAGGTCGCAAGGCAAAGATGACGCCTGCTCAGTTGGCGGCACTTCGACCAGCGTCTCGATGTCGCTCCCTCCACGGCTCGCCGCCCCTGGTCGCCTGACAGCGATCGTCCGCCGCGGTGTCGTCGTGCTTGACGGACGACAGGGCGGCCGACGGGCGCGGCTAGGAGGTCTCGGACGGTGCAGACGGCCGACACGGCCTGGACGGTGCCGTCGTCGCCCCGGAACGCTGCGACGGGGTGCCTGTCGATGCGGACGACTGCGCCTTCGCCGGGTCGCAGCGTGTCGAGCGTGGCCGGCCCGGATGCCCCGCTCGAACGGGTTGCCGGCCGCTGCAGCCGGGACGTCGACGGGTCGACGGCGGTCACCCACACGGACTATCCAACGTGGCCGCGTCAGTCCCAGGCATACCCCAGGAACGCTGCGTCCCGGCGGCGCGGGTGTGAGCGGCCCTCACGGTGGGTAGCCGCAGACGGTCCGCCAGGTTGTGGAGGTGCCCGATGGTCGAGTTGGCGTATGCGCTGTCCAGCGAGGAGCACGACGCCCGCACGCTCGTCGCCACCGCCCAGCGGGCGGAGCAGGCCGGGTTCCGGTCCGTGTGGATCTCCGACCACTACCACCCCTGGATCGATCGCCAGGGCCAGTCGCCGTTCGTGTGGTCGGTCATCGGCGCCATCGCCGCCACCACTGACCTGGCGGTGACCACGGCCGTGACCTGCCCGCTGATCCGCATCCACCC
>Ga0209382_10007046_pt1 | contig 14385 bp, 13 predicted proteins | sample SoiMetdeltSBSDD5_FD_187599 | JGI IMG/M metagenome (GOLD analysis project Ga0209382, IMG submission 187599) | Bulk soil microbial communities from a Populus tree surrounding site in Tennessee, USA - Soil MetaG P. deltoides SBSDD5 (SPAdes) (version 2) | ecosystem: Environmental > Terrestrial >... | reverse complement strand
AAGGGCGTAGGCGAAGCCGGAACCGCAGGCGCGCCGGCCGCCGTGATGAACGCCATCAACGACGCCCTCGCGCCGCTCGGCGCTCGCGTGACGCGCATGCCGTTCACGCCGGAGCGGATCCTCCAGGCGCTGAAGAAAGTCTAGTTTTTGGCGAAAGATCCGCGCGTCGCGTCGGCGATCGCCCACTGGGCGCCGCGATTTCTTTCCAATGGCGTGCTACTCGCCGATTTCGAGGACGTCACTGGTTCGCTCGAGCGCTGGGAGGACTGGTGCGCGGCGTGGAGCGCGCGCGCCAAGGTGCACGAGGACCTTGGGCGCGCTTCGCTCAGAGAAGGATACAAGCTGAGCGCGGGGGAGCATCTCATTCGCGCGGCCATCTACTACCACTTTGGGAAGTTCGTCTTCGTGCAGGACGGGAAACAGATGCGCGCGGCGCACACGAAGGCGGTGGAGTGCTACCGTGACGGCGTCACGCACGCGCGGCCGCCGGGCGAGCGTGTGGTGATCCCCTTCGACGGCAAGACGATGTACGCCGTGCTGCGCAAGCCCGCGAACGCCAGGCCGCCGGTGCTGATCATGGCGCCGGGGCTCGATTCGACGAAGGAGGAGATCCACGCGTACGAGGAGCCGTTTCTCGCGCGCGGCATCGCCGTGCTCGCGATCGACGGTCCCGGGCAGGGCGAGGCGGAGTACGAGATCCCGATCTGCGGCGATTACGAGCGGGCGGCCAAGGCGGTCTGCGACTGGATCGAGAAGCGCGCCGACCTCGATGCGGCGAAAACTGCGATATGGGGGGTGAGCCTCGGCGGGTACTACGCACCGCGCGCGGCCGCATACGAAAAGCGCATCAAAGCCTGCATCGCCCTTTCGGGTCCCTACGATTGGGAACGGATCTGGGACGGCCTGCCGGAGCTCACGCGCGAAACATTCCGGGTGCGCAGCCATTCTTTGGACCAGAATGAGGCAAGGCGGAAGGCGCGCGAATTGACGATGAGGGAGGCGGCGCCGCGCATTACCTGCCCGATCTTCATCGTCACGGGACGGCAGGACCGCCTGGTGCCCGCGTCGCACGCGGAGGAGCTTGCGAAGTCGGTTTCCGGCCCCGTGGAGCTTATGATCGTGGAGGACGGCGGGCACAATGCGAACAACCGCCCGTACCGATACCGCAGCCAGACTGCGGACTGGCTGGCGGGGCAGTTTGGGCTGCCGAGAACATAACGGAGGAAGCAAATGAAGCTCATGCTGACAATCGCCGCGCTCGCGGTTTCGATGGCAGCGCAGGCGCAGTCTTACCCGACGAAAACGGTGCGCTTCATCTCTGGAGTGACGCCGGGCAGCGCGTCGGACACGATGGCGCGCATTCTGGCCGAGGAGCTTTCGAAAAAGCTCGGTCAGCCGGTGATCGTTGAGAACCGCCTCGGCGCCGGTGGTCTGGTCGGCGCGAAGTGGGTCGCGACGCAGGAGCCCGACGGCCACAACGTCATGATGTACGCGTCGGCCTTTACGGTCTCGACGCTGCTCAACCCAGGCCTCGATCCGAAGGAGCTGGTGCCGGTGGCGACCGTCGCGACGATTCCGACGATCATGATCACCCCGCCCGGCCGGTACAAGACCGCGAAGGACTTCGTCGCCGCGGCCAAGGCGCAGCCGGGGAAGCTGAATTGCGCGACCGCCGGCTCGGGCAGCGCGACGCACATGGCGCTCGAGCGCTTCCGCGCCGCCGCCGGCTTCGAAGTGCAGAACATCCACACGAAGGGCGCCGGCGAGGCGCTGACCGAAGTCATCTCGGGGCGGGCGGACTGCTACTTCGCGCTGGTGTTCCAGGCGCAGAAGATGAAGGACGCCGGCAAGGTCGACGCGCACCTGGTCAGCGGTCCGAAGCGCACCTCGCTCATGCCCGACCTGCCGACGACCGAGGAAGCCGGCTATCCGAATTCGGCGTACAACTTCTGGGTCGGGACGCTGGTCGCCGCCAAGACGCCGCGGCCGATCATCGAGCGGCTGCACAACGAGATCAACGCGCTCGTGCAATCGCCGGACATTTCCGATCGCATCAAAAAGCTCGGCGCCGATCCGCTGTCGCTCTCGCTTTCCGAGTTCCAGGCGATGATCGACCGCGAGCTCAAGGAGAACGCTGAACTCATCAAGAAAGCAGGGATAAAGGCCAACTAATGGACTACTTCGAAGAACAGGACGGCAAAGCCGTCAACCCCTCCACCGAGCCAACCATCGGCGAGGTCATTTCGCGCCGCACCTTCCTCAAAGGCGCGGCTGCGACCGGCGCTTTCGGCCTTTTCGGTTGCGCCACGACCGGAACCGCGAGCGATGCGCCCAGTTTCACGGAAGTGCCGCGTTCCACAAGCGACCGGCACCAGGTTCCGCCCGGATACAACGCGCAGGTGCTCCTGCGCCAGGGCGATCCGATCAAGCCGGGCGCGCCGGAGTACAACCCGCTCACGCAGACAGGCGCTCAGCAGGAGCAGCAGTTCGGCACCGACGCCGACTTCATCTCTTATATGCCGTTGCCCTACGGCTCGAACAATTCGACGCGCGGGCTTCTCGGCGTCAACCACGAGAACCATCGGGCGAATTTGTGCTTCCCCGGCAATCCGAAGCAGCTTACCCGGGAGCAGGTCGAGGTGCAGATGGCCGCGCAGGGCTTCTCGATCGTCGAGATCGCGAAAGAGGCGAACGAGTGGCGTGTGGTGCGCGACAGCCGCTACAACCGACGGATCTCGACGAACGCGCCGATGCGAATTTCCGGCCCGGCTGCCGGACATCCACGCATGCAGACGAGCACCGATCCCACCGGCACGCGCTCCTTCGGCACGTTCAACAACTGCGCCGGCGGCACCACCCCGTGGGGCACGATGCTCACGGCGGAGGAGAACATCCAGAACTACTTCTCCGGCGACGCGGGCAAGGGACCCGAAGCCGCGGCGCGCAAGCGATACAACATCAGCGGCAAGGGCCGCTACGCGGACTGGGGACGCCATTTCGATCGCTTCAACCTCGACAAGGAACCGAACGAGCCCAACCGCTTCGGTTGGATCGTCGAGATCGATCCGTACGATCCGAACCACACATCCGTGAAGCGCACCGCGCTCGGGCGCTGCGCGCATGAGTGCGCGACGCATGCGGTGAGCCACGACGGCCGCGTCGCGATCTACTCAGGCGACGATGCGCGCATGGAATTCGTCTACAAGTTCGTTACCGAGAGGCCTTACGACCCGAAGAACCGCGAAGCGAACCGTGATCTTCTCGACCGCGGCACGCTGTACGTTGCGCGCTTCGAGGACAACGGCAAGATGCGCTGGCTGCCGCTCGTGCACGGACAGGGACCGCTCACCGCGGCCAACGGCTTCAATAGCCAGGCCGACGTGGTGATCGAGGCACGGCGCGCGGGTACGCTGGTCGGGGCTACGCCGATGGACCGTCCGGAAGACGTGCAGCCGCACCCGCAGACCGGGCGCGTGTACGTCGTCATGACGTACAACGAACGGCGTACCGAAGCCGAGGTGAACGCCGCCAATCCGCGCGCGAACAACAAGTGGGGCCACATCATCGAGATCGTGCCGCCGCTCGTGAACGGCAAGCCCGATCATGCGGCGACCGAATGCGACTGGGGCTTCTTCATCGTCGCCGGCGACCCTTCGAAGCCCGAGCAGCGCGCGCGCTACGCGAACGCGCCGAGCGCGAACGGCTGGGTCTGCGCGCCGGACAACGTGGCATTCGATCCAAGGGGACGCATCTGGATTACTACCGACGGACAGGACGACGCTGCGGGCTTCAACGACAGCCTCTACGCCGCGACGACCAGCGGCCCGAACCGGGGTGCGACGCGCTGCTTCTTCACCGGCCCAGTCGGCTGCGAGGTTTGCGGCCCCGAGTTCACGCCTGACGGCAGGACGCTTTTCCTCGCGATCCAGCACCCCGGGGACGGCTCGAGCTTCGACAAGCCTTCCACGCGCTGGCCGGATTTCCGCAGCGACCTGCCGCCGCGCGGCTCGGTGCTCGCGATTACCAAAGCCGACGGAGGCGAAATCGGCAGTTAAGGGAAATCGGGCTCTGACCCCGATTTCCCGCGTGGGCGTCGTCGCCGCGCTCGGCGTCGCGCAGACGCTCGCCTACGGCACGACGTATTACCTGCCGGCGGTGCTCGCGAACTCGATGGCGGCCGAGCTCGGCATCGGCACGGTCTGGGTGTTCGTCGGATTCTCCGCGGGACTGCTGCTCGCCGCGGCGCTCGGGCCGTTCTCCGGTCGGCTGATCGACCTCTTCGGCGGGCGGCAAGTGCTCGCCGGCTCGAGCCTGGTCTTCGCCGCCGGACTGGCGATTCTCGGCGCGGCGAGCGGGCCGGGGATGCTTCTTGTCGGCTGGCTCGTGATCGGTGCGGGCATGAGCGCCGGACTCTACGAAGCCGCGTTTGCTACGCTCGCCCGCATCTACGGCGCGGATGCGCGCCGCTCGATTACCGGGATCACCCTCATCGCCGGCTTCGCGAGCACGGTGTGCTGGCCGCTTTCGGCGTACATGGACGCGCAATTGGGCTGGCGCGTCGCCTGCTACGTCTGGGCGGCGACGCACATCGTGGTCGGGTTGCCGCTCTACCTTTACCTGCCGAAGCCGAGGTCCCGTGTTGAAGTCCCTGAAGCGGCCGCGGACGAAAGCGGGGAGAAGCGCATGGCGGCGATGATGGCGCTCGCGTTCGTCTTCGCCGCGGGGTGGTTCTGCAGCACCGCGATGGCGGCGCACTTGCCGCGAGTACTGCAGGAAGCGGGGGCGAGCCTGCCTGCGGCGATCGCCGCCGCCGCGCTCGTCGGCCCTGCGCAGGTGGTGGCGCGCATCCTCGAATTCAGCCTGGTGCGCCATGTGCATCCGCTTTTCTCGGCGCGCGTGGCGACGCTTGCGCACCCGGCGGGCGTGGCCACGCTCGCCGCCTTCGGGGCACCGGCGGCGCCGGTGTTCACGATCCTGCACGGCGGCGGGAACGGCGTGATGACGATCGCCATTGGGACTTTGCCGCTCGTCCTTTTCGGCGCCGCCGGCTACGGGCTGCGGCAGGGGCTGCTCATCGTGCCGGCGCGCATCGCGCAGGCCGCGGCGCCGTTTGTTTTCGATGTGCTGCTTGCGCGCTACGCGCTCGGCGCGCTCTGGCTTACGGTCGGCATCAGTTTCGCCGCATTCCTCGTCCTGATGCTCTTGCGGGCAAACCCTAAGCTAGACTAGGTGCGCCAATCCTGAGGAGGAGGGCGCCATGGGGAAAAGTCTTAGCCTGTTCGTCGTAGCGTCGCTGTGCGCGGTTTGCGGGACCGTCGCAGCGCAAACCTGGCCAGCGAAACCCGTCAAGCTCATCGTCACATATCCGCCGGGCGGAAGCTCCGACCTCATGTCGCGCGTGTATGGCGCGAAGCTCGCCGACCTTTGGGGCCAGCAGGTGATCATCGAATCGAAGCCCGGCGCGGCCGGCTCGATCGGCATGGACTTCGCGGCGAAGCAGCCGAACGACGGCTACACGTTCGTGGTGGGCAACCTCGGCCCGGTGGCGGTGAATCCGCTGCTTTCGAAAGTGCCGTACAACATCGAGAAGGATTTCGTGCCGGTGTCGATGATCTCCACCGGCCCGAACGTGCTCGTGGTGCGCACCGATTCGGAGTTCAAGTCGCTCGGGGACATCATCAAGTTCGCGAAAGCGAACCCGGGGAAGCTCAACTACGGCACGAGCGGTCCGGGCAGCGTGTCGCATCTTTCCAGCGAGATGCTGAAGAACATCACCAAGGTCGAAGCCGTCGAAGTTGCGTACAAGGGCGGCGTGCTCGCCGTGCAGGATCTCCTCGGCGGGCAGATCCAGTTCATTTTCTCCGACTCGCTGCCGGCGATGGCGCACATCCGCGCCGGCAAGCTGCGCGCGCTGTGCGTGACGGGCACGCAGCCCTACGAGCTCCTGCCCGAGCCGCCGATCTGCCAGAAGGACGCACCGGGCCTGGTAGCGGTCAACTGGTGGGGCGTGCTCTTCCCGGCGGGCACGCCCGCGCCGGTCGTGCAGAAGCTCAATGCCGACACGGTCAAGGCGCTTGCCGATCCGGAGGTGAAGAAGCGCTTCGCCGATCTCGGCGTCGAAGCCGTCTCGAGCACGCCCGAGCAGTTCGGAAAATTCATCAAGGAAGAGATGGCGAAATACGCCAAGCTCATCAAAGAAGCCAACATCAAGGTCAACCCCTGAAGCTTTACGGCTTCTGGCGCTCGCTCGCCACGTATCGGGTTCGTGTGGCGCTTGCCCTGAAGGGCCTCAAGGCCGACGACATCTCGATCGACCTCCTGAAGGGCAGGCAGTACACCCACGAGTACCTCGCGGTGAACCCGCAAGGCGTGGTCCCGGCGCTCGTGCTGGACGATGGCGGCGCGCCGCTCTTCCAGTCGCTCGCCATCCTCGAGTACTTGGAGGAGACGCGCGCCGAGCCGCCGCTTCTGCCCAAGGATGCGCGCGGCCGGGCTCGAGTGCGCGGCCTCTCGCTGATCGCCGCGGCCGACGGCCATCCGCTGATCACGCCGCGCATCCGCAACTACCTTGAGAAAGAGATGAAGCAGGACGAAGCCTCGCGCAACCGCTGGCTCGGGCATTGGACGCTGCGCGCGCTCGAAGCTATCGAAGGCCATCTTGCGAAGGAGAAGGAGACCGGCCGCTTCTGCCACGGCAACACGCCGACCATGGCCGACATCTGCCTTGCCTCGCAGGTGATCGGCGCCACCGCGTACTTCAATTGCGACACGAAAACCGTGCCCACCGCCATGCGCATCTACAACACCTGCATGGACATGGAGGCCTTCGCCGCGGCGCATCCCCTGAAACAGCCAGGAGCAAGACCTCACTGATGAAACCGATCGAAGTTGCCGTCATCGGCACCGGCTGGTGCGGCGGTATCCGCGCCGAAACGCTCGCCCGGCATCCTCTGGTGAGAGCGCTGCATCTCGCCGAGACCAATCGGGTGAGGCTGGAGGAGATCAAGGCGAAGACCGGCGCGCGCACGGCGGTCGGAGAGTACCGGGAGCTCCTATCCAACAAAGAGATCGAGGCCGTCTACATATCGGCCACGCCGGAGACCACGCACTACCCGATGGCGCGCGACTGCCTGCAGGCGGGCAAGCATGTGTTCCTCGAGAAGCCGATCGCGCTCACGCTGGAAGAGGCCGACGAGCTGATCGAGCTCAAGGACAGGAAGAACCTGAAGTTCACGATCGGCTACTCGCAGCGCTTCAATCCCAAGTACGCGTATGTGCGCCAGTGCATCCGCGACGGCACGATCGGGAAGCCGGTGAGCGCGCTCGTCAGCCGCCACATCACGCGCAGCCTCGGAAGCAAGATCAGCGGGCGCGTGAGGCTCTCGCCGGCCGCGATGGAATCGACGCACGATCTGGATTTCCTGCTCTGGTGCCTGGAGCCGGCAAGACCGGTGCGCGTGTACTCGCAGGTGAATTACGGCGCGATGCGCGAAGCCGGCGCGCCGAACGTGCCGGACACGCAGTGGATCACGGTCACGCTCGATTCGGGCCTCACCTTCGTCGTCGGCGGCGGCTGGAGCTTGCCGCTCGGCTATCCGAACTTCTCGACCACGTGGATCGAGATGGTGGGCACCGAAGGCGCCGTGATGGTGGACGACTCGCACCGCGACGTGGTGCTGAACACGGTGAAGAAGGGCATGCAGCTTCCCATGTCGACCATGCCCGGCGAATTCGTCGAGCACACCTACGCCGGCGCCATGGCGCCCGAGACAGTGCATTTCCTCGAGGCGGTGGTCTACGATCGCCCGGTGCTCGTCACGCCCGAGCACGCGCGCATGGTGATGGAGGTATACATCGCGGCCGATCTCTCGGCCGAGCGTAATGCCGCAGTGGATCTTCCGTGCGAAAGAACGCCAAGCGCATCGGCCTCGCGATCGTCGGCGCGGGCCGCGTAGGGCTCTTCCGCGGCGAGGTCGCCGCGCGCCACCCGATGGTCGACTTCATCGGGCTGGCGGATCTGAAGGAGGAGCGCTTGGAGCTCGTCCAGAAGAAGACGCGCGCCGACTTCGCCACCACCGATTTCCGCGAGCTCCTGAAGCGGCCGGAGATCAACGCGGTCATCGTCTCCACCGACGAGCACCTCCATGTCGAGCCGATCCTCGCCGCGGTCGAGCGCAAGCTGCCGCTCTTGATCGAAAAGCCACTCGCCACCGAGCTTAAGGAATCGGAGAAGGTCCTCGCCGCGATCCAGAAGGGGAAAGTCGACGCGGTGGTCGGCTACACCCAGCGGTTTCGCCGCCGCTGGCTCGCGGCGAAGGAGAAAGTGCGCAGCGGCAGCCTCGGCGACGTGACACTCGTTTCTTCTCGCGCGTTCATGAACCGTCTGGTCGCGCTCGACAACTACAAGCGCACGTCCGATCCGTCGAAAATCTCGCCGATGGTGATCTCGGGCACGCACGCGCTCGACATCGTCATGTGGATGATGGAAGCGAAAAAGCCGGTCGAGCTCTACGCGCGCTCGGTGGACAAGGCGCTCGGCCCGCTCTGCAAAGGCATCGACGCCACCGCTGGCGTTATCACCTTTGAAGACGGATCGATCTACCACGCCTGCATTTCCTGGGCGCTGCCGGTCGTATGGCCAGGCGCGGTCTACAGCCTCGAGGTGGGAATCACCGGCACCGAAGGCGTGCTCACCATCGACGACACGCACCGCGATATCGTGCTGGCTACTACGAAAACCCAGAACGAGGGCTACGCCCCCGATGCGCAGAGACGCGTCGATTTCCTGGGCAGCTATCCGCCCGGCGACATCGCGCTCGGCGAGCTGCGCGGTCCCATGCGCGAGGAGACCGAGCAGTGGCTGAACCGTGTGTCGCTCGGCCTCGACACCCAACACGCCACCGCGGCCGAGGCGCACAATCGCCTCATGCTCACCAAGGCGTTCGATCTTTCCGCAAAGCGCAAGAAACCAGTGCAACTCCCGATCACGGAGGAACCATGAGGTGGATTTTCGTTTTTCTTCTGGCCGTCGCACCTTCGGTGGCCTTTTCGCAATACCCGACGAAATCGGTGCGCATGATCGTGCCCTTCGCCCCCGGCGGCGCCTCGGATTTCGTCGGCCGGATCCTCCAACCTCGCATGAGCGAGCTGCTCGGGCAGCAGGTCGTGGTCGAGAATCGCGCCGGCGCCTCCGGCAACATCGGCATGGAAGCCGCGGCCAAGTCCCCGCCCGACGGCTACACGATCTATCTGGGGAACGTCGGCACTGTCGCGCTCAACCCGGGCGTGTTCCCCAAGCTGGCGGTCGTGCCGACGCGCGACTTCATCGCCGTATCCCAAGTCGTCGATGTCCCCGGCGTGCTCGTCGTACACCCCGATCTGCAGGCAAAGACGGTGAAGGACATAGTCGCCATCGCCAAGGCCCATCCTGGCAAGCTGAACTACGCATCGCCGGGCGCGGGAAGCCAGAACCGCCTGGAAACCGAGGTGTTCCGCAAGCTCGAGAACCTCGACATGGTGCACGTCCCCTACAAGGGCGGCGCCGGTCCGGCCATCGCCGGACTTGTCGGCGGCGAGACGCACATGATGTTCGTGACGGCTTCTTCGGCGATGAATCACGTGAAAAGCGGCCGCCTGCGTCTCATCGCCGTGACGAGCGCCAAGCGCCTCGCCGCGTTCCCCGATGCGCCGACCATGGCGGAGGCCGGTTATCCGCAGCTCACGAGCGGCTCCTGGCAAGGCATCTTCGTCCCGGCTGGCACGCCGAAACCGGTGGTCGACAAGCTCTACAGCGTGGTCATCGACACCATGAAAACACCGGAGGTGGTGCAGCGCCTCGCCAATGGCGGCGTCGACGTGGTCACCAGCGCGCCGGGCGAGTTCGCGAAATTCGTCGAAAAGGAAACAGAGCGCTGGGTGCGCGCCGCGCGCGAGGCAGGCGCGACCGCGGAGTAACTTCTGCATGGCTGGCGAAGAGCAACTGCGCGTCGCGCTGATCGGGCTCGGCTGGTGGGGACGCACCATCGTGCCGCTCCTCAAGGACAACCCGAAACTGAAGGTGGTGAAGAGCATGGATCCGGCGCCGGCCGCGGCCGAGTTCGCCGCGACGCACGGTATAGCGCATGAGGTCTCGTTCCGGGCGGCGCTCAGGGACCCGATGGTGCAGGCGGTCGTCCTTTGTACGCCGCACACGCAGCACACCGAGCAGATCATCGCGGCGGCGAACGCGCGCAAGCACGTGTTCTGCGAGAAGCCGCTTTCGCTTTCCCGTGCAGACGTGCTGCGCGCGATCCAGGCGTGCAAGGAGAACGAGGTCGCGCTCGCCGTGGGGCACGAGAAGCGCTTCGAGCCGCCGATTCAGGAGGTGTTCCGGCTCGCAAGAGCGGGCGAGCTCGGCACGCTCCTGCAGATCGAGGCGAATTTCAGCCAGGACAAATTTCTGGATCTCGCGCCGGACAACTGGCGCCTTTCCGCCAAGGAGGCGCCGGCAGGACCGATGACGGCGACCGGCATTCACCTTCTCGACCTCTCGGTGGGCCTGCTCGGCCCTGCGCAGCATGTCTACGCGCGCGTGCGTCAGCTCGGCAGCCGGCTCGTGAACGGCGATACGCTGGGCATCCTCGTGACGCACAAGTCAGGCGCGAACGCGCTGATCAGCGCGGTACTGGCGACGCCGTTCGACGGGCGTTTCGCCGTGTACGGCAACAAGGGCTGGGCCGAGGTGCGCGACAAGGCGCACCCCGAGGCGCCCGAGGGATGGACGTTGACGGTGACGAGGAGGAACTCGCTTCCGCAGTCGACCTCGTACCCGGCCGCCAAAGCGGTGCTCGCCAACCTGGAAGCGTTCGCGGATGCGGCATGGGGGCGCGCGCCGTACCCGGTGCCGCAGGATCAGATGATCGCGAACGTCTCGGCGCTCGAGGCGGTGTTTCGCTCTGCCGCGAGCGGGAAAGCGGAAGCGGTCGAGAACTAGGTTATTTCTGTTTCGCGGTGCAGTAGGTCGCGGTGACCGCGCAGGAGGGCGAGCGCGTCGCGCAGGCCTTGAGCGCTTTGTTCACCGCGTGGGTTTGCTCCTCGGCCCACTCGGCGCCGAAGCCTTCCGGGCCGGTCACCAGCGCGCCGCACGCATTGCGGAACCACAGGATGTTCTGGCAGGTCTGCGCATTCTTCTGGCAGTGCTCAAGCGCCGCCTTCTCGGCCGCTTCCTTGGTCGGATAGTTGATCGCCCAGCCGTGCTTCTTTTCCTTCGCTGAATACGCGAAGGCGCCAAACAGCTCCTGCGCGAACGCGGCCGCGGGAAATAGCGCGAGCACAAACAGCAGCTGCCTGACTAGCACGGTCCTCGCCATCCTTTGCGCACGTGTTCCAGGGTTGTGTCCGGCGGCACCGGGCGGTGATTATTACGAACGTCTACGCTTGTCGGCGCGCAATGATAGCGCCAGCCGGCTAGCGGCATCGAATCCGGCAAGGGCTGCGGCATCTGCGTGGTCCAATGTCCTTGAACGGACATCGCGAGCAATCCCGTCGGGACATTCCCGACGGAGTCGGCCGCGAACGTGTAGCGCTCGCCGTGCTTCTCGATGCGGCCCTTGACGCTGCGAATTCCGATCTCGCGCAGCAGCGCAATGGGCGCGCTGTCAACGGTGTAGGCGACGGGCGTCGGACCTTGCGCGAGCCCGGAAGGCGGCTGGCCGCTCGCCGCGAGCGCGACGAGCGGCGTGATGAGCGCGAACTCGAAGAAGATGAACGGATCGTGGCGTCCCACCACGGTCGAGTCTTCGCGCTCGAGGCCGCGGTAGAGCTGCCAGCCGCGACCCATCAGGCGCATCTTCGTGCCCGCGGAATCGCGCTTCTCGTAGAGGCGCTCTCCGTTCTCGAACAGCATGAAGCGCGCACCGAAGTCCTCGCCCTCCATGCGCGAGGCGTACTCAACCTCGCCGTAGCACTTCCACTCGTCCAGGGTGCCGCGGCTCTCCTCCGGACAAGGAGCGCTCGCCGCGCCGGCCGCGGTAGAGACTGCCGTCAGCACGGCAAGTTGCGAAATGCGCAGCATCGATGGTTCCCCGCGGTGCCATCATAGCGGCCCAACCTGGGAGAGTTATTCGAATGATGTACAGCTGCGCGCCGGCGGCGCGAGGATCGTCCGCGGTGGTGAAGAAGAAGGCCAGGAGCCTTCGGGTCGATATCCATTGCCATTACCTCAATCCCGATGCCGCGGCCAAAGTGGCGCCGCTCAATCCCGCGCAGTACGAGATGCAGGTCAAGTTCGCCAACGCGCTCACCCGCGAGACGAACAAGAAGCAGCACCACGACCGCGCGGCAAAGCTCTCCAGCATCGAAGTGCGCCTGAAGGACATGGACCGCATGGGCATCGACATCCAGGCGGTCTCGCCCGCACCGCAGCAGACGTACTACTGGACCGACCCCGGCATGGGTCAGGAACTCGCGCGCATGGTGAACGAACGTCTCGCCGAGATCGTGTCGAAGTGGCCGGAGCGCTTTGTCGCGCTCGGTACCGTGCCGCTGCAGGACCCCGACCTCGCGGTTTCCGAGCTTGAGCACTGCGTCAAGAAGCTCGGCATGCGCGGGGTGGAGATCAACGGCAGCGTAAACGGCATGGACCTCACCGATGGCCGGCTGTCCCTGGACCGCTTCTTCGCGAAAGTGCAGGAGCTCGACGTCATCCTCTTCATGCATCCCACCGGCTACACGCAGGGAGAGCGGCTGCTCGACCATTACTTCAACAACGTGATCGGCAACCCGCTCGAGACCAGTGTCGCGGCGGCGCACCTCATCTTCGACGGCGTGATGGAGCGCTATCCGAAGCTCAAGGTGGTCCTGCCGCACGGCGGCGGCTACCTCGCGCACTACTGGGAGCGCATGAACCACGCCTGGAAGGCCCGCCCTGACTGCCGCACCGTGATCAAGAAGAAGCCGACGATCTATCTGGAGAAGTTCTATTTCGACACCATCGTCTTCGACCCGAAGATGCTCGACAACCTCGTCAACCGCTACGGTGCCGACCACGTTGTACTGGGCACCGATTACCCCTTCGATATGGGTGTGGAAGATCCGGTGGGATTCGTCCGACAAGGCAGGCTGACCGCCGCCGACCGCGAGAAGATCGTGGGCGGCAATGCCGCCCGCCTTTTGAAGATTGATTACAATAAGTCGAGGAGGAGCTAAACCATGAAGGGTTCCAGACGCAAGGTATTGAAGGCGGGCGCCGCGCTTGCCGCGGCGACGAGCCTGCCGTACGTCGCGCGCGCGCAATCGGCGCCGGTGAAGATCGGCATGAGCATGCCGCAGACCGGCACGCTCGGCGCCGGCGGCCAGGCGGCGCTGCTCGCGCTGCGCATGTGGGTCGACGAAACAAACCAGAAGGGCGGGCTGCTCGGCCGCAAGATCGAGTTCATCGTCTACGACGACCAGGGCAACCCCGCGAACACGCCGGGGATCTACACCAAGCTGCTTGACGTCGACCGCGTCGATCTCTTGATCGCGCCGTACGCGACGGTGCCTACCGCGCCGATCTTGCCGCTCGTGAAGGAGCGGCAGCTGCTTCTCATGGGCAACTTCTCGTTCCAGGTGAACGCGAAGGTGCAGCACGACATGTGGTTCAACAACTCGCCGTGGAACGACGCCACGAGCTGGTCCGAGGGCTTCATGCGCGCCGGCCAGAAGGCGGGCGCGAAGACCATCGCCTTCCTCGCCGCGGACCAGGAATTCGCGCAGAACCTGGCGAACGGCGCGCGCGAGCTTGCGAAGAAGGCGAACATGAAGTTCGTCTACGACCAGAACTATCCGCCGGCCACCACCGACTTCTCGTCGCTCATCCGAAGCATCCGCGCGGCGAAGCCCGAGATCGTGTACTGCATGTCCTACCCGAACGACTCGGTCGCGATCATCCGTGCGGTGAACGAGATCGGCGTCGGCTCCCAGGTGCAGATGTTCGGCGGCGGCATGGTCGGCCTGCAGTTCACGCCGATCATGACCTCGCTCGGCAGCCTGCTGAACGGCGTCACGAACTACAACTCCTATGTGCCCGGAATGAAGTATCCGGGCATCGACGAGTTCCTCGCGCGTTACGCCAAACGCGCGCAGGAAGCGAAAGTCGATCCGCTCGGCTTCTACCTGCCGCCCTTCAACTATGCGATCGGCCAGATCCTCGAGCAGGCGATCAACGCCACCAAGAGCTTCGAGCACAAGGCGCTCGCGGGCTGGCTGCGCAAGAACGAGGTGAAGACCATCGTCGGCCCGATCCGCTGGGACAAGAACGGCGAGTGGGCGAACCCGCGCGTGGTGCAGGCGCAGTTCCGCGGCGTGGTCGACAAGGACCTCGAGCAGTTCAGAAAACCGGGCAAGCAGATCGTCATCTATCCCGAC
>Ga0209382_10007045_pt1 | contig 14385 bp, 7 predicted proteins | sample SoiMetdeltSBSDD5_FD_187599 | JGI IMG/M metagenome (GOLD analysis project Ga0209382, IMG submission 187599) | Bulk soil microbial communities from a Populus tree surrounding site in Tennessee, USA - Soil MetaG P. deltoides SBSDD5 (SPAdes) (version 2) | ecosystem: Environmental > Terrestrial >... | reverse complement strand
GAGCGTGATGGATATGAGTTTCGCCAACCAGGCGCTGTCCGTGGAATACCTGGTCAAAAACAAAGGTAAGCTTGAGGCCAACATCCATCTGCTGCCTGAGGAGGTGGACACGGAGATCGCTAGATTGAAGCTGACGGCTATGAAGGTTTCGATCGACGAATTGACGCCAGAGATGGTCGAGTACATGAACAGCTGGCAAACAGGAACCTGAGGTTTCTGGCGCCAAGCGCGAGGCAAATGAATAAGCCCGGAAGCGTTCCGGGTTTCAGCCAATTGTCGGGTATTACAGAGCCTTCCACTTTAACTTGAAGCCTATACGAAACTGAAGACTGCCGCCGATGTGGCGCAAACTATAGATTTTGCGCCACATCGGCGCATCTCTTAGGTCTTCTTCGATCAGCTTACATTTCCTGAAATACTTTTCCGATTTTTACATCAGTTATCGGGGGGATTTGAGCAGGGACCGAAACGCCCGGACTCAAAGCCACTCAACGCTTACTTTGACCGCAGACGTGTGTCTCGAAGCGGATCATCCGCCCTGCTCCGTCGCATCGGCCTGCTGTATCACATCGATAAAGCTCCATTGGAGGCCGCGCCTTGTTCAATCAACCCACGCCGTTTTCCAGATCACAGGACCAACGCCTGCCGACTACTCGCCGCGCCGCTCGCGCGTTTCTCCGAGCCGGACTATCTGTCTCGCTATGCCTATTGCCAAGCCCGCTGCCTGCGCAAGCAATCGCCGGTGAACACAGTGGAACGCAAGGATTTCAAGAGAGCGTTTCACTGGAACTCGGCAAGCCAATTGAGCGGGAGCTTTCCGGCGGAATATCCCATTTCTATAAGATCACAATGGCCTCCGGTCAGTTCCTGCAAGTGGCGGCCAAACAACAAGGGATAGACGTGTTGTTGGCGCTGTCAGCGCCTGAAGGCAAGAAGATCGCCGAGGCGAACATCAAACATGTGAGCGAGGAATCAGAGACCGTGTCCGCGATCTCAGAGTTGGCCGGCGCACACCTGATCGAGGTGCGTTCCCCTGAGAAAACGGCCAAGCCAGGGCGCTATGAAATCAAAATAGAGGCGTTGAGAACTGCGACCGCCGAGGATAGATATCGAGTCGTCGGAGACGCTCTCATTCTAGAGGCAAAGCAGCTAGGGGGCGAAACGCTGGAGGCCAAAAGAAAGAGCATCGAAAAGTATCATGAAGCGTTGGATCTGTATCGAAGAGCCGGTGACCCCGGCAAGCAGACCGCTACACTCAATTACATCGGGATGGCCTATTCGTCACTGGGGGAGATGCAGAAGGCTTTGGAGAATCACAGGGAGGGCCTGACGATCAGTCGGGCGACAGGCGACCGTCTTAGTGAGTCTGACGCGCTCAGCAGCATCGGCTCAGTCTACTGGTCATTAGGGGAGACGCAGAAGGCTCTGGAGAATTACACGGAGGTTTTGACAATCTGTCGGGCGATAGGTGACCGCGCCGGCGAGGCTGTCACACTCAATAACATCGGCTCAGTCTACTGGTCATTAGGAGAGACGCAGAAGGCTCTGGAGAAGTACGGTGAGGCCCTACCGATCCTCCGGGCGACAGGCGACCTCGATAGCGAGGCCTCTACACTCAACAACATCGGCGCAGTTTACTGGCTGTCGGGAGACGCGCAAAAGGCGCTGGAAAAGTTCAAGCAATCTCTGCCGATCTACCAGGCGATAGGAGCCCTCAGTGGCAAGGCCATTACACTCAACAACATCGGCGCAGTTTACTGGTCATTGGGGGAGACGCTGAAGGCTTTGGAAAAGTTCGGTGAAGCGCTATCGATCAACCAGACGATAGGTGACCGCATTGCGGAAGGTAACGCCATCAGCAACCTCGGCAGGGCTTACCTTTCGCTAGGGGAGACGCAGAAGGCGCTGGAAACGCTCAATGAATCTCTATCGATTAGCCGGGCGACAGGTGACCGCATCACGGAATCTAACTCGCTCAACCACCTCGGCAAGGCCTACCTTTCGCGAGGGGAGACGCAGAAGGCGCTGGAAAAATTCAACGAGGCCCTGCCGATCAGTCAGGCGACCGGTGACCGCGACACAGAAGCTACCACGCTCCATGGGATTGGCCTGGTACGTAGTTCGTTGGGAGAAACACAGGAAGCGCTGGAGAAATTCAACAGGGCTATAGCGACCTTCCAGGTGACAGGTAACCGCAGCGGGGAGGCCGCCTCCTTGCTGGGAATTGCGCGAGTAGAACTAACACGCGGCAACCTGAGGCAGGCTCGCCAAAATGTAGAACAGGCACTCAGCCTGATCGAATCGCTGCGCACAAATACCACTAGCCAGGAGCTTCGGGCTTCCTACCTCGCTTCCCAGCAGGATTTCTACCGATCTTACATCGACATCCTGATGCAGATGCATAAGCAGAATCCGAACGCGGCGTTTGACGCCGCCGCATTTGCAGTTAGCGAACGCGCCCGCGCGCGCTCGCTGCTGGAACTGTTGAAGGAAGCCCGGGCCGATATTCGTCAGGGAGTCGATAGCGCGCTGCTGGAGCGTGAACGCTACATGCGGCAACGACTCAATGCAAAAGCCGCGGCGCAGGTAAGTTTGTTAAGTCGCGAGCACACTCCAAATCAGGCCGCCGCCGCCGCCAAGGAGATAGCCTCCATCACGACCGAATACGAGGAGCTAAGGGCGCAGATTCGCGCGAGCAGCCCCAGATACGCCGCGCTGACCCAGCCTCAGCCACTGAACCTGGCAGAGACTCAACAGCAGACGCTGGACCCAGACACCCTGCTGTTGGAGTATTCGCTGGGAGATAATGCGAGCTACCTCTTCGTCGTAAGCCAAAATTCAATCACCAGCTATCAACTGCCGAAACGAGCCGAGATCGAGGCGGCGACACAGCGAGTGCGTGAGCTGTTAACTGCGCCACAATCCAGACCTGGTGAGACTGGGGCTAAACGCCAGGCTCGTATCAAAGAGGCCAGAGCGAACTACTGGTCACAAACCGCCGCGCTAAGCCAGATGCTGCTTGGCCCAGCCGCATCACAGTTAGGAGCCATGCGCTTGCTGATCGTGGCCGACGGGGCGCTGCAGTATCTCCCGTTCGGCGCGCTGCCAGCGCCTGAGATGAAACGACAGGGAGACGGGGAGACGGGGAGAAAAGGAAAACTTCGCCCCGTCGCCCCGTCACCCCGTCGCCCCGTCGCCTTCACTCCCCTGATCGTCAATCACGAAATCGTCTATCTCCCTTCAGCCTCGGCGCTGGCGGTATTGCGGTGTGAACTGGCCGGGCGTCAACCGGTGGCCAAAGCCGTCGCAGTCCTGGCCGATCCAGTCTTCAGCGCGGATGATGCGCGCGTCAAGCCGAGTAACAAAGCGCAGGCAAGCGAAGAAGCGCCATCGGATTTGACACGCGCGATCAACGACGTGGGCGGAGAGTTGAGGCGTCTGCTGATGACGAGGGACGAAGCTGAAAACATTTTGTCAGTCACGCCTCGAAACGGCGGATTCGCGGCTCTCGATTTTCGCGCCAATCGAGCTATGGCAACCGGCGATGAGTTGAGCAATTACCGCATCGTGCATTTCGCCACCCACAGCTTACTCAATAGCGAGCATCCGGAACTATCTGGCTTAGTGCTGTCACTGGTGGATGAACAAGGGAAGCCACAGGACGGATTCCTGCGAATGCACGAAATCTTCAACTTGCGACTGCCGGCGGAATTAGTAGTTCTAAGCGCGTGCCAGACCGGGCTGGGCAAAGAACTCAAAGGGGAAGGACTGGTGGGATTGACGCGCGGATTCATGTACGCCGGGGCGGCGCGGGTGGTGGCGAGTTTGTGGGAGGTCAATGATGCGGCGACCGCTGAGTTAATGAAGCGGTTCTACCGGCGGATGTTGCAGGACGGAATGCGCCCGGCCGCGGCGTTACGCGCTGCGCAGATCGAGATGTGGAAAAGACCGCAATGGCAGTCGCCATTTTACTGGGGAGGGTTCATACTTCAAGGTGAGTGGAAGTGAGCCGCCAGGAAGCCAACCGGCTTGAGTAGAGGATGAAATCAGCATCAAGCGCATATGGAGAGCGTTTCGTCACCTGAAAGAGAACGGGAACTGACGTCTAAAGCTTTCGCTAAGCTCCTGGCCAAGCTGTCTGCCGACCCGGAGATCGCGGGCATCGAGTATGAGGAACTGCGCCGCCGACTGATCAAGTTCTTCGAGTGGCGGGGAGCGTTTTTTCCTGAAGACCTCGCCGATGAAACGCTGAACCGGACAGCGAGGAAAATTGATGAGGGCGAAGAGATTGAAAAAAACGTCATTGCCCTGGCGTTGGGAGTTGCGCACTTTGTATTCCTGGAGACTTCAAGGCGTCCGGACAACAGACGGGCGGAAATGGAAGAATTGATCGCGGTCGCCGCGCCGCCGGACCATCGGGTCGAGGATGACGATTTGCGGGCGGTGTATTTGAGAGAATGCATGCGCGGCCTCTCGAAAGACAGTCTAGAACTGATCATTGAATACTACCGGGAAGAGGGGCGCGCCAAAATCGATGACCGAAAGGCTTTGGCGGAAAAGTTGGGCATTTCGCTCAACGCCTTGTTCAGCCGCGCCAAGCGAATACGCGACAGGCTCGAACAGTGTGTTACGCGGCGCCTCAAAAGAAAACCGGGCGGCGCTTCAATTCAGAGGCCGACGGCGCCGAAGGCCCAAGGCCCTGGCGGTGACCCGCAATGAAACAGACACAGGACTCTGAAGGTTTGATCGAACGATTCCTGCTCGGAGAGCTCTCCGTGGCGGAGCGGGCCGCGCTGGAGAATGAGTGTTTGGTCGACAAAGCCAGGTATGATCAGGTCTGCAGAATCGAAGACGACCTACTCGATCGCTATGCGCGAGGCGCCCTCTCTGCGGTAGATCGTGAACGCGTCGAGCGGCAATATCTGACGAATCCCTGGCGGCGGCGGCATTTAGAGTTCGCCAAATCTTTTACTCAGGTGATAGACGCAGAACCGACCGCAAGATCAGCTGCAAAGCGATCAACCGTCGCTTCGTTGAGGTCTAGCCTCGCTGACTTGCCTCGCGGCCTACGTGGCGCCCTGTGGATGACGACGGCCGTAGCAGCGTTACTGGTCGTCTTCGGGGGAACGTGGTTGGCGATTGAGACTTCAAGGCTGCGCGAGCGACTCGTGGGGGCGCGGCGTGAAGTCGAGGAGCGACTGCAACGCGAGCAAACGCAAGCGAGGCTGATCACAGAACTCGAGGCGCGATACAAGAAGCTGGCTGAAGAGCATGCGCGCCTACAGGCTCAACTACAAGCGGTACAAAACACTGAGCCGCCCCTTTCTCGCATCGCCACAGTCTTCCTCACGCTCTCTGTCGAGGACTTCAGAAACTCCGGCGCGCAGGGGCCTCAGGCGCTGGTGATTCCACGCGGCGCCACGGATGCGCGGTTGCGACTGTACCTGCCTGAAAATGCTTTCCCCTCTTACCGGGTGACATTGTCCGCGGAGGACGGAAACGATATGTTCAGCAAAAATGGCCTCAAGGCGCGCGCTGACAAAGCCGGAGACTTTGTGATTGTAAACCTGCCCGTGAGCAAGCTCAGGACCGGAGATAACGTGTTAGCGCTCAGCGGGATCAACCCCACGGGCCAAGTGGAACTCCTCGGCAAATCCCTCATAAAAGTGAGAAGGCGGTAAACCATCCAAAATGACGATCCGAGTTCACCCGACAACATAACCGCTCAAAATAATCCCAAAGCGAAAAATTTCTACGACATGCCTTTGCCCGATTTCGCCACTTCTCTATAGAGAAGTCTTCCGGCGGCGCCCACACTTGGCGTCGCCACAAAATCAAAGGAGAAAGAAATGAATTTGAGGAAACCTGTCCACTCACTTTTGTTGCTGGCCTTGTTGTGTCTTGCCATAAGCGCTACGGAGCGTGTAGCAATCGCTCAATCTTTCATAATCACCAATGACGCGAATAATCAAGTTCACGGCTTCCCACACTGGGTTGGCACTAACTCACAAGTTAGGCTTAACCCGACCGGCGGAAACTTTGAACCATCCGCGACCGGTAATTGCCCCGTACTCTTTGACATCAACTGTAATGGACTGAGAGTGCTGAATGTGACAGACGGCGCCTTTGGGCGAATGATCAGCGCGTCTCCGACTGAAATAAAAGTTGTTTTCCCAACCGTGTCTTCTGACGGGCAAAAACTGATTGTGGTCCAGAGGTTTACTCAAGGCAATTGGATTGCGTCACACTCTCGCACTGAATATTTTGAAGACGGAACAATTCAGCCATTTGTCCAGAACGTCTCAACCCCCTTCGGTACAAAGATTATGCTTCGAGGTTCTTTGTACAACCACGACGGGACTGTATTGATCAAAAGCCTTACCGACGGACTGCCTAATCCCAGGACGTACCAGGGACAGAATACGCTGGTGCAAGCTTACTATACCGGCGTTCAAGCAATCGGCAGTTCTGGAACATTTATTCGGCTTCATGTCAACGGGTCATTGTTCGGATTTGGGTTCTTTGACGCTGAGTTTGCTCCGGGAGCTTACGTTATCAACATCAGAAAGCGAGATGGCGCTTGGACTCCTGGTTTTAATGAGTTTGTTTTGGTGAAATCAGTGGCTACGCCATTTGACCAGGATGCGTCTTTCTTTGCAACTGTCTGGTGGGACAATTAGTTTAGTGGTGTTACCCCGCTCAATTTCATCGGGCGCCCATCCGACTCATTTTGTCCTCGCTCCGTTTTGGCGGGAAATTCGGGGCGTCGACATTTTCGGTGAAAAATCGGGCGTCCACGCAGACGGATTACGCCTTCTGAGAGAATTCGCGACGGCCCAATTCAATTCAAGAAGCATAAGTCATGCGTCGTTAGAAACTCCGACGCGCAGAGTCCTCGGACGCCAGCGGTTCCGCATGGCGCAGAGGCGCGGTTGCGTCCGAGCCAGCCTGAAAAGATAGTAAACAACCCAACAGACAATCCGAGTTCATCCCACGCTACATCGTCAAAACTTCCTCAAAAAAATTCCCAAAGCGAAAAAAATTCTGCGACATGCTTTCGCCCTCTTTCGACACTTCTCTATAGAGAAGTCCTGCAGTGTTTCTCTCGCAGTTTTCGTGAGTGAAATCAGTTTTCGAGAGACAAAGCGGCGCAGCGGCGTGACGTGTGTCCGTCGGAAATCCAAACGCTTTGTACTGACCTTTCATTTTCAAATTGAGAGTCGCGCCAGGCGCAGAGGTGTGCGCGGCGCCTGGCCCGCATTGTAACTAAAGAAGAGCAACCGCATTTCAGTTGCGCGACCTCTTTCACCATCTTCTTGAGGAGTTGGCTTATGCAATCCGTCCGCCTTTTCTCTGTCGGTCATTCTCTGTTCGCTTCCGCAATCAATTTCTTCCATCCCCGCAATCTGGTCGCGATCGCGCGTCGGACTTTGATTGTTTGTCTGGTCGTATTACTCATCAGCAATCAAACCTTGGCCGCAACCGGTTTCGTGATGGCCGGAGCGGAGCTTGGCCAGAAGGCTCATCTCTGGTGGCACAGGAGCGGGTGGGCCGCGAAATTCGATCGCTCATTCCCCACGCGATCCCGCGGCCAGGTTCCGAAGGGCTGGGACGGCAAGGGGGCCCCTTCGGGACGACAACCCGCTCCCAACATGACCGAGGAGAAGGAAGACAGGGAACAGAAGATAGCGCGGGTCCAAATCTTCCCCGGGGACATTAGCATTCAGACCGGACAGCAGGCTGTCTTCACCGCCGTCGCTTACGACAAGGACGGCTCGCCCATCAGCGGCCTGGACGTCAGTTGGGAAGGCTTTGACGAAGAAAAGAACGAGCCGGCCGCCATCTCTAAGACAGCCGTCTTCGATTCCGGCAAGCCCGGCAAGTTCAAAATCACCGCTGACGTCGCCGGGCGTAAGGTGCACGTCAAAGTGACCGTCGTCGGAATGGAGCGCGCGCCGAACATCTCCAGCCCGCCAGGAGAGCCCGTTTCATCACACGACAAGCCGAAGCCGAAGAAGACCGCCTTGTTCGCCCCCACGAGCAATGAGCGCTCGCAATCGGCGATGCGGAATGATGCGAAATCGAGAGGCGCGCGGCAGCCGCTGCGCGCCTCGGCGTCAGCCCTCTCTCCGGGCATGACGCTCTTAGCGAACGGTTTTGATGCGTACGGCTGGAACCCCGATAATTTCACGACGATGGATGATCCAGGAACCGATCGCGGCCCCGTGTCCGGACACGCCGTTGACGGCGGCGCGGGGTCGGGCAACTTTCAATTCACGGCGCCGCTGATAGGGCTGGGTGGACGCGGAATTGATATCAATCTCGGCTTCAACTATCTCTCACGGCTCTGGCACAAATCAGGGACGGAGATGTATTTCGACGTCGACCGCGACTGGGTTCCGGGGTGGATCTTCGGCTTCGGCAAGATCGTCATGGCCGGGACATCTTACGTGATGATCGACGCCGACGGCACGCGCCATCCTTATTCGGGCAGATCGCACGGCGATTTCCCCGCGCCTTATACGTCACTGCAGACCTACGAGGCTTACACCACTGACGGCAGCTACATCAACTATTATGCCGAGGGCTACAAGGGGGAATTCGACAACAGCAACGGCCACAATATGGTCAGGGCCTGGGCGAAGCTCCCGAACGGGACTACCGTCATTTACGGCGCGGCGGCCAACTACGCGATGTATCCGACGCAGATCATCGACGCCAACGGTAACTACATCACCATTACCTATCGCACTTATTGGCGGTTCTTTGCCGGCCAATGGCGGTTTGTGCAGGAGGGGCCGAACATCGAGACGATGACCGACACGCTCGGCCGGACGATTCAGTTTCATTACCAGCGCACGGGCGCCGCGCCCGATGAAAAAGACCTGTTGACGGCTGTGACCGCGCCCGGACTCAACGGCGGCCCGCAGCGCGTGATCGTGCGCTTACAGTATGATTCAAAGAACCTCAACAACGCCGGCGCCAATTACGGCTTCCAGGCGGGGCTGACGCCGCGCGTCCGCAACAACGGCGTCTTTGACGCCATAAGGGCCATCTATTACCCGGCAACCGGCACCGGCTACTGGTTAGGCGACGCAGATTCGTATTCGCCCTATGGGATGATCCGGAAGGTGAGCGAGCGCCGTACTATGAGCTGTTCGGTGGGTGGCGGAGACTGCGCCGTTCTGGCCTCCCTCACCTTGCAGCCGACCGTCGGCGCGGGAGTAATGTCGCGCGAGATGACTTACAACCATACTAGTCAGCCCGGCTACAGTTATCCTCACATCTTCGGCTCGCTCAGCGATGCGCCGACCTATACTCAGATGACAGAGGATTGGGCCGGGCGCTCGACCCCCACTCCGCCCCTGACCAAGTACTCAGTGGTGGACCTCGGCTCGACGCGCCGCACAACCATAGTTCGCCCCGACGGCGTGCGCGTCGAGCAGGACACCAACGACGACCCGAACTCGCTTTACAACGGCTTGTTGATTGAGGATCGCACCTACTCGGAAGAGACCGGTGGGACCCTGCTTCGCCGATCTACGGTCAACTGGTTCCGGACCTGTGACCCTCAAACTGACCCCGACAACTCGGACCTCACATTCTGCGCTCCACGCCCGACGCGCACCGAGGTATTTGACGAACGAAATCAGAAGACCGCCTCCGATTACTTCTACGGAGATTACAACTCACTGGTGGACAAGATCGAGTATGGCTACGGGGGAACGACGCGACTGCATCGCGTCCATTCCGAATACGATAACGGCGCGAGCTACGGCGGTTTCTGGATCAACCGGCACACACTGTGGTTTGACGGCGGGACTTCGCCAGATTGGTTCGGGGCGCACATCTTCAACCGTCTGACTTCGACGTCGGTCTATGCCGCCGACAACGTCACGCGTGTCTCACACGCAGCGTATTTTTACGACGAGGGATCGGTGGTTCCCCGTCCCGACGCCGGGCAACTCGCCGGCGTGGCGTGGCCGCGCGGTAACCTGACGACGATGAAAAAATACCCCGACGCCGTCAATCTCAACGAATCGACCGCCGTGGTCGAGACACGCGCATATGACGCCTGCGGCAACGTCGTCACGCTGACGACGGCCTGCTGCGAGCAGACCAGCTTTGAATTCCAATCCGGCACGCGATACGCATGGCCCGTGGTGATCAAGAGAGGGTCGCCCACCGACGTGAACAAACAGAACATCACCTCCTACGGTTACGACTTGAACACGGGTTTACTGCTCAATTCCACAGACGCCAACGGGCGGCTCTCCTCGACCATCTATCAAACCCTTACGCTGCGCCCGGAGTACGTGTACTCGCCGACCGGCGCCTACAATTTTCACATCTATGACGAATCAGGCGTCGTCTATGACTTCGCTTACGAGGCGGGAAAATCCGGGGCGGATTTCGCCTCGCGCAGCGACAAATATCTCGACGGCCACGGGCGTGTCGGCGGCGAGATCGCTTACGGCAAAGACTACGTGATGGATTTCGTACATACGCAGTACGACAACCTGGGCAGGCTCTCGCGGCAGACGCGGCCTTTCCGCGGCGGCGAGACGATGCAGTGGACTGTTTACGAATACGACAAACTGGATCGCACGACGAAAGTCACGGCGCCCGACGGCAGCGTGGTCGAGCGTTTCTATAACGAGTCGAGCTATCCAAGCGTGGCCACGCAGGGCGTTCCAGGACAGACCGCGCGGGCCAGAGACCCATGGGGGCGCGAACGGTGGGTGCGCTTCGACGACCGTAACCGCCTCGTCGAAGTAGTCGAGCCCGACCCTAACGGAAACGGCGCGGTGGCCACGGGCGGGATGAAGACGAACTATTCTTATGACACGCTCGGCAACCTCACGCTCGTCACTCAAGGCGATCAGACGCGCAGCTTCAAATACGATGCGCTGAACCGCCTCACGCACCAGAAGCTGGCCGAGCGCGACGCCACGCTCGACAACTCCGGTGCGTTTGTGGCGACCAGGCATCCGAGTCTGCCGATCTATTCGGGCGGCGTGTGGAGCGACGTCTTCACTTATGACAATCGCTCAAATTTGACCCAGCGCGTGGACGCGCGCGGCGTCAAAACAAACCACAACTACAACAACGACCCACTAAACCGGCTCCAATCTGTGACCCATGACAAGAGCGGAGTTCCGGCGGTTCTGCTCAATGACTTTCCTATCCCCGACGCGCCCAGCGTCTCTTACGCTTACATGACTACAGGCAGCAAGAATCGCCTGCAGAATTATGTGGTCTCTAGCGGGGTGGGCAATGAGACGTTCGCCTACGACAGCGAGGGGCGGCTCGCGCAATCCACGCAGACATTTGCCGGACGCGAAGGCTATCCACTTGTCAAGAACTACGTAATGGATTCTCTCGACCGGGTCAAAGAGCTTTACTATCCGGTTCAATACGGCGGTTCCGGCGTCGCCAAAAAAGTGGAGCCGACCTACGACGTCGCCAGCCGGTTCAACAGTTTAAAGTTCGATGGGACTACGTTCGCCTCCAATCCTGTCTACAACGCCTCGAGTCAGGTGGAGTCTTTGAATATCGGAAGCTTTAAACAGGAAACATACACATACGATCCGCAAACGGGGCTGTTGACCAATCAACAGGTGAAGCAAGGGGCGAACGTTAACCTCACCCTGGGATACAGCTACGCGCAAAATCCCGATATGGGCAACAACGGCCCGAAGACCGGGCAGTTGACGCGCGTCTTTGATCCCGGCACGGCGTATCTCAACCGCAACAATTATTACGACGCGCTCGGGAGATTGAAGGAAGTGCGCGCTGGGTTTGATCAGGTCAACCCGTCCTGGAAACAGACTTACGCGTACGACCGCTACGGCAACCGCACGAGCGTGACCAAGAGCGGGCCGGGATCCGGAAGCGTGCCGCTGGACGGATTGGCGAGCCTGAGCTACACGAACGGGCAGGGGCAGACCGTCAACAATCGGATGACGACCGCTGGATACGTTTATGACCCTGCGGGGAATCAAACGCGCGGGGAGTCCGCGAGCGGGACGTGGCTGAGATACAGATACGACGCGGCCGGCAGATTAGCCGATGTGCGCAACGACAGCGACCAGTCGCTAGAGACCTACAGTTATGGGGCGTCAAACCAGCGGTTGAAGACGGATTATTTTGGCGGAGCAGGCGCGCCGCCGACCTATTACGTGTGGGACGGAGGGCAAGTGATCTGCGACTACAGAGGGTCCCAATTTTCTTCCGCCCTGGGCTGGGAGAAGTTCTATGTCTACCTTGGCGGGCGGTTGCTGGCGACGTTGGAACTGGTCGGCGGGACGAAATATCATCATCCCGACCGGCTGGGGACGAGACTTGCGTCTGACGCGGCGACCGGGGCGATAACGACGTCACAGACGAACCTGCCCTACGGAACGGCGCTAGAAACGTCGGGGGTGGCGACGAATCGGCGATTCACGAGCTATGACAGGAGCGCGTCAACGGGTATGGATTACGCGGTGAACCGGTTCTACAATCCGGCGCAGGGGCGGTTTACGCAAGTCGATCCAATCGGGGTGGCGGCGGCGAGTTCAAGCGATCCGCAGACGCTGAATATGTATACTTATTGCGGGAACGATCCGATCAATCACGTTGATCCCGACGGATTGTTCTTTGGGAAGCTATTTGGGTGGATCGGGAAGGCATTCAAATTCCTCTTCAAGGTTGTGGCAGTCGCGCTTTTTGTAGCGGCGATGGTGCTGCTTCCGACTATGATAGCGGCAGGGGGGTTTTGGTTGGCAAGCGGCGCATGGTTCGGATGGGGATCATGGGCTGCGCTAATGGGAATTGCTGGCGCCGCTGGGTTAGCTGGGTGGCACAACGGGAAGCCGGGGGCGATCGCAGGGGCATTCTTAACTAGGATAGGTGGAAGTAGCAACTTCCGGACCCCACATACTTTCCCAGGCGGAGTAAATTCATTTCTGCAGGACCCAAATGTAAAAGTAATGACAAGAGGCCCTGAAGAAGATTCAAGCTGGTTTAGGCTACTCGTTGAATGGGCGACAGGTTTAGGACCCGAGGAAAGGCAATTCGGCCCAAATAGCAGTATGACGAAGGAAATACGCTCTTCACCTGATGTTGATCACCATAGGAAGGCATTTTGCGCCGGTGGCCAACAACCATACAATGGTGGACGTAGATTTGGACTCCTCGGTTGGAGCATTGGGACCCACCCTTTTGTAAAAACTGATGCAGCTGATGGATTAGTCAGGGCCCATATTAATTTCGGCAGACAGTTTGTGGGTAGCTATATGCTGAAAATTCGTCGAATTGCTGGTAGTGACGAGGTTTCATTTGTCGCCTACAATGAGACCTCTATTCGCTCGTTGTTGGCCGGGCTCCCCTTTGAGGTAAGTAGAAATAATGGAAAATCTATTTTAGAGCTTCCCGGCAGCACTACTAAGCAGTACTTCAGTTGGACGGAGACCAATCCATGCGGGCAAAAATAGCTCTCGCTAACTTAGTTATATTGTCGTGGGGACTGGCGATCGACCTCTCACTGACAGGCTGCTCGAGCATGCAGGCGCGCAAAAAACCTTCAAAAGAGGATATTGTCGGGACCTGGGCGCCTGACGGCAAAACTCTCGAATACCTCAAGTCTGAAGGTCGGTACCCGGACTCCGATGAAATAAAATTGACCTTCAAGAATGACGGAGACTTTGAGTCTGTTTTGCCGGACTGGTTCTTTAACCTGGAAGGCAAGTCGTTCTCTACGACGCGATCCATATCCGGTAAATGGGAAGTATGGACTGCTAATGATAGAGTATGGGAGATACTCCTGTCTTATAATGCAACAAGCAGATTACATGTAAGATGGGATCGTTCAAGATACATACTATATTCATTTGTCGGTGACCCCGACAATGACAAAACAATGGACTTCGTCAGGCTGAGGTAATAACGGTAAGGCCGTCAATTCTTGACGGCCTTACCGGCTGAAGGAGAAAACAAAATGGACAAACTGGTAGTGTGTACCCTCAGTTTCCGGGCGTCGCCATAACGCGCTCGCCCCTCCAGGCGGGTGTACTGCTGGGGTGAAAGCGATACTACCCAAGTTTGTCACTACCGATTCGCCGCAAGGATTCGGGTTCAACGCTTTCATATGGCGGGCCGAATGACACATAAATGAGACTGCTTCTAGCCATTCCCTATCATCACGCCGCTTCGATCGAAGCGGCGTGACTCTATCATCCGCCATCCACGTTTGCGCTTTGGCCAATAGCTATTGCAGCCGGTGTCTGACGAAAATCAGGTAAAGTCCGACGGCCACGAACAAAATATGAGGCCCCCATACGGCCATTCCGACCGGCAGGTTATTCTGTTTGCCGACTGCCTCGAAGAGTTCCGTCAAAAGCC
>Ga0209382_10007042_pt1 | contig 14387 bp, 14 predicted proteins | sample SoiMetdeltSBSDD5_FD_187599 | JGI IMG/M metagenome (GOLD analysis project Ga0209382, IMG submission 187599) | Bulk soil microbial communities from a Populus tree surrounding site in Tennessee, USA - Soil MetaG P. deltoides SBSDD5 (SPAdes) (version 2) | ecosystem: Environmental > Terrestrial >... | reverse complement strand
CAAGACAGGAGAAAATCCCCATGACCGACGAGGCGATGAGCCCGTTGCGCCGGCGCATGATCGAAGACATGTCGATCCGCAAGTTCGCGCCGAAGACCCAACATGACTACGATTCCTTTCAGCATTAATGTCTCCCGCGTCGCTGCAGATAAAGCCACCGCGCATTGTCGCCGAGAATGGCAGCGCGGTCCGGCGCTGCGAAATGCCGGATGAAAGCAAGCGCGGTCTCGCGCCAGCGATCGTAGCCGCCGGCAAGGCTGACGACCGGCCAATCCGAGCCGAACAGCACGCGCTGCGGCCCGAAGACTTCGAGGATATGTTCGGCGTAGGGCTGGATGTCGGATACTTGCCAATCACCCGCCGCCTCGGTGACGAGCCCCGAGAGCTTGCACATCGCCTCGGGCGCAGCCGCGATGGCCGCAAGATCGCTCGCCCAGGGCTCGCGCAGACCGGCGCGGATCAGGGGTTTTGCGCCGTGATCGACGACCACGGCAAGACCCTGACAACGCGCCATCAGCGTCTTCAGCCGCGGCAGGTGGCGCGGCAGCACGAGGGCACCGAACACCAGCCCGTGCGCCACCATCGCCTCGAAAGCCGGGGTGAGCGAAGGCCTCAGCAGCCAATCGTCATCGGCGAAGTCTTGCACCATGGGACGCAGACCGACGAGTAACGGGTCGGTGGCGAGCGCCGCGATTGCGTCGGGGGCGCGCGCGGCCTCGAAATCGACCCAGCCGACGACGCCGCGCACGAACGGCGTCGCGTTGGCGATATCGAGCAAGAAGCGCGTCTCCGCGATGGTCGGCGCCGCCTGCACCAGAATCGTGCCGGCGATCCCGTGGCGTGCGAGCAGCGGTGCAAGATCCTCAGGCGCGAAGTCGCGATAGATCGGCGTCAGCGCCGGCGTGAGCCACCCATAGTCGCCGCGATCGATACGCCAGAAGTGCTGATGCGCATCGATCACGCCGGCACCGGGGCATGTGTGTCGAGCAAATCTTCCCGCTTGAGATCCGACCACAGCGACGCCGGAACGCGCGCCGTCAGCGCCGCGACATTGCGCGTGACCTCCGCAGGCGTCACTGCGCCGATCACGAGTGAGGCAACCGCGGGGTGGCCGAGCGCGAAGTGCATCGCGGCGACCGGGAGTGCGACGCCATGGGATGCGCAGACCCTCTCGATCCGCTTCACCCGGTCGAGAACGTCGTCCGGTGCGGGTCGATAATTGTATTTGGCCCCCACAACAGCGCCGCTCGCCAGAATCCCGGAGTTGAAGACGCCGCCAAGCATCACGCCGATTCCCTTTTGCTCGGCCAGCGGCAGAAAGTCGGCGAGTGCCGGCTGCTCCAGCAGCGAATAGCGTCCCGCCAGCAGCACCGCGTCGATATCGCCGGCATCCGCGAAGCGCACGCACATGGCGCTTTCGTTGACCCCAACGCCGATCGCCTTGACGACCTTGGCCCGGCGCAGCTCGTCCAGCGCGCGATAGGCGCCATCCATGGCCTCCCTGAATCGCGCCTCGATCGCATCCTTGCCATGGGTCCAAACGTCCACATCGTGGATCAGCGCGATGTCGATCGACGGCACGGCGAGGCGTTGCAGCGACTGCTCGAACGCGCGCATCGCCCCGTCGTAGGAATAGTCGATCACGGGATCGAACGAGAGGCCGCCGCGATAGCGCGAGGGGCTGCGCGGTCCGCCGGGTGCCGGCTTCAACCATCGCCCGACTTTGGTCGAGAGCACGAAGGAGGCGCGCGGCAGGCGCTTGAGGACCGTGCCGAATCTGTGCTCGGCAAGGCCGCGGCCGTAGAGCGGCGCGACGTCAAAGAGCGTCACGCCCAAGTCGGCGGCTGTCGCGACCGCTCGCACGGCGATTTCGTCATCGAGAAGGTCATACAAATCGCCGAGCGGCGCGCCGCCGAATCCGAGGATGCTGACGGTAAGCCCGGATCGCCCGAGGGGGCGCGTCGGCAGAGCGGTCATATCAGCCATCCTTAGAGCCGCGCTCCGGTGAGAAATCGGTATGCCGGGCGCGCATATTCGCGCTGCAATCACATTGGTACCACGCGCTGGCGTCACTCAAGCCAGCGGGCACACCTACGTCAATCCCGTCGCCTTTCGCAGTCCGTGGCATGGGCCTATCATGATGATGCGGATTGTTGTTGGCGGCGCAGCGGGACCGGCGGCGGATGGCGGCGGATGGCGCATCAAACATCGTTTCTCGGCTACCGTCGACCCAAGGGACCCGCGGCAACGCGCAATCATCTTCTTGTTCTCTCGATCGTCGGATTGACGGCGCCCGCGGCACGCCGCATCGCGCGCAGCCTGCCCGGCAGCCGCCTGGTGGCGGCCGCCTACGGCCGTGGCCAGCTCGGTGGTGACGCGATCACCTACCGCCGTCAGCTCGTGGGTCTCGGGCGCAACTCCAATTGCGGGGCGGTGCTGGTCATCGGGGCGGATCGCACGACGGCCGATGCGGTCGCGACGGCAATTTCCGAAACCGGCAAGCCGGTCGAGGTCGTCACCATGGACGAAGTCCATGAGGACGCGCTTGCCTTGTCCGACGCCGGCGTCAGGCATGGCGCAAGGCTGATGCATATGCTGTCTCGCCAACGGCGCGAGGCCGTTCCGGTCGGCGACCTCGTGGTCGGCATCGAATGCGGCCATTCCGACGCCACCTCCGGGCTCGTCGCCAATCCGCTGGCCGGCGCCGTCGCCGACCGGCTGGTCGACGCGGGCGCCTCCGCGATCGTGGGCGAGACCATCGAGTGGCTGGGCGCCGAGCACGTGCTCGCACGGCACGCCGCGCCCGGCGTCGCGCAGGCGATCGTCGACGCGGTGATGCGGCGGGAGGCCGCCGCTGCCGCGACCGGAATGGATCTGCTCGGCAACAATCCGGGGCAGGAGAACATCCGTGGCGGCCTCACGACCATCGAGGAGAAGTCGCTGGGCGCCATCGCCAAAGCGGGCTCGCGCACCATTCAGAGCCTGCTCGCGCTGGCGGAGCCGCCGACGAAGCCCGGATTGCACGTGATGGATGGGCCCGGCTTCTCGCCCGAGTCGCTCACCGGCTTTGCCGCCGCCGGCGCGCAACTGATGATGTTCACGACTGGGCCGGGCAACAGCTTCTGCAACGCGCTGGCGCCCACGCTGAAAATCAGTGCCCATCCCGAAACCGCCAGCCGGCTGCCCGAACAGATCGATTTCGACGCGTCCGCGGTGCTCGCGGGGATCGAATCCCTCGATCAAGCCGCCGACCGTCTGTTCGGCCTGCTGCTCGACGTCGCATCGGGCAGTGCGACGTGGGGCGAGGTCCTCGACGAGACCGACGAGGTTCTTGTCCGTCTCGGGCCCTCGTTTTGATGGAGAGCCCCGGTGACGAGCCCGGCCTGGTCGGCGGTCGTTCTGCATCCCGCCGACGATGTGGCGGTCGCACTGCGGCCGCTCGAACCGGGACCGACCTCGCTACGCTCCGGCGACGCGGCGGAGACTTTCGAGGTCCGCGCCGCAATCCCGATGGGGCACAAATTCGCGCTTCGCGACATACCGGTCGGCGCCGATGTGCGGAAATACGGGGAAGTCATCGGCATCGCGACGACGGCAATCGCGCGGGGCACCCATGTGCATGTGCAAAATCTCCGCAGCCGTCGTGCCAAGACGCCGGTCGCGGCGCCGCCTTCCGGTGTCACTGCTTGACCGATCCCGCGGCGAGGCCCGAGGTCATCCGCGTCTGCAGCGGCAAGAACAGCAGCAACGTGGGCAGCGTAGTCAGGGCCGAACCGGCCATGACATTGTCCCACTCGACGATGTTCTCGCCGAAATAGCTGCTCAGCAGCAACGGCATGGTCTTGCGATCGGTGTCGGTGAGGAACGCGAGCGCAAACAGATATTCCGACCAGCACAGCAGGAATGCATAGGTGGCGGTGGCGACGACCCCTGGCAGCATGATCGGAAACACGATGCGCCAGATCACCTGGCTGCGCGAGCACCCGTCCATGATGGCCGCTTCGTCGAGCGAGCGGGGCACCGATTCCAGATATCCGACCAGCAGATAGATCGAGAACGGGATCGAGATCGCGACATAGACGAAGATCATCCCGGCATAGTTGTTCAACAGGCCGACCTGAGCGAACAGCACGAAGATCGGCGTGACGAGAATGATCCAAGGAAAGGTCTGGCCCATCATCACCGATCCGAACAGGACGGCTTTCCAGCGGAAGCGCATGCGCGAAAACACATAGGCGGCAATCACGGCGACGAAGGTCGAAACCAGGACGCTCGCAATGCAAAGAAACAGGCTGTTGAAGATCGAGCGCGCGAACTCGGAAGACAACAGCCTGATGTAGTTGTCCAACGTATAGATATGGCGACCGCTCGAGAACATCGTCTCCGGCGTCCTGAACGAAGCGACGAACACCCACGCAGTCGGATAGACCAGTACGACGAAGATCAGGATCGTGACGGCGACGAGCGCGAGCTCTTTGGCGAGCTGAAGGGCCCAACGCGGCGCGATGCCGACGGAAGGGACAGCGAGCGCGGGTGCCATCAGAACACCTCCTTCAGCTCGCGCCGCGCAATCACGCGCAGGTAGAGGAGGCCGAACGCAGTCATGATCGCCGCCATCACGACCCCGACGGCGGAACTGTATCCGAGCCGGCCGTCGACGAAGCCTTTGATGTAGACCTCCGTCGCCATGACGTTGGTATAGAGCCCCGGCCCGGCTCCCGTCGTAAGCCAGACATAGGTGAAATTGTTGAAGGTCCAGAAGGTCGACATGAGAACCATGACGACGATCGCCGGTTTGAGGTGCGGCAGGTAGACGAAGCGGAGCAGTTGGAGACGGCTGGCGCCGTCCATCTCGCCGGCCTCGATGAGTTCGTCCGGCAGCGACTGCAGGCTCGCCATGAACGTCAGGGTGACCAGCGGCAGCGTGTTCCAGGTGATGATGGTGATCAGCGCCGGCCAGACGAAACCGGCCGTTGCCAGGAAGGCAATCGGCTGGTCGACCAACCCCGATCCGGTGAGCATGACGTTGATGACGCCCACGCCCGGATCGAGCATCCAGCGCCAGATCAGGATGGCGACGATCGGCGGGGTCGCCCATGGAACGAGAAGCAGGACGCGGCTGACGGTTTGCAGCCGGTACTTGCGGATCGTCCGGCTGGTCAGCAGGAAGGCGAGCGCCAAGCCGAGAACGATCCGGACCGAGACCCCGATGAAGGTCAGCCAGACGATCGTGTTCCACAGAACATTGCGGAAGTCGCGACTGGTGACCAGCTCCCAATAATTCTCGAATCCGACCCAAGCGCCACCTTTCCGCATGCCGAACAGGCTGAGGTCGGTGAAGCTGTTGATCACGTTGTACAGGGTCGGGTAGGCGTAAAAGCAAATCAGAAAGAAAAACGTGGGCAGCAGCATGGACGCGACGAACCGCCTGTCACCCTTCATGCGCGGTTGCTCCCTCCCTCGGGCGACAGGTGCCTGGCGGTGCGCTGCTCACCCGACCCTGGCGGCCTGGTCGGGCGGCTTCTACTTTTGATTTTTGGCGAGCTCTTTGGAGATTGCTTCGTGAAGATCGGCAGCCGCCTGCTTCGACGTCTTCTCGCCGATGAAGGCAGAGCCCGCGGCCCGCCCCACCGCGTTCCACATGAATTGGATCGACACCGGACCGAGGACGTAGGGTCCCCAGCTTCGCGCAGTCTTGATCTGATCCGTGTAACCGGGAGCGATCTCGTGCGGCAACCGTTCATAGCTCATGACCGGTCGCTGGGCCTGGACATAGTTTGTGTAGTGCTTCGTAAATGTCGGCTCCGGTGTCGTCAGGAATCGGATCAGCTTCCAAGCCTGCTCGGGATATTTGCTGTTCTGGCTGATGCTGAGCATGCGGCCGCCGAGGTGGGTCCTCGATCCGTTGGCGTCGGCCGGATGAGGCGCGGCGGCGAACGGGACCGGCTTGTCGGGGAAGCGCTGCTTGAAGGCGTTGATGATCTGGATGCCGACCGAGTCCGGAACGCTGGCGATGGCCGCCTGGCCGCTCACCATCCCCTCGACGATCTCGGGGGCTCCCCATAGGCAGACCGAAAGGTTGGCCTTGGGATTGTGGCCCTGCTTCAGATAGCTGTCATAATAGTCGAAGGCCTCGGCGATCTGGTCAGGCGTGACATTGACGAAATACTTTCCGCCGTTCGGCTGTTGGTCGACGAATGCCCAGCCCTTGGACCAGATGTAGTAGTTGGTCAGGAACCACATCGTCGGCGAGCCGCAGGTTCCGGCCGGGAAGCCGTAGCCGGCCTTGCCGGTCTTTTCCATGATCGCCTTGCTGGCTGCGCGCAGATCGGCCCAGGTGGTCGGGAACTTGTCGTAGCCTGCGGCCTTCAAGAGCTCCTTGTTGTAGAGCATCGCCCACGTGTCGGTCGTGAAAGGGATCCCGTAAATCTTGCCGTCCGCCCCGAATGCCAACTCCTTCGCGATGAACTGGTCCCATCCGGCGATCCCAATACCGGTCTTCTGAATCAGATCGTCGAGCGGCCGCAATGCTCCGGCGGCGCTAAAAGGGCGGGGCCAGCCGAACGCGAACTGCGCGACATCCGGCGCAGCGCCGACGGCGGCCTCACGCAGAAATTGCTGCTGCGCCTCGCTCCAGCTGACGCGTTGGAGGGTGACTTTGATGTCGGGATTGGCTTTCTCGAACTCGTCGAGCGCCTGACGCATCTGCGGCGCTTCGGGATCGTTGAACCTGAAGGTGATTGTCGTCTGAGCATGGGCGGCGGATACCAGCATCGTCGCGGCGGCAAAAAACGCCAATCGGCACCAGAGCATGGAGTCCTCCCGCCTTGTTTTTGCTGCGTTTCCCGCGTTCTGCACAGTATTGTTCAACCGAAAGCGAGGAGCAAGCACATTCGATTGCCGCACAAAATGAAGACAGACCACCTTTGAGCCCGGTCGTGCATCTCTTCATTCACCATGGTCTCCCCGATGCCTAGCGACAACGATGCTGGAAACGTCGGGTTCTATGACGCGTTCGCCGAACACTTCCACCTGATCTTTGAGGATTGGGACGCATCCATGCGCCGCCAGGGGCAGGTTATTGTAAGGCTTCTGCAAGGGCCGGAGCGCGGACCGATCCTGGATGTCGCTTGCGGAATCGGAACGCAATGCTTGCCGCTGGCCGCAATTGGATACTCGGTTGAGGGCTCAGACGTTTCGGTGGCCGCGATCGCTCGCGCCGAGCGGGAATGTGCGGCTCGCGGGCTTCATTGCAAGTTCCGTATCGATGACATACGCACGCTCGCGACCGCACCCAAGTCCAGCTACGCGGCAGTCATGGCGATGGATAATGCCTTACCACACCTGGAAAGCGATGATGATATTGTGGCTGCGCTGGCAGCGATGCGATCGCGCCTGCTCCCGCACGGCAATGTGATTCTCAGTGTGCGCGACTATGATTCTCTCTTGAAGGATCGGCCATCGTGCATGCCCCCGCGGTTTTACAGCGATGCGGGGCGACGGAGAATTGTGTTTCAAGTTTGGGATTGGAGCGATGAACGTCGCTATCGCGTGCATCTTTACGTGACCTGCGACACAGCGCGAGGTTGGATCACCCATCATTTTGAAGGCGGCTACCGCGCAGTGACAACCGAAGAGATTGCTCGGCTGGCGAAACGCGCAGGGCTGGGCGCGGTCAGTGTCCTCAAGCCGCAGGACACGGGCTTCTACCAGCCAATTATCTTGGCAGCAGCCGAGTGAACATCGCAGGTTTGAGAACGCGATGACCGCTTCGGATCAAGATCGACAACTCTCAGACTGAGCATATCTCTTCCGGTTTGACCCCCTGAGCTGAATCAATCGTGCGTGGATAGACCCGCAAAATCTTTTTTCGATAGCATCGGCCATTTGCTGCCGTCATCTCGGCGGCAGGTCAGGGGTGTGAACGATGACGTTGAAGCCCTCATCAGCAGCCGGAGGAGCGAAGTAGCTCATGAACAAATCGTATGTCGATTCGTCGACCTGATAGGGGTGGTCGCCGCCGATGTTGCGCCGCCGCAGCCTCGCCTTGCAAATGGCGTCCGAGACATCGAGAAAGTGGAGTTCGTGAACAACGTTGGCCTGGTCGATGAGGGAGCGCATCCAGCTGCGCCACCTCACCGTGTTCGCCGGAAAATCCAGGACAACCGAAAGATCCTGGCGAAGGATGTCGATCACGTGCGGTCCCATCGCGTCACGAAGCCGAGCAGAGAGGCGAGTGAAGTCCTCGATGGTCCTGTTTTCGACCGGGAACAGGGTCGACATCCAGTGGTCCATGCCGATCAGCAGAATACCAGGGCGCGACGCGAGCCGGCGGGCGAGCGTCGACTTTCCAGCGGCTATCTTGCCGCAGAGAAGGTACAAGGTCGTTGGTCGAGGCGTTTCCATCGTCACAGACTACCAACCGGCGACGCAGTGACAACGTCCGCTCAGGATCAACAGCGACGGATTGGTCCACTTGTAACGGTTCTGCCTCTCCGCCCAATTGCAGACATCGGTCCCACGGCGGGAGCGCGGCATACGAATCCTCGGTCGACGAGCACGAACGCTGAACGATCAGCATCCAGCGTGAAGCCAGTATGCGCAACGGTCGCCAAGCTGCTGCCGGTCAACCCGATCGGCGCATTCCGGGTGACACGCCCTCTTAAGGAGCGGTGGCTGATCTCCCAAGCGGACTTGCGCTGCCCTCGCGTCCAAGGCCGGGCTACGAGGCTCGCGGCGTCTGCAGCGGCGCTACGCCCGCCGGATCATGTCCGGCACGAGGTGCTTGATGGTCGGCGCGCCAACCTGCTGCATTGCGGTGCGCAGCTCGATCTGCAGCAACTCGAGCACGCGCTCGACCCCCGATTGCCCGAAGGCCCCCAGACCCCAGACATAGGGCCGGCCGATGCACACGGCGTTCGCGCCCAGTGCGAGCGCCTTGACGATGTCGGTGCCGCGCCGGAAACCGCTGTCGACCAGCACCGGCAGGCGGCCGCCCACGGCCGCGATGATCTCCGGTAGCGCGTCGATGGTCGAGCGCCCACTGTCTTCGCCGCGTGCGCCATGATTGGACACGATGATGGCGTCGATGCCGGCATCGGCGGCGAGCACCGCGTCCTCATGGGCAAGAATGCCCTTGATGGCGATCTTCATCTTGATGGTATCACGCAGCCGCTTGAGAAAGTCCCAGGTCATGTTCGATGATAGGGTGTGGGTGAGACCCGACACGTCGATGCCCTCGTACATAGAGCGGCGCGCGAGGTTTGCCTGGAGGCTGGACCGATCGTGGCATCCGCTACATTGCCGCGTATCGCTACGCGACAGCCGCAGGAAAGTTTCCTGGTTACGCCCGGCGATGCGATCGACCGTAACGGCCACGACCGGACAGCCCGCCTTCTCGGCGCGCAACACGAACGCCTTGGCGACCTCCCACTTGTTGGTGGCATAGAGCTGAAACCAAACCGGGGCACCGCGCGCAGCGACGACCTCCTCGACCGCCGATGTCGTCCCGGTGGCCAGAATCTGCAGGTGATTGCCTGGCCTTGCCGCTTTGGCGACCGCGATCTCGCCTTCCTCGTGGAACGCTTTCTGGCCGCCGACCGGCGCGATGATGATCGGGGTGTCGTACTTGATTCCCAGGATCTCCACCGTGGTATCGATCTTGCTCACATCAACGAGCCGGCGCGGGCGGAGCTGGAACTTGAGGAAGCCCTCGCGATTGGCGCGCAACGTCACCTCATCATCAATACCGGAAGCCATGTAGCCGAAATGTGCCGGTGGCACGTTCTGGCGCATCACGGGTTCGAAATCGAACACGTTGATAGCGTCCCTCGGGCTCTTGATGAGATGCTCGGGGTCGAGCGGCGCCCAGACCATGGGATCAGGCAGCCTCGCCTTCGGCAGCAGGGTCTCGGCGAACGCCGCTCCCGCCCCAGTCGCAAGTACTGGACTGCCGGCAAGGAACTGCAACAGGCGGCGGCGACTGACGGCTTGCAACCGAGACATCACTCCCTCCCCAAAAAGGTACCGAGTTCATGATCAGAGTTCGTAGGCCAGTACACCACTCCAACCGAGGATAAGGTAAAAGCCGATCGATAGTTGGTCGAGCCTGCCAGGAAGCAACAGCATTAAACTCTGGCGCGGGAAGGCTCGGTTTTCAGGCCCAGTGCGGACCCAATCAACCGTTGCGCTCATCCCCCCAATAGCCATGCAAGCGGACATGTGCTGACTTCGCCTTCGGAGCGCTCCGGGCAAATCTCAAGAAAATCTCCAGTCTTTCTCGACGCCATCAGCAAGCCCGGCAGCCCCGATTCGCCTACTAAGACAACGAGAGGCACGGCTCTCGCCCGGAAGGCGGGACCGTGCGGGCGCGGGCGAGAAACGGGAGGAACCCACCCATGAGCACCAGGATGGCCATAAGGGTCCATGTCGAAGGTCGCGCCAGTCGCCGATGGCGCGGCGCCGGCAGCGAGGCGGAAGCGGCCGCGCTCAACCAGAGGCTTTCGGTCCAGCGCGCCATTACGGTCGGCATGATGGTCAGGAGGGAGATCGCAACCGCCTTCCCGAAGTCGACCGTGGTCCTTACCGGAACCGGCTTCGGATACAGCAACCCCAGGAAGGCCATTCCGATCGAGGTGGAGGGCCTCGGCTCGAGCAACCCGATCAAGCTGGAAGACAAGAACGGAAACGAGGCAGCAAACCGGAGCGTGATCGTTCACATTTCTCGGGTCACCACACAAGCAAACATGGTCACGAAATGGCGCCCCGCTGCCTATCTCAGCCATGCCCAACAGTGGGATCTCGAAGTCCTTCAGTTCGACGCGGCCGCCATAGGGGTCGGCGCAGCCGATATCCGCTTCAGGTTGACGAACCCGTTCAGCAAGAAGTCTCGTCGATACGAGGCGAGATTGACCGGACCGGGATTCGACAATCCGTTATCCGACGTGAAGAACCCGAGCAAAAAAGATGAACCCAATAAAAAACCAAAACCTCAGGACCCCACCAACCCTGACAAGATCACCTTCTCGACGGCCAAACCAATCGGCTTCTCGGCGTTTGACAGCAACGAAATTACCGTCTGGAAGGGCAAGGCGGGCGTCGGCATCCCGAAGACACCGATCGGCGTGCAAGTTTCAGATACTTTCCTCAAATTCAACGGGTTGGGCGGCTCATCCGACAACATCCTGATCGACTTCACGGTCGAGCCAGGGGGGCTGACCTTTGCGGGTTTCCGCATGAAGGGAAAAATCACGGCCGTGGATCCGCATCCCGGAGACTTTATCGCGGGCACCGGGATGACCGACGAGCTCGAAGTTAACTACGACAAGGGGGGATCGGGCATTTTCGTCATGTTCGAAACCGGCAAATCGGAGTTGACCAGCGAATGGGAGAAGCACGTCCGTGAGTGGACGAAAAACCGGGCCAAAAACCTTGCGGCGCTAACTGAAATGGTCGGGTAACTCGGCCACATGCTCCGGTGCAAGTGCGGCCGCAGCCGGGACTGCTGGTCGCTTTTGGATGGCTGGATCACCAAGCAGCGCGAGAGCCGATCGCGTCCGTTCGCCGAACACTTCCACCTGATCTTTGAGGATTGGGACGCATCCATGCGCCGCCAGGGGCAGGTTATGGTAAGGCTTCTGCAAGGGCCGGAGCGCGGACCGATCCTGGATGTCGCTTGCGGAATCGGAACGCAATGCTTGCCGCTGGCCGCAATTGGATACTCGGTTGAGGGCTCAGACGTTTCGGTGGCCGCGATCAAGCTGATCGCCGACGAAACCGCGAAATGGGCCAAGGTGATCAAGTTTCGCAGGCATCAAGCCGGAGTGACGCTCGCCATGTCCGCTATGGGCCGATCGCTCCCCGAAATGACGCGTTTTGCAAATGGCCCGTTGGTCGGCTCATCACCGACGTCGAATGGAGCGCGCAACGATCCCGGTGATTTCGACTTCGCTACGCCGTCTGCTGCCGCTTCAGGAAAGAGCGCGCGCGGTTGATGGTGCGGGCCTTCAACTCCGGCGGCTCCTTCCAGGGGAACACCGTGATCTCGGCATTCGGGCAGAGCGAGGCGACGTCGATCGACGCCACCAGCGGATGCGCCACGACATCGTCGGGCAACACCAGCATCGGCGTCTCGCACGATTTCGCGAACTCGCGCGACACGCTGTACACGAAGTCGGGCCGCACGCGGTAAAGGTTGTGCAGATATTTTTCGATGGTCTCCATCGACACGTCGGGCTTGCGCTCGCGCAGCTCCTTGGCCCAGACGGTCTTGCCGGCATCGTACATGTAATCCGGTTTCGCCGGGTTGTGCCCGACCGGCTGGCTCAAGATAGCCGCGACGACGCGCTGCGGCGCGCGCTCCATCAGCTTCATCGCGAACGGGCCGCCGATGCAGTTGCCGAAGAAAAAGAACCTGCTGATGCCGAGGTGGTCCATCACGCCGAGCTGGTCTCCGGCGAACGCGCCCCAGGGATCGTCGACCGGGACCGGGCCGATGGACTCGCCGCCCGTCGCGTTGCGCTGATCCATGGTGATCACGCGGAAGTCGTTCTTGAACTCCTCCGGGATATTGATCACCGCACGCGACCACACCGCGATGCATGAGTTCAAGCCGCCGCCCGGCGTCGCCAGCAGCGGAAAGCCCGAGCCGATCTCGGCGTAGCGGATGCGGACATTGCCCTTCTCGTAGGAGCCGACCTTGGCGCCGGCCGGCAATCCCGGAACCGCCCCGGCCGGCTGTGCCTGCGCGAACACTTGCGGCGCTGCGCTTGCCGCCGCGGCGGCAGCACCGGTTGCAAGAACGGTGCGTCGGCTCGAATCGATCATCGGCTGCCTCCCTTGTCGCTGCACGCGGCCCTTGCGCGCGACCGGCGCCCGGCACTTAGGCCGTCGCGGCAGTTCCAGGAATTTTGAGCGCTATTCATCGTACCACAGATCAAGCCAGTTGGGCGCGGCAATCGTGGCGACGTCGCCGATCCGGCAGTGATCAATCGGCGGTCGCGAAATGGCGCTCAGAGCCAGACGCGGACTTGCCACGGCACGCCCATGTCGATAGTGGGCTTGGGGGTAGCTGCAAGAGGAGGCTTCCCTGGGCGCTCAGGAAAACAAGAAACTGATGCAGGAGATCTTCGCCCACGTCGCCGCCGGTGATCGCAACCGGTTGGTCGACACCCTGGCGGAAGACGTGACCATGCACGTGACCGGGCAATACTCCTGGTCTCAAACATTCAACGGCAAGGCGGCGCTCGTCAACGAGCTTTACGGCCATCTGCGTAACGTGCTGGCGGAAGGACGGCGAACCATCCCGTTTCGCTTTATTGCGGACGAGGACTACGTCGTGGTGCAAGCGCGCGGCGACATGGTGACCAAGACCGGCGTTCGTTACGACAACGACTATTGCCTGGTCTACCGGCTGGCGAACGGCAAGATCGCCGAGATCTGGGAATATTGCGACTCGGCCCTGACTGAATCCGTGCTGGGAAAGTTTCCAGCAGCCAGGAGCCCCGCGTAGCGTCACAAAGGGCAGACGGCGCGTGTCTTGCCCTGCGGTGATCATCGAGCGCTCAAGATACAGCCCTAGCCTCGATGCATCCTGCTTGCGGGAGGCGTGAATGTACGCTTTGTGCCAGAAGCCGAAATATCACCGCCAGCGGCCATCTTGTGCGCGAGCTTTTCACTCTCGCTTCGGCAAATGCATCTGCATGTCGGTGTCGTGGCCCGCATGGAATGTCGGCAAGAGTTGTGGCGCCGCCACTACCGCCGATCCAAAACGATCAGCGCAACCGCCGCGGCGCGAACCGCCGCCCGACCCCACGGAAGCGTCTTCTCGGCGAATATAACGAGCGTGATTACCGCCATGGCGGCGATATTCATGATGCCGAGCGGGAAAAGGATGACGAACAGGAGCCAGCAACAGCCGAGGCAATAAGCACCGTGGAGCAATCCCATGCGCAGCGCACCCGCAGCGCCATCGCGCCACGATGTCATGATGAAGCTGATGGGCGTTCGGCACTTTGCGAGACACAAGTCCTTCAAAGGCGTGAGCTGGTAGAAGCCAGCCGCGACCAGCACCATCCCTCCGACGCGGGCCGCGGCGGCCGGCGACAACGCAGTGCGCACGGCAACCGCCTCGGCGGCGAGCGCGCCGGCATAAGCGGCAACGCCCGCCAGCCCCCACACCAAAAGGTATGCCGACACGAATATCCACGTTGAAACGAACGCTTCGCCGCGCTGGCGTTTGCCCACCTGCAGCTTGTGGAAGATGACGATCATGGGCGCGGCGGTCGGAAACATCATGGCCACCATCATGGTGATCCAGATCGCAAGGAACAGCGGCGCGCGCAGGCCCATGGTGGGCGATTGCATCGCCATATCCATATCGGCGCCCG
>Ga0209382_10007041_pt1 | contig 14388 bp, 6 predicted proteins | sample SoiMetdeltSBSDD5_FD_187599 | JGI IMG/M metagenome (GOLD analysis project Ga0209382, IMG submission 187599) | Bulk soil microbial communities from a Populus tree surrounding site in Tennessee, USA - Soil MetaG P. deltoides SBSDD5 (SPAdes) (version 2) | ecosystem: Environmental > Terrestrial >... | reverse complement strand
TCGCGAGAGTCTATGAAACGCTGCGCCCACGAATCGAACTCGAGGTCGGACGCGCCTACACCGACATCGAAATACCGCTGGCATCCACACTCGTGGACATGGAGATGGCAGGAATCCGCGTCGACACGAGTGTGCTTGAGCGCATGTCGACCGACATGGGCTCACAACTGGAAGAACTGACGAAACGGATCTGCGAGATTGCCGGCGGCGAGTTCAACATTAATTCACCGCGACAGCTCGGCGAGATCCTGTTCGACAAACTGAATCTGCCACGTCCACGAAAGTTGAAGAAATCGGCTCAGTACTCGACAGCAGCGGAAGTCCTGGAAGAGCTGGCCAAGGACTACGAGCTGCCACGTCTGGTGCTGGACTACCGGCAGCTTTCGAAATTCAAATCGACGTATGTGGATGTCATTCCGAAGCAGATCGATCCAGTAACGCGGCGGCTGCATACCACATTCAATCAGGCCGCAGCGGCAACGGGTCGCCTGTCGAGCAGCAATCCGAATCTGCAAAACATTCCGGTGCGTGCGGATTTAGGTCGCAAGATTCGCGGCGCGTTCGTGTCGGAGCCGGGGTCGTGGTTTGTGTCGGCGGACTATTCCCAGGTGGAATTGAGAATCGTTGCGCACCTGTCGGGCGATGAAGGTCTGACGGCAGCATTCAGCGCCGGCGAAGACATCCATCGCAGGACCGCTGCCGAGGTTCTGGGGTTGCCGATCGAGGCGGTCACGCGAGACCAGCGGGATCGTGCGAAGGCGGTGAATTTCGGAATCGTTTATGGCCAGACGCCGTATGGTCTGGCGACGCAGCTGGGCATCAGTCCGGAGGAGGCATCGGAATTTATACATCGCTACTTCGAGCGCTACCAGGGCGTCCAGCGATACATCGAAGGCTGTCTTAGCGTCGCTCGCGATACGGGTATCACGCGAACCTTGTTTGGACGGATTCGCCAGCATCCGGAAATCAATTCGCGCAACGGCATGCGTCGCAGCATGGCCGAGCGCACCGCGATCAATTCACCGATTCAAGGAACAGCGGCCGACATCATCAAACTCGCGATGATTCAAATCACCGAAGAGCTGAAACGCCGGAAGCTGCGAACCCGCATGGTCCTGCAGGTCCACGACGAATTGATTTTCGAGATCCCCGATGAGGAACTCACGATCCGCGAGACGATCCGTGATCTGATGCAGAACGTCATTCAACTAAACGTTCCGTTGATCGTTGATCTGAAGCAGGGCCTCAACTGGGAAAAGATGGACCGCATTCCCCACCCTACTGGCCGTTGACATCCCCGTCTGACCGGACCTTACTCCTCGCGACTTGCGGCCGGCGTTCCGGACTCATTTGCGATCGGTCCAGTTGAGAACGACGGCGATCGGCGATGTTTCGGTCTCTGACACGAGGGTGTTCATCAGGAATCGTTGTCCATCCCGAGACACCATGTATTGCTGTCGCGGCGCCAGCGCGCCCCCAATGTGCGTCGGGAAGAGGGGCACCGGCGCAAGGGGCTTAGGCGTCTTGCCATCGCTGGAGTACTCGATGGGAACTGCCATGAGTCTGCCATCCATTGCGACATAGAACAGTTCTTTACCATCATGCCGCCAACGTACTTGAGCGCCGCCATTTGGTGAAACGCGAAATCTCTCTCCGGAGGGAAACTGTTGGATGAAAATCTCGAATCGAGAGGCTTCGGTCGTCTGATAAGCGATCCAATTTCCATCGGGAGAGAATTGGCCATCGCGGTCATCCTGGGGTGTCTGAACGACTGGAAACTCTTTCCCCTCGCCTTTGAAGGGTTTCGCCCAGAGGTCAAAACCTGTGCTGGGACTGGCACTCCGGTAAAGGATGTAGCGACCATCCGGTGACCAGTCGACAGGTGCTTTGCCAGCTGCTTTGTTCTCTGGATTCAACACTAAAAGGTCCTCACTTCCTATGCCCGTCGTCGGCTTTGTATACAGATCGTAAGCACCGTTTCGGTTTGAAGTGAACACAATCCGCGTACCATCCGGAGACCAGATCGCAGCACCTTCCGACGTGGCGGCCGAGGTGACCGGTCTGGGCAAACCTCGTGTAACGTCGAACATCCATAGATCGATATTTCCATTGACGGTTCGATTCACGGTCACGCGCTGACCGTCGGGAGACAGCGACGGGACCTGGGGACCGGCATCATCCGGATCGCCGACCTTTTCAATCTCCTTGCCGTTTCGGTCAAGCCAGACGAACTGGCGCTGTCCGCCCGTCGAACCGGCTCGATAGATAATCGGGCCGGCTGCGGACGCGGACAGGGCGGCGATATTGAAGCTGTCGATAACAATCTGTTGCGCGATCGGAACTGGAGTCCCGCTTAACAGCAATTTCGTGGCATCGAAGTCTTGCGCAAACAGCGTCCGTTGATTGATGAACAGGATATGCCCGGATGTATAGACACCCTGGGAGTCCGTATCGATGGGTAATCGTTGTATGGTCGAGGCGCCGAACTGGCCGATATAAATCCCGCGCGGATTACCGAGTACGTAGAGCAGGAAGTGACGGCCGTCGGGCAGCAACTGTGGGAACTCGTGCGATGATTGTAGCCCTTCAATGCGCGTCAATGGTTCCGGTTTGCCACCCGCTGTGGCCGAAACCTGGAAGATCGGGCCGGCTGCGTTCGGCGCAAAGAGGATCGTGCCATCCGGTGTCCAGGCGCCGCCATACGGATATGTCACGTCCGCTATCGTCCCGAGCAATCCTGTTTGGAGTTCAAGAGTCTTTAGTTTGCTGTCGGCGAAAAACCCGATTGACTTGTTGTCGGGTGACCAGAATGGTAACGACCCGCCGTCCGTTCCCGCCAGCGGCTCTGCAGTGATCGAATTCAGGGATCGGAGCCACAGGCGCATGCCATCCGCGGACGCTCCTGCATACACAATTTTCTGACCGTCCGGCGAAATTGCGATAGAGATGAAGTCGCCGGTTGGCGGCGTGTCGATTTCGAAACGGACCTCTGGAGGCGGAGCGTAAGAACGAAAGCCGCGAATGCCTAAAGCGACGGCGACCAAACTCAGAATTGCAATGATTGAAACCCACGCGGCCCTTTCGAATCGTAGCGGCACAACCTGCTGCTGCGGAACACCACGGTCCGGCGCTAACTGGCCTGTCCACATGAGCTCGCCTCGCAGGTCTTTTGCGTTCTGCCAACGATCATCCGGATCTCGCGCAAGGCAGCGCTCGATAACATGACGCAAATGGTCGTCTACCTTTTCCATCGGAGCCGGCTTGCATTTCATGATGTCCGCAATCAGAGCGGCCTGGCTATCTCCTGTAAAAGCTTTGGTGCCGGTTGACATTTCGTACAGGATCAGCCCGAGACAGAAGATGTCGCTTCTTGCGTCACACTCTTTTCCCTCCAACTGTTCCGGCGCCATGTACTGCGGCGTGCCGACGATTGTTCCGGGCGCGGAAACGCTCGTGTTTGTTCCAGAGGACGATAGAGTTGGGAATGGACGGACTTGTAACTTTGCCAAGCCAAAATCGAGAAGTTTGGCCCCTGTTTTCGTCAGCATCACGTTCGACGGTTTGATGTCACGATGAATCACGTCGTGGCTGTGCGCCTTGTCCAGGGCGTCCGCCAAATCGACGCCGATCTTCAAGGCTTCCACGCGGCTGAGGGCGCCTTTCTGCAGACGTTCGCCCAGGGTTTGTCCCTCGAGAAACTCCATCACGAGATACTGAACGCCATCCTGCTCGCCTATATCAAACACCGGGCAGATGTGCGGATGACTCAGTCGCGCGAGCGTCTGCGCTTCGCGCCGAAAGCGCTGTTTCAGTTGGGGGTCGTGGGAAATGTGGTCGGGAAGCACCTTGATGGCGACAAACCGATGTAGCCGAGTATCGAGACCCTTGTAGACCTCACCCATGCCGCCTTTGCCAATCAGCTTCAGTTCCTGATACGGACCCAAAACCGATCCGTCGAGTGATCTGGCAGCATCAGGACCGAACATCTCTGCAGCGATTGCGCCCACCGGTTGGCGAATGAAGCTTTCCGTGTCTTTCTGATGCGCCAGCATCCACTCGACTTCGCGACGCAGTTCACCGTCAGCAGCACATTCTTCCGCCAGAAACTTTGCCTGCTCTTCTTCACTGCGGCCGCGCGCTGCGTTGTACAGCCTCTCGATCTGCTGCCAACGTTCCGGACTCATTTGCAATGACCTTTTGGCGCCGCATTGTACCACTGCCGCCGCCAATGGCCGCTGACAGCCGGCGTTCTGGAGGTTTCAGCCTCCGTTTCCGCTTAGCCCCCGAGACCCAAAAACCACGGGTCCCCGGAGGTGAACGCCATGTCGGTTTCATTGCGGAATTTAACACTGCTGGTAGCGGCTGCCGTCGTGTACACGGAGGGCGCCGCGGCACAACAAGTTCAACCGAGCCAGATGATTACGTTGCGAATTGTGGACAACGCCCGTGTCCCAAAAGCGACCCTGGCTGAAGCCAAAACTGAAGTGGTCCGGATTCTTGCTCTGAGCGGCCTTCGCACCGCCTGGATCGAATCGCCGGCGGCCGCGGAGGCAGCGCCTCAAAGGACGACTTTCCTATTCACCATTCTGAATCGCAAAACGAGCAAATGGCTTCCGCACACGGCGGGGGCCCTCGGTACGACACCCGGAGCGGAACAGGCTAATTCCGGACACGTCGCCTACATTCACTATGATCAAATCGAGAACGTCTCGCGCACGCGCAAGGTGCGCCGCGGAACTTCTCTCACGCCCGGCGTCAGTCGACTGCTTGCATATGCCATCGTGCATGAGTTGGGCCATCTGATCCTTCCCGTCGATGCCCACTCTGCCAGCGGGATCATGAAGCCATTGTGGGGTGTGGACGAATACAAAGAGATGTCGCTGGGCCTGCTGAACTTCACATTGCAGCAGGCAGATCTCATTCGAAGCGAACTGGCGCGTCGCTCGCCCGACTGGAGCGAATCGCTCCTGGTTTAAGGAGATTCATTGCTGAGGTAACGCATCAGCCAGAGCTTGGCGAGATCGCAGTCGTGATAAACCGTGCTCGGTGCGACGTTCAAGACCTCGGCGGTTTCTTCGACCGTGAGGCCGCCGAAGAAGCGCAGTTCGATAATCCGTGCCTTCCTCGGGTCGACGGCATTGAGATTCTCGAGGGCTTCGTCGAGCGCCAGAATCTCGGCGCTTCGTGAGGGCGCGACGATCGCGGACTCGTCCAGCGCCAGCGCGCGCAGCGGGCCGCCTCGTTTTTGAGAACGGCGAGTCCGCGCAAAGTCCACAAGGATGCGCCGCATCAAGGTTGCGCACAACGCAAAGAAATGCGCCCGGTCCCGGTACTGTGCGTTTTTCACCTCAATCAATCGAAGGTACGCTTCATTGGCGAGAGCAGTGGGTTGAAGAGTGTTTCCCGGTTGCTCCAGGGACATATGACGACGCGCTAAACGCCGCAACTCGCCGTACACTAGCGGCGTCAGCTTTTCGAGGACCTCCGTGTCTCCCCGAGTCCAAGCGTGCAACATCTGAGTGATTTCGTGTGATGAATTTGCGCCGGACGACATCGATTACCGCGCGGGATTCTTGATCATGTCGAGCCACTGAATCGCGACAGTGGTCGTGCGCTTCCGCGTCTCCGGAGACTGACAAGAAAACAGGAATTGCTGACCATTAGGCAGCACCTCGTAATCGGCAGCGAGATTGTCGCTTAACCACGCGTTGCAGATATGAAATAGGAGCGTCGGAGGAGACCAGGAGAAGCGGCCACCGAGGTTGACGTCGACAGCCATCATTCCGCCATCGGGAGTCAGATAGTACACTTCCTTCGAATCGTCTCTCCACCTCGGATGCAACCCGCCGCCGGGCGAAATCCGGTGCTTCTCATTTCCATCGATGGACTGCACATAGATTTCTCGCCGGGCCCCTTCCAAGGTTTCGTAGGCCAGCCACTTGCCATCGTGCGAGTAACTACCACTGAATGCATTGCGCACGAGGAGTTCCGCTTGACGAGTCGCAGAGACCCTCCACAGGTTCATGTCCTGCCCTCTGAACCCACTAAAAAGGACGTATCCATCCTTCGACCAGTCATTCGCCAATGTTCCGGTCGCGGAGGTCGCCAGCGGTTCTTCACTATTCCCGTTAGGAAACGCCTTTCGCAGAATGCTGGGTTGGGATCCCCGGTCGGACGAGAAGGCGACGTACTTTCCATCTGGCGCCCAAACGGGAAACCAATCATTAGCCGGGTTGGATGTAAATTGCGTCCGGATGCCGGTCGCGGAATCCATAATCCAAATGTCTCGATTGCCGTTTTCGGAATCCGGTAGAACGACGGCGAGACGGGTACCGTCCGGCGACAGCCGTGGCTGTCCGTACAGCCCTTTCTCACCGACAACTCTGATCGCTTTTCCGGAGCGATTGAACCAGGTCAATTCCTGCAGTGAAGTCACGGCTTCGTTAAATGCGATAACGTTCTCTTTCGTGGCAACTGAAAATGAGCCAGCCGCGCTAGGTTTCTCTTGATCAATGCTTGCGAAAATCGGAAAAGGGTCGCCCGAGAACTCGAGATTACCCGCATCGAACCGTTGGGCCATCAGTGTCCCGTCACGCACAAACAGCACGTATCCCGCAGACGAATACATTGCATTCGACTGTACCGTGATCAAACGTTTCGGTTCTTTGGAGTCCAATGAGCCGATATAAACCGCTGTGTTCTGCGTGTCATTGCTACGCGCGGTAAAGAGGAAGTGTCGACCGTCCGGCAAGAAGCTCGGCCATCGGTGTGAGTTCTCATTTCGTTTTGGGTCAAGGGTCGTCAGAGGTTCTGGAGCACCTCCCGAAGCGGCCACACGCATCAACGCCGCGCGATTCGCGGGACTGAAAACAATGTGTCCCGAAGAATTCCAGGTTGCGCCAAGACCTGCATCGCTCGTACAGATGTTCTCCGGCGTTCCTCCAGCGATGGCAACTTTCTTCAATTTACCCTGCGCAAAAAAGCCGAGGAACTCTCCATCGGGAGACCAAAATGGAGCGCTGCCACCGTCCGACCCCTGAACTTTGTGGCTTTCTTCTGCGTTCAGAGAACGTAGCCAAATGGCGTATCCGCCAGATACATCCTGTCCAACGAAGGCGACTCGACGGCCGTCCGGAGACAGGGCAAGGTCTGTTCCGCCGCCACGTCGCGAAGTGACGCCGGCCGGAGGTTCAAACGAGAACCTAACGGGTTCGAGGCGCGCGGAGGCGTTTGGCGGCCGTATCCTGGTTGTGACACTCCACGTCGCGACAGCAGCCGCAAGTGCGGCGGCCCAAATAATCCAACCGGACCATCCCTTCCGTTGACGATCGGCGATTGGTACAGCTGTGGGGTGTTCGTCCGCATCTTCAATCTCAATCCGTGCGTCAGCAATGTCGCGCAAACGTCTCTTCGAATCCTTCCTCAAGCATCGCGTGAGCAGCTGCCGCACGGCTGGTGGCGTGCTCGCGGGCAATGATTTCCAGTCCGGATCACGTTCAAGAACTCTCGCGATCGTGTCCGACACCGTATTTCCAGCAAACGCAGCATGCTGCGTCAGCATTTCAAAAAGGATGCAGCCGAACGCCCAGATGTCCGTGCGTTCGTCGACTGGTTGGCCGCGAGCCTGTTCCGGGCTCATATAGGCCGGCGTTCCGACAATCGCTCCCTGAACTGTTTCAGCGGTAGTCCGTGAGTCAGCGCTACTGTCGGTCGTTAGAAGTTTTGCCAGACCGAAGTCGAGGACTTTAACTTTGCCATCCGGCGTGATCTTAATGTTCGAAGGTTTGAGATCGCGATGAACGATGCCCTTGCCATGCGCCGCCTCCAGCGCTTCGGTAATCTGCGTTGCAATTAGCAGCGTCTCCTCGATAGGCAGAGGACCTTTGGATAGGCGTTTATCGAGTGAATCACCCGCAACGAACTCCATCACGACGCATGGAATGCCGTCACATTCCTCTAGTTCGTAAACAGAAGCGACATTCGGGTGATTCAAGGAAGCAAGCATCTGCGCTTCCCGGCGGAGTCGTGCCATTCGCTCGGAGTCTCGAACGAGAGCGGCAGGCAGCACTTTGACGGCGACGTCTCGCTTCAACCGAGTGTCGCGTGCCCGATACACTTCTCCCATTCCGCCGGTTCCGAGAAGGGATACGATCTGATGAACTCCGACGTTTCGCCCGATCCATTGATGTCGAGATTCGTTGGCCAATTTTTGCGCTGCCTTGTCGACCGGATTTCCTAAAAAGCTCCTACCGCCCTGCTTTGCCAGCAGCGATTCTACTTCTCGCCGTAGTTCATCATCATCGACACATGCTTCTCGCAGGAACTCGGCGCGCTCGTGTTCACTGCGATCGATCAGCTCGTTGTAGAGCTCCTCGATTTTCCGCCAGCGATCGGGCGTCATCGATGCCTCCCTCGGTGGCTTGTATATGGCGCCGATTATAACCAGACCGTGTTTGCGTGAACAGTTTCCGAATTCGGCGTGCATCACCGCAGCTCTAAACCGAAAATCTTGCCGAACCGATCGAAGAATCGGAGTGCCCCTTCGAGATGGACTTAGCGGGGAAAACGGGTCCACGACGAATTGATTTTCGAGCTCCCGTATGAGGAACTCGCGATCCGCGATCTGGTGCAAAACGTCATTCAACTGAATGTCCCGTTGATCGTGGATCTGAAGCAGGGGCACGACTGGGAAAAGATGGACGCATCCCCCACCCCGTAACCGTTGACATGCCCGTGTGACGGATCGATCTTCCGCAAGGCCCCGGCCAATCATTCGCCCAATAATCTGCAAATCGGGTTCGCCGGAATCGCCGGATGAATGCCTTTGTGAGCGCTCACCCTCATTCCCACAGCCAGGGGAGTCGCCGGCAGAGAATGGAGCTTGATTTCGTTCGTTAAGAGATCCCCGGGTCTATCGTCAATGCCCTTGTGGACGAGGTCGCGGGTGCAAGAGAGCTCCAACTAAATCGAGATATTGACGCTCATTAGCGGTCTCCTTGTTCCAAGAATTGCGGAGGTAAGAGGAACGCCGTTGGGCAGGGTGTCGGAACATGAGTGGGTTCCTCCTCAGGTTCTCGGCTGGCAACAGCCAACCATGTGCAGTAAAGATACGCTGGCAAAAACCTGCCAACAAGAATTGTTTCTACGTGCCAAACTCGACTGAACAACCCAACGTGTTTTTTTTATTGGCCGAGGAAGAGGAGTAATCTTAAGGCGCGGCCTCAGCCATGAGGCGACAATTGACGCGGTAGCATCGCAACTGTATAAGTACAATGGCTTGCAACTCTTGGGAGGTCTTCATGTCGAACGAGGTTGCGGTTGACTACGTAAACGATTTCGTCAAGTGGTATAACAGCCACAGCCAAACCAATCGGTGGGCGTATTTGACGATGAAGGCCGTTCAGATTGTGCTGGCTGCCGCCATTCCCATCCTTACGCCCTTGGAAATCTCCAGGCAATCGATTGCAGTCATGGGCGGAACAATCGGCGTCTTAGAAGGCATTATTCAGCTTGGTCAATTCCACCAAAGCTGGATTCGCTACCGGTCCACATGCGAGGCCTTACGCAGTGAACTTTTTCTTTATCGTACCCGCGCGGGACCATATTCCCAGGCAAGTGATCCTCATGCCCTTCTCGCAGAAAGATCAAATTCATTAGTGTCTGCGGAAAATTCCAGGTGGCAAGCTATGCGGGAGTCGACAACGACGAAGGAAAAGGCATGATCCGCTGAGCATCATCGCCTATGTCATCAGATCTGTTCCTGAGTTACCACCGTTCGGATAAAGAATCGGTCGAGCAGGTTCGTCAGATTCTGAATGCCCGTGGAGTGTCCAGTTTCATAGATCATCAGGATCTGAGTCCTGGCTTGCCATGGCCGCAGGCGTTAGAGCAGGCGCTTCGCAACGTAGCAGGGGTCGCGGTCTTCGTGGGCCGTGAACTCGGGATGTGGCAAAAACGCGAAATGTATTTTGCCCTGGATCGTCAGGCCGGCGAAGAGCGCGATGGACGCGCCTTTCCCGTTATCCCCGTTATTTTGCCCGAGGCCGATCTGACCTCTAGCTTTCTTTTTCTGAACACCTGGGTGGATTTGCGACAGGACGTTACGTCAGCAGAGGCGATCGACCAGATCGTTCGTGTAATTCGGGGAAAGATCGGCCCGAAACCAGCTGACAACACAACCGCGGTCTGTCCGTACCGCGGATTGAAAGCTTTTCGAGAGGAGCACGCCGCGTTTTTCTGCGGGCGCGAAGTGTATACGTCGCGTTTGCTCGAGAAAGTTCTCCGGCAAAACGGGCTCGTTGCCGTAGTCGGTCCATCGGGAACCGGTAAATCGTCGCTTGTGCTTTGCGGCCTTCTGCCCCTGTTGCGACGGCAGCGGCCGCCGGCGACCACGTGGGATGCCGTTACGTTCACGCCGGGCGATCGACCTTTTCACCGCCTTGCGGCGTCGCTCATTCCGCTGCTTGAGCCGTCGATTACATCGGCAGCAGAACGGTTGTCGAAGGCGCAGCAGCTGGGAGAGTCGCTGGCCTCCGGGCTGCCGCTTGCCGAGGTAGCCGAAATGATCCTCGGGGATTCCAAAGGAACGGATCGATTGCTTGTCGTGGTCGATCAGTTCGAAGAAATCATCACGCTGACGCCGGAAAAGCACCGCAGCTCATTTCTGAAAGCCATGGTCGCGGCGCTCGGGCACTCTCCGATAGAGTTCGTTATCACGTTGAGGGCAGATTATTACGGACATGTCGTGTCGTTGAACCGAGAGCTAAGCGACCGTCTCGAACAGTGCGTCGTCAACCTGGGTCCGATGACGCCCGACGAGCTTGGGCGCGCGATCGTGCAACCCGCCAAGAAGGTCGGCCTCGATTTCGAGGCTGGCTTGGTTGAGCGGCTTCTCAACGACGTGGGAGACGAACCCGGCAACCTTCCGTTGCTCGAGTTTGCCCTTACGGAGCTGTGGACCGCGCGTCAATCACGATCGATGACTCATGCCGCTTACGAAAAATTCGGTGGACTGGCCAAGGCCATTAGTCACACTGCTCATGCCGAGCTCGAGAAATTCACGCCGGAACAGCAAAGAACGGTCCGGCAGATCCTTACGCGATTGGTTCATGTGGTCACACCCGGGGAGGCGTTGGAAGATACCAGGCAACGCGTCTCTCTAAACGAGCTCGGTGCCGATGCCCGCCCAATCGTGGACGAGCTTGCTAAAGCTCGTCTGCTCGTTACCGCGCGAGACGCGGACATCCATCAAGATACCGTTGAAATTTCGCACGAGGCACTGATCCAGGGATGGAGTGATCTTCGAGCGTGGTTGAACGAAGATCGTGAGTTTCTGCTCTGGCGTCAGCGCCTGAACCTTTATTCGACCGTATGGCAACGCGCCAATCGAGATGACGGTGGACTCCTTCGCGGCGCCCTTCTGACCGAGGCAGAACGCTGGCAAGCTTCGCACGCAACCGGTCTCAATGATGAGGAACGAGACTTCATCGGCAAAAGCACGGAGCGGCGTTCTAAAGAAGTTCTGGAAGAAGAAGGGCGACGAAGAAGACGAGTGACGACGCTGGTCGTGAGTCTTCTCATCATGGCCGCTTTGGCAAGCTTTGCAGGCGTTCAGTGGTATCGTGCCGTCAGCCAGAGACGAATTGCCGAAGCCGGAACGCTGTTGTCGGCGGCTAGGCTCATAACGACCGAAGCTCCGTCGAAGTTCGATCAGGCCGCGCTTCTGGCGATCGAATCATTGAGACTTGATGACACTGCGGAAGCGAGATCAATACTACGCGACGCCGTGAGGCTGCTGCCTCAGCGAACTGCCCAGGTTGAGATCAATTGCGACGGACGCATCAAAATATCCGCCGGTGGCAGCTTTCTGACCTGCCTTGACGGCACAAACCGATCCGCAAGAATCATCTCGGTTTCGAATGGCAAGGATCTGCCTCAGTCGCGTGTTACGGAAACGCGGGAAATCGCCACGGCTGATGCGAGCCCAAATGGAAAATTTATTGGGATCGGACTCCGTCAGGGTGGATTCAAGTTGATCGATGCGGAAAGTGGAAGAGCAGTCATATCGGAGAACCGGGGCGTGGATGCCATCGTGGCATTTAGCGCAAACGGCAAACTTTTCGCTGCTAGTATCGTTGATCAGGCAACCACCACAATTCACGTCATCACGATTTCAGATAAGGTGGCGCCTGCCTACACACTGAAAGTCGGCCACCCGGTCCTGGGTTTGACACTGAGTCCCGACGGCGCGTTCCTCGCCGCTTTGCATCAAGGCTCTCTCAACACGGAGATCACCATCTTCGACCTCGCGAGCCGCCAAAGCCGGACTATCCGAGGTGGAGCGGCCTTTCCAGCGATGGCGCTCTCATCGGGCGGTAACTTTATCGCACTGCCCGATCTCGACAATGCCGTGCACGTGAAAGACACCGTCAACAACGCGACAGAGAACAAACTCGCAAGCCAGCAACTCGCATACGCGGTCGCTCTAAGTGAAGATGGAAAATTTGTCGCCAGCGGTAGCGAGGACGGAACTGCCCGAGTCATGGAGACCGGGACCGGTCGCGTGATCGCGCTGGTTCCCACAGGTTCTCCTGTGAAATCTGTAGTGTTCACTGCAACCAACGATCTCGTAGTGGCGTCGAACGACAAGACAATCCGTACAGTCAACATTCTTAAAAGACCCGCCTTCGAAGCACTACACGTGTATGGAACAATCGCAATCAGTCCTCGCGGCCGTTACTTGACTACATTTAGCCCAACGACCACTTCGGAACTTGCAATTGTCGACCGGGTAACTGGAGAAAAGCCGTTACGCCAGCAGTTGCCGCGCGACCTGGTAACGACCGGTGTTATGCGCTATAGCACGGACGAAGAGTATCTGGTAGTGACCGGCATCGCTCATGGCATGACAGCTTACGAACTCAAAACGGGAAAGACGCAGCACAAACCAGCGCCGCCAGGCCTGACCGCGCTAACGATCAGCGGTGATGGGAGGACGGTTGCATGGGCGAGTGCGAAGAACATCGAAGTTTTTCGGACCGACGACAGCCGCCAGGACCGATTGGACTTCTCGAATACTCGCGTCCTGGAACTCAGCGCTGAGGGGCAGTTCGTTGCTGCGGCCGGCAAAGATCCCACGTTGTCTATTTTTGATGTCACAACAAAGAATAAGCTCTTCGATGTTCAATCAGAAGCCTCTGTGAAGAAAGCAGCGTTCAGTCCGGACGGACGTTACCTTGTGACATCCACGGACAACCGGCATCTCATTCTCTCCGATATGCGTAGTCACCAGACTGTTTGGCGTTTGAAAGATGCCGAAGCATCTCTGCTGGTTTTCAGCCACGACGGCAGCATCCTGCTAATCGGCGGCAGCGGAGAAGGTGACGCTGCCTTCGACGTCAAGCTAATCGAAACGGCGACAGGTAAGACGCTATTTGCGGTTCGGCGAGAGACACAGCCGCTTGGTGCGGCTTTCAGCATAGATGGACACTATTTCGACATTGTTGATGACACTTCAATCACCCGTCACTACCTGCGGTCCGAAGATCTGATCGAGCAGACGTGTAAACTCTTAACCCGAAATCTCCGTCAGGATGAATGGAACACGTTTTTGGCCAGTAAGGCGTATCGTTCAACGTGCCCATTATGAAATCCGTATTTTCCTGGGTCTGTGTCCTTTTATTAAATGCAATTGGACTCACTACCTTTGCACACGCCCAGAGCACGACAACAGGTGAGATTTACGGCGGAGTGATCGACAAAGACAGCCGTCAGGCTCTGCCGGATGCTGCAGTCACGCTCGTGAATCTGCGTAACGGACGCTCCCAGCCCGGCCGGACGGATTCGCGCGGCAATTACGTCTTTGGCCTGGTTGCCCCGGGCAACTACAGCATACGCGCCGAAAAAGAGGACTACTCGGGCCTCGAGTATCCCCGAGTTGTGGTTCCACTGAATCAACCGAAGCTCGTCATCCCGGTCTTTGCACTAACAAAAGTAGGCTCCGGCGCATTACGGCAAGCGCCGGGCGGCTCTCCTGGAATGAACAGACCGGTGATATTCAATCTGACATCATCGGCACAACGCACCGCGCCCACGCCTCCCGCGACTGGCGGCCTGACTTCGCTGGTTTCCCTTCGTGACTGGGCACTGCGATCCAATTTTGACTCACTCATTGTTCCCGCATTGCCGTTGCGTGGTGGCCGCACCTTCGATCAACTCGCGCTTTTCGCTCCCGGCGTCGCACGTGCGCCGTTCTCAGCCGGGGAGGGGCCGGCGGTCGGGATCGGTGTCGGTTCCATCGGACAGTTCTCGGTAAATGGCATGCGCAGCCGCAGCAACAATTTCACGGTTGACGGTTCTGACAATAACGACGAAGACATTGGCGTGCGG
>Ga0209382_10007040_pt1 | contig 14389 bp, 10 predicted proteins | sample SoiMetdeltSBSDD5_FD_187599 | JGI IMG/M metagenome (GOLD analysis project Ga0209382, IMG submission 187599) | Bulk soil microbial communities from a Populus tree surrounding site in Tennessee, USA - Soil MetaG P. deltoides SBSDD5 (SPAdes) (version 2) | ecosystem: Environmental > Terrestrial >... | reverse complement strand
ACGAGGATCTGCCCCTCGTTGCGCCTGCCACCATGGATCTGGAACACGCTGAAGATCGGCCCTGATGCGCCGCCGATGTCATTCCCCTGGATGTTGAGCGCTGGTACCAACGTGGTCAAGCCGAAGTACTGACGACTCGATGGAATCGCGGCGATCACGTCGCCGCTGATCGTCTGCTGCCTCCTCGAGTTCGTCACGTCTACGATGGGCGACTCACCGCTCACAGTAACGGTTTCGGCAACGGCTCCAACACGCATCTCGACGCTCAGGCTTGCGACGAAATTGCCCGTCAGCTCGATCCCCTCGCGCCTGACGGTGTTGAAGCCGGGCAAGATGAAGGTCACGGTGTAGGTGCCTGGCCTCAAGTCGACGATCGCGTATTGACCCGTTCCACCGGTGACGACCGAGCGCGTTTTCTCGATGAGCGCCGGACTGGACGCTTCGACGGTGACGCCAGGTATGACCGCTCCAGAAGCGTCCCTGACCAAACCGACAATGGACGCCTGCGCGGAAGCGCCTCGGGGCAGCGCGACAAGCGATATGACCGTAAGGATCCCGATCAGAAGTCGTCGCATGTTGATCCTCCGTATATCGTCAATCTCCGTCCAAGTGCCGGGATCCTAGCTGCAGCCATGTCGTCGGAGTCGACCAGGACTCAAACGAGCGCCACACAGTTATCGATAGCCACCTAGAAACTGAACGTCACGTTGAACCGCGCAAACCGCGGCGGGACGATGGCCGTCGGCTGCAGCCAGGTTGCGCCGTTGTTCGATAACGCGAAGTTCGAGTCGAACGTCGTGGTGTCGTTCGTGTTGAACAGGTTGTAGAGATCGACGCCGATGTCTGCCCTCCGCGATCCGAGGCGGATGATCTTCGCGAAGCGCATATCCACCTGGTTGAGCCGGTCGTCGGGATACAGGTCGCCGTTGGCCAGAAGGTTCACCGTCGTGGTGCCGTTGGGCAGCGCGCCGGCAGGCAGGCGACCGCCGAGCAGGTCCTGAACGGTGGGCTGACCCGGAAGGTAACTCGCCGAGGTTGGAGAATTCGGCAGAATCACGTTGGCATTGAGAGACGCACCGTTGGTGGCCGACGCGCCTCCCGCGCCACCGATGTTGTTCGGGTTCAGCGACCGGAACTGCGCGCTGACCAGCACGTCGATCTTCGGCACGGTATAGGCGGCCAGGCCCCTGAACGACGTCATGTACGGCTCGGTCACGTGGCACTGACGCGCCATCACCAGCGGTGAAGCTCCCGTCCCCTGTCCGAGGATCGTTTCGGGGAGGTTCTTCGCCGTCTCGCAGTTGTCGCGCACGCCGCGTCCGGTGCTCGTGCCACCCTGGAACGTCAGACCGTTCTGAAGACGCGCATTCACCGACACGTTCACGCCGTGCCAGTACTGCGTGCGCTCCGACCCGAAGTCGGTCTCGAACGTGCGATTGGTCTGCGCGCCGATTGCGGCCAGACGCGAGTACACCGTGACCGGATAGCCGCCGCCACCCGGCAAATCGGGATGCATCGGCGCCGTGTACGTCCACGGCGTGTAGTCGGAGGGCCCGACCAGCTGATTGTCGTCCACGAAGAAGTTCTGGAACCAGCGTCTGTTGTAGCTGACGTCCACCGACAAGCGTGGCAGCAGCTCGTGCTGGACCGACACGCCGAGCTGCCAGTCGCTCGGACGCACGCCCCAGCCCTCGAGAATCGCCGGATTGACGACGGTCAGATTGGGATTGGCATTGCCGAAATTCGCATTGTCGCCGGTCAACGCCGCGCACTGATCGCCGCCGGTCGCCCGCGTGTCCTGCAGGGCCGGGTTCCTCAGATCGCAGTCGACGATGAAGTTGTTGTTGGCATCGATCCACCCACGTGCAGGCGTGAGGACGTTCCTCTGGATACGCGCCGCCGGATTGTTCGCGGTGTAGTTCTCGTCGTTGGTGGCGTTCTGCAGGTACTTGCCGATGTTGGCCTTGAGCGCCGTCTTGCCATTGCCGAAGATGTCCCACGCCCCGCCCCACCGCGTGGTGATGTCGTTGTATCCCGCAACGCTCACCATCCTCGGGAACGTGATCGGTGCGGGATTGAACTTCGAGATCTCGGTCGTGCCATTGTGCTCGGCCGGCGCCCAACTCCACGCGCGGTCGTAGCGAATGGCTCCCTGCAGCGTGAAGCGTCCCTTCGTCCACTGGTCCTGAACGTAGAGTGCGCTGGTTGCCGTGCGGTCGTTCTGCTCCCACCGCGGCGTTAGCGTGTAGCTGACACCGTTCAGCACACGGTTATTCATGGTGTACCGCAGCAGCGTGGTGTTCGCATCCCGGCCCTGCAGCGATCGCTGGTAGGACCCCTGATAGCCGACCTTCAGGTTGTGAGCGCCGGTAACGTATGCCATCGACGCCCGCCAGTTGTTCGGGTTGGCGTCGTTGTCCGCCCACCCGAACCCTAACGGGTCGTACATGCCGCGATAGGTGTAGTTCGCCCGATGATTGTCGATGGCCTGCGACTCGGTGACCGGGATGAGATCCGTCAACGCGTCCGGCGGCGCCTGCCCGAAGCCCGCCCACAGATACTGGAACCGCGAGAAGCCAGCCTCCATCAGAACCTTGCTCGACAACGGCGACGTCCAAGTCGCCTGCGTCACGTGATACGGGAAGTCGTGATACCCCGGCCAGGTCTCGGGAGACGCCGTGAGCGTGCCGAGGCCGATCCAGTCGGAGTCTCGGGTACGACAGCCGCCGCCGCCCGTGGTGAAGGCCGACCCGGAACAGCGATGCTGGTATTCGTGCGAGAAGGAAACACGGTTTCGCGCACTCACCTGTGCGGTGAGCTTGATGCTGAAGATGTCGCGCCGGTTGGCGCTGCGGCCCTCGACGGATGTGTCCTGAACGTAGTCCCAGCGGCTCGCGTCGCCGGCGTTGCGATTCGCAAACAGCCCCTCTGTAAAAGTGGCGCTCCCGAAATCGCGCACCATACCGAAGAACCACAGCCGGTCGCGCACAATCGGCCCGCCGAGCGAGCCGCTCACGTCGTATTGATTGAGCAGCGCAGGCGGCCGTGTCAGGCCGATGCTGCGGAGGTCATCGTCGATGTTGTCCGACCGCAGACCGTCGCCGGTGCCGCTATAGAACGCCTGCCCGTTGAACGCATTACCGCCGGCGCGCGGGATGAGGTTGACGCTGGGCCCTCCTGCTTCGGATTCGCCGAGGCCGCCCGATACGAGCACCTGCATCTCTTCAGTGTTGGCGACGTCGTAGATGAACGTGGACACGCCGCCGCCGTTGAACGAGGCCGCCACCGGCATGCCGTTGATCAACATGCGACCCTCGTTGGCCCGGCCGCCGTTCGCCGTGAAGAAGGTCATGAACGGCTCGGTCAACGCTCCCCGCGACGTGTTGTCGGTCGTGATCCCCGGAATCGCTGCGAGCAGCGCGCCGTAGGTCCGGGTGACTGGCGCCGTTGCCAGCGTCTCCGCGTTGATGACCATCTCGCGTCGCGTGGACTGGACGTCAACGACTGGCGTCTCTCCGGTGACGGTAATCGTCTCTTCCAGCGCACCGACTCTCAGGTCGGCATTGATGGTCGTCACGCCCGAGCCACTGAGCACCACGCCCTCACGAACCACGCGCGTGAATCCCGATAGCGAGAAGGTGACCGAGTACGTGCCGGGCGGAAGATCGGCGATCCGGTACTGACCGGAACCGTCACTCACCGCCGTACGGGCCCGTTCGATCAGCGCCGGACCGCCAGCCTCGACGGTCACGCCCGGCAGCACGGCGCCGGAGGTGTCGCGCACCACACCCGCGAGCGTCGTCTGTGAATGGGCAAGAGACGGAAGGAGGACACCGCACGCGAGAACACACAGACCCAGCAGTCTTCTCATGACCAAGCTCCCTTCGCAGAAGTGGCGACTGGCAAACCAGTCGGCGACCGGCCGAAGCCGGTCCGCTGCGCACGCCGAAAGGACTCGATACCCGACGCCGGAAGGACTACCCGCCGCTTAGAGATGAATGCGTCCGGATGAGACTGCTGATGAACCGAATAGAAGTGAGAGTTGTATACGCCCGCCTTTGGGCGGGCGTCAAGATACAGGAAGACACCTAGGTGGTAGCTGGTAGTCGGTAGCCGGTAGAGGTGGAAGCAAGTTCGAACGTCTTTGCTACCAGCTATCGGCGGCTACCAGCCACCAGTACCGGCTACCAGCTACCGCCTACCAGCTAGCTAACGCGGATTGTCGTGATGCGACCCGTCGATGATGTGCTCGACGTCGCGATCTTCGCACCGCGCAGGCTCTTCGACTTCGATATCGGTGATCCACATCATCTGCGGCTTCAACGACCACGGCTCGGTCAGAATCGCGGGGTCGTGCACGGTCGCGCGCCACTCGATCGTGTCGCCGACACGGCGGAAGCGTTCGGTCACCTTCAGGTCCTTGGTGTGGAACGCGCCGTTGTCGGTCAGCCAGGTTTCTTCATTGAAGCCGACGGTCTCGACGACGAGCGTGTCGCCCTCGATGCGGCCGATCGCATCGCCGAGGTAGCTGGCCGGGACATCCTTGCGATGCGGGCGCCCGTCGGTCGGGATGATCCGGAAGAATGCGCCGTTCACGTCGTCATAGAGGAAGACGACCTCGCGTGCGTTCTGAATGATCTTGTGCGGTGGGCCGATGCGCGGAACACCGGGCGCCTGACAGCGGAGGTTGGTGTCGACCTCGACTTGCCGCTTCTTGAGATCCGCGACCTTGGCCTGGAACTCCGACTTGTATTTCGGAAAGTCGGTCTGCACCGGCGGGAACGGCGCCGGCGGCGCGCCGCCTGCCGCTGGGCCGCAGGCAATCAGGCAAATCGATCCGTCGGCTCGCTTCACAGGCCGTACGAACTCGATGCCGCCGAGATGATCCCACGTGCCGTTGAAATCGATGCGGCCGTCGGCCAGCTTCGGCGTTGGTTTGGCTGAGAGCTTCTGCAACTGCTGGACGGTGCCGCGATCGGGAGCCCGCGCGGCGACCTGTGCGAGGGCTGTTCCACCGACGGCAAGCGCGAGCAGGACCGCGATGCTCGAGCCAAGAAGTTTGTTCGTCATGGCGTTCACTCTATTGGCCGGTTGGCGAGAAGCTGTGTCCGTCCGCGTATGTGATCTTGTTGATCCACCCCAGGTGCTTGGATCCATCACGAGCCGGGACCGCGGTGATCGTCACTTCCTCACCGGTCTTGCCCTGCAGCGTTTCCTTGGTCAGCCGTGCACGCCGCATCATCGCGGTCGGCAGCGTGGCGAGCGCCCAGGTGTTGGTGGTGCCATCGGACTCCTTCACCTCCAGATGGACGTAGATGTGCGGGTTGATCCAGTCCACCTTCGAGATGACGCCTTTGAGCGTCATCGGCTTGGAGACGTCGAACTGACCTGGGACCGAGTGATGCGCCAGCAGCGTCGCGGTCGCCGCGAAGGTGACGGCCACGGCAACGAGAAAAGCCTGCCTCGCCGAACCCCGAAGGGTGAAGGCGGGACTGCGTAGTCGATACCTCATCGCGCTCCCCTCTCGGGCACAGAGTATGCCTGCGGTGAAAGCGGGTCAACTCCCAAAGACCAACTCCCAAGAATTACTCGGCGTGGAACGATTGGGAGTTGGAATTTTGGAAGTTGGGAGTGGTTGGGAGTCGGGAGTTGGAAGTTAACAAGTCAGAGCAGTTTGTACTTCGTCAGGAACTCGCGGATTGTCGTGTAGATCATCGTCCGCTGCTCCGGCGTGAAGTTGCCGTGGCCGCCGCCGGGAATGGTGATCAACTGATTCGGCACGCCAGCTTTGGTCAGCGCGTCGTGCAATCGCACCGCATGCTGATACGGAACGACGCGATCGGCGTCGCCGTGGATGGTCAGAATCGGCGGCAAGCCGGCCCTGACGTAGGTCAACGGCGAGACGCGCTTGGCGATCTCCTCGCGGTTCGGCAGGCTGCCGAACCACGTCATCGCGGCATTGGCGCGATTGGCACCCTCGATCACGTCATAGACGTCAGTGATGCCGAACCAGTTGATCGCCGCCGCGGGCTTCGGGACGGCAGCATTGCCGGCGCATTGGCGATCGAGTCCGGCACTTTCGGGAATCATTGCACTGGTTAGCGACAGGTGGCCGCCTGCTGATTCACCGGTCACCACGATCTTCGTGACGTCGATCATGTACGTCTTGGCTTGCGCGGCGAGGAAGCGCAGCGCACAGAGGCAGTCTTCAACAGCGGCCGGCGCCGGCGCGACGCGGGCGAGACGATACTCGACGTTCACGACGTTCCAGCCCATCTCCATCCAGGGGAGAATCTTCGTGACCGCGCCTTCCTTGTTGCCCGCGGCCCAGAATCCGCCGTGGAAATACACCACCGTCGGATGCGGCGTCGTCGCGCCGCGCCGGTAGTAGATATCGAGCTTCGACTCGTAATTGCTGGCCGTGAGATAGGTCAGATTCGGCGCCGTCTGGTAGGTCACGTCGGCATGCGCCGCCCACGTCGCGGAGGGCGAGAGTTGTGCGGAGACGCGCGTGGAGATCACGGAGAGAGCCAGCATCAAGGAGACGAGTGAGAGTCGTCGCATGGCGGCAGGATACCAGTAGAATTCGCCCCGATGAAACGCCTGCAGCTCGCGTGCGTCGCTTTCCTGCTGTGCCTGACCATCGTCCCGGTCGCGGGCCAGCGCTACGCCGCGCGGCGCGAGGGTGACATTGTCCAGTTGACCGATACCGCCACCGACACGCGCGTGTCGATCGCGCCCTCGATCGGCAACATCGCGTTCCGGATGACGGTGAAGGGCCACGACGTCCTGCGCTGGCCGCACGCCGACATGGCCGCGTTCAAGGCCAATCCCAACCAGACCGGTGTTCCGTTCATGGGCCCATGGATCAATCGTCTCGACGAGCAGGCCTTCTACGCGAACGGCAAACGGTATCCGTTCGACATGACGCTGGGCAATATCCGCGGCACGATTCCCATCCACGGATTCCTGACGTCGACATCCGAGTGGCGCCTTGTGTCAGTAGACGCGGGCAGGAACGGGGCGACCGTGACGAGCCGGCTGGAGTTCTTCCGCCAGCCGTCCTGGATGAAGCAGTGGCCCTTCGCGCATGCCATCGAGATGACACACGTGCTGCGCGATGGCGTCCTCGAGGTCATGACGACAGTGACCAACATGAGCGCCGAGCCGATGCCGGTTTCGATTGGCTTTCATCCGTACTTTCAGTTGACCGACTCGCCGCGAAACGACTGGACCATCTCGATCGGCGCGCGCACCCACCTGAAGCTGACGGAGAACAAGTTGCCGACCGGCGAAACCGAACCGATCGGCGTGCCGTACACGGGCGGCATGCCGCTTCGCGACTACGACATCGACGACGGGTTCACCGATCTCGTGCGTGACGCACAAGGCCGCGCTACGATGAGCGTGATCGGCAAGGTGCAGCGTCTCGACGTACAGTTCGGGCCGAACTATCGCGCGTCCGTCGTCTGGGCACCGAAGCCGCAGAACTTCATCTGCTTCGAGCCGATGGCGGCGATCACCAACGCGCTCAACCTCGCGCACAAGGGAATCTACCGAGAGTTGCAGAGCATTCCGCCTAGAGGCATTTGGCGCGAGAGCTTTTGGATCCGACCGGCAGGCTTCTGATCGGGACGACGCTGGTCGCGACTAGGACCAGTTAATTGACATCGTGACGGTCACGCAAACTGCCATAGCCGTTTTCTCGACGAGCAATGGCTCATACTCCAATTGCATGATCGCCTCGGCAATGGCTTGAGTGAATGCCGGGAACGAGCGATTGAACTTCACGTCCCTTGTCGTCCACACCTGGACTACCCTGCCTCGCTTGTCGACAAGCAGCTCGCCGCTCCACCCTCCGCTGCCGACTATGTCAGGCGGCCAGTCGGGATACTTGGTCGCCACATGCCGAACCTTCCTAGGCATCGGCGTCCGCTTGTCAATCGGGATGGGGCGCTCGCCGACGATCTTGTGCCCCTCTCTTAGACACACTCCGGCGGGCACATTCTCGGCAGCGTTCGCGTTGATACGGGGCACCAAGAGACCCAGAGCCAACGCAACGAATAACATTATCGAGCCAAGCATTCGCAATGATTAGACACCGTCCGGCTGAAGCCGGACACTACGAACTCCCAGCCACTCCAACTTCCAATCCCCAAGGCGCGCCTTGGGGAACCGATTGGGAGTTGGGAGTTGGGAGTGGTTGGAAGTTGGCCGTTGGTAGTTGGGAATTTACGAGAGCAGCTGATGAAGATGGAAATGGTGTTTCCCGAGTTTGCCGCCGTAGTTGCCCGCGGTGATCTCGACGACGCCTGGCCTGCACGCCGCGGCCAGGCCGGCGCGCATTGACTGTTCGATCGCCGATCGATCGAGCCCATCCACGACGATCTCCAAGACCGAGTTCACCGCCGTCGGCAGCTGCGTCTCGACGCCTGGCCGCGTCCGCAGCGTCGGACAATAGGCGTCATTGGTTGACGCGATCATGTTCTTGTACTTCTTCGCACCGACTTTGCTGCCAGCGCGGACGATGCCTCCTGGAAACGGCAGGATCACGCCGGGCACGCGCATCGCCTCGACCGCCGCCTCCGCCGCCGCAAGCGCCGCGGCCTGGTGCTCGGCGAGGATGAGCATGTTCCCGCCGCCGATCGCCTTCTGAACGCCGAACGATTCCTGGACGAGGAACTCGCCCTCCATCACCGGGATGCGCCAGTAGCGCTGGCCGTTCATGAACTTGCTCGACTGGAACTTGTCGCCGAAGTGACGCAGCTGTCCGCCGACGACCACGCGCTCGGCGGCAGCCGGGAGACCGTCGAAACACGCCGTTGTCGGGCAGGTCAGCACCGTCTGCCCGATGCGATCGATCAACTGCCGCTGCAGCCCCTCCGCGTCGAAGGCGAACAGCAGCACGCTGATGCCTGGCCGCAGATCGGGCGTCGTCTCGGCAGCGAGCTCCGATTCGATCCCCGCCTCAACCTTGCAGCCGATCACCGACGTCGCGAACCCGGTCAGCGACTGTGCCGCCGTTCGCGCCCACGCAGCCGATTGCGCCGTGATCACTACGCGCGCCGCGCGCATGCCGAACGCTTCGGCGAACGTGTCCAGAATCCTCACGCCATTGCGCTCGACGCTCTGCTTCTGGTCGTCGCCGCCGGTGTTGGTCTGGTCTGCGCTACTGTCGGTCATGGTCATTAGAATTCACAATGCTCAATGCTTAAGTAATTATGTCGTTCATAAGCCATGGCTAACGCAACGGCAGCAGGTCTGCCAGGGTGACACTCCGCTCTGGCGCCAACACCACCGCCGTGTCGCGGTTGCTGTCTGCCACTTGCCACATCAGCTCGCGGCACCGCCCGCAGGGCGCCATGACGTGCCCGATGATCAACCGCGACGATCATCTTGATCTGACACTCGCGAGCTTTCAGCATCTCGGCGATGGCCGCGTGTTCGGCACAGAACCCGAGACCGCATTCGGTATCGACACATACCCCCGTAAAGACATGTCCAGCGGGCGTGATCAACGCTGCGGCCACGTCACTGGATGAACAATCCGCGCTCGGCGAGAACGGAACCGCCAGTTTCGCAGCGACGGCGATGAGTTCCGTAGCAGTCACCACTTCTTCTCCGCCTTCCGTTTCCGCTTCATAGCCGGCGCCTTCCGACTCCCAGGCGTGGCGAATCAAACCTGTGCGCGCTCGAGATGGACATTAGGCCTTCAGCATTGGGCCTCAAAAGTGTACAGGCTTCGTCTGATACGCTGAGAACGGACCCACGCACCGAACATGAATCGGACCATAGTCACCAGCGCCACGTGCACGTCCTGCGGCTGCCTCTGCGACGACATCGACCTGCACACCGAAAATGGGCGGATCGTCCGTGCCGAACGCGCGTGCCCCTTGGGGCGCGAGTGGTTTTTCGGATACCACGGCGGCGGCCAGGCCACGGCTCTCGTCGACGGCCGGCCTGCCACGATCAACGAGGCGGTCGAGACTGCGGCCGGCATTCTGACGAAGGCCAATCGCCCCTTGATCTACGGATTGGGCAACTCGACGTGTGAAACCCAGCGCGAAGCCATTCTTCTGGCCGAGGACATCGGCGGCGTCATCGACACGCACACGTCGATGACGCATGGCGCGAGCAAGCTGGGTGCACAACTGGTTGGCAAGGTGACGTGTACGCTCGGCGAAGTGCGAAACCGCGCCGACCTGTTGATCTACTGGGGCACCAATCCAGTCGAAACGCATCCGCGCCACTTGACGAGATACGCCTACACTCCGACCGGCAGGTTCGTGCCTGGAGGACGCCACGATCGCACGATGATCCTGGTGGACGTGCAGAAGACGTTGAGCGCCAGGGTCGCCGACCAGTTCCTGCAGATCCAGCCCGGCACGGACTTCGAGCTCCTCACGGTGCTGCGCGCGATCGTACGCGAACAGAAGGTCGATCCATGTCTGCTCGCCGCCACCGGCGTGACGCTGGAGCGAGCGACGGCGCTCGTCGCACAGATGAAGCGCGCGCGCCTTGGCGTCTTCTTCTTCGGCAACGGGCTGACCCGGACCCGCGGGCGGCACATGAACGTCGCCGCGCTCCACTCGCTGACGATGGCGCTGAATGCGTTTACGAAGTTCGCCGCGGTCCCGATGCGCGATTCGGGCAATGACGTCGGCGCCGACAACGTCATGAGCTGGCTGACGGGCTATCCAGTCGGTGTGGACTTCAGCCGCGGGTACGCGCGGTCGAATCCCGGCGAATTCACGGCTGCCGATGTGCTCGCGCGCCGTGAGGCCGATGCGGCGCTGATCGTCGCCGCTGACCCGTGGTCCACGATGCCGGAGGCCGCAGTCGACCACCTCGAGACCATCCCGCACGTGGTCATCGATCGCGCGGGCGCCACGGCTCGCGCAAGGGCGCGCGTACAGTTCATCACCGCCTCGCCGGGGATCGACGCCCCGGGGACGGCGTATCGCATGGACTGGGTGCCGGTCTCGATGCGTGCGGCGTTCCACTCGCCGCAGACGACCGACGAAGACGTGCTCGGCCGGATCAGGGTGGGGGTCCGCTTGGGGGTCAGATCTTGATTTTTGCCTCGTACTGGCCACCGGCTCGTCACCCATTTCGGTCGTGAGTGGATCTCGTCGTAGCGGATTCAGCCCGACGGATCTGCTTCAGCACGGTCGACACATGACAGCCGAGTAGTTGCCCGATTTCGCGAAGTGTGTAGCCATATCGCCAATACGCCTCCGCCATCATTCGGCATCGAGACGCGTCGTCGTGACAGTCGGCCAACATACATTCGAGAGTCGGACGGACCGCGTATCGCTCGCGCCGTGAAAAATCACCAACATCGCGGTGCGGCTCGAGCGCGATGGCCACGTCGGCCCTAAACGCGTCCGACCCGAAGACAACCGCTCCAGACGGTGCCGTCTGTCCCCGACCGGCCTCTACGAACGCGACAAACCGGCGCTGCGCTTCGCACTGGTTGTCAGCAAACATTCTCCACACGTCGTCGAGCGCGAGGAAAGCGGGCGCTTCACCGAGTCCTGCCGTCGCGCGATAGCTGCTCTAGGGCCACGCGCCCGGATCGTCGACAAGGCCAGCCTCCACCGGGTTCAGCACGATGTACCGAAGGAGCTGCAAGAAGTACTCGTCGCGGTCTACGAGAAGGGCCTTGAAGCGCCCCTGCAGCACATGACCGACACGCTCATGTCGGCGGTTGAACGACTGACTGTAGGCAGAGTTCAACTGCTGCATCATGCGCGACACCGGGCAGGTATCGGGCTGGAGCAGGAGGTGAAAGTGATTCGGCATGAGGCAGTACGCACGACAGAGCACGCCGAATCGTGATGAGGTGCCACCAAGAAGCTCGAGAAACCGTTCGTAGTCCGCCGCCGCGGCGAAGATGGTTTGCTTCGCGTTGCCGCGAGACATAACGTGATAGAAGGCCTGCGGAATGTGAACCCGCAGCGGACGGGCCATACGCGAGATCTCGCAATGCTGGCGCCATCGGCGGAAGCGTTGACCGCGTCGGGTGTTTTCTGGGGAATTCTCACGAAAACCGCATGCGGCGATGAGTTCAAAGAGCGACAGGTGAGCGAAAAGTGCCGACTTGAACACGCCGCGAAAGCACAGATTCTGCAGAGCACACCGGGGTCAGTCTTGATTTTTGCGCCCGCCATGACCTCTCATCGAGGGCCTAAGACGGCCCGACGCAAAAATCAAGATCTGACCCCATCCGGGTTCCAGACGAGAATCTCGCCCTTTCCCACGACCGAGGTGTCGCCGAGGAATCGTTGGTAGGTGCCGGCCTGCGGATCGAATGGAAGATTCACGCCCAACGAGGCCAGTTGTCTGGCCAGCACGCCCATGAAGGTCGGCGCGTAGCTCGATGAATACAGGAAGCTTGGCAGGAGCGGGATCGCTTTGAGCGAGATGATCGTCCCGCGCTGCATCCAGGCGCCGGTGCGCAGTTCAGCCCCGCTGCGCAGCACGATCGTGCCGCCTTTCATCTCGAGACCAGCGAAGTCTCGGACCGGGCCGCCGACGATGATCAGCCCGCGCTTCATGCGCATGCCGATCTCGAGTCCGGCCGACCCGCCGATGATGATCGTCCCGTCGGTCATGCCTCGCGGGCTTCCCCGGTACGCGGCCCCGATCTGACCCCCGGCGTTCCCCGCGACACGAATCAGCCCGCCAGACATCTCGCCGCCCACCCAGTCGGAGGCGGCGCCGCTCACCTCGATCGTGCCGCCCTTCATGTAGGCGCCGAGATGCATGCCGGCGTTGCCGTCGATCGCGATCCGGCCACGCGTCATCCCGCGGCCGATCCATCTGACCTTCTTCAAGTCGCCGTGCACGTCGATCTCTTCGCTCTTCTCGCCCTCGACCGTGAAGAAGTCGTCGATGCGGCACTGCCGCTTTCCGAGATAGACCGGGAGCGCGCCGAGCGCGCCGCTGTCGAGCCCCGCCATAACGTCAGGGCAGATGCTTTCAGCTTCGAGCGGGACGCCGTTGACCGGCTGTTTCAGTGTCAGCGTGATCATTGGGGCAGGCACGCAACCGTCTCGGGATGCTTCAGCCGTGTCATTTCCGTCGGGTAGTTCTCGAACGACAGCGTATAGAGCTTCTGGAACGTCGGCCGGAGGAAATCCTCGATCGTCGGATCGAACTCGGGATGCACCAGGAAGACACGCCCTTCGGCAAGCGCCCGGATTTGCCCTTCCTCGACGACGACCTTCCCGCCCTTGAGGACGTATCGCGGATGCGTGAACATCACGCCATCGCTGTCCGGCTTCTCCGAGTAGATGGTGACGTCGCCGTCTGCACCAGGACCGAGATGGCCTTTCTGCTTCAGGCCGAGCGCTCTCGCTGGGCCGGCCGACGTGACGATGACGATCTCGGAGATCGAGTACTGCCGATCGAGCTCGGGCAGGGAGATGCGGTTCAACGCTTCCGCCGGAAGCTTCTTCACTTCCGACTTGCGGAACTCGACGTCCATCAGCAGCCGCATGATCTCCGGGTATCGCCAGAAGCCGCCGCCGTTGGGATGGTCGGTCGTCAGATACACGCGCCACGGGTCGTCGATGAGCAGCAGCAGCTCGAGACCGACGGCCCACTGAATCGCGTTCACCAGCTTATGGTCGCTGTAGACGTAGGGCACGATGCCGCAGCCGGTCTCGTTCTCGACGTCGAGATTGCCCCACTTGCGGCCGGTGAGCTCGTGCAGGAAGTGCTGCCACGGACCGTCAGCGGTGATCGTGACCGCGTCGCCGAAGAGGATCGCGCCCACGTCGCACGTCAGGTTCTTGTGTTTCATGAACGCCTCGGCGACTTCCTTCGCACCCGACCGCATGGTGCTCCAGTCCTGGCCGCCATAGGAGTGGAACTGCAGGTGCGCGAGATGGGCACGGCGTCCCTGCAGCATACTCATGGTCTCGATCGTCGAGCCGACGTTGCCCGGCACGCCGAGGTTGTTCTGATGCAGGTGCATCGGATGCGGCAGCCCGAGCTCGTCACAGATACGGGCGAGGTCCATGACGATCTGCGCCGCGGTCACTTTCGAATAGCCCTCGATAGGCTGATGGAGCTGGTTGGCGTTCTTGCCCCACTTCCACGCGGCGACGCCGCCAGGATTCACCGCCTTGATGCCGAAGGTTTTCGACGCCCATAGCATCCACGCCACCAGCGACTTGGCCCGCTCGAACTCGCCGGCTTCGAGCAGATCGAGCATCAGCTCGTTGTTCGCCATCAGCAGCAGCGTGGACTTGTCCACGATGGGGATGTCGTGCATCTCCTCGTGGGTGTGCTTGGCTGACAGGATTGGCACCGCCGCTTCGTTCACCGTCGTCCAGCCCATGCCGGCATAGAGATAACCAGTGGCGAACGTCGTCGGTGC
>Ga0209382_10007039_pt1 | contig 14390 bp, 14 predicted proteins | sample SoiMetdeltSBSDD5_FD_187599 | JGI IMG/M metagenome (GOLD analysis project Ga0209382, IMG submission 187599) | Bulk soil microbial communities from a Populus tree surrounding site in Tennessee, USA - Soil MetaG P. deltoides SBSDD5 (SPAdes) (version 2) | ecosystem: Environmental > Terrestrial >... | reverse complement strand
CGAGTTCCGCTACGTGCTGCAGGCAGGAGAGGGCATCACCGTCGAACACAGCATCCCGATCGGGCAGGTCTTTTTTGTCCCGCGCGAGCCGATCACGATGCGCCCGTGCTCCGACGAGGAGATCAAGGCGATTGAGGAATCCCGCGCGCAGTTCAACAAACACAAGGCCGAGGCGACACAGAAGACGTCGTACGGCCTCTCGTACAGCCCGCACTATCTGAGACAGAGCCGCGCGCAGAAAGAGTGACTTTCAGAACTCCCAACACCCAAAATCCGACTTCCAACCACTCACAAAATCCAACTTCCAACCCCCAATGACTATCAACATTGGAGGTTGGGAGTTGGGAGTGGTTGGGGAATTGGCAGTTGGGATTTGGGAGTTTCGTTTATGCACTCATCGTCTGCGCGAGCACCGAAAATCCCATGAGCGTCGAGACCTGGGCGGCGAGGATAGTCAGCGCGGCGCGCAGGTCTTCGCGCTGCTCGGCGCCGTACCTGACTTCGACGGCGAGCACGCCCGCGCAGCCCAGTGGCGTGAGCATCGGTGCGACGATCGCCCCGGTGGCCGCCTCACCGCTGCTGACAATGCACATCCTGCCCGTCCTGAATGCCTCGGCGCTGGCATTGTCGGCGTCGGTCGCGACCCGCGGTAATTGAGCAATCACGTCGGCGGCATACCCATGCGTGAACACTGGTGTCAGTTCGACGCCGACCGCGTCCGGGACCCACAGAATCACGCCTTCGAGATCGAGGATCAGCGCGGCTTCCTCGAGTACCGCGGTCACTTCCTCGGCTTCCTGCGCGCATCCGAGCCGCGTGCAGAGATGCGCCACGGACGCCAGGTCCACGGCTTCCGGTTGCAGCGGCGGCGGAGTCGGCGTCGGGAATACCTCGGACCGCTGACGCGGCGCGACGGATTTTGAATACGCGACGGGCGTAGCTGGTTCGATCGCCGGCGGCGGTGCGGCCGGTGTCTGGGCCTGTGTGTGGTGCGCCATCTCGGAGCGCCGTGCGTGGAACGCGTCGATCGCCGACTCGATGAGGACCTCAAGCCGCGTCGGCGGACGGCGACTGGCCTTGTCAGGCGCGATGTCACGCACCTCCGTCAACACGTCGGGCGCCGACTGGGTTGACGCGGGCTGTAGTTCCAGGAACTCGCGCAGCGTGGCCAACGGGTCGAGGCCAATCGCCTGCGCGTAGGAGCGGATATACGACCGGCCGAACAGTCCGAGCGGCCAGTGTGAGAGATCGTCGCGCTCGAGCGCTTCGAGCAGCGACAGCTTGATTTTGGTCTGTTCGGAGACAGCGGCGAGGGAAATCTGCTTCTGCTCGCGCTGTAACCGCAGCCGTTCACCAAACGTAGAGGTCATGTCTATGGTTGAGGGGCAGACGCGAGAGTAACAACTGTGCAACCGGGCTGCAAGAGCCTCTTGGGGGCGGCGGAGGCATCAACCTTGCAGTTTCCACCCCTGGATGTGCAGCGCTGTTCGTACACGCGCGCGTGTGGGAACACAACCCAGGAGGGATGTCATGTTGCGTGTAGCCGTCTTTGCCAGCGCGCTCACCGTTATCCCCTGCATCGCTGCGGCTCAGCAGCCATGTACAACGGATGCGCGGCAGGTCGTGGAACAGGCATATCGCCAGATACTCGAGCGATCAGCGGACCCTGCTTCGTCGGCGTCGGTCGATGCGCTGACTAAGGGAACGACGGTGCGCGAGATCGTCCGCAATCTTGCCAAATCATCCGAGCACCTTCAGAGGTTTGGCAATCAGGCGCGCGAGAACGCCGTCACTGATGTGTATCGCCACCTGCTCAATCGCGGCCCCGACCCGGAAGGGCAGAAGGACGCCGTGAATCTTGTCAATCGCCGCGGCATTGTGCCGCTCATCGATCAACTCGTGGATTCGCCAGAGTACCGGCAGCAGTACGGTGATTGGACGGTGCCAGGCTCGAACGTCCGCTTCTGCGCGCCGGGCGAGCGACAGGGGCAGCAGCAGAGCAGCAACAACGCACCGGGCAACGGCAATAACATGCGGTTCCGGCGCATGGACACCAATAACGACGGACAGATCCAGCGCAGTGAGTGGCGCGGCAACCCGCAGTCGTTCTCGAACTTTGACTGGAACAACGATGGCGTCCTGTCGGGTGAAGAAGTGAGCGTTGCTGCGGCGCAGCGCGGCAACCGGGGTAACAGGGGCGAGGACTTCGAGGTCGGCAACGCCGACCGGTTCGACTATCTGGATATCAACGGCAACGGGTTTATCGAACGCAACGAGTGGGACGGTGGTCAGAACGCGTTCGATCGGCTTGACACCAGCGGCGATCGGCGACTGACGCGAGCCGAGTTCGACAATACGTCGCGCGGTTCCGACTTCGCGAGGGTCGATATGAACGGCGACGGACGGATCCGGCTGAACGAGTGGCCGTGGTCGCACACCAGCTTCGACCGCCAGGATAGCAACGGCGACGGCGCGATTACCCAAAACGAGTTTCGCGGCGCGCCGGCGGAGCGGCGATAGTTGCCGTCTACCAGTTCAGCGAGCGGTAGGCGCGCCTACCGCTTCAGTGAACGGTAGGCGAGTCGATCGGCGTTGAACGATCCGAGCCAGAGGTCGTCGCCGACTCGCATGGCGATCGCGGTACCGGTAAACGACGGTGTCGCCGGTCCGCGTGCGAGCTCGGTGACGGCCATCGTCTTGGGATCGATGGTCACCACGACATACCCGCGCGGACATCTGATTCCCTTTTCGTCCTTCGGCGCTCCACCGCACCCGGCTCGTCGTCCAGCATCCCGGCTGTGATGAGGCGATTGTCGCTGGTCCAGCGCACGTTGTCCGGGCCGAATTCCTTCAATTGCGCCACGCGCAGCGGTTTGCTCGTGTTGTTGCGGGCAAAGGCGACGATCCGCTTGGTCGTCGTTGAGGCGACGTAGAACTCGCGATCGTCCGGAGACGTCTCGATGCCGTTGTTCGCCGACAGTTCTGTCCCGGGCAGTGCGGTGAATGCCGGTGTGCCGGGAGTCCACTGCATTACGACGCCCGTGATGCGCTGTGCGAAGGCGTCGTCGAAGGTCTTATCGGGCGTGATCAGCACGGTTGCGACCAATGTGCCGTCGCTGAAGGCGGCGACGCTGTTGAACGACATCTTGCCAGGCGCGAGCACGCAGCCGATCCACGTTGCCGTTGGCGTCGCCCCGCTCGCATTCAGCTCGAAGACCTCTACTGACTCTCGGCCGCCGTGGTTCGTTGCGTACACGGTGTAGCGGCCGCCCGGCGCCGATCGAAGACTGAGTCCATGCAGCAGTGCCTGTTTCGGATCGAGCGGGCCGGGGCAGTTCGCGAATTTCGTCCGATCGGCACGCGTCGCCGCGGCGCCTAGGACGTACAGGTTCTTGACTGTCTTCGCCTGCGTATCGACCAGATGCAGTCCGCTGCCCGGTGCCATCCCGCTGGCCAGCATCCAGCGCGTGTTCGGCACGACGACCAGATCTTCCGGATTGGCCACGCCGCAAATGAACGTGAGCCCACCCGACGGCGCGCACGACGTGGATTGCGCCCCGACAGCGTGGGCTGTAGCGATAGCGAGGATGGCGGCGATCGCGAAGCGCTTCATCTCGGTCCTTTCGATCGGCATAAACACAAAGACCCGCCTTGTGGCGGGTCTTTGTGTGCTTTCCGTTGTACGAGGAGCTAGATATCCATGCGCCCCGTGCTTGCGCCGAACTTGTCGATTTCGGCGCCGGCGAGATGCGCCATCGCCAGCAGCAGATTCGCCGTCGGCTCTTCTTTGCTGACGATGTGACGATTGCCCTTCAACCGACCCTGCGCGCCACCCACCAGCACCGCCGGAGGGTTGCTGCGATCGTGCTGGTTGCCGTTGCTCATACCGCTGCCCCAATAGAGGAGCGAGTGGTCGAGCAGGTTGCCATCGGCATCCTTGGTCGCCTTCAGCTTGTCGAGGAACTCGCTGAATTTCACGATCTGATACGTGCACAGCTTGGCGTACTTGGCCAGCTTCTCGGCGTCGTTACCGTGATGCGAGACGCTGTGGTGCGTTTCGGGGATGCCGATGTGGGCGTAGCCGCGGTCGCTCGCCTCGTGGCCGATCATGAACGTGAACACCCGGCTGATGTCGCCCTGATACGCCAGGTGCATCAGATCGTAGGTGATCGTCATGTGATCGTCGAACGCCTCGGGCAGTCCGATCGGCGCCTCTGGCGTGCCGGTGATCGTGCCGAGTCTGGTTTCCATGCGATCGAGCTGCTGCTCGACCTGACGAATGTTGCTCAGATACTCGTCGAGAATCGCTTTGTCGGGTGCGCCCAACGAGCTCCGCAGCTTCGCCGTTTCCTGCATCACCGAGTCGAGGAGGCTCTGTTTCTCCTTCAGGCGCGCGGTGCGCTGCTCGGTCGACCCTGTCTCGCCAAACATCCGCTCGAAAGTGACTCGTGGGTTGATGCCGATTGGCAGCGGACTGAAGTCGTCGCGCCAGGAGAGGGCATTGAAGAAGGTGCAGGGGAAGCCATCGCAGGCGCCCACCGCCGTGCCCATGTCCTCGGTGCCGACTTCGATCGAACGCAGCGGAGTGTCATCTGCCACGATGTCGGCGATGTATTGGTCGAGCGTCTTCTTCGACTGAATCTTGCCGAAGGCGTCGCCCGATTCGTCGCGCGACCCGACTGGACCGGTGCCGTTCAGGAACGCGGAGCTCGCGCCGAGGTGAACCGATTCACCCCAGGGTGCTTTCATCTTGCTGATGGTTACGAGCTGATCCCGGAACGGCTCGAGCGGCTGCATGACCGGCTTGAACTCGAAGTTCGCACCTTCGGTGGTGGGATGCCACGTATCGGGATACACACCGTTCGGCATGTAGATCGCGCCGAAGCGGAAGGGCGTGCGAGCGGCGGTTGTCCCTTGTGCCGTGAGCGCCGGCACCATGGCGTCGAGCAAGGGAAGCGCCATCGCGGCGCCAAACGTACCGCGCAGGAATGTGCGGCGGGACAGATGCTTCTTCGTGATGATCATGGCTGCTTCGCCCTCACTTAGGCTGAGACTGCGCGACTCTATTAGGGGTCCCTTCCGGCTCTAGCCGGGTCCGCATCTGAAACGGTGCGCTCTCGACGATGCTCTGAACGACTGACGCCAGCCGATAGTTGTTTTGCCCAGCCTTCCTCACGATGCTCCGGACGACCGGCATATCGGATGGTTCGACACCTCGGCCCAGCGCATACGTCATTATGCGCTCGGTCAGGACAGTCATAAAGGCCTCAGGTCTGCTCAGGATGGCATTGCGCAGCGCAACCGGGCCATTCACCTTCGTGCCGTCGGCCAGGACGCCGGCGGCATCGATCGCGGCCCCATTTTCAGTCTTTTCCCGCCACTGGCCCACGGAATTGAAGTTCTCGAGGGCGAAACCCGGCGGGTCGATGATCCGGTGGCAGGATGCGCAGACCGGGCTGCTCCGATGCAGTTCCAGGGTCTCGCGGACGGTTTTCGGCGCCGTCTTCGCCCCCTTCGCGGCCTCTTCGAGTGCCGGGACGTTCGGCAGCGGTGGCGGCGGCGGTGTGTTGAGGAACGTCGCCAGCACGAACTTGCCGCGATAGACCGGTGAGGTCCGCGTCGCCACCGAAGTGAGCGACAGGATGCTGCCCTGACCGAGCAGCCCGCGCCGGTTCGGGTCGGTGAGCTTCACCTGACGGAAGCGCGTGCCGTAGACGCCGGGGATGCCGTAGTGCCGCGCCAGCCGTTCGTTGACGAACGTGTAGTCGGCGCTCAACAGCTCGAGTGCGCTGCGGTTCTCGCGCAGGATGTAGCCGAAGAACAACTCCGTCTCGCGGCGGAAGGCCTTGCGGATGTTGTCGTCGAAGTCGGGGAACATCAGCAGATCAGGCGCGACCTTCGACTCGAGGTTGCGCAGCTGCAGCCACTGACCAACGAAATTGTTGACTACGGCATTGGCGCGCTCGTCGGCGATCATGCGGCGGACCTGCGCGGCCAGCACACCCGGCTGACGCAGCTTCCCGGCGACGGCGAGATCCATCAGCGTCTGGTCAGGGATGCTGCTCCACAGAAAGAAGGAGAGCCGCGACGCGAGCTCGACGTCGCTCACCGCGTGCGCCGTTCCGGCCTGCGCACCCGCCGCGTCCTGTTCGATGCGATAGAGGAACGACGTGCTGGCCAACACGCGCGCGACGCCGGCGCGGATGCCAGCGTTGAAGTCGCCCTTCGCGTCACGCGCCTGTTTGTAGAACTGCATCGGCGGCGCGACGTCGTCGGCTGTCACCGGCCGGCGATAGGCACGCCTGGTGAGGTTCGTGAAGATCTTCTGCGCGCAGGCGGATTCGTCCGCCGCGGAGGTGGGCGTGCAGATGAATACCTTCTCGCGGCTCGGCGATGCGCTGATGCCCTTGACGTTGTACGGTCCTTCGACGCCGACGGTCTTCAGTCGAGCGAGGCCGCCGATCATGTGGACTTCCTGGCTGTCGCGCAGTGCCGGCTGCCACACGTCCTGCCGCTGCCCGGGACGCTCACGCCAGGTGAAGCCGACGTCGTGCGGACCGGCGGTGACAAACGCCTTGCCGGTCATACGCGCATCGATCAGCGTCTTGGCCTCGTTCATGTCCTTGGCCTGGACCTCGTGATCCTTCGGCCCGCCGATCTGCGCCGAGTACACTTCCTCGCCGTCAATCGTGATGATGAACGTGTCCGGCGTCTCGTTGCCCTCGACGCCCGCATAGCCTTCCTCGACGCCGCGCACCAGACGGCCAAACAGCTTGTATTCGCCGTCGGCGGGGAAGACGTGCCGCACCTGCGTCCCGCCACGAGTGCCGAGCGGGAGACCCTCGATGTGCGCGCTCTGCGTGAACTCGCGGCTGATCGGGTACTCCGTGGTTCCAGGTCTCACGTCGGTATCACCGACGGCCAGTGTGCTGATGCGCTGCGCCGCAGTCAGATACCGTTCCAGGAGCAGCGGCGACGTTCTCAGCGACGTCGCGATGTTGTCGAAGCCGAAGTCAGCGCCATCGCTGGGCAGCAGCTCCGAGACGTCGATATCGAGTGCGAGGAGATCGCGGATCGCGTTGCCGTACTCGGTGCGGTTCAACCGGTGGACGACATAGCGCCCCGGCGTGCTCTTGCCCTTCCAGGCCTGATCGAGCGACGCCGCGAGCCACGCGGTGAAGCCTGCGTATTCAGCCTCGGTGGGGTGCGGTGAGCCCTGCGGCGGCATCGCTCGTACGCTCAACTTCCGCAGCACGCGTTCCCACGTCTCCGCGTGCGGCGTCAGGTTCTCGAGACTCGCGACCTCGAGGTTCACGGGATCGTTCCCTGGCTGGGGTGCGCGGCTGCTGTGACACGCGAAGCAGTACTGCTTGAGCATCGCCTGATACTTCGGCGCGTCAGCCGGCGATGCGACGGGCGCCGCGGCTCGAACCGGCGCGGCCGGTGCGGCCACCGGTGCCGGGGCTCGAGGCGGCGCTGGTGTTGCGGGTTTTGCTGGCGGCGCAGTCTGCGCAACCAGGATCGCTGCGCCGACCCACACAAGCGCCGCGCTCATCAAGAACTTTGTCATAGCCCCGCCTTGACCCCCATTACTGAGCTGCGTCCTCTTCCGCCTTCTTCTCGCTGTTCTTCTTCTGTTGCTCGGGTGACAGCGGCGGCGGCTGCGGCGCCGGATCGTTCGGTCCCAGCTTCATCAGCTCACGCAGCACGGCGATCACGTCATCACGTGAATCGCGCTTACGACGATAAGTGTTCGGATCGTTGTTGTTCCCGGGCGGCGGCGGAGGCTCGGGCTTCTCGGCGAGGAGCAGCGGTGTCAGATTGTCCTTGTTCACCGCGTCGAGCTTGGCGCCTTTCGCGACCAGCTCGCGAATGATCGCGACCTGACGCGCAGTAACGGCCTGATGCAGGAGCGACGCGCCCGCGGGATCCTTCGCGTTCGGGTCCGCGCCGGCGGCGAGTAGCACCTTGATCGCTTCGACCGGCTCGCGATTCGCCTCCTCACGGAACGGAGGTGGTCCGAGACGATCGAAGCCGGGGCCGCCGCCGAACGCTGCACCGCGGCCGCCGTTGAGCGCCATCATCAGCGGCGTCTTGCCGACGTTCGCGTTCATGCCGCGGCCAGCACCGCCGCGGCCGCCTTCCTTCTTCACCTCGGTCGGGCTCCATTCCACTTTCGCGCCCTTGGCGACCATCAGCTTCAGCGACTCCACGTCGGCGGCGACGGCGGCGCGATAGAACGGCGAGGAGTTGACCTCGTCGCCGCAGCACAGTGTGTATGAGTGCAACTGGCCGACGAAGGGCTTGTTGGGATCGGCGCCGCGATCGAGGAGCACCTTGACCAGATCGAGTGCGCCGAGCGTGTTGTCGTGATTGGCACGCAGGCGCGAGCCGTCGCGCGCGCGCATGTCGGTCGTGGCATCGTGCATGTCGACCGCGAAGTACAGCGAGCCGTCGTTCGGATCGGCGCCGAGATCGACCAGCGTCTTCGCCAGGTCGAAGCGATCGTTGACGATGGCGATGATCGTCGCGGTCGCACCGTCGCCGTTGGTGATCTTCGGATCCGCGCCGCCCTTGATGAGCGCGCGGATCGCCGCTTCGTGCCCGTTGCGAGCCGCGAACATCAACGCGGTGAAGCCGCCAGTGGCGTGATCGGCATGCTTGCGCTCTTCGAGACCGGTGACGTGCGCCTTCTTGTTCGGATCGGCTTTCGCGTCAAGGAGCGCCTGAATCACCTCGGCGTGACCTTCAGTCGCGGCACGCATCAGCGCGGTCTGTTTCTGATACGAGTCCACCGCGTTCACGTCGGCGTTGGCCTCGAGCAGCAGCTTGACCGTCGGCACGCTGCCAGCAAAGGCGGCGGCCATGAGCGGCGTCTCGCCCTCGGTATGCGCGAGTGCCGGATCCGCACCCGCTCGCAGCAGCGCCTGCACCACTTCGTCCGCGCCCGTCCGGCTCGCCTGAAGCAGCGGCGTGATGCCGTACTTGTTCGCGAGATTCGGGTTGGCTCCGGCGGCGATCAACGCACGCGTCATCGCAGCGTCCGAGTGGTAGGCGGCCCACAACAGAGCAGTGGAACCGTCCCGGGACGTCTCGTTGACGCTGACGCGCTTGGCGATCAGTCCGCGGACGGCTGTCGCGTCGTGGCGTTTCGCGGCATCAACGAGGGCACTCTCACCGGCGGCGAATCCGACGATGCCGGCAAAGAGAACGGCGAAACAGGAGGACAGGAGAATCGTGGAAGTCCGCTGGGTGCGCATCTTGGCCCCACCTCATGACGTAAAAGTCGAGCGGTTGCAGTGCGGGAAATTTTACACCCGACGGGGGCCCGGACGGGCCCCCTACCTATGTGAGGGACGTATACCGTAGGGCTCAAAAATCCGTCTATTTCACGGGCAGATTTCGTTCCCGTTCAGGGACACGTTTCGCCCACGCGGTTGACGGTCGAGACGTTGATTCCGTCCGCCCCGCCTTTGCCCAGCAGAAGCCCGGTCACCGACATCCGTTTTCCGACGTGCGTATCGAGCCGCGTGAGGACGAACTTGAGCGGCGTCGTCTTGGTCCCCAGTGGGAGCGTGGCATCCTCTGCCCCGACGCCGGTCTTCTCGACCCGCACGGGGTCGGTCGCGTTGGTGAGCGTCCAATCACTCCCGCTCTTGGGCGCGAGGCAGCCCACGATCCGCACGAGCGTGTTGGCCGGAAGCTCTCCGGGCCCGTCCTTTGGAATGATCGCGACGTTCGTGATCGTTTCCGGCGCCAGCTCGGTCGTGCCCGACGGGAAGCCGTTCGATTTCAGAATCAGCGCGACCAGATCGTTGTACGTCGCCGCCGGCAGTGTGCCGCCCTGACCGTTCGGCATGTTCTTGCTGACGAAGGTCAGCAGGTCGGCCACGGTCTTTTGCGTGTAGCCCTCCCAGAACTTGTCCCCGGTGAGCGGCCGAGTTCCGTCGGCGCCCAGCGTGTGACACCTGGAGCAGGTCGAGCTGAACGTGGCCGTTGCACGTTCGGCCTGTGCGTCGGTGTACACGCCGTCCCACACCGTGCGGCCGGCGGGCTTGGCTTGCGCCGACACGATCGCGTTGCCGAGTGCGCAAAGAAACATCCCCGTCAGAGCTGTGAGGAACAGGCGTGTCTGCATGACTGCCTCGACGCGCGTTAGCCGCGCACGTACTTGTTGAACCAGGCCACGGTGCGCTTCCAGGCTTCGTCGGCGGCCGCCTTGTTGTAGCGCTGCGGCGTCGCGTCGTTGTTGAAGCCGTGCACTGCGCCCGGATAGATGTGTCCCTCGTAAGTGACCTTCGCGGCCTTCATCGCGTTCTCATATTCGGGCCACGCCATGACCAGCCTCGTGTCCTCGCTGCCGTGATGCACGAGCACGGCAGCCTTGATCTTCGGGACGTCGGCGGCCGGCGGCGCGCCTCCGTAGAAGGGGACCGCCGCGGCGAGATCTGCTCCCATGCGCACGGCCAAGGCATTCGCAATGCCGCCGCCGAAGCAGAAACCCGTCACGCCAAGTTTGCCCGTGCTGTCGGGCCGCGATTTCAGCCACACCGCCGCGGCATACAAATCCTCTGACATCTTGGTCCGATCGACTTTGCCGAACAGTTCACCGCCTTTGGCATCGTCGCCCGGGTAGCCGCCGACGGAGGTCAAGCCGTCCGGCGCGAATGCCATGAAGTTCTCGAGCGCGAGCCGCCGCGCGACGTCTTCGATATGGGGATTGAGTCCGCGGTTCTCGTGCACGACGAGGATGCTGGGCAGCTTGTTGGTGCCAGCGCTCGCCGGACGCGCCAGGTAGCCCTTGATGCTGCCGTTGCCCTGCGGCGACGGCACCGTTGCATATTCGGTCTTCAGACGCGAATCGGTCGGCGAGACCTGCTGTGCCGCGGCGTAGTTCGGCATCAACGCATCGACCATGGCGGTCGCGGCCACGGCGGATACCGCGACCTTATTGACGCGATCGAAGAACGCCCGCCGGTCGATTTCACCGTGGATATACAGGTTGTACGCCTCGATCGCCTCGGCGGGAATCTGCGGTTCTGTCGTCTTCATGGCGATTACTCCATGCAATGTCCGGAAGTAGTGCGGTCCGATGCCGCGGACAATAACATGGTCTCGTTGTCGGTTGGTAGTTGCTTGGTTCGTTGTTCGTGGTGGGTGGTTCTTGGATCGTGGCTGGTTAGCGAGTGATTGCCGATTATTGCCACCACCCACCCACAGGAGCCACCCGCCGCGAACCACTCACCGCGAACCACCTTGATCTCGGCGGTGCTCGCGCTCAGCGCGACGGCGCCGCCATGGTCCACCGAGTGGCGTTCCGGACGCCACGCACGCCGTCGAGTAGGAGCACCCTTTTCTGCAGCGCGAGCACACCGCCTCCATCGCGCGTGGGGCTGTTCTCTTCACGCGGGAGCGACGGTGAGAACCGGGGCAGACGCATTCGAGGCGCGTGGCGTGACTCGATCGGCGCTGCCCTGAATACGCACATCACGATCGCGCGTGACATTTCCAGTGCAAGTGCCCGAACGGATGATGATGCGCCCCGCCTGGCGTGATTGCCGCGATCACGCTCCGCAGCGCGTCCTTGTCGTCGCACGCGACTTCGATTTCCGATGGGGAGTGCGCCTGGGTGGAAAGAGGAAAGGCGATACCCACATTCATCGCGACGAGTATCAAGGTACGTATAGCGGCTCGCTCGCTCATCCGTTCACCTCTGTGCGTGTGGTGACGGCTCGAGCGAGAGCGTTACAGCGCAGTTACCGCGAAACGTTGAATTTTCAGGCCTGAGAGGTAGCGAAGGGAGGCAGATGCTGCCTCCCATTCGCGCGGACGGGGAACGAATGTCGGCTCGCAGAGCGCGCGCCAAGCGGAGATGCCTCCCGCTTGGAGCAATCGGGGTGCCAGGATTACGTGTTGTTTCCCGGCGGCCGCCGACCCCAGAACTGCTGTGCCTCGCGGGCTGCCGAGTCGACCAGTTCAGTCGCGCGCGACTCGACCGCGTTCGCGGTTTGATCGATCCGCTCGTGCAGGTTGTCGAGCTCCACGCCTGCGCGCTCCGCCAGTTCTTTGTAGCGGCGTCCGACGGAGTCGCGCAACGATGCCCATGACTCTCCGAGTTCATCGCGCAGCGCGGCGCCCGACTTCGGTGCGAGTAGCAGCGCCAATCCTGCGCCGACGATAGCGCCCGTGATCACGCCGGCGGCAAATCCCGCATTGGTGTGCTCTTCGTGACGGTCGTACATCTGTCTCCTCCTGCGTGATTTGCGCGTAGCCTCAACGAGCTGCCGCGTGATGCTGCTGCCGCGATCGTCGCCAGCGCGCGAATGCCGACATCGCCGACGTGGCGCCCGCCATCAGGAGTGCCCGCGGCGCGCCCATGAACGACCCGACGTTCCGCACCATGGTCCCAGCATCGTGAAGCACGGTGTTGACCTGTGTGCTGGATCGTTCCAGGACGTTGACGGCCACTCGTGTCTGGCTGGCGATGTCGTCGAGACGCTCAGTGAAGCGGTTAAGTTGGCCGTCGACCATTGCCTGCGCCCGCTTCCAGGCAACCGAAATGGCGATAACTGTGCAAAGCATCAGTATCGTCTGAAGCACGAGCGCAATCGCGATGACAATCAGCGCGTTCTGAATCGTGGGATCCGCTGGCATGTGCACTCCTGGCCCCGGTGCCTGAGCAGGCTTCGTGCCAGAGGTAAGCTTGGTATGGGGAACTGCGGATAGGGTAGCGGCTTGCCGTAAAATGGAATCGAGTTACTCACTCGCCGCTGGCGTTGTCTCCGTTTTTGCGAAGCAGACGGCGAATCTCCGCGACCAGCGATTGGGGATCGCACGGCTTCACCATCACGGTATCAAAGCCGGATGCACGCGCCAGATCGAGCTGCTTGACGTGGGAATATCCGGTCGCGGCGATGAGCGGTATCGCCCGTGTATCAGGGCGCGCCTTGAGATCCCGAGCCACCTCGTACCCGGATTTTCCTGGGAGTTCGAGGTCCATGATGATGACGTCGGGTTTCTCACGCACCGCTTCGGCGAATGCGCTCTGGCCGTCGGACGCGGTCAGGACGTTGAACCCTTCAGCGCGGAGATAGACTCCCCACACGTCGAGCGCGTCGGGGTAGTCGTCGACGATGAGGAGACTTGGTACTGATGGCACGTCTGGCATCGACTGAGGGTTTGAGGACATCGGTGACCGGTAACGAAGCATCAACTCGTATGCCAGCAACTCAACGCGCCGAAGAAAACGAAAAGGCGCTGAACCTGCTCATCCACGACGTGCGAGCGCCGCTCAGTGTAGCTCAGGGCTATCTGCGACTGTTGCATCAGAACAAGCTCGAAGCCGAGCCGGATCGCCAAAGGGCAATCGCCCAGACCATGGAAGCGCTCGGCCGCATCGGCCGCCTCTGTGAAGATGCCGCCACATTCGTCGCGGACCCCGTTTCCAATGATGGGCCGGTTTCTACACTTCAGGTCTCGACGCTGGTCGAGCAGCTCGCGAACGATTGCGCGGAACGAGGTTCGCCATTGGAGTTCGTGCCCGGGGCGGAAACGCTCTCGGGCAGTGTGCGGGCCATGAGCTTGGACCGTGTTGTTCAGTCAGTCGCCGTAATCCTCTGCGCGGTCCGACGGTCCACCCGGAATCCCACGGTACGCGTCTCAGTGCATGAAGAGGCAAAAGAGGCACGGTTCCTGCTGGGCTGCGACGACGATCGGGCCGCCCTTGTGTCTCAACCCCCAGAGACCTTTGACCCGTGGCGCGGAGGGCATGGAATAGCCCTGCCCCTGGCGTGCCGCATCGTAACGGTCGCCGGGGGAAGAATCTGGACTTTCGCTAACGGACGGGGGGCCGTTGGCATCGCGTTACCCGAGGAGGCTTCGGCTCCATGACGGCACGTCTCACTATCGTCGACGATGATCCCGCCTTTACCGACTTCCTGCAGACGCTGCTGAAGACACGCGGCTATAACGTCGACGTCTTCCACAGCGGCGGAGAGCTTCTCGAGGCGCTGCGAAGCGGCCTTGCACCGCATGTGATTCTGCTCGACGTGACGATGCCGGATCTCGACGGTCTGGAAACGCTGCGCGCCATTCGCAGTGCACATCCCACTGCGCAAGTCATCATGCTGTCCGGCCGGCAGGCGCCCTCGACGATCATCGAGGCGGTCCGGCTCGGTGCGGCTGATTACGTATTGAAGCCCGGGGACCCTGAGGGCGTCGGCGAAATGGCGCTCGAAGCCGCAATCCGCAATGCCCTCGAGCGCGAGTCGCTCAGCGCGGAAGTGGCGCGCCTCGGCGCGCAGATGCCGGAGGATCCGGACGGCGCGCAATTGTGCTGGCGTCCGTCAGTGGCGATGCGGCCGGTCATGGACATGGTCGAGCGCATTGCC
>Ga0209382_10007038_pt1 | contig 14390 bp, 13 predicted proteins | sample SoiMetdeltSBSDD5_FD_187599 | JGI IMG/M metagenome (GOLD analysis project Ga0209382, IMG submission 187599) | Bulk soil microbial communities from a Populus tree surrounding site in Tennessee, USA - Soil MetaG P. deltoides SBSDD5 (SPAdes) (version 2) | ecosystem: Environmental > Terrestrial >... | reverse complement strand
CGGTCAGCGCCTTGTAAATGGTGTAGAGCGGCCCGGTGAAGAGCCCGGCCTGCTGCCCCGTGATGATGACGACCGAGTCGGCCTGGCGCAGGCGCTCGATGTTGGCGAAGGTCTCCTCGCCCGCGCCGGCGAGGCGGTTCTGCTCGGCGAGCACGACGGCGACCTCCTCGCGCGGGAAGCCCTGGGCGGTGACGCGCGCGGCGCGCGCGGCGAGCGAGCCGGCGTCGCGCCCGCCGCCCTCGAAGAACTGCGCGACCCGCTCGAAGTCGTAGAGGTAGTCCTGGAAGAGCCGGGTCGTCTTCGGAATCTCGCTGAAGCTGATCGCGTTGCTCGCCATGTCCCTCCAAAGCATCTCAAATTCGGAATCTAAGACTGGGAATTAATCGGCGTACTCGAAGTCGAAATACTCGTTCTCGAGCCACTGGCCGTCGCCGGCGCGGGTGAAGAAGCCGCTCTCGGCGAGCGCCTGCTCGATCTCGGCGCGCTCCCCGGCGGTCGGGGCGGGGAGCGGCGAGCGTGGCAGATAGCCGTAGAGCCCGACCATGTCGAGCGCCGCCTTGAGGTGGCCGACGCCGGCCGCCGTGGTCTTGCGCGCGAGGGCGGCGAGCCGGTCCTGGAGGCGCGCGGCCCGCTCGGTCTCGCCCCGCCGCCAGGCCTGCTCGACGGCGAGGCAGGCGCGGGGCGCGAGCGCCGCGACCGCGAAGACGGCGCCCGCGGCGCCCGCCTCGAGCGCCTCATGGAAGATCGCCGGCGCCCCCACCAGGACGTCGAACCCGCGCCCGCCGAGGTGGCGGAACGTGTCCTTGAGCGCCTGGAGGTCGCCCGAGCTCTCCTTGAGCCCGATGATATTTGGGTGCTCGGCGAGCGCGGCGATCGTCTCGGGCAGCAGGTAGACGCCCGCGAACTGGGGGATGAGGTAGATGAGGACGGGGATCTGGGCGCGGTCGGCGACGCGCCGGTAGTGCTCGGCGCGGTGCTCCTCCTCGAGCACCTTCTTATAGTAAAAGGGCGTGACGACGACGGCGCCGTCGGCCCCGCGCTCGGCCGCGAGGCGCGTCGACTCGAGCGTCTGGCGCGTCGAGAGCTCGCCCGTGCCGACGAGGAGCACCTTCTCGGGCGGGATCGCGCCGCGCACCGTCTCGACGACCGCGAGCTTCTCCGCCTCGCTGAGGTGGGGGAATTCGCCCGTCGAGCCGAGGATCAGGTAGCCGAGCAGGTCGGTCCGGTTCCACTGCTCGAGGTTATGAACCAGCTTGTCATGCGCGACCTCGCCGTCGGAGTTGAACGGGGTCGGGACGGCGACGATGATGCCATTGAGGTTTAGTGACATAAGCAAAAGTCAGTCGTCAGTCGTCAGTGGTAACGGACAACGGACCCCTGACAACGGACCACTGACCGCCTTGCGCAAGATAAAACCGAAAACGCATTATAGCGGCGCGGGACGCGGGGTGGCAAACTTTGTGGTAGGATGCCCGGGCATGGAGCTGCCAATCTTCAGCGACAATCTGCGGTCGTCGGGCACGTGGTCGGCCTCGCTCGGGCGCGCGCGCGAGGCCTGGCTCGCAGGGCGCGCGGCGCTCGAGCCGGAGGTGCGCCGGGAGCAGGCGCGCCACGCGCGGGCGCGCTCCGGGGGGAGGCTCGGCGAGGCGCGCCTGCTCGAGGCTGCGCGCCTGGTCGGGGGTTGGGCGGCCGCCCCCGAGGCAACGCTCACCCAGGGGCAACTGATCGGCATCTATCGCGCGCTGACCGGGGCGGTCGGCGAGGAGAGTCTTTTCCGCATGGCGGAGGCCGTGCCGCTGAGCCCGGCGCACAACCCGGCGCCGGCGGTCATCCTGCCGCGCCTGGTGGCGAACGCGCTCGACTGGTTCACGACCGAGGGCTTCGCCGAGATGCACCCGGTCGAGCAAGCGGCGCTCGTCCACCTCCGCCTGCTCGACCTGCAGCCATTCGGCTCGGCGCACGAGCCGGTGGCGCTCCTGGCGGCGGGCTTCTACACCGAGCGCGCCGGCCTGCCGCCGCTGATCATCCACGCCGACGAGGCGACGGGGGCGCGTTACGCCGCCGCGGTCGAGGCCGCCCTCCGCATGCTCACCCAGCCGCTCGTCGAATTCTTCGCCGCCAGTCTGTCACGGACGATGCGCATGGGGTCGGGAGATGAGGGCTAAGCGGGCGGGCCGCGCGCAGCGCCTGGAGCCGGAGGTCAGAGCCCGGCTCGCCCGCTTCTTCCCCGGGCTCGACCTCGACCGGATTCGCGTCTACGAGGGCATCCCGTGGTACGTCAAGGGGGCCCCGCTGGCTTACGCCGACCGGCACCGCATCTATTTTCAACCCGGCGCCTACCGGCCCGACTCGGGCGAGGGGCTGGCGCTGATCGCGCATGAGCTGGTCCACTGCTGGCAGTATCAGCGCCACGGCACCTGGAGGTTCCGCGCGCGTTACCTGGCCGCTTACTTCAGGAATCGGCTCGCGCGCATGTCCGACCTCGAGGCGTACCTCAACATCCCGTTCGAGGTCGAGGCGCGGTCGCTCGAGGAGAGCATCGCGGAGAGGGCAGGGCCGGAGGGGATGAGGGCATGACGCCGCCGGAGATGGAAGAGTTGTTGTCCGAGGGGCTGCGGGCGCTCGCCGGCTGGCAGGCGCGCTGGCCCGCCTACGGCCGGGACGAGACGCTCGCGCCGCCGCCCGGGCGGGTGCGCGAGGCTTTGGGCGAGCTGCTCGCGAGGCTCGAAGAAAACTACCCATTCTTCCACCCCTCCTACGCGGGGCAGATGCTCAAGCCGCCGCACGCCGTCGCGACTCTGGCCTACTTCCTGGCGCAGCAGATCAACCCGAACAACCATGCGCTGGACGGCGGCCCGGCGACGGCGAAGATGGAGCAGGAGGTGGTCGCCGAGTTGGCGCGGATGTTCGGCTACGAGACTTTCCTCGGCCACCTGACGTCGGGGGGGACGGTCGCCAACCTGGAGGCGCTCTGGGTCGCGCGCTCTCTCCACCCGGACCGGGCGATCGCCTTTTCCGGCGAGGCCCACTACACGCACCGGCGGATGTGCGAGGTGATCGGCGCGCGGACGGTCGAGATCGCCGTCGACGGGCGGGGGCGGATGGACCTGGACGACCTCCGGGCGCGCCTCGCGACGGGCGGGGTCGGGACGGTGGTGGTGACGGCGGGGACGACGGGGCTAGGCGCGGTCGACCCGATCGGCGAGGCGCTCCTGCTCTCGCGCGAGTTCGGGGCGCGGGTCCACGTCGACGCCGCCTACGGGGGGTTCTTCCGGCTGCTCGCCGACGCGCCGGGGCTCCTCGCCGCGGGAGATGCGGGCGCCTTCCGCGCGATCGCCGGGTGCGACAGCGTCGTCATCGACCCGCACAAGCACGGGTTGCAGCCCTACGGCTGCGGTTCGGTCCTCTTTCGCGACCCGGCGGTCGGGGAATTCTACCGGCACGACTCGCCATACACCTACTTCACTTCGCGCGAGCTGCACCTGGGCGAGATCAGCCTCGAGTGCTCGCGCGCGGGGGCGGCTGCGGCGGCGCTCTGGGCGACGCTCAGGTGCTTCCCGCTGGAGGCGGGCGCGGGGCTGGGCGCAGTCCTGGGCAAGACTCGGGCCGCGGCGCTCGCCTGGGCGCGCTTGATCGAAGGGGGAGGGGAGCTGCGGCTGGTGACCGAGCCGTCGCTCGACATGATCGCCTTCTTCGCCGCTGGGGAGCGGCGCGTCTCGGAGGTCAGCCGGCGCACCGAGCAGATTTTCGCGCGCGCCATGGGCGACGCGGCCGAGCCGGTCTACCTGGCCAAGCTGAGCCTCAAGCCGCACCTGCTCGCGCGCCACGCGGATTTGGTCTGGGACCAGCCTGCAGTGACCGTGCTCCGGAGCGTGCTTATGAAGCCGGAGCATTTGGAGTACGTGCCGCGGCTGCATGAGAAGGTGACTTCAATTTTGAGGTCTGAGAGTTGAGATGGAAGGTGAATTCCGACACTGGGGGCGGGTTTACGTGGCGGTGGTGGTCTACACCGTCGTGATGATCGTCGGGCTGTGGGCCTTTTCGCGGCTCTTTGAGTGACGCGCTGACCGCCGACCGCTATGAGACTTCTCGATTGGGTGATCGTCGCGGCCTACCTGGTCTACATCGTCTACGACGGGCTGCGGCTGACGAAGAAGAGCGACGAGGTCGAGGGCTATTTTCTGGCCAACCGCAGTCTGCCGTGGTGGGCGGTCGGGCTCTCGGTCATGGCGACGCAGTTGAGCGCGATCACCCTGGTCGGGACGACGGGGCAGGCCTATGCCGACGGGATGCGCTTCATCCAGTTCTACTTCGGCCTGCCGCTCGCCATGGTCATCCTCTGCGTCACGGCCGTCCCCTTCTTCTACCGCGCCAAGGTCTTCACTGCCTACGAGTACCTCGAGCGGCGCTTCGACGCCAAGACGCGGGCGCTCGCGAGCTTTTTCTTCCTCGTCTCGCGCGGCCTCTCGTGCGGCGTGATCATCGCCGCGCCCTCGGTCATCCTCTCGATCGTGCTCGGGTGGGACGAGCTGACGACGATCCTGGTCATGGGCCTCTCGACGACGGTCTACACCATGTTCGGCGGTGTGCAGGCGGTGACCTGGACCGACGTCAAGCAGATGGTGGTCATCTTCGCGGGCGTCTTCGTCTGCCTCTGGGTGATCATCGGTCAGTTCCCCCAGGAGGTCTCGGTCGGGGCGGCCGTGCAACTGGCCGGGGCGACCGGGCGGCTGCGGACGGTCGACACCAGGTTCGACCTCAACGAGACCTACACGCTCTGGTCGGGGCTCATCGGCGGGCTCTTTCTCATGCTCTCCTACTTCGGCTGCGACCAGAGCCAGGTGCAGCGCTTCCTCACGGCGAAGTCGGTGGCGGAGGGGCGGACCTCGCTCCTCATGAGCGCCTTCGTCAAAATCCCGATGCAGTTCCTGATCCTTTTTGTCGGGGTCATGGTCTTCGTCTTTTACCAGTTTCAGCGGCCGCCGCTGATCTTCAACCGGGCCGAGGCGGCGAAGCTCGAGCGCGCCGAGCCGGAGCGCTACCGGGGCTTGAACGAGGCGTACGAGCGCGGCTTTGCGGCGCGGGAGCGGGCGGCGCGCGAGGTGGCGGCGGCCGCGCAGGGGAGCGGCGAGTTCGCCGCGGCGCGCGAGCGGCACGCGGCCGCAGAGGGGGCGATGAACGGGGCGCGGCGCGAGGCAATCGAGCTGATCAAGGGGATCAACCGGAGCGAGAGCTTCACCGACGTCAACTACGTCTTCCCGACCTTCGTCACGACCTACGCGCCGCCGGGGGTGATCGGGCTGATCATCGCGGCGATCTTCGCGGCGGCCATGTCATCGATCTCGGCCGAGCTGAGCGCGCTCGCGACGGCGACGGTCATGGACTTCTACCGCCGCCACTTCCGCCGCGAGGCGCCGGACCGGCATTACCTCGCGGTCTCGAAGCTGGCGACCGGCTGCTGGGGCGTCTTCGCCTGCGTCGTCGCGCTCTACGCCGGGCGGCTCGGGTCGCTGATCGAGGTCGTCAACCGGTTCGGGTCGTTCTTCTACGGCTCGCTGCTCGGCGTCTTCGTGCTCGCCATCGGGACGCGACGGGCGACGGGGCGCGGGGCCTTCTGGGGGCTGCTCGCGGGGATCCTCTCGGTGGCGGTCGTCGGCCGCTACTCGCGGATCAGCTTTCTGTGGTACAACCTCATCGGCTGCGCGGTGGTCATCGTCATCGGGATGCTCCTGAGCCTGACCGGCCCGCAGCCCCAATCTCACCCCGATAGGAAGACGGTATGAAAAAGCTGACCCGCCTCGCCCTGGCGCTGACGCTGACGCTGCATGCGGCCCCCGTCCCGGCCCCCGCCGACACGCGGCCCGCGCCCGAGGACCGCGGCGCGAGTGGCCTGGCGCTCGCTCTGCGGCGGCTGCAGACGATCGCGAGCGTCCTGCACACGGCCGCGCACCCGGACGACGAGAGCACGGAACTCCTGGCCTACCTGGCGCGCGGGCAGGGGGCGCGCGTCGCCTACCTCTCGCTCAACCGGGGCGAGGGCGGGCAGAACGGGATCGGGCCCGAGCTCGGCGAGAGTCTCGGCGTGGTGCGCACCGAGGAGCTGCTCGCGGCGCGCAAGCTCGACGGGGCCGAGCAGTACTTCACGCGCGCCTTCGACTTCGGCTTCACGCGCTCGGTCGAGGAGACGTTCAAGAAGTGGGACCGGGAGGAAGTCCTCGGCGACATGGTGCGCGTCATCCGGATGATGCGGCCGCTGGTGGTCGTCAGCGGCTTCAGCGGCACCTCGCGCGACGGCCACGGCCAGCACCAGGCCGCGGGGGCGCTCACGCCCGAGGCGATCAAAGCGGCTGCCGACGCCAGTCGCTTCCCCGAGCAGATCAAAGACGGCTTGCAGCCGTGGCGGGTGCTCAAGGTTTACGGGCGCGTCTTCGGTCAGGCGCAGGGGCCGGCCGCGGTCTTTGACGTCGGCGTGGCGGACCCGGTCCTCGGGCGCTCCTACGCCGAGCTGGCGGCCGAGGGCCGGAGCCAGCACCGCTCGCAGGACTTCGGCATGATCCAGCCACGCGGGTCGCAGGTCCGCTCCTTCCCGCGCCTCGAGAGCCTGGTCGAGGCGCCGGAGCGGGAGACTTCGCTCTTCACCGGGATCGAGACGCGGGTCGCCGGGATCGCCAGGTTCGCGGGGCCGGGCGGCAGCGCTTTGGCCCCCGCGCTCACCCGCGTTCAGGACCTGGCCGCGCGGGCGCTCTCGGAGTACCGCGTCGAGAGCCCGACGCTCATCGCGCCGCACCTGGCGGCGGGGTTGCGCGAGGTGCGCGCGCTGCGCGGCGCGCTCGCCGGCCTCGACCCGGCCTCGCGCGCGAGCGTCGACGGCATGCTCGCGCGCAAGGAGCAGGAGTTCGCCGACGCGCTCGTCAAGGCGCACGGCGTGGTCGTCGACGCGCTGAGCGGCGCCGAGATCGTCGCGCCGGGCGAAGGGGTCGAGGTGACGGTCAACGTCTACCTCGGGCAGGGCGCCGGCGAGGCGCGGCCGCGAATCCAACTGCGGGCGCCCGAGAGCTGGCGGGCCGGGGCGCTCGAGTCCGAGCCGGAGTCGGCCCCGCCGCCCCCCGGCTTCCGCGGGCGCGAGGCGCCGAGCGCGAGCGCCCGTTTCCGCGCCGTGGTCCCCGAGGGCGAGCCGCCGACCCAGCCCTACTGGCTGGCGCAGGCGCGGACGCGCGACCAATTCTCCTGGGACGAGCGGATGCCGCGCAATCTGCCCTTCGCGCCGCCGCGCGTGAGCGCCGAGGTCGAGCTCCGGCTCGCGGGCGAGCTGGTCACGGTCCGGCAGCCGGTCGAGCACCGCTTCGCCGACAAGACCTTCGGTGAGATCCGGCGTGAGCTCAAGGTCGTGCCCGCGCTCACGCTCGCGGTGCGCCCGGGGCTGCTCGTCATCCCGCTCGGGAGCGCCGACCGCACGCGCGCGGTCTCGGTCGAGGTCACCCACAACGCGCGGCGGGCGACCCAAGGGGCGGTCAGGCTCATTGCGCCGGCGGGCTGGCAGGTCGAGGGCGACACGCGCCCGCTCGCCTTCTCCCGGCAGGGCGAGCGCGCCGCGCGCCTCTTCCGGGTGACCGCGCCCGCGGGGGCGCAGGAGGGGGATTTCAGCCTCAAGGCCGTGGCCGAGGCGGGCGGGCGCGAGTACGCGAGCGGGTACACGACCGTCGCCTACCCGCACACCGAGACGCACTTCATTTACCACCCGGCGGCGAGTCGGGCGGAAGTCTTCGACGTCAAGGTCGCCGCGGGGCTCAAGGTAGGCTACGTCATGGGGAGCGGCGACGACGTGCCGGGGGCGTTGGCGCAGCTCGGGGTCGACGTCAGGCTGATCGACGATGCCGAGCTGACCTCGGGCGACCTCGCGGCCTACGACACGATCATCCTCGGCATCCGCGTCTACGAGGTGCGCGACGCGGCGATCGCCAACAACCAGCGGCTGCTCGACTATGTCGCGCAGGGCGGGACGCTCATCGTCCAGTACAACAAGCAGGAGTTCGGGCGCGGGAATTTCGCCCCCTACCCGGTCAAGATGGACGGCAACCAGCGGGTCACCGACGAGGCGGCGCCGGTCAAGGTGCTCGCGCCCGAGCATCCGCTCTTCAACTTCCCGAACCGGATCGCGGCGGCGGACTGGGAGGGCTGGGTGCAGGAGCGCGGGCTCTACTTCTGGAACGACTGGGACGCGCGCTACACCCCGCTGCTGGCCGCGCCCGACGAGCGCGGGGCGGAGCTGCGCGGGGGGCAGCTGATCGCGCGGGTCGGGAAGGGGAACTACGTCTTCAGCGGCTACGCCTGGTTCCGGCAACTGCCGGCCGGGGTGCCCGGGGCCTACCGGCTGTTCGCTAATTTGATCAGCCTGCCGAAGGCCAAATGATCGACGAGCGCGGGCTCCTCTGGCACCATGATTTGAGTTCATGATACCTTATCACCCGCCACCTCGACTGGAGGGCAGGGTGTCCGATCAGTTGAGGCACAGTCATCTCACCGACCAGATCATCAAAGCCTTTTACAAAGTCTACAACCGGCTGGGCTATGGATTTTTGGAGAAGGTATACGAGAATGCTTTGGCCCTCGAGCTGCAGGCTGAGGGTTTGAGCGTCAAGCAGCAACCGCCGGTCAAGGTGTATTATGGTCAGCAAGCCGTGGGGGAGTATTATGCGGACTTAGTGGTTGAAGATCGGGTGATTCTGGAATTGAAGTCAGCCGAGGCTCTCCATCAATCGCATGAGGCGCAATTGCTCAATTATTTGAAGGCCACGCAGATAGAGATTGGACTGCTCTTGAATTTCGGGCCGAGGCCAGAGTTTAGGCGGAAACTTTTTACTAATGATAAGAAGATAGCCCACGGATGACACGGATTTAACGGATGTTTACGGATCAGAAATCCGTGCCGATCCGTCGCATCCGTGTCATCCGTGGGCTATTCTTACGCTCTATGCCGACCATCGCCGACGCGCAAATAGCGCTCGAACGCTACTTCGGGTTCAGCGGCTTCCGCGAGGGGCAGGCCGAGGTCATCCAGGCCGTGCTCGACGGCCGGGACGTGGTCGTCGTCATGCCCACGGGCGGCGGCAAGTCGCTCTGCTACCAGCTACCGGCCCTCCTCTCGGCGGGGACGACGCTCGTCGTCTCGCCGCTGATCGCGCTCATGAAGGACCAGGTCGACGCGCTCGCCGCGCGCGAGATCTCGGCGACCTACATCAACAGCTCGCTCGGGCCGGCCGAGCAGGCGGCGCGGCTGCGCGCGGTGGCGCGTGGCGGCTATCGGCTCGTCTACGTCGCCCCGGAGCGCTTCCGCAGCCCGCGCTTCGTCGAGTCGCTGCGCGAGATTGAAGTCTCCCTCTTCGCGGTCGACGAGGCGCACTGCATCTCGCAGTGGGGGCATGACTTCCGGCCCGACTACCTGCGCCTGGCCGAGGCGGCCCGGGGCCTGGGCCGCCCGCAGGTCATCGCGCTCACGGCGACGGCGACCCCGGCGGTGCGCGCCGACATCGGCGCGCAACTCGGCCTCGAGTCGCCGGCGAGCTTCGTCGCGGGCTTCGACCGGCACAACCTGGCGCTGCGCGTTGTCCATTGCAAGACCGAGCGCGAGCGGACGGGCGAGGCCGCGCGGCTGGCCGCCGAGGCCGTCGGCGCCGGGATCATCTACGCCGCGACGCGCAAGGGCGTCGAGCAGGTGACCGAGCAGCTCGTTCGGCGTGGGCTGCGGGTCGCGGCCTACCACGCGGGGCTCGACGAGGCGACGCGCGGGCGCGTCCAGGACCAATTCATGGCCGGCGAGCTCAAGGCGATCGTCGCGACCAATGCCTTCGGCATGGGTATCGACAAGGCCGACCTCCGCTTTGTCACGCACTACAACCTGCCCGGCTCGATCGAGGCCTACTACCAGGAGGTCGGCCGCGCCGGGCGCGACGGCCTGCCTTCGGTCTGCACCCTGCTATTCAACTACGTCGACACGCGGACGCACAACTTTTTCATCGAGGGGAGCAACCCGCCGCTCGACGTGATCCAGCGCGTCTACCGCCACTTGCTCTCCCTGGGCGTCGACGAGGCGGAGTTGACGGCGCGCGAGATCGCGGTGCGGGTCGGGGTCAAGAACGAGATGGCGGTCGGCGCGGCGCTCGTCTACCTGGAGAAGGCCGGCCACCTCGAGCGCGGGCCGGTCCTGAGGCTCCTGGACCGCGCCCCGGTGAGGGAGATGCGCGTCGACGAGCGCGAGCTGCAGCGCCGGGCGGCGGCCGAGCAGCGGAAGCTGCGCGAGATGGTCAACTACGCCTACCATGAAGGGTGCCTCCGCCGCTTCATCCTCAAGTATTTCGGCGACCGCAAGGAGGTCGAGCACTGCCACTGCTCAGGCTGCGAGCCGCAGGAGGTAAGGGCGGCGGCGGCGGCGCCCGCCGCGACGGCCGCGCCGCGCGCGGCGAACGAGGCCGAGCACCTCGCGGCGCGCAAGACCCTGAGCTGCGTGGCGCGGCTCGACGGGCGCTTCGGGAAGGGCGTCGTGGCGGGCGTGCTGCGCGGCTCGCGCGCGAAGAACATCCGCGCGGGCGGGCTCGACACGCTCTCGACTTACGGCCTGCTCGGCGAGTACTCGCAGGACGAGCTGACCCGCCTGATCAACGCCCTGATCGTCGCCGGGTGCGTGCGGCAGGGGGGCGGGGCCTACCCGACGGTCAGCCTGACGGAGTTGGGGCGCGAGGTCATGCTCGACCGCCGCCGGGTGGCGCTCGACCTCGAGGCCGTCGCGGCCGACACGAGCATCGAGGTGGATGCGGGGGTGCCGGGGGAGGGGAGCGAGCCGGGGCGTCCGCGTCGCCGAAAGTGAAATGTTTCCGCCGGCGTTCACTTATGTGAGTGAACGAAGTTAGTCAAGGAGGAAACATGTTGACGCGGAAAATCTGGTTCGCAGTGGGATTGATCATGACGCTCGGCGGGCAGGCCGGGGTCGCGCTCGCGCAGGCGCCCGAGCCGGCCGTGGAGAGCCTGAGGAGCTGTCGGCCGGAAGTCACGTGGTCGGCGGACGCGCCGGAGACGATTGGGCTGCTCGCGGCCGTGTGCCCGCGGGATGAGCGGCTGAGCGGGGCCTGGCAGGTGACGCTCGCGCCGGGCCCAGGGGACGCGGCGCCGTCGGCGCGCGCGCTGACGACCTTTACCAGCGACGGCACGGTGCTCGTCGCCAACCCCGGCTTCACCCAGGTCCCGTGCCTCGGCGGCGGCCGGGGGGGCTGCTCGGTCCCGGGCGCGGCCAGCGCCGGGATGGGGGCGTGGATCAGGACCGGCGACGCCGAGTACTCGATGACCTACGTCCACCTCCTCTACGACGCGATCGGGAACTACAGCGGGAGGGCGAAGGTCCGGGCGGTCGCGGTCGTGAGCCAGCCGGAGGGCGACCTGAGCGGCCACTTCATCACCGAGGTCTTCGATCAGAACGACGATCAGGTGAACTCCGCGGGCGGCCGGATCGAAGCCCGGCGGATCGTCGCCGAGGAGACGCCGCGGGGGCTCCCGGTGAGGGCCGTCTACCTCCGGCGCCGGTGAGGGCCGAGAGGGGGCCGAAAGTCTGGGCCGAAGGGGCGGGGTGAGGGCGGCTCAAATCGCCTTCACCCGCGCCCGCTCGTCTTGGCGGCGGGCGCGGGTGGCGGATTAATCGCTGGTCGTGGAAAAGGCTTTGACAGGCCGCCGAAGGTTATGTTAAATAAAATAACGACATGGCCATCTCCCGTCAATGATTTACCGATTGCCACGAAACTTGAGCGCAATTTTTGAATAGGCAAGAGGCAGGGGAACGAGCGCGCCGTTGAAGCTGTCATGCCACCAGAAGAGACGAAAACGCCGCCGCCCACGCCAGGCAGCAGTGACAAACCAGCCACCGAGCCCGCGGCCAAGCCCGCGCCGCCCGCGTCGTCTGCCCCCGCCGCAAAGCCTCCGGCCAAGGCGCCGGCGGGGCCGACCTACAACGACATCAGCGACGACCCGATCGTCGCCAGGCTCAAGGCGCGGTTCGGCGCGGCGATCGAGGAGGCGGTCGAGTTGCTCGGCCAGCAGATCCTCCGCGTGGCCGCCGAGCAGGCGCCCGAGGTGCTACGCTTCCTGCGCCATGACCCGGAGGCGCGGTTCGACTTCCTGACCGACCTGACGGCGGTCCACTACCCGGAAAAGCCACAGCCGTTGGAGATCGTCTACCACCTCTACTCTTTCCCGCGCAACCAGCGCCTGCGCGTCAAGACGGGGCTTGGCGAGGGCGAGGCGATTGAAAGCGCGGTGCCCCTCTGGGGGACGGCCAACTGGCTCGAGCGCGAGGCCTACGATCTGTTCGGGGTGCGCTTCGAGCACCACCCGGACCTGCGCCGCATCCTGCTCCCGCCCGACTGGGAGGGCCACCCGTTGCGCAAGGAGCACCGGCTCGAGTACCAGGAGAACGACTGGGTGCGCCGCCACCTGGAGATTCGCGACGTCCACCCCGAGACCGATCTCACGGGCAAGTACGAGATGACGGAGTTCGTCAAGGAAAACAGGTGATCGTCAGCTGACAGCTGATAGCTGAGAGCTATCAGCCCAGCAATTCTGATGGCCGAGACGACAAGAGAGATTCACAAGCCGGTCGAGGTGGCGAGGGTCATGGACGACCTCGCCGAAATGACGTTGAACATGGGGCCGCAGCACCCGTCGACGCACGGGGTGCTGCGCGTCATCCTCAAGCTCGACGGCGAGACGGTGACGGACCTCGACTGTGACATCGGCTACCTCCACCGCGGGGTCGAGAAGATCTGCGAGAACCGCACCTACCCGATGATCACGCCCTACTGGGACCGGACCGACTACGTCGCGGCCATGGCCGGGACGCTCTGCTACGTCCAGGCGGTCGAGCGGCTCATGCAGGTCGAGGTGCCGAAGCGGGCGCAGTACATCCGGGTCATCCTCACCGAGCTCAACCGGCTCTGCTCGCACCTTCTCTGGCTCGGGACGCACGCCATCGACATCGGGGCGGTGACGGTCTTCCTCTACTGCTTTCGCGAGCGCGAGCAGATGCTCAAGATCGTCGAGAACTTCGTTGGCGCGCGCCTCACCTGCCATGCCTTCCGGCTCGGCGGCATGGAGTGGGACGTCTACCCGGAGTTCGGGCGCGAGCTCCGGGAGTTCCTCGAGGTCTTCCCGCGGCGCGTTGACGAGTATGAGGCGCTCCTCAGTGAGAACCGCATCTGGCTCTCGCGGACGCTCGGGATCGGCGTCATCAGCGGGGACGAGGCCAAGGACATCGGGCTCACCGGCCCGCTGCTCCGCGGCTCGAACGTCAAGTGGGACATCCGCAAGGCCTTCCCCTACTCCTCCTACGACGACTTCGAGTTCGAGATCCCGGTGGGGGCGCACGGCGACACCTACGACCGGTACCTGGTCCGGATCGAGGAGATGCGCCAGTCGCACCGGATCATCCGGCAGGCGCTCGAGGGGCTGCCCGAGGGGCCGGTCATGGCGAAGATGCCGAAGGTCGTCAAGCCGCCGGTCGGCGAGGTCTACATGGCGGTCGAGAGCCCGAAGGGGGAGCTCGGCATGTATTTAGTGAGCGACGGGACGACGCGGCCCTACCGGCTGCGCTGCCGCCCGCCGTGCTTCATCAACCTCCAAGCCCTGCGCCAGATGTCGATCGGACATCTGGTGGCGGACGTAGTGGCGGTCATCGGGAGCATCGACATCGTGCTCGGCGAGGTGGACCGTTGACGCGGACGACGATTAATCGAACAAGACCGAGAAAGGTAATACAAGAAGATGGCTGCACCAGCTGCGGCGCTCGTGCGCGAGCGCACCATTCGTGAAGCGGAGAAATTGATCCGGACGATCTGCCTGACCGTCCAGCCGATGACGCGCGAGGGGTTCGCGCCCTACGGCGAATTGATCGGCGAGCGCGGCGGCGTCGAGTTGGATCTGGACGGCGGGGCGGCGAGCGTCGTCGCGCAGACGGTCGAGAGTCGGCCCCTGGTCTTCGATTTCCTCGGGCGCCACCAGCGCACCGAGCAGGTCTTCGCGCCGCTCGGGGGGACGAAGTCGATCCTCGCCGTCGCCGCGCCGAGCGCCGAGAACCCGGCGGTGCCCGACCTCCGGCGGATGGCCGCCTTCCTGGTCGACGGGACCTCGGCCTACAAGCTGCACCGCGGCACCTGGCACACGAGCGCTTTCCCGCTGGGCGAGCGCGCCACCTTCCTCGTCCTCGATCGCGAGGGGACGCTCGAGGAGGACTACGACCTGCGCGACCTCAAGACGGCGCACGGGGTCGTCGTCGAGATTCGGCAATAGGACGAACACGGATGACACGGATCGGGGCGGATCGACACGGATCGGTCATCCGTGGCCCCATCCTG
>Ga0209382_10007037_pt1 | contig 14393 bp, 11 predicted proteins | sample SoiMetdeltSBSDD5_FD_187599 | JGI IMG/M metagenome (GOLD analysis project Ga0209382, IMG submission 187599) | Bulk soil microbial communities from a Populus tree surrounding site in Tennessee, USA - Soil MetaG P. deltoides SBSDD5 (SPAdes) (version 2) | ecosystem: Environmental > Terrestrial >... | reverse complement strand
ACACCTCACACGCCCCGTAGGGCGAGTTGAAGGAGAAGTTGCGGGGCGCCAGCTCCTCGAAGCTGCCATGGCCGTTGGGACAGGCGAGGTGCTGCGAGAAGGTCAGCGTCTCCGGGCCGCCGTCGTCGTCGTCCTCCCCCGCCCCGCGGCGGTCGCTCTCCTTCCCGCCCGGCACCCGGTCGGCGCCGTCGCCGTTGCGGGGCACGATCTGGACCTCGGCCACGCCATCGGCCAGCTTCAGCGCGGTCTCCAGGGAGTCGGTCAGCCGGCGCTCGATGCCGTCGCGCCGCACCAAGCGGTCGACGATGACCTCGATGGTGTGCTGCTCGTAGCGGGCCAGCTCGACCCGCTCGGACGTCTCCCGCACCTCGCCGTCGACCCGGGCGCGGGCGAACCCCTGGGAGGCCAGGTCGGCCAGCAGCGTCTCGTAGGTGCCCTTACGGCCGCGCACCACGGGCGCCAGCACCTGGAACCGGGTGCCGTCGGGCAGCTCCATGATCCGGTCGACGATCTGCTGCGGGGTCTGGCGGGTGACCTGGGCCCCGCACTCCGGGCAGTGGGCCACGCCGATGCGGGCGAACAGCAGGCGCAGGTAGTCGTAGACCTCGGTGATGGTGCCGACCGTCGAGCGGGGATTGCGCGAGGCGCTCTTCTGGTCGATGGAGATGGCCGGCGACAGGCCCTCGATGAAGTCGACGTCGGGCTTGTCCATCTGGCCCAGGAACTGGCGGGCGTAGGCGGACAGCGACTCGACGTACCGGCGCTGGCCCTCGGCGTAGATGGTGTCGAACGCCAGCGAGGACTTGCCCGAGCCCGAAAGCCCGGTGAAGACGATCAGCTTCTCGCGGGGCAGCTCGAGGCTGACGTTGCGCAGGTTGTGCTCACGGGCACCGCGGATCACCAGCGAATCAGCCACAGCGCGCCAGGCTAGCGTGTCGTCGCTCCATAGGAACGCATGTTCGGGCCGTGGGGTCTAGGGGCCGGAGAGGTCGCCGAGCTGCTCGGCGTACCAGGGGTCGGCCACGTGCTCGGCGATCTGGCGCAGCGTCCAGCCGTCCTGGGGCGCGTCCCAGGCCTCCGGGCCCGCGGCCGCGTAGCGCAGCTCGAACGTGCGGGCGAGGCGCCTCAGCCGCTGCTGGGCCTCCACCAGGTCGGCCTCGCTGAACGAGGCGCGGTCGGCGTCGAGCGTCACCGCGCTGGCGTGCCACCGGTCCTCCTCTGCGGGTGCCCCGGCGAGCAGGGCCTCGGCCTGGGCGAGGTGGTCGACGATGTGGTCCGCGGTGCGCCGTATCGCCTGGTGCGGCGTGTACGCCCGCTCGCCGTCGGCGGCCAGCCGGGGGCGGCCGTCCCAGGCCAGCCAGGTGGCGGCCAGCGCCAGGACCCGCTCGACGGCGGGCACCAGCGCGGACCCGGGATTCGTGGGACCGGTCTCGTCGCTCGAGGTGGGCATGACCGGACGGTACGGACGCGAAGGTTCGGTGGGGACCGAAACGTCCCGGCGTTACCGTCGCCTCCATGGGAACCGACTTCGCCGCCGTCGCCGGGCTGCTCGGCCACCCGGCTCGGGCCGCCATGGTCGACGCGCTGATGAGCGGTGAGCCGGTCGCCGCCGGGGAGCTGGCGCGCATCGCCGGTGTGGGGCCGTCGACCGCCAGCCAGCACCTGTCCCGGCTGGTGGCGGGGGGTGTGATGGCGGTAGCGGTGCAGGGCCGCCAGCGCCACTACCGCCTGGCCGGCGCGGAGGTGGCCGAGGCCCTGGAGGCCCTGGCCCGGATCTGCCCGCCCACCCCGGTGCGCTCGCTGAGCCACGCCTCGCAGCGCGCCGCCCTGGGTCACGCCCGCACGTGCTACGACCATCTGGCCGGCGTGGTGGGCGTGGGCCTGGCCGACGCCCTCGTGGCCCGGGCCTGGATCGTCCCGCGGGGCGAGTCCTACGAGACCAGCCCCGAGGGCGAGGCCGGGCTGGCGGACGCGGGGGTCGACGTGGCCGGAGCCCGAGCCGGCCGCCGGGCCTTCGCCCGGGCGTGCCTCGACTGGACCGAGCGCCGCCCCCATGTCGCAGGCGCCCTGGGCGCGGCCATAGCGGCCACCGCGCTGGGCTCGGGCTGGGTGCGCCGCCGCGCCGGCCGCACCCTGGGCGTGACCGACACCGGCTACGAGGTGCTGCACGGCGTCTTCGGCGTGCCCGAGGCGGTGCTGGGCCGGGGGGACGGGGACGGGGTCACACACCTGCCTCGCGCAGCTCGCGCTTGAGCTCGTTGACCTCGTCGCGCAACCGCGCCGCGTACTCGAAGCGCAGGTCGGCCGCGGCCTCGTGCATCTCCTCCTCCAGCGTCTGGATGAGGCGGCCCAGCTCGGTGGGCGGCAGGTCGATCAGCTCGTCCCGCAGCCGCTTGGCCGCGCCGGGCCGGCCCCGCCGGCGCCCGTCACCGGGCGTCGGCGCTCCCTCGGCCGGCCGCAGGTGGGCCAGGATGTCGTTGACCGCCTTGCGAATGGTCTGCGGCTCGATGCCGTTCTCGGCGTTGTAGGCCAGCTGCAGCTGGCGCCGCCGCTGGGTCTCGCCGATCGCCCGCCGCATCGAGTCGGTGACGGTGTCGGCGTACATGATCACCTGGCCGTCGACGTTGCGGGCGGCGCGGCCGATCGTCTGGATGAGCGACGTCTCGCTGCGCAGGAACCCTTCCTTGTCGGCGTCAAGGATGGTCACCAGCGACACCTCGGGCAGGTCGAGGCCCTCTCGCAGCAGGTTGATGCCGACCAGCACGTCGAACTCGCCCAGGCGCAGGGCCCGCAGGATCTCGATGCGCTCGATCGTGTCGATGTTCGAGTGCAGGTAGCGGACCCTCAGGCCCTGCTCCAGCAGGTAGTCCGACAGGTCCTCCGCCATCTTCTTGGTGAGCGTGGTGACCAGCACCCGCTGGTCCCGCTCGATGCGGGTGTGGACCTCGCTGAGCAGGTCGTCGATCTGGCCCTTGGTCGGCCGCACCAGGACCTCGGGGTCGACCAGCCCGGTGGGCCGCACGATCTGCTCGACGACCTGCGACGACACCTGCAGCTCGTAGTCGGCCGGGGTGGCCGACAGGAACAGCACCTGGTTGACCCGCTCGGTGAACTCCTCGAACCGCAGCGGCCGGTTGTCGGCCGCCGAGGGCAGCCGGAAGCCGTACTCGATGAGCTGCTCCTTGCGGCTGCGGTCGCCCTCGTACTGGCCGTGCAGCTGGGGCACGGCCACGTGGCTCTCGTCGATCACGCACAGGAAGTCGTCGGGAAAGAAGTCGAGCAGCGTGTTGGGCGGCTCCCCCGCGCTGCGACCGTCGATGGGCGCCGAGTAGTTCTCGATGCCGTTGCAGAAGCCGACCTCCTGCATCATCTCGAGGTCGTACTGCGTGCGCATGCGCAGGCGCTGGGCTTCGAGCAGCTTGCCGTGCTTCTCGAACCAGGCCAGCCGCTCGGCCAGCTCGCCCTCGATGCGCACGATGGCCTTCTGCATCCGCTCCGCCCCGGCGACGTAGTGGGTGGCGGGGTAGACGGCCAGGTCGTCGAGGGTGCTTATCTGCTCGCCCGTCAGCGGGTCGACCACGGTGATGCGCTCGATCTCGTCCCCGAACAGCTCGATGCGCACGGCCGTCTCGTCGTAGGCGGGGTGCAGCTCGATCGTGTCGCCCCGCACCCGGAACTTGCCCCGGACGAGGTTCATGTCGTTGCGGTCGTAGTTCATGTCGACGAGCTTGCGCAGCACGGCCCGTTGGTCGATCTCCTCGCCCCGGGACAGGACCAGGAGGTTGTCGCGGTACTCCTCGGGTGAGCCCAGGCCGTAGATGCACGACACCGAGGCCACCACGATGACGTCGCGCCGGGTGAGCAGGGCGGAGGTGGCCGAGTGGCGCAGCCGGTCGATCTCGTCGTTCACCGACGAGTCCTTCTCGATGTACGTGTCGGACGAGGCCATGTAGGCCTCGGGCTGGTAGTAGTCGTAGTAGCTGACGAAGTACTCGACCCGGTTCTCGGGGAAGAACTCGCGGAACTCGTTGGCCAGCTGAGCGGCGAGCGACTTGTTCGGCGCGATGACCAGGGTGGGCTTCTGCACCTGCTCGATGGTCCATGCCACGGTGGCGCTCTTGCCCGACCCGGTGATGCCGAGCAGCGTCTGGTACCGCTCCCCGTTGGCGATCCCTTCGCTGAGCGCGGCGACGGCCGCCGGCTGGTCCCCCGCCGGAGCGAACTCGGACACCATCTTGAAGGGCACGTTCTTCAAGGTCATCGCTGCTCGACTGTACCGGCGGTCCGTTACACCTCCCCCGGCGGGACGGACCTGGTCAGGGACCGGGCAGCCCCAGGGCGAGTTGGTAGCGGTGCTCGGTGGGGGTCGGGGGGCGGTCGGGGTCCCACCAACAGCAGGCTTCGAGCAGGTGGAACCCGGCGTGGGCGGCGCGGTGGGTGAGGTCGTGGGGGTTCGAGGAGTTCGGGGCGCGCTGGCCGGCAACGGTGACGGCGGCTGTGTCGCGGTCGACGCCGGTCACGTCGTAGCCGCCGGCGGCCAGGGGGGTGGCGTGGCGGCCGGAGCCGCAGGCCCTTGAACTCCTCGTCGACCGCGAAGCGGAAGAAGGGTGGGCCGGCCGGGAGGTCCTCGGGCGGCGTGGCGCCCGCCGCCGCGAACGCATCGAGGAACACGGCGAGGAGACGCATCCGGTCCGGCATGTCCCAGGTGGTGAGGGCCAGGGTGCCGCCGTCACCGAGGACCCGGACGAGCTCGCGGACCGCCTCCTCGTGACATCCCAGGTGAGGGACCACGAAGTTGCCGACCGCGGCGTCGAAGCAGCCGTCCTCGAAGGGCAGCGCTTCGATGTCCGCCCGGCGGAAGTCGATGCCGGGATGCCGTTGCCGGGCGGGCCGGACCATGGCCGGCGCGGCGTCCACACCGATGACCGATGCGCCCCGCTCGGCGGCCCGCGCCGCGGCGTAGCCGGGTCCCGTGGCGACATCCAGGACCCGCGCGCCACGCCCCACGCCCGCCGCGTCCAGCAGCGGGTCGACGAACCGTTGCGTGATCCGGCCGAAGAAGTCGTCGTAGGTCGGGGCCTGATGCTCCCAGCCCGCCACCTCGAACGCCTTGAAGGCAGCCGCGTCGACCGTCATCTCCCCTCCTGTGGCGGCTTGCGGGCGATGAAGCTGGCGAAGCCGATGAAGCCGTAGAACTGGCCGGCGCCGGCTCGACGGCGGGCCTCGGCCTTGAGGGAGGCGGCCAGGTCGGGGCCGACGCGGCCCCAGGCCAGGAGGGCGTCGGCGCCCCGATCCACCAGGGTCAGCAGGTACTCGGGATCCGACGTCTGCAGGTAGCCGTGGCTGCGCGAGCTCTCCAGCTCGAACCCGGTCGAGCCCATCAGGTCCGGCAAGCGGCGCACCAGCCAGGGATCGTGGAGGAACGCCGCCTTCACCGCCTCGATGCAGTTCTGAAGAGGATCGTGGTCGCCGAGGGCGACGGTGATGGTGGCGTAGTCACCGTCGCACACGGCCAGGGTGCCCTCGGGCCGCAGGACCCGATGCGCCTCGGCCAGGACGAGCTCCGGCTGGGGGATGTGGCAGAGCGTCGTGTGCAGGACGACCGCATCGAACTCGGCATCGGCGAACCGCAGCGACCGACCGTCGCCCTGCTCGTAGCTCAGGTTGGGGGCCTCTCCCGCCAGCTCGCGGGCCTGGGCGAGGAAGACGGGAGAGGGGTCGATCCCGACCACCTCGGCCACGCCCGGCCGGCCGCCGAGCGCCCGGGTGACCGGCCCCGTCCCGCACCCGATCTCCAGCGCCCGAGCCCCCGAGGGGAACCGGACCTCCGAGAGCACCGACTCCAGCATGGCTCGCTGCTGGCGATCGGCGGCCCGCAGCTCCAGGATGCCGGCGAGGCGCTCCTGTGTAGGGGTGTCGAGGTCAGCGATCGTGGCGTAGACATCAGGCACCGCCGCGCCCTCCCGCGTCAGGCAAGCACGCGGAGGACCGGGCGGAGGCCCTCCGCGAACGCTTGCGGGTCGTCCAGATACCCCATGTGCCCGCCGGGTAGCTCGACCAGGTCGGTCGCCAGCCTTTCGGCGAGCGCTCGCGCCGACTCGCGGCGCCAGTGCCCGGGCGCATCGGGGCGACGGCCGTCGGCGCCGGCGGCCACCGCCCGGCCGGGCCGCAGGCCGGCCCACTCGTCGGGCGCCGGCTCGTAGGCCACGAACGGCGCCATCTCGACCCGCATGAGCACGTCGGCATTGGCCAGGAGGCGGTCGCGCAGCGCGGGTCCCAGCGTGTCGTACACCTTGTCGCCGGCCACGCTGCGCAGGAACGCCTCGACTGCGCCTCGAGGGCCGCCCCGGGCCAGGCCCTCCTCGATGACCGCGCGGCGCCGGGCTCGGACCGCGTCGATGTCGGTCACGCCGGACGGGAACAGCGGCTCGTGGAAGACGACCGCGCGAACGATGGCGGGATGGCGCAGCGCGAGGTTCGCGACGATCCCTACCGCAGCGCTGGTGCCCAGCACGATGGGCTGGTCCAGGTCGAGCCCCTTGATCAGGGCGGCAGCGTCGTCGGCCTGCTCGTCGATCGTCGTGACCGTCCAGCCGGCAGGCCGGGGGCTGCGCGAGTTGCCTCGCCGGTCGTACGTGACCACGGTGCGCTCGGAGGACAGGGCGCCGGCCACGTCCGTCCAATGGCCTGCGTCTCCGGTCGCCCCCGAGACGAGTACGAGCGGCGGCCCGTGGCCCCGTCGCTCGTAGTACAGCTTCGTCCCGTTCGCGTCGATCAAGCCCATCGCCACCACCTCGCGGCCACGACCCTCGCACGACGGACTTCAATGCCACTTAGGTTCCTACACTGCGGCGGAGATGCTCCGGTACAAGGTGGCGCCTCCGCCGCTGCCGATCTGCGTCGAGCGGCCGCGGCTCCTCCGGCGCGTGCTGCCCGCCCCGATCGTGGTGCTGGCGGCGCCGGCGGGCCATGGGAAGACGTGCCTGGCCGCCCAGGTGGCGGCGGCGACGAGCGGGCCGGTCGCCTGGTTCCTGGCCGACGAGCTCGACCGGGACCGGGCGGGGGTGGTCGCCCAGGTGCTCCACGCGCTGGCGGCAGCGTGGACCGACCTCGCCGGCACGGTGCCCGACTCACTGGATGACGACAGGTCGGTGGCGGTCCTGGGGTCGGCCCTGGAGACGCTCGCCGGGCCCGGCTGCCTGGTCATGGACGACGTACACCTGCTGCCCGAGGACATTCTCGAAGCCGTCGTACGCACCGCGCTCGCTGCCCTGCCGCCCGACTGCCGGCTGGTCCTCTGCACGCGGGGCTCGGTGCCGGAGGCGGTGCTGCGAGCCGAGGCCACGAAGCGGGCTGTCACCGTCGGTCCGGCTGAGCTGGCGTTCGACGAGGAGGAGTGTGGCCGGGCCGTCGGGTCGCCCGACCAGGGCGCCGAGATCCAGGCCCGCACGGGCGGGTGGCCGCTGGCGGTGGCACTGGGGCCGGACGTCGAGAGGCGCCCGGGCCGCCTGGCCGAGCTGGCGCTCGCGGAGCTGACCGCCCCGGCCCGCGACCTGCTCGTGGTGCTGGCTCGGCTGCCCCGCTTCCCCGCGCGGCTGCTCCGGCGGCTGGACCACCGGTACGCCGCGCTCGCGCCGTTCGGAGGGGGCCATCCCGGCGTGGTCTCGTGCGAGGACGGCTGGTGGGCCATGCGGGAGTGGTTGCGGGACGCGCTGCGCGAGCGGCCGGCCGACCCGGCCACCGTGGATGCCGCGGCCCGAGGCCTCGGCGACCTCGACGAAGATGAGCTGGCGGCTCAGCTCTTCCTGGCCGAGGCCCGCCACGAAGACGCCGTCCCGCTGCTGGAGCGGCTCGCAGCCGACGGCATGAGGCGCGGCCGGGCTGCATGGGTCCTCGCGCTGATCACATCCGTTCCGTCGTCCGCCCGTCCCTTCACGTTGGACCTGCTGGCGGCGCGCGCCGCCCAGGCGCTGAACCTGATCGACGAGGCGTCCGGCGACGCCGGCTCGGAGCTCGCCCTGAAGCAGCTGGTGGACCGGTCCGCGGCCGAGGGGCCAGGGGCACGACTGCGAGCTCGGGGGCTGCTGGCCAGCCACTACCGCATGGAAGCCGACGCCCGGATGTTCACGGTCTGCGAAGCCGCGCTCGGGGACGCGCTCCATGTCGAGGATCCCCAGCGGGAGCTCGCAGACCGCTGGTCGGCGGAGGACGCGCCCGCCGCCGCCGAGATGCTGCGCCTCTACGGGCACGCCCAGCTCTTCGCCCGCGAGCGGGAGACCGTGGCGCACGGCCGGCGCCTGGTCGCGGCGGCGCTCGACCTGCTCGACGCGGCCGGTCAGGCGACGACGTCCCTGCGGGGCTGGTCCGACTACTTCGAGGTGCTGCTGTTCCTGCGGCCTGCCGACCAGGCGCTGGGGCCGGTCCGTCGGGCCGCTCACCGGTTGGCTCTCGAACACAGCGACGCCGCCCTGCGGCTGGCCGAGCTGGCCACGGTCGAGTACTTCGCCGGCGAGCACGCCGCGTGCCGCGGCACGATCGAGGTGGCCCGCGAGTGTGCCGACCGCACCGGCAACCGGGTGGCGCTGGCCCCCCTGGCCGCCGTCGAGGTCGCCCTGGATGTCCTGGACGCCGGGTTCGACCCCGACCATGCCCGTCGCTTCGACGATGCCTGGGCCCGGTTGCAGGCGCATCCGAGGCTGGCATCGTTCGCCGCGCTGATCGCGGCCGAGTTCGGGATCGTGCTCGTGGACCAGGGCCGGCCGGACGACGCTCGCCGCTACCTCGAGCTGGCGGAGCGGGCGCTCGACGGCACGTTCTTCGGTCACACCACGTCGTTCCGGTGCCGCCGGCTGCGGGGCCTGCTGCTGCAGGCGGAGGGCCGGCGGGACGACGCCCGGTCCCTGCTCGACGCGCTCCGGCGCGATGCCGCCGCCGAGGGCCGGGCGGCGCTCGTGGATCTCGTCACCGACGATCTGGCCCGCGGCCGCGGTCGCTCATCGGCCACGCGAGCGAGACGAGGGCAGCCAGTACCGGTGAGGGCCCACGCCCTGGCTCCCGAGCTGTCGGTGACGGTGGCCGGGGAGGGTGTCCCCGCGCCCCGCGGCTACCCGGCGAAGCTGCTGGCCCTCCTCATCGCCTCGAACGGCTCGCTGACCGTGGACGCCGCCATCGAAGGTCTGTGGCCGGGGGCCGATCCCGATGTGGGAAGGAACCGTCTGCACGGCGTCCTCTTGCGGCTGCGTCGGGGGCTCGGCCTCCCCGCCGACGAGCCGATCACCTGTGCCGAGGGGGTGGTCCGCCTGGAGCGGTCGCACCGCCTGGAGATCGACAGCTGGGAGTTCGAGACGCTCGCGGCGCGGACCGATTCAGCCGAGCTGAGAAACGCCGCGATCGCGGCGTACCGCAGCGACTTCCTGTCGGTGCAATTCGCCTACGACGACACCGTCGCCGCCTACCGGCGCCGGCTTCGCCGGACGTTCCTGGACCTCGCGACCGCGCTGCTGGCGGATCCCCCGGACGGCGTCGACGGCGACTCGCTCGCGGCGCTGGCCCGTCGCGCCTGGCGCACCGCCCCGGACGACGACGGTGTCTGCCTCGCCGCCGTACGCACGCTCGTGCGGCTCGGCCACCGCGCCGAGACTCGCGAGTTGGTCGACGTCACCGCCCGAGCCCTGGGCGAACGCGGGCTCGACGGTGACGCCTTCCGCCGGGACGCGGAAGGCGAAGTGACCGTGCGGTAAGGTGAGGGCGGCGCAATCCCAGGTGCGGCGGTCACAGCCCGCCGGTCTCGCCGGAGGCGGGACGACCCGGTGGAAGTCCGGGGCCACGCGGTACACCCCGCTCCCCCGAGGACGGCAGCCCGCCCTCCTCCCCCCGTCGTGCTGCCTCGGGCAGCGAGCGTGGAGGTGACCAGCGTGTTCACGGGACGGATCAGCGAGGTCGGCGCCATCGTCGAGCTCGACGACGAGGGTGTGGTCGTGGCCGCACCGAAGACAGCGGCCGGGCTCCGGCCGGGCGGCTCGGTGGCGGTGTCCGGGGTGTGCCTGACCGCCACCGAGGTCGACGACCAAGGGTTCCGGGCGGCCCTGGTGGGTGAGACCCGGCGGCGGTCGGTGGCCGGCGACTGGCGGCCGGCCGACCCGGTCAACCTGGAGCTGCCGCTGCGGGCCGGCGACCCGCTGGACGGGCACCTGGTGCAGGGCCATGTCGACGCGGTCGGCAAGGTCGCCGCCGGGCGGGACGATGCCGGCGGCCGCCGGGTGTGGATCCGGCCGCCCCAGCGGTTCCTGGACGAGATCGTGGCCAAGGGATCGGTGGCGGTCGACGGAGTGAGCCTGACCGTGGCCGAGGTCGTGCGCGACCGCTTCTCGGTGGCGCTCATCCCCACGACCCTGGCCGAGACGACCCTCGGCCACCTGGAGGAGGGCCGGCGGGTCAACCTGGAGGCCGACGTGGTGGGCCTGGTGGCCCGGCGCTGGCCGTCGGCGGCGAACGCCGCGCTGGGCTCGGTGATCGCGGCCCTGCCCTGGGCCGGACGCCTGGACGGCCGGGTCGGCGTGGACAAGGCCGTCGCCCAGATCGCCGCGGGCGGGGGCGTCGTCGTCTGGGACCCGGACCTGGAGGGCGAGGGCGACGTGGTGTTCGCCGGCGCCTGCCTGCGGCCCCAGTCCTTCGCCTTCCTGCTCACCCAGGCGTGCGGGCACAGCACCGTGCCCTGCGCGGGCGACGTGCTCGACCGGTTGGAGATCCCGCCCATGCCCGGGGCCGGTGACCGCATGGGCACTGCGTTCCATGTATCGGTCGACCTGGCCGCGGCGACCGGGACCGGCGTGTCGGCCGAGGACCGGGCGGCCACCGTACGAAGGCTCGCCGACCCGACGGCCCGGCCCGGAGACTTCCTGCGGCCGGGCCACGTCTTCCCGTTGCGGGCCCGCGACGGGGGGCTGGCCGAGCGGGGCGGTCACACCGAGGCCGGGGTCGCCTTGTGCCGGGCGGCGGGGCTGGCGCCCGTAGCCGTGGTGTGCGAGGTGATGAACCCGGACGGCCACATGGCGGGCGAGGCCGACCTGGAGCGGTTCGCCCTGCGCTGGGGCCTGCCCATGGTGGCGATCGGCGACCTCGCGCTCGCCCTATGACCCGGGACGGACCGGCCGTGAGCCGTCAGCCGTCGCGGAGGGTGCGGAAGCCGAGGAGGGCGCCGAAGCCCACCAGGCCCGCGCCCGCCACGACGTCGGCGGCCTGCACGGCCCGGTCGCCCAGCCGGCGGCCGGCCACGGCCACGCCGGCGCTCAGCACCGCGAACCAGCCGATCGATCCGGTGCCGATGCCGGCCAGCAGGGCCAGCCCATCGCTCCAGCCCCCCACCACCGAGGCGGTGGAGGCGGCCGCGAACGCGGTGGCCCACGAGGCGATGGTGAGCGGATTGGACGCGGTGGCCGCCAGCGCGGTGCGCAACGCCCGGGCCGGCGTGACCACCTCCGCCGGCACCTCCAGGCCGATGCGGACCCGCTGGGCGGTCCGCAACGTGCGGGCGCCCATGAGGACCAGCACGGCCGCGCCGAGGGCGCCGAAAGTGAGGCGCACCGGGGTGATCCCGATCAGCGACGCCGCGCCGGCCATACCGAGGGCGCCGTAGAGCGTGTCGACGGTGGCGGCGCCCGCGCCCACGGCCAGGCCCGGCGCGAAGCCGTAGCGCAGGGTGGTGCGGATGCACAGGAGGGACACCGGGCCGACCTGAGCGGCCACGAGAGCACCCAGCCCGAGCCCGGTCAGCAGAGCCGGGAGCATCCCTCTACTCAAGCAGGGTCGGCGCCCGCAGCCCGCATCGTTTCCGCATGCTCACGGAGTCCGCCCACCCACTCCCACACCTCGTCCACCTGGCGCGCCAGGTCCTCGAGATCGCCGGAGTTGTCGATGACCCGATCGGCGCGGGCCAGGCGCTGTTCGCGGCTGGCCTGGCGAGCCATGCGGGCGCGGACGTCGTCCTCCCGCATGCCCCGCTGGCCGACCAGCCGACCGATCGCCACCTCGGGGTCGACGTCCACGACGATCAGCCCCGCCACGGGGTAGCCCCGGCGCGACTCGACCATGAGCGGCACGTCGAGCACGACGACGTCGTCGCCCTCGGCCAGCGTCTGCATCCGGCCGGCGATCTCCGCCCCCACCGCGGGGTGGACGATGTGGTTGAGGTCGGCCAGCGCGTCCGGGTCGGTGAACACGAGATCGGCCACCGCGGCGCGGTCGAGCGCGCCGTCGGCGCCGACGATGCCTTCGCCGAAGCGTTCGACCATGGCCGCGAACGTGGGCGTTCCCGGCTGTTGCAGCTCACGGGTGATGGCGTCGGCGTCGACGATGACGGCACCCTTGGCCGCCAGCAGCTCCGAGACGGTGGACTTGCCCGACCCGATGCCGCCGGTCAGCCCGATGACGAGCACGAGCGGGACCGAACGGGACGGCGAGGAGGACTACTCCTCGCCGCCACCCTCGTCCGTGCCATCGCCGGGATCGGTCGCAGCTTCGGCGACCTCGGCCTCGGCCTCCGGTGCCTCGCCGGACGGTCCGCCCGACTCGGCGTAGTACTCGGCCCAGGCCTCGTCGGCCTCGGGCGAGTGCTCGACCGACGGGCCGATGTAGTTGCCCTGGTCGTCGTAGGCGTGCTCGCCGAAGTGCTCCTGGTACTCGGCGGCGACGATGCCGCCCTCGGCCGCCTGCTTGATGGACAGGCTGATGCGCCGCCGCTGCAGGTCGAGGTCGATGATCTTGACCCACAGCTCCTCGCCGGGGGTGACCACCTGCTCGGGCAGGTCGACGTGGTGGGCCGACATCTCGGAGATGTGCACCAGGCCCTCGATGCCGTCGCCCACCTGGACGAAGGCGCCGAAGGGCACCAGCTTGGTGACCCGGCCGTAGACCAGCTCGCCCACGCGGTGGCTGGTGGCGAACTCCTGCCACGGGTCCTGCTGGGTCGCCTTGAGCGACAGGCTGATGCGCTCGCGGGACAGGTCCACGTCCAGCACCTGGACCTCGACCTCGTCGCCCACCGCCACGACCGAGCCGGGGTGGTCGACGTGCTTCCAGGACAGCTCGGACACGTGGATGAGGCCGTCCATGCCGCCCAGGTCGACGAAGGCGCCGAAGTTGACCACGCTCGACACCACGCCCTTGCGCACCTCACCCGGCTTGAGGTTGGCCAGGAAGTCCTCGCGCTGCTCGCGCTGGGTCTCCTCCAGCCAGGCCCGGCGGGACAGGACCACGTTGTTGCGGTTCTTGTCGAGCTCGATGATCTTGGCCTCGAGCGACTTGCCGACGTACGGCTGCAGGTCGCGCACCCGGCGCAGCTCGACCAGCGAGGCGGGCAGGAAGCCGCGCAGCCCGATGTCGAGGATCAGACCGCCCTTGACCACCTCGATGACCGGGCCGGACACCACGCCGTCCTCTTCCTTGACCCGCTCGATGTCGCCCCAGGCCCGCTCGTACTGGGCCCGCTTCTTGGACAGGACCAGGCGGCCGTCCTTGTCCTCCTTGGTGAGGACGAGGGCCTCGATGTCGTCGCCCAGCGACACGACCTCGTTGGGATCGACGTCGTTGCGGATCGACAGCTCACGCGAGGGGATCACGCCCTCGGACTTGTAGCCGATGTCCAGCAGGACCTCGTCACGGTCGACCCGCACCACCGTGCCGGTCACGATCGCGCCGTCCTCCACGGAGACGAGGGTGGCGTCGATGGCGTCGGCAAAGCTGACGCCCAGGTCGTCGTCGACGATCTGGCGGGGGGTGTAGGCGCTCTCCGGGGACTCGGCCTCGGCCGAGGCGGTCGTCTCGGCGGGGTCGGGCTCGGGAGCGGTAGGGTCGGTTGTCGGGGCGTCGGACACGAACGAGTTGCTTTCTTCGGGGGCAAGGGACTCTCAAGACGACCGCCGCGTGGCACGGGACGGCGTCAGGGCGCGCCACATGGCGCGGAGTGCCAGGTTAGCAGTCCGCCGGAGGCCCCCGCTACGGCCCGTGACCGGGCTTTGACGCAGTCGGAGACCGATCTCGGGCCCGATCGCTAACGATGCGCTAAGCGTTGGTGCTCGGCCTGCGCGCCACCAAGAGGAACTCGGGACTGCTCACCGTGGGCGGTACGGCCGCGTATGAGCCCGGGGTGACGGACCAGAGATCGTGCACCTCCAGGCCGGCCCGAGCGGCCAGCAGCCGCAGCTCCCGGGGGGTGAAGCAGGTGGTCCACAGGTCGGCGGGCACCGCTTGGCCGGTCTCGTCGCGGACTTCCGTGACCTCGTGGTTGACGCCCGCAGCCGCGTCGAAGCTGTCGGTCTCCTCCAGCCACCGCACCTGGAAGTAGGCCGAGAACGCCGACACCGCCGCCAGTCCCCCGGGCCGCAGGGCGCGGGCGA
>Ga0209382_10007035_pt1 | contig 14397 bp, 16 predicted proteins | sample SoiMetdeltSBSDD5_FD_187599 | JGI IMG/M metagenome (GOLD analysis project Ga0209382, IMG submission 187599) | Bulk soil microbial communities from a Populus tree surrounding site in Tennessee, USA - Soil MetaG P. deltoides SBSDD5 (SPAdes) (version 2) | ecosystem: Environmental > Terrestrial >... | reverse complement strand
ATCGCCGCAGTCGTCAGTCCGGCGACCGCGAAACGTCGCGACACCGTATCCATGAAGTCGCGACGACTGATCTCACCGTGAATGAATTGCGTGTAGAGTTCGACCGCTTCCGCGGGAATCTTTATTTTTGCGTGTTCCGTTGTGTGCTGCACTGGATGCCCTCCCTTTCGGCGGGTGAAGACTATCACGGACCCATTCCCGAGACGACCGTGGCTTCTCGGGCCGGACTCAGTGAATGAAGACTTTCGCATAGCGGAACTGCACGGCGACCTGGTCGTCTGGCACACGCTGCAACCAGAGCTCAAAGTTCCCAAGCATCCCGGCCTTGAGCGTGGCGGTGATGAACGGCTTGTGGCGCCATGCCTCGCCGCCGAATCTGTAGGCAGAGTACCCGGCACCGACCTTGAACCGGGCGAAATCGTATTCCAGCTTGACGCGCTCGAGCAGGTGCTGCGCGGTGGCCGTCTCGTTCAGCGGCACATAGGCGAAGTACGACGCTTCGAACGGCAGTTTCGGTGCGACCCGGTAAATGCCAAAGAAGTAGGGCTGGAAGTAGAGCGCCTGCGCACCGTGCGCGCCGAAAGCCCTGGCCAGCAGCCCCTCCGTAATCAGGAACCCTTTCGGCCCCTGAAACGGCACGCCGCCACCGCCAACCCACATCTCGCGGTACAGCGCGGGCTTGTCGAAGTCGATATACCCGACGTCGAGTGGAACGACCCGGCCTCGCTGGTGGATGGCTTCAACCAGATGATAGGCGCCATCCGTGGTCGCTGTCCGCACCAGTAAGAGGGTCTCGTTGGCCTGCTGGGCGGCCGCGGGGGCGACTGTCGCCGCCACCAGCATCATCAGGATGAAACGCCGTTCCGCTCTCACCGTGGAGGGCCGCCGCCGTTCAGTCGAACTCCTTGTCCATGGCCGTGCCGTTGATGTTCGTGAAGAAGCCGAGCAGGCAGCCTTCCGACCCGTCGCGCAGGCGATGGCAGCGTACGCTCACCTTGTCGCCCGGCTTCAGGCTGTTGCGTTGCCAGCCGCCGCGCATCAGAGAGGTGACGCTCCCGCCCTCCATGGCCCACATCTGCGGACGGCCCTGCGCGTTGGCCACTTCCATGTAGAGCCAGACATGCGGGTTCGTCCACACCACCTCGGTGATGGTGCCGGACACGGTGGTGAACTCATTGGTGTTGTAATTGGCGTGGGAATGATGCGCCCACGCCGGAATGGACAGCAGTGCCGCCGCTGCGGCCGCAAGAGCGATTGATGTGAAGCGCATCGACTCATCCTCCTATTTCGGCGGCGCGACCTTCTCCGTCTTCTGTGTCACCAGGTCCGACATGCTGCAGCTCCAGACGCCGGCGGTGGTCTTGTAGCAGTGGCCGGAGGCGTTCGCCTCGAGAAAGCTCACGCAGTTGGCGCCCGGTTCGGCGCGGCCCCACGACACGTTCCGGCCCTCCCGATCGCAGTTGTAGCGCAGCAGGCTGCCCCGAATCGGATATACGGGCAGTCGGGTGTCGATGTCCGGGAAGAAACTCGCGTCAACCTTCTCGGCGTCGCCGATCTCTCGCACCTGGATATTCTCGATGAGGAACAGCGCGCCGTCGGCGACACCTTCGAGTGTGCACCTGACGTACTGCGCGACCTGAGCTGCCGTCGGCTTGCCTTGCGCCTGATCCGCGGCCGTGCACGTCGCCGGCTCGCGAGCCCCATAGGGGCGGCTGACGCCGGCCTGCTGGGTGCGAACGATCGGGACTCTCCGCCCGGCTGCGTTGGTCTCATAATCCAGCCGCTTGGCGTTCTCGTCCATCAGGAAAAAGGATTGCGGGAATTGTATCGGCGGCGCCGCCCCCGCGGGCACGTGGCCCTCGAGGATATATAGGCGCCCCGGCCCGCCATGACCGGTATCCCTCGGATGCAGGATGATGCCGGCTGCGACGCGGCTCTGGTCGGGATTCAAGAGGTAGATCATGTGGCCGGGGACACCCTCCATCACCTGCGCGCGGTCATAGGTGACTTGTGACCCGCGATTGCGGAAGCTCCGCACCGCATGTTCAACGGCGGCGGCTTCGTCGGCCGCGCTGGCATTCATGTAGTGCACGACCGTGACCGTATAACGCCGCTGGCCTTCGGTCGCGACAAACTGCTTCGCCGGCAGCATCGCGCCCGACGCGGCGCGATAGGTGGTTGACGTGACTTGCGGCTCCGACGGCACGCTGACCAGGAAGAACTCGTCCCGGCTGATGTAATCGTGCCAGCCCTGCGCAAAGGCGGTGCTTGCGCTCAGCACGGCCACTGCGACCGCAAGGGTCACAGACTTGACGCTCATGCCGTCCTCCCCGGAAGACAACAATCTATACCACCCCTGAGCTGACGCAAAAACCGAAGGCATCAGGCGTTCGTGGCAGTGCGGAAGACCGGCCGGATGTGAGCGAACATGCTGCGGGCGTTCCAGGTTGGGAAGGCTCTTACCAGCGACGGGGAGCCGTCGAGTTGGATGCGACCCTCGCGCGTGGCTTGGGCCCATGTGAGCTGGCCGGCGTGCCATTTGACGAAGGCTTCGGCTTCCGCCGTGATGTAGAGGTCCTCGTCGAGGCCGGGGTTCGTCTTGCAGATCTCGGTGTCTCCGAGCTCGATGAGCAGCCAATAGCGCTCACGGTGCGGGCGGCCGGTGAAGTCGAAGCGGATGACGACGCGTCGATCCGGAAGCCGGTCTCGGCGAAGTGCGTTGCAGATCGACCACAGAGCCACAAAGGGGTCGAGGTTCTCGGGGGCGATCTCGAGCCAACGCGCACCCCACTCGCCGAGCGACTGGCAGACCTTGAAGAGGTCGTGGCCTGCAGACGTGAGCTCGTAGTGGTGCCCTCGCCCGTCGGGCTTGGGCGCCGACCTGACCACACCGAGCCGTTCGAGCTGCTTGAGCCGTTCTGAGAGCAGGGTACGGGAGAGTCCGGGCGCGCCTTCCAGGATCTCACTGAAGCTTCCGCAGCCAAGGTACAGGTTGCGGATGATCAGCGGGGTCCAGCGCTCAGCGAAGATCTCGGCGCCACGAGCGATGGGGCAGTACTGGCCGTACGTCCTCACAACGTCAGTGTTGCGCACCCGCCTTCGGTTGTGAAGTCCAGATTCTTGACTTTACCGCCGCGTTCCGCGGTGGTCCCATGGTCCTCGGGAGAGGAGGACATCATGGCGACACCGACAACCGCGGAAGCCCGCTACGGGAGCAAAGAGCCAACCGTCTTGGAGATCGACGGGTTCCGAGGCCGGCTAATCAGTGCCGACCATCCCGACTACGACACCGCCCGTGCAGTCTGGAACGGTGCCATCGACCGGCGCCCGCGCCTGATCGCCCGATGCATCGGGACCGCAGACGTGGTCGCGGCCGTGCGCTTCGCCCGCGACCACGATCTGGAGGTCGCCATTCGGGGCGGCGGCCACAACGTGGCGGGCACGGCCGTTTGCGACGACGGGATCGTCATCGATCTGTCGGCGATGCGTGCCGTGCGCGTCGATCCCTCCGACCGCAGGGCCTGGGTGCAGGGTGGTGCGCTATGGGGCGACGTAGACCACGAGACGCAGGCACACGGTCTGGCCACCACCGGCGGAATCGTGAGCCACACCGGAGTCGCGGGGCTCACGCTCGGCGGTGGCGTCGGCTGGCTGATGCGCAAGCACGGCCTTACGGTCGACAACCTCCTCGGAGTCGACGTCGTGACGGCCGACGGCAAAATGCTGCGGGCGTCCGACGACGAGCACCCCGACCTGTTCTGGGCGTTGCGTGGCGGCGGCGGCAACTTTGGCGTGGTTACCTCGTTCGAGTTCCGCCTCCATTCCGTCGGGCCCACCGTCCTGGCCGGGCCCATCCTCTGGGACGCGACCGACGCCGGGGAGGTCCTCCGCTTCTACCGCGACTTCGTCCGCGACGCTCCCGACGAGCTCGGCACAGTCGTGAGGTTCGGCGCCGCACCGCCGCTACCGGTCATCCCCGAAGATCTGCACTGGCGCCCGATCGTGATGGTCGGTACCTGCTACGCCGGGACGATCGAGAGCGGTGAGCAGGTGCTCCGCCCGCTCCGCGCATTCCGGGCACCCCTCCTCGACCTGGTCGGGCCCAAGCCGTACGTGGGATTCCAGAGCGCGCTCGACTCGACCGTCGTCCACGGTTGGAACTACTACTGGAAGTCCACCCACCTCCCCGAGCTTCGCGACGACCTCATCGACGTGATCGCCGAGCACGCGTTCTCCTGCTCGTCGCCGCGGTCGTACGTGGCGATGTTCCATCTGAAGGGGGCGGTCAGCCGAGTGGCCGAGGGCGGGACGGCGTTCGGGAACCGGCAGGCGTCGCACGCGATCACACTCGATGGTGTGTGGCGGTCTGGCGAGGACTTCGGCGACCGGGACACTGCTTGGACGAGGAGGTTCTTCGCCGCCCTCGGCCGCTTCCGCGAAGGTGTCTACGTCAACTTCCTCGGCGCCGACGAAGACCCGGACCGGGTCCGCGAGGCGTACGGCGACTCCGTCTATGACCGGCTGGCGGACGTAAAGACCACGTACGACCCCGACAACGTCTTCCACCACAACCAGAACATCCGCCCGGGCGCAGCGCGAAAGTGGACGTGACCTTGACAGCCGCACTCGACGGACACATCATGCGTTCCGTCGCGCCTCGTCACACGCGAGGGGGTATTACAGGGGAGTATGAACGTGCGACACCGTTCCGTGATCGTATCGGTTACCGTTCTCGCGACGACGGCGTTCATATACTCCCTGTCGGCGCCGATGACCGCGCAGGCTCCTGCCGGAACTCAGTCTTACGTACCACCACGGACCGCCGACGGCCAGCCTGATTTGCAGGGAGTGTGGCGGGTCTGGAATCTCGCGAAGTACGACCTGGAGGATCATGGAGCGAAGCCGGGGGTCCCGGCAGGGCGAGGCTTCGTGGTCGATCCGCCGGACGGCAAGATCCCCTACAAACCGTGGGCGATCGAACAGCGCCGGAAGAACTACGAGGGCACAAAGACGTTCGATCCGGCCAGGCACGCAGACCCGCTGGCGAAGTGTTTCCTCCCCGGCGTTCCGCGGCTGACGTATCTGGGATGGCCGTTACAGATTGTGCAGACCCCGCAGCACGTGGCCATCTACTACGAGTGGAGTCATCGCCGGCGCTTCGCGGCGCTGGGCGGCGCGCCAGTCCCGTCTCCGAACGACACGTCGAACTGGCTCGGAGTCTCACGCGCGCGTTTCGACGGCAACTCGCTGGTGATCACCGTGACGAACTTCAACGGCTTCACCTGGTTCGACATGGCTGGAAATTTCCATAGCGACGCGCTGCGCGTGGTCGAGCGATACACCCCGATCGATCCCGACACCCTGCAGTACGAAGCCACGATGGAAGACGCCAACGTGTTCACGCGGCCGTGGACGATCAGAATGTCGCTGCAACGTCAAAAAGACGTTGGACTGCTCGACTACGAGTGCACGGACATGCTCGACCAGATCGGCGTTCCGCACACGTGGCCGAGAGACTTCGAACCCCCCCGGGGCCCCGAGCCTCGGTGATCCTGGTCGAAGGAGAACGATGAGCACGCGAGGCCGTCTCCTGCTTGCGATTACGGCACTAGTGGTTGTCGTGGTCGTGACGTCCATACCCATCTCCGCCCAGGGTCGAGGCGGTGGACCGCCGGCTCCGGCGGGGCCAGTCCCGCGCACGGCCGACGGCAAGCCCGATCTCAGAGGGGTCTGGAACGGGTCTGGTGGCCGGTTCACACACACCGCTCTCATTGAGACGCATGAGGGGGGGTTTGGCATCCTGGCGGGCGCGAGCATCATCACCGACCCGGCGGACGGCGTCATCCCGTACCAGCCGTGGGCGTTGACGGAGCGGAACCGGCGCAGAGACGACCTCAACGCCTACGAGGACCGGGCGAGCCACTGCGAGTCCTACGGGATGGCACGCCTGCACCAGTTCGACCTCGACGTCCAGTATGCGGGGCCGCTGATCATCATGGAGTCGGCCACGCCCACGCGTCAGGCTCGCATCATCGACATGCGCCGGCGTGAGCACCTTCCCAGCAGCATCCGTCTATGGATGGGCGATTCGATTGCCAGGTGGGAGGGCGACACGCTGACGATCGAAACCACCAATTTCAACGGCAGGACCTGGATGGGGTTCGGCGATTATCACGGCCCGAATGCGGTCATCGTCGAACGCTTCACCATGGCCGACTCGAACACCATCAGGTGGACGATGACGATTACCGATCCGGAGGTCTTCACACGGCCGTGGACGATCAGGTCGGCGGTCCCGCTGGCGCGGCGTCCCGCGATCACGGTCCGCGATGAAGAGGACGACTGCAACGAGGGGAACGTCCACCTCGTGCACTTGAAGAACACTTACGAGAAGGCGTACGGGACTCCGGTTCCACGGAGCAACGATTTGCAGCGCTGACTTGTCGTATTTACCGGATTCCCGGCGGTGGCGATCGCTCCGCCAGGGTTCCGCCCGAGCGCGTCAGCGCCTCCAGGCGGTCGGCCAGCGATCGAAGCCGCGCCAGCACACCCTCGCGCTCGAGCAGCTCTTGCCACTCGAGCAGAGTGAGCTCCAGAATCTGCGCCAGGCCGACGACGAGGCCCGCGTCGGAGAGCGTCGCAGGCGCGGGCTCGATGCCCAGACGATCCAGCAGCGACTGCACGCGCTGGCGTTCGGTGCGGATGGCGGCGGTCTGCGGCTCGTCTGGCGGCGGCTCTGGAATCGGCGTGGTGTGGGCCACGCGATACGCCCCCCCGGGATCCTCGCTCGTCACCCGGAACTTCTGCAGCCCGCGCAGTACCAGCGTGTACTCGCCGTTGGGGAGCTGCTCCACCTGCGTGATCAGGCCGGCGCAGCCCACCGGGAAGATCGGCGGACGTCCTTCGTACTCCGCCTCGTGGCCCGGCTGCAGCAGGACCATCCCGATGATGTGATTGCCTTTGATCGCGTCGGCGACCATTGCGCGATACCGCGGCTCGAAGATGCGAAGCGGCAGCGCCACGTCCGGAAACAACACGACGTCGGGAAGCGGAAAGAGCGGGATGGTGGACGGCACCGCGGTGGTCTGCGGCGGGGCGGCAGGTGCCGGCGATTGCGCCCAGGCCAGGTTCCCGGCGTGGCCCGACAGACTCGCTGCCAGGATTACCAATGCGACGATGTTTCTCACTATCAACCGGCCATCAGGATAACTGAAAACAGAGAGGGGTCACGCTGTCGCCAGGTGCTCGCCGCTCTCCGACAGGCCCCGGAGCACGGGCGAGACCTTCAGAAAGGCGTCGACCACCGCCGGGTCGAAATGGCTGCCTCTACCCTTGACGATGAACGCCACGACCTCGTCGTGGGTCAGCGGCTCGTGGTAGAGCCGGCGCGTGTGGATCGCGTCGTACACGTCCACGAGCGCCATCACCCTGCCAGGGATAGGAATCTCCGTTCCGCGAAGACCTTCGGGGTATCCAGTGCCATCCCACTTCTCATGGTGCGTGTAGACGATGTCCTTGGCGATGCCCAATGTGATGTCGTCGCGGACGCCCACCTCCTGCTCCGTTCTGAGAATGACATCGCGGCCGTGCGCCGGGTGCTTGCGCATCTCGACCAGCTCGTCGGCCGTGAGCATCCCGGGCTTGTTCAGCAACCGGTCGGGCACGCCGACCTTGCCGATGTCGTGGAGCGGCGCAAGAGTCGAGAGCAGCTCGATTCGTTCAGGCGTCAGATAGTCGCGGAACTCTGGATGGGAAGCGAGCGCCGTCGCGAGCACCCGTGTGTACTGCTGGGTTCTCCGCGAGTGCCGGCCGGTCTCGACGTCCCTGATCTCCACGAGCGACAGCAGCGCCTGGACCATCACGCGCTGTGCGGTGACTTTTTCCCGGCCTGCCCGATCCGCGCGGACGCGCTCGAGCGTCGACTGCGCCATGGTCATGGCGGCGAGCGCGGCGGTCATGCCGAGAGTCGGAAACAACGGTGACAGGAAGGCGCCGCCAGTCGACATCAGTGCGCCGGCGCCGCCCCACAGGGCCGCCACGCCCGCGACGCCCGCGAGCGCGCCCCACGCGACGCCGAAATGCCCGACCAGCGCAATCGAGAAGATGCCAAGCGCGATGACCGCCAGCGTCTCGATCCCGACGCCATCCTCGGTCCTGTGAACAAAGTCGCCCTGCAGGAGATTGTCGGCGACGGTCGCCTGCACCTCGACGCCGGTAAACAACGTGTCGAGCGGTGTCGCGACAACTTCGCGCGTGCCAAGCGCGGTCGTTCCCACGAACACGATCTTGTCCTTGAACGCATCCGGGTCCGCCTCGCCATTCAGCACGGCCACGGCCGGGACGTAGGGGAAGGTGCGCTTACCCCCTCGATAGCGCAACAGCAGATTGCTCTTGCCGTCGAGCGGAACCGCCTCGACACCGCCTGCCGGCATGAGCCACGAGGTATTCACATTGGCCACGCGCATCGTCACGTCGCCGCTGTCTCGCGCGGCAGCAACCGCAGCCAGCGCAAGGCTCGGGTAGACGCGACCGTCGAGCTCCATCAGCAAGGGCGCGCGCCTCAAGATGCCGTCCGGATCCGGCGCGGCGTTCATGAAGCCGGATGCGCCGGCGGCGTGCGTCAGGGCGGGCAGACTGCACACCGCACCAGTGGCTCGAAAGAAGGGATCCTGGGTCGCCTGGTCGCCGCGTCGAAGGATTGGAAGGCTGAGCGCGTGCTGTGGACACTCGGTTGACGGAGCCGCGGCGCCGTCGAACGTCATGGCGTAGCCGAGGATCACGCGGCCAGCGCCGAGCGCGTCAGCGAGCACGGCGTCGGGGACCAGTTCTGCCCCTTCGTACCGATCCGCTTCGGCAAAGACGATATCGAGCGCGATCGTCGATGCGCCGAGATTGCGCAGCTGGTCGATCAACCTGGCGATGAGATCGCGACGCCACGGCCACTGGCCGACCGCCGACAGACTGCGTTCGTCGACATCGACGATGACGACGCGACCGCTCGGCGGCCTGGTCGGTGACGAGCGGACCAGGGTGTCGTACGCGCGGGACTCGAGCCCCGAAAAGAGGGAAGGCCGGTAGAGACAGAGCCCGGCCGCAACCAGCGTGGGAACCAGGCCGCACAGAAAGAGAAGAAAACGGGGCCGAGCCTTCATCGGACGGAGATTTCGACGCGGCGATTACGCGGTTCGAGCGTCCCGTCCGCCGTCGGGACTTGAAGATCCGATTCCCCGTGCGAGGTGATATCCATGACGGCGTTGACCCCGGCTTCGACGAGGATGCTGCGGACCATCAAAGCGCGCGTCCGGCCCAGCTCGAAGTTCGCGGCAGCCGTGCCTGTCGTATCCGTGTGGCCGACGATGATGAGATCGGGGACAGGGCGCTCCCGGACCGCCTTCAGGATCTCTGGAACCAGTGCGCGGCTTTCTTCGGTCAGTGCGTCGGATTCAAATCGAAAGTACAGCGTAAATCGTCGCGGCGCGGGCGGAAGGGCGTTCAGCGCGTCACCGAAGAGCCGGTCGACTTCAGACTCGCTGAGCACCGTTATCGGCGCAGGTGGCGCGCCCGCGGACACCACCGTGGACTCGCGCGCGGCTTCGAGGGTCGCCGAGCCCGAGGCATTCGAGACCGTCGCGCGGCCGACGATCTTACTCTCCGAATCGGGCAGCAGCACGGTCTGCGCCTGTCCGGGCCGCTCAGGCGTTCGAACACGCGGTGGCCCGCACGCCGAGACGAAGCCGGCGACGACGATCGCGCTCAGAATCGCGACTGGCCGCGCGTGGGTCATTCCGGCGTGACACGGATCGCCACGGTGGTTCCGCGGACGCCGACGATGGCTTGTGGTGTTTCAAGGCGGACGGCGTCGGGCGACAGCTTGGCAATCCGTCCCGACACGTACGCGGCAACGCCGCGGACCATTCGGAGCACCAACGCAAGCTGGCCAGCGCCCGGCGCATAGACGAAGCGGTCGACCCGCACCTCGCTGCTCGGTCCGAGCGAGACCCTCGTATCGTCCTTCAGGGTGATGCCGACCCGGCCGTCGGGGCCGGTCCGGAGACCGTCGGCTTCAAACACGTCCTGCCCGGCCTTCGCCGGCACAAGTCCGCCCGCTCGTACGATGAACACCGAGCCCGACGCGATCTTGATGCGTCCGACGGCGGCCGGTTCCTGGGCGGACACCGCCGTTGTCGCGAGCACGAATACACAGGCGCCAAACCAGATTCGCGGGTTCATCGAGCGACCCCCTTTGACGTGGTCCTATTAGGACCTCTCTATATTTATCGGTGGAACCCGGGGAGGCCGCACTTGCGCACAGATCTGCGCACGATTGCACACGGTACAACTACGCTCCGGTGCCGTCTCAATTCATGGCCGTCGCCACAGTCCCACGGCCACACACAGCCAGGCCACGGTCAGACAGCCGAAGCCGAAGAAGACGGGGACGAGCGCTTCGGCGAAGCCATACCAGGCCGGTTCCGGGAACCCCGGTGTCGGACTCCTGCCGATGAGAACCAGCACGTTGGTTACGCCGAGAATGGAGCCACTGATCGCGGCAAACATCGTGGCCAGCGACAGGGGCCGCATCAGGGTCAGGCGCTGCTCGGTCGGCCAGATCACGTAAACGATACCCATGGCGAGCGGGACAACTCCCATGAGTATGCTTGCGAGGGCCACAATACTCGCCTGCGACAGTACGCGGATCATCGACACCTCCTGAAAGCGTTCGCGATCTGATATAACGCGCCAAACCCCGCCGCGTGACACGGTCACGTTTCGGCAAGGTCCGCGTTAGTACCTCGATGGACCGCGACGTCGAGCTCCAGCTCGTCGAGCGCCTCCGGGCCGGCGACCCTGACGCGTTCGATGTGGTCCACGCGGCCTTCAACGGCCGACTCTACAACTTCCTTGCACGGCTCTCGAACCGCCGCGAGGTTGCCGAGGATCTCCTCGAGGAGACCTGGCTCCGGTTGGTCGTCCACGCGCGGCGACTCGATCGCGACACCCGTCTGGGCGCGTGGCTGTTTACCGTTGCCCGTCACCTGCACGCCAGCTATTGCCGTTCGCGGCTGCTGGAGGATTCGCACGCCGTTGGGCTGATCGGCCTCTGGCCTTACGGCCGGCCTGCGCCATCACCGTTCGAAGAGGTGGAAGCGAGCGAGACTCAGCGGCGAATGGCTACGGTACTCGCCACACTTCCGCTCGCCTATCGCGAAGCGTTGCTGCTGGTATCTGTCGAGGGCCTGCGACACGCGGAAGCTGCTGAGATCTGCGGTGTGACACCAGAAGCCATGCGCCAGCGAGTCAGTCGTGCCCGCGCGCTCTTCGCGCGTCGTCTGGCTGACACAGATACGAGAGGGCTGATGTCACTGAACGAAAGGACGATATGACGCCGTTCGATCCTGACGATCCAATCTTCGAGCGACTGAAGCAATTGCCGTCGCTCGCGCCCGACCGCGAACGGACTGACCGCCTTCGGATTCGGTGCCGCACGCAGCTCGGCCGAAGTCGGCGATATCGGATGCGTACAAACGCTTTTCCTGGATTTCGACGGAGCGCGGTTGGGCCAATCGTGTTCGCGGCCTTCTGTCTTCTCTATGTCGTGGGGCTAGTGGCGGCAGCGCTTCGCCTCCATCGACTCGTCCAGTGAGCCGCGTGATAGCGCCACCATAGCTCAGCGAGCAGATCTGCATAGTCGCAGCGGCGTCATTGCGTCACCTTTCTTCTGTTGAAAGGGGGGCAAAGACATGACTCTCCGATATGTGAGTTGCGCATTAGCCGCCATCGTGTTGAGTTGTGGATTACCGACGCTCGACCTTGCACAGGCACAAACGCGGGATGCGAGCCTGCTGCCGCCGGAAAAAAGCGGCCTGATTACAGTGGCGGGATGCCTTCAGCCTGGCGGGAAGGATGGCAGGTACCTGCTGGCGAACCCAAAACTTGGTCCAATCGCAAACGTAGCAGAGGAGACCTGCGACGCCAGAGTCGACGATCGAACGCTCGACCTGAAGGACACCTCCGAGCAGGGCATAAACCCATCGATGCTCGGCCGCTGGGTCGAAATCAATGGAAGACTCGAGAAGGAAACGGACGCCGACCTGACCAATCTTCGTGAACTCGAGGTCAGGTCCTTCAGAATGCTGCCAGTCGTTCCTCCGCCGGTCATCCCTCCACGCGCCGAGGCTGCACCCGTGCCCGTGCCTCGACCGTTAGCTGAGCAGCAACCGGTCACACCACCGGCGGAAACGATTACACCGCCGGAAGAACGACCGGTCGGAACAACAGGGGTAGCTGAGAGGACTCCGCCGCAGACATCTGAGACGACTCTGCCGCGGACAGCGAGTCCAGTTCCCGCGATTGGATTGCTGGGGCTGCTATCGCTCGCCGGGGCTTTTGGAGTTCGTTTCTACCGTTCCCGCGAACGCGGATGACGGCGCGCACAAGGTTGAAGGGGCGGCCCGCCGTGCAGCGGTCCGTGCCCTTCGGCTTTAGTGCCCTTCGGCTTATCCGTCGCAGAAATTGGCCAGCGCCCGTACGCTCGTGTGAGCGTTTCACGATACGTCACCGTGTGCCCGCGACTCACCAGCACGGGAACGGTCAGCGGCTCGTAGTGGGGTGCGATGATCGTGACGAAATGCGGTCCTGTCACAAGCTCCAGGTGCTTGTAGCCGCTGAATTCCGTGACGACGCCGACGTGCTTCCCGTCAACGTACACCAGGGCGCTGCCGGGGTCCACGTCGAGCTGAACCCTGCCGGTCGGAGCGCCCTCACGCGCGATCTGCACGGGAAAAAACATGACGTATTTGGACGCGCTGATGCCGGCTGACGTGAACAGGATCGGAATGGCCTGTGTGCGCGAATCTGCCTTGAGCCGTTCGCACAAGGCAACGCATCCGTCATGTGTGTGACGGTCAAAACGCGCGATGACGATGTGCGGGTTGACCTCGGCCAGGGAGTCGAGGGCGGTGGTGCTTTCTGGGACGACAACAACCGTGAAGCCAGAATGGCGTAAAGCGTCCGCATATGAAGTGCGTGACGTCTCGTTCGGTTCGATCAGCAGAACGGTTGACGCACTGGACATCTGGAACCCCGTACGGGAGAACCATATTGCTTTGGAGAGGAAGGCGTCAGTCAAATACTTACCAACGTCAGCCAAGTCCTACCAAGGTAAAAGGTAAGCAGTGCGCGACGCCGTCGCCGTGAAACTGTGGAATAGACCTTCCTGAGGGACTACCGTGAGCCTCGCCCTGAAAGGGCAGAGCTTGGTTTTCGACAGCCTCTTTGAATTCCGCCGGAGTGCGGAAGGAGGCTGTGATGACGAACTGGCAAATCCCTTCTGCGAATCAGCTCCCGTCGATCAATCACCTGCTCGGGGCCCTTCCGCCGGCCGACTACGCGCGTGTGGTTCGCTCCCTCGACGTCATTTCCCTGGAGTTGAAGCAGACAGTGCACAAGGCTGGCGAGCCTGTCGAACACGTCTATTTTCCCGGAGGAGGTTTCGTCTCCATGCTGACCGTGCTGGAAGACGGTAGCATGGTCGAGATTTCAACGATTGGCCGCGAAGGCGTGATGCTCGGTGCAAGTCGGCCGATGGTGACCGTGGTGGCCGGCACTCTCCAGAATGCCGGGTTGATCACATATCATCGCGGCCATCTCACGATTGTTGACCGCGAAAAACTCGAAGCCCGCGTCCTGCGAATGTTACGGGTCTCAGCGCATCTGCTGAAAAGGGTCACGGCCAAAGCCGGAGGGAAATGGGCTAGCCTCACGGCGACACCCTGAATTTCGTCCCGCTGCAGCCCCTTGGTCAGTTCGCCTCTGTCCGGATTTCACCGGGCGGATCGCCGCGCGGCGGCGCCGGGAACGCGTGATGATAAAGCGACTCGTAGCGGATGTTCCTGCCGTTCTCGTCGATCCATCCGAACGACTGCTGGAAGAGCCCAGCGTCCGGTGCCCCTGCCGGCGTGGTGCCTTCGCTGATGTACAACTTCTGGTTGTGCATATAGACGGCCGCCTTGGTGCGCGATCCGTCGCGATTCGTCAGATGCACCTGCATCCCGCCGACGCTGTAATAGGTGTTCCAACTCAGCTGGGTGATCTTTGCATCGCGCAGGAGGAACGCCTCGATCGCGTAGACGATGGCGCCGTGAAAATCGAGGCGCCAGTGTCCGACCCCCGAAAACCCGGTGCCGCCGTAGCATCCTTCCGTCCTCGACGCGCACTTCTGCGCTCTCGCGGTGAGGATTCTCTCAATCTGGCTGTAGTCGACCACGGTCAGCGAGTAGCGGCTCTTCCCTTGCGTCGCACTGTAGACCCGCGCCGGCAGATCGGCGCCGTACTGCGACTTGTAGGTCATCTGGGTCACGGCGGGCTGGCCCGGGAAATTAGCGGTAAACCGGTCTT